>Ga0315298_1000224_pt1 | contig 115129 bp, 113 predicted proteins | sample WHS_1_MG_FD_203077 | JGI IMG/M metagenome (GOLD analysis project Ga0315298, IMG submission 203077) | Extremophilic microbial mat communities from Washburn Hot Springs, YNP, Wyoming, USA - WHS_1_MG | ecosystem: Environmental > Aquatic > Thermal springs > Hot (42-90C) | place: USA: Wyoming...
TCCCGAGAAAGGACAAGAACAACCCCTCATCGTGACCGCCCCACCTACAATTTGAACGCACAACACCCCGCACGGTGCAGCCGGTCACGATCACCGGAATCAGCGGTCACGTTCGCCGGAATACGCAGCCGGCCGAGTAACGCTGTCAGATCCTCCAGATGCCCGGCGATGAGACTGGCCGTCTGGCCTTCACGTTGCCAGGTTCCCGTCACCGCCAGCAAGCGCGCACGCAGCAGCACCGTACGCTGCCGCAGCCGCAGCCCTTTCCAGCAAATTACCTGCACGCTGCCCGTTTCATCCTCCAGCGAGACGAAGGTCGTGCCCTTGGCCGTCTCTGGCTGTTGACGCAAGGTGACGATGCCGCAGGTGCGCACGATGCGCCCGTCAGGCGCCTGCGCCAGCTCGGCCGCTGTCTGCAGCCGCCTTGCCACCAGCAGTGGTCGCAGCAAGGCCAGCGGATGCCGTCGCAGGGTCAGCCCCGTGGCGGCGTAGTCGAACACGATGTCTTCCCCTTCTGGCGGGGACGGCAGTTCCAGAACCTGCTCCTGCGGCGGCGCATCGGCGAGCAGACCGGGCAGTTTCTCCACCGCCGTGGCATCCCATACCTGCTGGCGGCGGTGACCCGAGAGGCAGCGCAGCGCATCGGCTGCAGCCAGCGCACGCAGGTCCGCGGCATCCAGCCCGGCGCGACGTGCCAGATCCTGCACGTCCAGCGGTGGGCTGTCGCGCCGCAACTGCGCGATACGCTGCCCTGCTATACGCCCCAGGCCCTTGACCAGCCGCAGCCCCAGCCGCACCGCCCGGTGCGGCGCGGCGTCCTCCAGCGTGCAGTCCCAGTCACTGTGCAGCACATCCACCGGCCGCACCGTCACCCCGTGGCGTCTGGCATCCTGCACCAGTTGCGACGGCGTGTAAAACCCCATGGGCTGGCTGTTGAGCAGCGCGGCGAGGAACTCCGCCGAATGATGGCGCTTGACCCAGGCACTGGCATAGACCAGCAACGCAAATGACGCCGCATGGCTCTCCGGGAAGCCATACTCCGAGAACCCCTGCACCTGCTCGACGATGCGCTGGGCAAACTCCAGGCTGTAGCCGCGCGCGGTCATGCCCTGCATCAGACGCGCCTCATACTTCTGCAGCGACCCCGTGCGCCGCCACGCCGCCATCGCCCGGCGCAGTCCGTCGGCCTCCCCCGCGGAGAAGCCCGCCGCCACCATGGCAATCTGCATCACTTGCTCCTGAAACACCGGGACGCCCAAGGTGCGTTCGAGCACCGCCTGCAAGTCCTTGCTCGGGTACACCACGGCTTCCTTGCCCTGGCGACGGTTGAGGTAGGGGTGCACCATGCCACCTTGAATCGGCCCCGGGCGCACGATGGCCGTCTCGATGACCAGGTCGTAGAAGCAGCGCGGCTGCAACCGCGGCAACATGCTCTGCTGCGCCCGTGACTCCACCTGGAACACCCCCACCGAGTCCGCCCGGCACAGCATGGCGTAGGTCTGCGGGTCTTCGCGCGGGATGTCCTGCAGCGTAAACACCTGGCCGCGGGTCTGGCCGATGGCATTGAGCGCCTTGCGCAGCGCCGTGAGCATGCCCAGCGCCAGGATGTCCACCTTGAGCAGTCCGGCAGCGTCCAGGTCATCCTTGTCCCACTGGATGACCGTGCGCCCGGGCATGGCCGCGTTCTCGATGGGCACCAGCCGCGATAGAGGCCCTTCGGTGAGCACAAAGCCGCCGGTGTGCTGCGACAGATGCCGCGGAAAACCCAGCAGTTGGCGCACCAGACCCATCCATTGCCGCACCCCCAGATCCTGCGGATCCAGCCCCGCCTCCTGCAGCCTTTGCTGCTGCACGCTACGTCCGTCCCAGCGTTGCACGCTGCGGGCCAGACGCTCCACCGTTCCCAGGTCGAAACCCAGTGCCTTGCCCACATCACGGATGGCGCTGCGCGGCCGGTAGGTGATGACACTGGCAGCCAGCGCCGCGCGGTCGCGGCCGTACTTGGCGTAGAGGTACTGGATGACTTCCTCGCGCCGCTCGTGCTCGAAGTCCACGTCGATGTCCGGTGGCTCGTTGCGCTCCTTGCTGATGAAGCGCTCGAACAACACCTGCTGCTGCGCCGGGTCGACTTCGGTGATGCCCAGGCAGTAGCACACCGCACTGTTGGCCGCCGAGCCCCGGCCCTGGCAGAGGATGTGGCGCGAACGGGCAAACTCCACGATGTCGTCGACCGTCAGAAAGTAATGCGCGTAACCCAGCTCGGCAATCAAGGCGAGCTCGTGTTCCAGCAGCGCCTGCACCTTCGCAGGCAGACCCTGCGGCCAGCGCCGCCCGGCGCCGGCGTATACCCGGCGGCGCAGATAGCCGTCGGCCGTCTCTCCTTCGGGGATGACTTCCCGGGGATAGCGGTAGCGCAGCTCGTCCAGCGAGAAGCTGCAGCGCGCGGCCACCCGCAAGGTCTCGGCGAGCAGCTGCGGCGGGTAGGTCAACGCCAGCTGCAGGCGGCTGCGCAGATGGTGTTCGGCGTTGGGCAGCAGCGCATGGCCGCAGGCGGCCAGCGGCTTGCCCAGGCGGATGGCGGTGAGGGTGTCGAGCAGGGGCTTGCGTGCGCGCCGGTGCATGCGCACGTCCCCTGCGGCCACCAGGGGAATGGCCGTGGCCTGCGACACCTCTTGCAGCCGGTGCAGCCAGTGGGCGTCGTCCAGGCGGCGGTGCAGGCTCACCGCCAACCACACCCGGCCGGTGCAGCGCGCCAGCAGCCAGGCGCCCAACTCCAGCAACTCGGCATCGCTGGCCTGGCGGGACGGTGCCGCTAGCACCACGCAGTCGGCCAGGGCATTGGTCGTCAGACTGTCGGCGTCCAGCTGGTACGTCCCCTTGGGCGCACTGCGCCGCAGACGGGTGATGAGGCTACACAGATTGCCGTAGCCGTTCAGATTGCACGCCAGAACCACCAGGATGCAGGCCGGGCGGCCCGACACGGCAAACTGCGCTCCGACCAGCAGGGGCAGACCCGCAGCCTTGGCCGCACTGTGCGCGCGCACGATGCCGGCGAGCGAACAGTCGTCGGTCAACGCCAGCCCGGCGTAGCCCAGCGCCCTGGCCTGCGCGACCAGCTCCTCCGGATGGCTGGCCCCAGTGAGGAAGGAGAAGTTGGAGCGGCAGTGCAGCTCCACATACGCCGGCAGGCTATCCATTCCGTCAGGCAAAAACTCCGTGCAAAAACCACGCTGGGGCATCGTCTGCTTGCTGCCCGACCTGGCGGGTCTGGAACACCCACAACACCCCGGCATGCGCGCTCTGCGCCACCCAGTAGTCACGCGCCACATGCAGACCGGCAAGCGTTCCGTCGGGCTGTGGCACCCGATGCCACCAGCCGCCTTCCACCCGGTGCGGGCCTAGCAGCAGACGTAGTTCGCCCTGATACAGCGGCCGGTTACAGCGCACGGCCAACTGCAAGGGGCTGGAGAGCAGGAAGGTGGGGTGCGGCTGCCCATCACCCTGCGCAGCCTGCGCCTGCACCGGGGTGTCGAACGGCACCCACTGCTGCATCCACTCCGGGCGGGCGTCTTCCAGCAGCACCGGCTGCAACACATGCTGCGATCCCAGACGGGCGGCGATGCGCTCCAGTGCCTGCTGCAGCGCGTCGCGGTCCTGCGTGACATCGGGCAGCAGCGAGACCGTGGGCGCACGGAAGGGACAGACCGAATTCGCCGTCAGGATGAGGGTCTCTACCGCAGCGGACAGCTGCACCCTAGCCAGATGCTCGGCCAACAGTCGCGCCAGATGCTCCACGTCACGCAGCGGTCTGGCGGTGCGGATGACCAGGGCGTTGCCGGCTTCGTTTGCATTCTCACGCAGGCTGTCGTGCTGCCAGCGCAGGGTGAAGGCGGTGACTGCGGCGTCGCGCGCCACCAGCCAGCCCTGCAGTTGCAGCAGCAGGCGCCGGGCGGCGAACACCAGGGCGAGAGCGGTCTCCACCCGAGCCATCAAGTCCAGACGGGCGCAGAAGGTCTCGGGCAGTGTCACCCAGGGGAAGACGCTGTGGCGCAGACCATAGGCCTCGTCCAGCGCCTGCACCAGTGACGCACCGAAGCGCCGCGTCAGCCCACCCCGGGGCAGGCAGCGCAGGTCGCCCAGGGTGTGGCAGCCCAGCTGCGCCAGGGTCTGGGCATGCGCTGCCGTGGCCGAGAGCACCGTCAAGGGCAAAGGATCCAGACGAGCAGCCAGCGAAGTCGAGTCGACGTCTTCACTGCAAGAACCGCCAGCGTCCGCTGGATTCCCCGCATCCTTTGCGGCACGGGCCAGCGCCAGCGCGCCCAGGGCGGTGGGCGCCCAGGCCAGGCTGTGCACACCCAGGGCCGCACCTTCCCGGCGTACCCGCTGAGCCAGTTCACACGCACCACCGAACAGACGCAGGCTGTTCTGGACTTCCATCAACACGGCTTCGTCACACAGCGCCACCCGCGGGGTGAACTGCAGCGCCCATAGGGCAACGCCCTGGGCCGCAGCCTCTGTCTGCTGCCGTGATCTGGTCTCATGCGGCGGACAAAGAGGCCACAGACGCAGGGCGCACCACAGCATGGCGGGCAGGCAGCTCAGGAACGATCGTCTGCCGCGTGCGTCGGCTCAGCACAGGCTGGAGTGCGACTGGCACGGCAGGCAACACCAGGGGCTGGTCGTGCAGTGGACCGCGGCGCTTGAGCACTTGCACCTGCAGGCTCCAGCCATCGCCGGCCTGGGCCAGGACACGCAGCCCGGCGGGGGACGATTCGCTGCGCGCGCCTTGCGGGCGCAGGGCAAAGCACAAGGCGCGGCCACCCAGCAGACGGGTTTGCAGCCGCCGCAGGTGCTCAGGCCGGGCCTGGGGTAGCCAGGCCAGCACGGCACTGGCCGCATCGGCCTGTACCAGCTGTTCGGTAGCCCACAGCCGCTGCGCCGGGGTGTCGGCCTGCACCCAGACGAGTTGCCGTGCCTGCAGCCCATAGGCGAGCAGTCCGGGCAGGAAGGGTGGCTTGGGCGGGCCGACCAGCACCACGCGACCCCCGTCAGCCGTCACCCGCGCCAATGCCGCACCCAGCAGCCGCCACTCCAGCAGCGAAGGCTGCGGGCTGAGCACTTCGGTGAGGCTGCCGCAGGGCCAGCCGCCGCCAGGTAGTTCGGCATCCAATGCGGCCCAACCGCTGGGCACGACGCTACCGCCTGGTTGCGCGATGTCGTCGCCGCGCCAGACTGACGAGGCGAGGCTGGAGGGAATACCAGAAAGGGCAGCAGCAGGATCGGACACGGCAGTCAGCTCTTCCACGCAGAGCCACCAGCATACATAAAAACTGTACAAAAAAACAGTCTTAAAGGAAGTGGCTGACCTCTCCAGCCGGTGCTGCCTTGACGTGACCGGCACGAGCATCGTGCCGCTGCCGTGCTGGCAGTGCTAGGCTTTGTTCACCATGCTCGACGCTGTCTTGATTGGTCTGGGTGTCGTATTGCTGGCCATCGCTGCACTGGGCGGGGCCGCCGGCCTGCTGCTGCGCGTGTTGCGTGGGCCACAGCGCAGGCGGTGATCGGGTCTGCCGATCGATACCGAGGGGCTGGCTGCAGACACCGGGCAACTCTCCTTGGGAGACCGCAAGGAGGCTGCCTCCCCCCGTTACTGTGCGCGCAGTCACGCTGCGCAAGACCGCGCACCCCAGCAGCGATTACCTGGTTGGCGATCTCCTTCAGGCGCTGCGATTGCCTGCAGGTGCAGACTCCACAGAATGCAGGGTGCAGAATCTGCATTCTGCAACTCTCTTCCGCAAACGCCACGCCGTGTCCGTGCGGGTGTCTCTTGCGTTCCTCGAGCGCCCAAGGCCATCGGGGCAAGACCAACGGCTCCCGTTCATGCCACCAGGCTGATGCCTGGCAGCCATGCCGGCCAACCCGCCGGGAGGAGCGTTTCACACCTCGGGCGATATCAGACCACCTGTGCCAGATCGCGCTGCCGTGTCTCGCCGAGTGCGATCACCGCGATCAGGCTGATGATCGCGGCAATGCTGATGTAGCCTCCAACCCAGCTGAGCCCACCGCGTGACACCAGCACCTGCGCCGCATAAGGTGCAAGCGACGCGCCGAGAATGCCTCCAAGGTTGTATGCCGCACCCGCTCCGGTATAGCGCACCACAGTCGGAAAAATCTCCGGCAGCATGGCGCCCAAGGGGGCATAGGTCAGCCCCATGAGCAACAACGCACCGCACAGGAATACTCCGGCACCTTCGGCAGTGGCCGAGCCCAGCAGTGGTGCCAGCGTAAAGCCCCACAACACTGCAGCCAGCCCCGACACCACCAGCACGGGGCGTCGGCCAAACCGGTCGGACAGCCAGGCGGAGAATGCCGTGCCCACAGCCATCAGTACGATGGCGGCCATGAGCCAGCCCTGCAGCGCAGGCTTCGGAATATGCAGCTTGCCGATGCCATAGCTCAACACGAACACTGCGCTGATGTAGAACAGCGCGTAGCACACGACGATCGACAGCGAGCCCAGGATCAACGGCTTGAGGTGCCGACCGAGCAACTCGGCCAGCGGCACTCTTGCATGCCGCGTCTGTTCGAACAGCGGCGTCTCCGCCAGCTTCAGCCGCGCGTACAGGCCGATGATCACCAGCACCCCGCTGGCGACGAAAGGGATGCGCCAGCCCCAGGCCAGGAACGCCTCGTGCGACAGCAGCAGGCCCAGCAGCAGAAACAGCCCGTTGGCCACCAGGAATCCGATCGAAGGCCCAAGCTGGGGGAACATGCCAAAGACCCCGCGCCGCCCGCTGGGCGCGTTCTCGGTGGCCAGCAAGGCCGCACCACCCCATTCCCCGCCGAGACCCAGACCCTGGCCGATGCGCAACAACGCCAGCAGCCAGGGTGCGAGTTCACCGATGCGGTCGTAGCCGGGCAACAGTCCGATGAGCGTGGTGCAGATCCCCATGGTCAGCAATGTGGCTACCAGGGTGCTCTTGCGGCCAAAGCGGTCGCCGAAATGCCCGAACAGAAACGAGCCGATCGGCCGCGCCAGAAAGGCAATACCGAAGGTGGCAAATGCGTTGAGTGACTGCGCGGTGGGCGAATCGCTGGGAAAAAACACCGGACCGATGACCAGCGCGGCGGCGATCGCATAAACATAGAAGTCGTAGAACTCGATCGCCGTGCCGACAAAACTGGCCAGGGCGATCTGCGAGGACGAATTGCGTGGGCGATCAAACGCCGAGGCGCCGATCGCGGTTTGGGGAGCGTGATGCATGGGAAGTTCTGTCGCGGTGGTTGTATGGATCAGCCAGCGTCACAGCCATCGCAACTGGCTCAGACGGATGTTCGCTACCGGGCCCACGTTTGGGCAACCGGATTTGTCCTTACCGGCAAGCGGCACGACGCTGCGTGCAACGGAGTGTAAAAGGACGGCCGTGAAGCCATCAGCAGGGCAGGCTGGAAAAAAACTCATCCAGCCGATCACCGGCTGGAATTCCTCAGCGACAACGGCAGCGCATACATTGCCGCGCAGACGCGCACAGTCGCCCGTTGACTGGGCCTGTCGCCGATCAACACGCCAGTGTGCAGTCCGCAGAGCAACGGCATGGCCGAGAGTTTCGTCAACACATTCAAGCGCGACGATGTGGCCCTGAACCGCCCCGGGTTTTGAGGAGGCTCCTTCGATGGAGAGAATGGAGCCATGATGAGGAAGTCCCCGAAGTTTTCCCCCGAGGTGATCGAGCGTGCGGTGCGCATGGTTTTTGACGCCAAGGCACAGTACCCGTCGCAGTGGGCGGCCATCGAGTCGATTGCGTCCAAGATCGGTTGCACGGCCGAGACCCTGCGCAAGTGGGTGCGCCAGGGCGAGCGCGACAGCGGTGTTCGCCCTGGCCCGACCACGGCCGAGCAGCAGCGCATCAAGGAGCTCGAACGTGAGGTGCGCGAGCTGCGCAAGACCAACGAGATTCTCAAGCTGGCAAGCGCCTATTTCGCCCAGGCGGAGCTCGACCGCCATCACAAGAAGTGAACGCCTTCATCGATGAGCACCGCGCGCGCCTTGGGGTCGAGCCGATCTGCACCGCCCTGCAGGTCGCCCCGTCGGCGTACCGGCGCCACGCGGCACGCCAGCGCCATCCTGCGTTGCGGCCTGCGCGGGCTCAGCGTGATGCGATCTTGCTGCCGCAGGTGCGGCGCGTGTTCGAGCAGAACTTGCGTGTGTACGGCGCCGACAAGGTCTGGCGGCAACTCCTGCGCGAAGGCGTGGCGGTGGCGCGCTGCACGGTCGAGCGGCTGATGCGTCGTCTCGGGCTGCAAGGCGCACGCCGCGGCAAGGGGGTGCGCACCACCGTGCCCGACGCGAAGGCGGTGTGCCCGCTGGACCGAGTCAATCGGAACTTCAAGGCGCAGCGGCCGAATCAGCTGTGGGTGGCAGATTTCACCTACGTCTCGACCTGGCAGGGCTTTGTGTATGTCGCCTTCGTCGTCGACGTGTTCGCGCGCTCCATCGTCGGCTGGCGGGTGAGCAGTTCGATGCAGACCGACTTCGTGCTCGACGCACTCGAGCAGGCGCTCTATGCCCGCCAGCCCTGGCGCGACGGTGGCCTGACCCACCACAGCGACCGTGGCAGCCAGTACGTCTCGATCCGCTACAGCGAGCGCCTGGCCGAGGCGGGCGTCGAGCCCTCAGTGGGCAGCACGGGTGACTCCTACGACAACGCGCTGGCGGAGACGATCAACGGGCTGTTCAAGGCGGAGGTGATTCACCGGCGCGGGCCGTGGAAGACGCGCGAGGCGGTCGAACTGGCCACCCTGGAGTGGGGCTCCTGGTTCAACCACCACCGCCTGCTCGAACCCATTGGCTACATCCCGCCTGCCGAGGCCGAAGCCGCCTACTGGCGACACCAGGCCCGGACCTCATCAACCATCACGGCTGCCCACGCGACAGCGCAACAGGAGGGTTGACCCATGCAAGCATGGCCCAACCAGGGGGCGCCTCCGGCGGCCCCTGCAGGGGGCTGAATGAGAGAAAATCTGAAACCAAACCATCCGCTTGACTGTCAGGCCAAAACGGTCCGACTCAAGCCAACAAGCCTCCTCGAAACCCGGGGCGGTTCACTCACACCCAACTCCGCCTGCTTGAGCGCAAAGGCGATCTGATCCTCTGTAGTCCGTCCTGAACAATGACCTTGTCAGGCGGCCAGCGGCATTTTGTTGACCGACGCGTGGGCGAATGCCGCCAGCCCGTCCAGCAGCGCAGCCACGATTTTGGCGCAAAGAAGCCGCAGCTTCTTCAGCAGCAGGCGGATGTTGTGGCCGGCGCCACACATCACCGCGTGCAGCGCGTCGCCCAGCGCACCCTTGAGTGGATTGCGACCCAGGCGCCCGTCCATCTTCATGTGCCCGATGCTCGGTTCGATCGCACTGCGTCGCTTGATCATCGCGTGCAGGGCGCGCGTCAGTCCGCGCTTCTGCCCGGAGCGCAGGATGCGCACGCCTTCGATGTCCACGCCGCGGTAGCCCTTGTCGACGATGGCGATCTTTGGCTTGGCGTCTGCGAGGATGCCCACCTGCTCCAAGGTCTCGGCCAGGGTGTGGCCGTCGTAGGGGTTGCCCGGCATGGAGCGCATGCCCACGACCAGACCTTCCTTCAGCGTGGTTGCCACCGTGACCTTCACCCCGAACTCGTACGGGGTGCGCGCCTTGCCCTTGGAGATGCACTCGACCTCGGGCGCGTGCAGCGCGTACAGCTTGTTCTTGTCCTTGGTCTTCTGGGTCAGGATTCGACCCGCGCGCTCCAGCAGGTCCCGCGCCTTGTCCTGCATCGCCTCGGGCAGATCTCCCACCTTGCGCTTGATCTCGCGATGCACGCGACCGACCCGGCCACGCAGGGTGCGCAGCGTCTTGCGCATGCGCTTGTACTGCTTGGCATGGGCGTAGCGTCCGACCTGGGTGGCCAGGCGCGGTGCTTCCCGGTTGTAGTTCTGCCGCAGACTGATGCCGCCTTCGTTGGCGAGCTTGACCATGTGCTGCCGGGCGCGCTCGAGCAGTCGGCTGTCGGTCGGATGGGCAATCGCCTTGGGCATCACGGTCGTGTCGACGATCACGCGCTGCACATTCGTCTTGCTGATCATCCCGGCCTTGCGTGCCGCCTCGATGGTCAACGCCAGCAGCGTCTCGACGCCTTCCTCGCCGATGCGCTTCCTCCAGCGCGTCAGGCTCGACGGGTCGATCGGCCATTCGGTTTGCAGGTAGGTCTCCCCGGTGAAGAACTGCCAGTACGGGTTCTCTACCCAGGTGCGCACCACGACCTCGTCCGAAGCATCGAAGGCGTGCTGCAGGTACAGCAGACCGGCGACCAGGCGAGGAGAGAGCGCCGGGCGACCGCGCCCCGAGCTGAAGTGCATGGCGAAGCTGCGGTGGATCTCCTCCCAATCAATCAACCCGGCCAACCGCACCAGCGGGTGCTTCATGTTGATCTGCTCATCGAGCCTGGGCCGGAACATCTCTGGCGCCGGCGACTGCGGGGAATGCGGACCCATCGAAACCTCGGCGAAATCTGCAGGAAACCGCGTCCCTAAACAAATAAAGCTGCAAATCCAGGGACGGCAATTTCCTAATTTTACTCGTTAACAGGCCGTTGAAAAAGTGCTCTTCAAACATGCGGGAGACGCTGATTTCGAAGCCGCGAGCCATCGCGACGCTCCTGCGAAGCGATTTCGAGGAGCTTTTCGGTCCGATTGCAGGCTCTTTTGCCCATTTCGGGCGCACGTATTCCAGGGCTTACGCATGATGCGCGTCCCACCAGCCGCCCAGGCTGCCCATGCGCACCAGGTTGTAGGTGGCAAAGCACAGCAGCGCTTGCCCGCTCAGTTTGGCCTGACCGATCAGCTTGGTCTTGGCCAGACCGCCCACTGTCTTGGCCCAGCCAAAGGCCTCTTCGATGCGCTTGCGCACCTTCTGACTGGCTTTGTAGCCATCGTGCCGCTGGATGCGCCCGTCCACCGCCGAGTGCTTGTCTTTGGCCGCCACATGCGGAGTGACTTTGAGCTTTCTGCAGCCCTTGATGAAGGCCTTGCTGTCGTAGCCCTTGTCGGCCCCGACCGTGGCCCGCTTGTTTCTTTCATCCCTACGCTCCAGCATGGCCAGCGCCGCCTCGCGCTCTGCGGTGCCGTTGGCGTGGGTGATCTCGACATCCACAATCAACCCGTTGCGGTTCTCCATGAGGATGTGCCCCATGTGGCACAGGCGGGACTTGTCGCCCTGGCTCTTCTTGAACAGCCGGGCATCGGCGTCCGTGGTGCTGGCGTGGGTGTCGTTGCAGCGCTCCTGGCCCTTGAAGTCCACCTCGGGATTGCGCCCGGGCGGCGTGTGGCTGTCGTCGTCTTTGCGCTTGAAACTCAAGAGCTCCGCCCAAGCCTCAATCAGCGTGCCGTCCACGCTGAAGTGCTCGTCGCTGGCGAGCTTGCCCCACTGCGCGCTGAGCTTGACGCGCTCGAAGAAGGCACGTGCCAAGTCTTCGTTGAACAGGCGCTGCCGGTTGGCGCTGAAGGTGGAATGGTCCCAGACCTTGTCCTCGATGTTCAGGCCCACGAACCAGCGGTAGAGCAGGTTGTAGTCGATGGCTTCGACCAGCAGCCGCTCGCTGCGGATGGAGAACAGGATCTGCAGCAGCAAGGCCTTGAGCAGCATCTCTGGCGGCACCGAAGGACGGCCACGGCGGGCGTACACCGCCTCGAACTCACGGTTCATTGTCGCCAGCAGCGCATCAACCACAGCGCGCAGCTTGCGCAGCGGGTGTGCCTGCGGCACTCGCTCTTCAAGGCTGATGGTGCTGAACATCGCCCCCTGGAAATCTGGGTTGCCTCTCATCTTTCTCGTCTGGATCGTTCTTGGATGGCTTCAGATCGTACTGGCCGACGCCAGCGTCGGCGGGGGATTTTTCAACGGCCTGTTAAATCAATATGTTGCGAGTTTTTCAGGGCGGACTCTGTAAACCGGCTTCTCTTCACGACATGCTCCTTGACCCAGACTGGGTCCATCATGCCGGAAATTTCTGTTACCAAACGGTTCGAATTCCGGGGACAGGGTCAAATCGAATTCTCTACTCCCGGCTGGATCAGGTTTTCGAGGAGGCTTCAAAGGTCATAAATGAAAGTGCTCGCGGCTGCGCGTATGCCCGTTGCCATGGCTGTGCATCTGTATTATGAAGAGCCCGACTTCCTGGCCTGGGATCACTGACGTTTGTGGCCGATTTCCCAAATCGCCAGAGATAGCAGCCAGGCAGTGATAAACAATCCCACAATGAAGAAACCCAGGTAGCCAAAATTCAGATTCATAATCGCGTCAGGCACAGCACCCCCCCAGCCGATGACCGGAATCAGAATCTGCAGCAACTCTACGCCTCCTAGCCCCAGTGCCAGCACCACGGCCAACAGCGTGGTGGTGATGTTGTAGAACATCTTGCGCAGTGGATTGTCCAACGCCCAGCCGTAGGCTTTGGTCATCAGCACGCCGTCTGTCGTGTCTATCGCGGACATGCCCGCGGTGAACAGGATGGGCAGCGATAGCACCGCGAGCACCGGCAAGTCGCCCGTGGCAGCGCCGGCTGTCATCGCCAGAAGGCCGATCTCCGACGCGGTGTCAAATCCGAGACCGAAAAGGAAGCCTACTGGGTACATCTGCCAGCTATGTTGCATGATGCGTTGCAACCGCCCGCCGAACAGGCGATTGAAGAAACCTCGCTTAGCTATTAAGGCATCGACGTGATGATGATCGTGCGCCGCACGCCGAGTGCCGTTCCATAATTTGAGCAGATCGAGCAAGATCATCAGATTGAGCACGCCGATGATCACCAGGAAGACCCCGGAGACGCCGGTGCCGATGATTCCGCCGACGTGCTGCATTTCCGGCATGTGCGTCTTGACAGCCGTGACCATGAGCGCCGCAAACAGCGCCAGCAGGAACACCACGGACGAATGCCCGAGCGAGAAGAAAAATCCGACACCGAGCGGCATGCGTCCCTTCTGCACCAGCAGGCGCACGGTGTCGTCAACTGCGGCGATGTGGTCGGCATCGAAGGCGTGACGCAAACCGAACAGGTAGGCCGTCAGACCGAGACCAATCATGGCAGGATAGCGCGCTGCGTAGTAAAAATACAGGCTTCCTCCGACGACGTGCAGGGCAACAATGACCCCGTAGTAACCCGCTAGTTGCAGCCACTCGTCTCGATCAAAGCGCCAGGAACCAGACGTAGTGCAAGGCGGCCGACGCGACAGTACTGCCCCTGTGTCGTGCTTCATGGATTCACTCCCCGGAAGGTGATTGGATGGCGCGCCAGCCACACGCCTTGCATCGGCCCGCCGAAAGTGCTCAGAACTCGTCACCCTTGACGCGCCGGGTGTCTTTGAAGGTACGCCAGCCGTTGGTCATGGAGCTGATGATGGACTGCCGGGACATGATGTCTTCGCGAATAGCCACGTAAACGTGTACGAGGATGAAGGTGATCAGGAACCACATAGCCAGATGATGCGCGGTTCGCACGGCCTGAGGTTGCCCGAACAAAGGGGTAATCCATGAGGAAAACCAGTCGTATTGCCACGAACCAACCAGCGTTCCCTCGCCGAATAGGGCGAGACCGGTCAAAATGATAAAAATCGAGCCCCACACAAACATAAAATGCATGGCCAGAATCGCTAGCGGGTTATGCCCGGAATACTTTTTCGGTTCCGGTGCCATGAACAGGTACCACTTGATCTCATGCCAGACGCCCCTCCAGTATTCGCCCTTGAAGATGGGTGGCAGGAAAATTTCACGGGCGTGCGAATTCCCCACGAAAGACCAATAGATCCGAAACAGAAAGCCGATGATGAAGATATAGGCGGCCGTGAAGTGCGCGAAGCGGATATATCCCATCAAGAAATGGTCGTAGGCCTCGCCTGGCTGGCTAGGCAGCGGACTGCCGATTAAGTAGCCCGTCACGCAAAGCGTGATGATGGCGAAGAACTGAATCCAGTGCCACAGCCGTATAGGCGCCTCGTAGACATACACCGCCGGCTCGACACGGGCTTGTTGCGTGGACTGCGCGCTCATGCTTTTCTCCTGAATCGTCGATGATGCAGAGCCCGGCCCCAGGACCGGCTCCGCGTCGAATCAGCGCACCTTCACCTGAGCAAGTTCGGTGCCGTCCTTGCTCATCACATGGGTGGAACAGGCCAAGCAGGGGTCGAAGCTATGCAGGGTGCGCAGAATTTCGACCGGCTCGTCTGGATTTTCCATGCGCGTGTTCAACAGGCTGGCCTCGAACGCGCCGATGTTGCCGGCGGTGTCGCGCGGTGAACCGTTCCAGGTTGTCGGCACCACCGCCTGGTAGTTCTCCACCCGGCCATCCTTGATTCGGATCCAGTGACCGAGCGCCCCCCGCGGAGCCGCCACCGTACCTACACCCTTCGCTTCCCTGGGCCAGGAGCTGGGATCCCACTTCTCCATGTTGGCGGTCGCGGTGTCGCCAGCCTTGATGTTGGCGATGAGGTCGTTCCAGTCGTCCACCATCATGTCAGCGCAGTATTCCGCCTCCAGCGCCCGTGCCAGGGTGCGGCCAATGGTGGTCTGCAGCGCGGTCTTAACGTCCAGGTTGGTTCCGGCGAGCTGGTTGAAGAATGCCAAGCTGCGGTTAATTTGTTCAGTCTGATGCGGCATCTTCTTCGCGTACGCGATGGTGTAGCGCGATAGCGGGCCGACCTCGACAGCATGCCCCCTCCAGCGCGGCGCCTTGATCCACGAGTATTTCGCGGACTCGTCGATCTCTTGGATGTTGGTCTTGGTGCCCTTGGTTTTCTGACCGAGCTCGAACTTCGGGTCCGTCACACCGTCCCAGGGATGCAGGCCCTTGTTCTCCTGGCCTGGGTAGGTGTACCAGGAATGGGTCACGAATTCCTGCACCTGGGCCGGATCGCGAGGATTGATCTCGAATACTTCGTCCCAGTTGCCGTTGAGAATCACCCCCCCCGGCATCTGATCGGTCGACTTGTCATACGGCACCTTGGCATAGTCGCCGTAGTCCATCACGCTCCTAGCACCCAGGCCGCCACCGTACAACCAATCCTTGTAAAAGCTGGCGATGGCGATTACGTCGGGCACGTAGACGTTGTGGGTGAAGTCGACCATCTCCTGGATGCGGTTGCGCACGAACTCCAGCCGCTCCATATTTAGTGGCGCCCCTGCGGCGAGGTCGCCGTCCATGTTGATGGCGCAGGGCACGCCACCGACCAGGTAGTTCGGATGCGGGTTCTTGCCGCCGAAGATGGTGTGCACCTTGACGAACTCGCGCTGCATGTCCAGCGCCTCGAGGTAATGAGCCACCGCCATCAGATCGGCCTCGGGCGGCAGCTTGTACGCCGGGTTGCTCCAGTAGCCGTTCTTGAATGGACCGAGCTGGCCGGAATCGACGAACTTCTTGATGCGCGACTGGACGTCGCGGAAGTAGCCCGGGCTGGACTTGGCGTGCGCCGGCGACACCGTCTGCTGCAGCACCGACGTCGCCTTCGGATCGGCCTTGAGGGCGTTGATCGGGTTGACCCAGTCGAGCGCGTGCAGGTGGTAAAAGTGCACCACGTGGTCGTGCACCTGCAGCGTCTTGGCCATCATCTCGCGGATGAGGTAGGCGTTCTTCGGGATCTTGATCCCCAATGCATCCTCCACCGCGCGCACCGAGGCCAGCGCGTGGCAGCCGGTACACACCCCGCAGATGCGCTCCACAAATGCCCAGACGTCGCGCGGATCGCGGCCCTTGACGATGACCTCCAGCCCGCGCCACATGGTGCCGGTGGACACCGCGTTGCGGATCACGTTGTCGCGGTCTACGTTGACCTCGCAGCGCATGTGGCCCTCGATCCGTGTCACCGGATCGACCACCACCCGCCGGCCCGAGGTGTCCAGCGTGAATCCGTTGGGAGTCGTGACCGTGCTCATGTGTTGTCTCCGTGTTGTTGCATTTCGCCCTGATGGCTGCTGCGCAGCCGCTTGACGGCGCTGGCCACCGCGTGGACCGCGACGGCGCCGCCGACCACGCCGGCCGCCGCGGCGCCGATGTCATCGGCATTGGCCTCGACGCCGAATGGCTTGATGTCGGTCAGGTGCGCATACCAAGACCCTTTGTCCCAGAATCCCTCTTCAGAGCAGCCAATGCAGCCGTGCCCCGACTGGATCGGGAAGGACACTCCGTCGTTCCAGCGGGTCGTCGAGCAAGCGTTGTAAGTAGTCGGCCCCTTGCAGCCCACCTTGTAGAGGCAATACCCTTTCCGCGCGTTCTCGTCGTCGAACGCCTCGACGAACTGGCCGGCGTCGAAATGCGGCCGGCGATAGCACTTGTCGTGGATGCGCTGGCTGTAGAACATCTTCGGCCGGCCCTGCCGGTCGAGTTCGGGCATGCGGTCGAAGGTGACCATGTACGCGATAACCGCTGTCATCACCTCGGCGATCGGCGGGCAGCCCGGCACCTTGATGATCGGCTTATCGGTGATGACCTTATGCACTGGCGTCGCCCGCGTCGGATTGGGCTTGGCGGCCTGCACGCAGCCCCACGACGCGCACGATCCCCAGGAAATGATGGCCTTGGCGTTGCTCGCCGCGTAGCGCAGCTTCTCGACGAAGGGCTGGCCGGCGATGATGCAGTACATCCCGTCTTCGTTGAGCGGCGGATTGCCCTCGACCGCGAGGATGTAATTGCCCTTGTACTTATTAACCACCTCCTCGACGATGGCTTCGGCCTGTTGGCCTGCTGCGGCCATCAAAGTGTCGTCGTAGTCAAGAGAGACCATCGACAAGATTACGTCCTTGGCAAGCGGGTGTCCTGACCGAATAAATGACTCCGAGCAGCAGGTGCATTCCAAGCCATGCAACCAGAGCACTGGCAAACGCGGCTTAGTCTCCATCGCGTGTGCGATTTCTCCAGCATACGCCGGCCCTAACCCGAGAGCCGCGGCTGTCAGGCTACAGTACTTGAGAAAGCTTCGGCGCGAGATACCCTGGCGCCGCATGACTTCGTAGAACGTTTCAGTGACCGGCATGGTCTGCCTCCTTTTGGCGTTGCGGCTTCAGACGAAGCCTTATGCCACCTCGTTATGCAATCCACATGCCAACTTGACATCCTTTGGAAAATCATGGAGTTAGTGGCAACCTTGAAACGGAATCATGGTTTTCCCCAGGTCGGCATCTAGCCGGCGCTGCTGCAGCGGCGGAAAGCTGCTATCCACCTTGGCGGCGAACATATGGATCGGCAAAGATGGAAACGTCGTTTTCACTGGAGGCGCCATTTCGGAAACATGCTTTGCTATTTTTCTGGCAATGACCATGAAAGTCGATTCCGGCCCGAATGCAATCAAGCACTTACCGATAGCGCGCGGACTGGCATAGCGTTTGCTCTAAATCGATGTAAATGTGCCGCGGCAAACTGGTTTCCACCCCTGAGTGCGGAACGACCAAGACACGAGGAGACAACGCCATCATGCGAAACCACTCACCGTCCGTGCTCATCCTAGGCATCGGCAATCTGCTATGGGCCGATGAAGGCTTTGGCGTGCGTGTTGTCGATACCCTGCATCGCACCCACGTCTTTGACAGCAGCGTCCGTCTCATGGACGGCGGCACCCAGGGCCTCTACCTCCTTCAGTACGTGCAGGACGCCGACATCCTTCTAGTTTTCGACGCTGTCGACTACGGCCTACCGCCCGGAACCTTGCACTGCGTGCTCGGCGACGACGTGCCGCGGTTCATGGGCGCAAAGAAGATGAGCCTGCACCAGACCGGCTTCCAGGAGGTGTTGATGACCGCCGAACTGCTCGGCGGCATGCCCCAGCACCTGGCGCTAGTGGGAGTGCAGCCGCACATCCTGGACGATTTCGGTGGCAGCCTCACTGAGCCAGTCAAGGCGCAGATCGAGCCAGCCATCAAGGCCGGGCTGTGCTGGCTCGAGGGCCTGGGCGTGCATGCCGAACGCCGCGCCACACCATTGCCTGAGTCGGATCGGCTCGGTGCCGAACCGCTCGACCTGACGCCCTACGAGACCGGCCGGCCCGACGCTGACGTCGCCCCGCGTACCGGCGATCCACGGGTGTTGCAAGATCCGCACGTCCGCTTCGACCCCAAGCCGCTGGCCGACACCTGGACACGGATAAGCATCGACATCAACAGCAGTCGCCCGCTCTGACCATGTGTATCGGCCGCCCGTTGCGCGTAGTCGAGGCGCGCGAATTCTCAGCCCTGTGCGCCGGAGCCGACGGTGCGCAGGAAATCGTCGACATGTCCTTAGTCGGTCCGCAGCCGACCGGCACTTGGGTGCTGGTATTCCTTGGTCACGCCCGCACCGTGCTCGACCCTGAAGAGGCTGAGCGCATTGGCGACGCGTTGGCCGCACTTGACAGCGTGATGCGCGGCGAGGCCCCTGACGTCGACCGCCTGTTCGCCGACTTAGTCAACGGGGAGCCCGGACTCCCCGCCCATCTACATCGCTCGGACGCAGTGTCCTGAAAGGAGCCTCCATGTCTTCCGCGCTAATCGATCGATTGACCGACGACCTCGGCTATCCGCGCGTCACCGCACGCACGCTCGACGTGGTGCTCGGGTCGGCCGACAACACCGTGCTCTTTTTCACCGGCGACCCGGCAACCACTCCCGAGGCCGGAGACGTCGCGGTGGTGCTTCCTGAATTAATCCGGCACTTCGACGGCCGGCTGCGTCCAGCGGTCGTCGCCCGCGAGGATGAGCGGGCGTTGCAGGCGATCTACGGCTTCGAGACCTGGCCTGCACTCGTGTTCCTTCGCAAGGATCAGTATCTGGGCACGATCTCCCGGATCCGCGACTGGGCCGACTACCTGGAGCTGATCCAGGGCTTCCTCGACGCCGGCCCGGTGCGGCCGCCCGTGCCGCACATTCCCATCCTTCCTGCCTGAGACCGAGTCCATGCGCAAGCCCATCGACATCCCCATCGTCGCCATCGGCCCCGGCAGCCAGCCGGAAGAGGACGACGGCCTCCAATACATGGACATGCCCAAGGAGATGTATACGCACGACGCAATCTCCCTGCCCGATCCGGAAGATCTGCGCGCCCGCCGTCGCGTGCACGACCTACTTGAGGATCTGCTAGCCACCGTCGGCGCGTATGTCCCCGGAGAGGGCGCCATTATCCACGACCTCTCCCGGCTCGACGCCGACGACCTGGCCTGCGTCAACCAGATCCTCGGCGAAGGCGAGGTGAGCACCACCATCGACCTTCCTGACGGTGCCATCCTGGCGCAGGAATCGGTGCTCACCGGCATCTGGCGCGTGCGCCGGGTCAACGCCGCCCAGGCGGTGCTCGACGACCACATCGAGGTCGCCGACGTGCCCCAGGCGGTCCGCACCATTAGCTTCCCCACGCTGCAGGACAACCGGCTCGACCCCGGCATCGCCCCGGCTGGCGTGCAGAACGCCCCGGCGCTGCTGAGCGAGATCGCCGACCGCATGGCGTCGTGCGTCCCGGGCATGCCGTCGCATGTAATCAACCTGACGCTGCTGCCGCTGACCCGCGAGGATCTGATCCACCTCGGCACCACGCTAGGCGTGGGTCCTGCCACCATCCTGTCGCGCGGCTACGGCAATTGCCGCATCGGCGCTACCCGCATGCCCAACGTCTGGTGGGTCAAGTACTTCAACTCGCAGGACGCGCTGATCCTCAACACCATCGAGATCGTCGACGTTCCCGCAGTCGCGCTGGCCTCGCCTGAGGACTTCGCCGACTCCGCGAACCGCCTCCGTGAAATTGTCGCTTTGTTCAAATGAACACTTTCGAAGGCTCCTACCTGGGCGACGCTTCCCGCCTCCGCGACGACGCGCGGCTGGAGTGCCGCATCTGCTGGTATGTGTACGACCCAGCCGCAGGCGACCCGGTCTGGCAGGTGCCGCCAGGCACGCCGTTCAGCCGCCTGCCGCCGCATTGGCGCTGCCCCGAATGTGACGCCGAGGCCATGCACTTCATGGTCGTGGGGGACAAGCAATGAACGCCGCCGCCAATCTCACCATGTCGGGCCGCGCGCTGGAAGAGGTCTACACCCGCATCTGGCATACCCGGATGCGCGGCCTGCCTATCGTCAATCTGGCGCTGCGGGTGGAACTAGTCGACCTGCGTGCTTGGAATGGCTGCGCCGTCGGCGTGATTGTCGCTCCCTGGTGCATGAACCTGGTAGTGCTGCCGCTCCCGGGTGGATGCGACATCCCCGCCGCTCCGATCGGCAGCGTCCACGTTGTACAGCTTCCATCTGGCAGCTTTGATCTTTTGGCCGCATACTTGCCCGAGATCGGCCATCATCTCAGCGGCTCGCTGTACTCGCCGATGGATGCATTCATCAGCCAGGAGGCTGCCGTCACCGCTGCACGCGACGCAATGGCGTTGATGTTTGACGTAGCGGACTTTCCCGCCGTGCCAGCCAAGCCGGCCCATCCGAAGCCCGAAACTACCGGCATCGCATCGCGGCGTAGCTTTCTGCTCGGTCGCTCCAAGCGCTAGGCCCTTTATGCACGCCGCCCAACAACGCCTGCAGATCCACTTGGGCGCGGCTGCCCCGGGGGGCAGGGCCGTGCTCATCGACAACCAGCGCCCCGTTCAGGCAATGCGTCTGCTGGAGGGGCGGACGGTGTCGCACGCGCTGCAGATCATTCCCGTGGTGTTCAGCCTGTGTGGCCACGCCCAGTTGGCGGCAGCATGTGACGCGCTGCGCCACGCCCTTCCCCCAACTAGCGCGGCGCAGCGCGGCAAACTGCACCGGCGCGTACTTATCGAGATCATCCGCGAGCACCTGCTGCAAGTCCATCGCGATTGGCCCCATCTCTGCGATGCGCGGCCCAACGCGGCACATCTCGGCGACATCGTGCGTCTCACCGAAGCCGCTGCAACAGACCCGGCGGATCTTGACACACTGATCGACTGGGTCAGTCGGAACACCCTGGGGCTTCCGCCCGACGAATTCCTCAACTTCGACACCGTGGAGTCGCTGCGCCACTGGGCGCAGTCAACGGGGGCCGCCGCACCACGTGGGTTGCGCTCCCTTTGGAACGCGGCGACTTCGTTGCGGGCGGTCGAATTGCCCGCGCTGGAATCCCTTTTGCCCGAGCGCCTGCGAGAACCGCTCGCCGCCGACACCACGCTGCAGTTCGTCAGCCAACCTACCCATAATGGGGTCTGCCTAGAAACTGGGCCAACCGCCCGTCACCGGAAACATGCACTAATCCGGTCGACGGCCAATCATGGGCTGATCGCCCGTCTTGCCGCTCGGCTGGTGGATCTCTGCGCCGCATTGAGTGCCCTGCAGCGAAACGAGGATGCGCCAGCACTGGCTCGAGTCGCCGGCGTAGGGTGGGTAGACAGTGCCCGCGGCCGCCTGGTGCATTATGCCGAACTGGACGGCCAGGAGCGCATTGCGCGCTACCGAATCTTGGCACCGACAGAGTGGAATGTCCATCCGCGGGGCCTAGTCGCCAAACTTCTCGCAGGCATCCAGGCGGATGTTCCTGCCTGTGTGCAGCGGCAGGCCCGGTTGGTCATCCAAGCTATCGATCCATGCGTGCCAGCCACCCTCCACATCGCCGCACAGCTTCTTCCCACGGAGCGGACCCATGCATGAAATGTCCCTTTGCGAGAGCATCGTGCAGATCATCGAGGATCAGGCTCGTGCCCAGCGGTTCAGCAAGGTGCGGCGAGTCGTGCTCGATATCGGCGTGCTGTCGGCGGTGGATGTGGACGCGCTTCGATTCTGTTTTGACGTGGTCGCCGCGGACGGCGTAGCGCAGGGTGCCGCGCTCGACATACACACTTCACCCGCGCAGGCCTGGTGCATGCCGTGCGCCACGAGGGTGGAGATCAACCAACGCATTGATCCCTGCCCGCTCTGCGGTGGCCACCAGTTGGTGGTCGAGAGCGGAGACGACATGCGCATCAAGGAACTGGAGGTCGACTGATATGTGTACCGTTTGCGGCTGTTCCGAGGGCGGAGCCCGTGTAAGTGGGCAAGCCCTGTCCGGGCAGGATGATGCCCATCACCACGGGAATCGCTACGACCATCATGACCACGGCGGCCATGCGCACGACCACCCTCACGACCACGCGCATGATCACGATCACGAACATTCCCATACCGTGGCCACGCTTGCTGGCGGTGCGAAGCACCATTACGGGACCGGACCGGCACGCGCCCACGCACCGGGAATGAGCCAATCACGCATGGTACAGATCGAGCAGAATATCCTGAGCAAGAACGCCAACTACGCCCGCGACAACCGCCGCCTGTTCCAGCAGCGCGGCATCCTTGCGCTTAATCTCGTCTCGAGCCCCGGATCGGGCAAGACCACCCTGCTCACCCGCACCCTGACTGACCTGCGCGGCGAGCTCGATCTCGCCGTCATTGAGGGCGACCAGGAAACCACGCTCGACGCCGACCGCATCCGCGCCACCGGCGCGCCTAGCGTGCAGGTGAACACAGGTAAGGGTTGCCACCTGGACGCCCACATGGTCGGCCACGCCATCACCGAGCTCGACCCGAAGCAAGGAGCCGTGCTATTTATCGAAAATGTTGGCAATCTGGTGTGCCCGGCAGCCTTCGACCTTGGCGAGGCCCACAAGGTGGTGATTCTTTCGGTGACTGAGGGCGAGGACAAGCCGCTGAAATACCCTGACATGTTCCACGCCGCTGACATTATGCTCATCAACAAGATCGACCTGCTTCCCTACCTGGATTTCGATGTGCAGCGCTGCATCGAGGCCGCGTTACGGGTCAACCCGGGGCTGCAGATTCTGCAGATTTCCTCGCGCAGCGGCGAGGGGCTGCAAGCTTGGTACGAGTGGCTGCGCCTGTCGCGCCGTACCCGGTTGATCGGTCGAGCGTAGATCCCTCACACTCCCATTACCGCCTGACTTGCTCCATGTCCAGCAAGCCCATCATCTTGGTTGTCGACGACGAAGTGCGTTCCGTCGAGGCACTCGAACGCGTGCTGGTGGATGACTTCGACGTGCTGCGCGCCACCAGCGCTGCCGAGGCCGAGATGCTGCTGGAAAAGGAGTGGGTTCAGGTCATCCTGTGTGACCAGCGGATGCCTGAAACCTCTGGTGTGGAATTTCTCGCGCGGGTGCGTCGACAATGGCCGGACGTTATCCGCATGCTCATCTCGGGCCATACCGACTCCGAGGACATCATCGAGGCGGTGAACGAGGCCGGTATCTACCAGTTCATTAGCAAACCCTGGCACCCCTCCGAGCTGCTACTCAAGCTGCACAACGCCGTCGATCTGTTTCGGCTGCAGCGCGAGAACGAACAGCTTGCAATTGAGCTCAAACTCAAGCCAGCGACGCTGACCGAAAGCCTCCAGCACAAGCGCCGCGTGCTCCAGGCTCGTTTCGACTGGGACCAGGGCATCATTCGTGCCGCCGAAAGCCCGCTCAACGCAGTTTGCGACATGGTCCGCACTGTGTCGACTTACGACGTCAACGTGCTGGTGTACGGCGAGTCCGGTACCGGCAAGGAGCTGTTCGCTCGCGCGTTACACTACAATAGCCTCCGCCGTGATAGGCCCTTTGTCGCCGAGAACTGTGGCGCCATGCCCGACGAGCTGCTGGAGTCCGAGTTGTTCGGCCACAAGCGCGGCGCGTTCACCGGCGCAGTCGAGGACCGTGTCGGATTGTTCGAGCGCGCCGATGGTGGCACCATCTTCCTCGACGAGATCGGCGATATCTCCCCAGCGTTCCAGGTCAAGCTGCTGCGAGTGCTGCAGGAAGGTGAGATCCGCCCGCTCGGCAGTAACACCCGGCGGTCAGTCGACGTGAGGGTACTCGCCGCCACTCACCGCAACCTCAAGGACGAGGTGCGCGCCGGGCGATTCCGCCAGGATCTGTACTTTCGACTCGCCACCTTCAGTATCGCCATCCCGCCACTGCGCGAGCGTCGCGACGATATCCCTGTGCTCGCCCAGGCGCTGCTCGACGATGCGATGCGTTCGCTCGGCAAGACTGTACGCGGCTTCACCCAGGAGGCGCTGGCCTGCTTACAGGCTTACGACTGGCCAGGCAATGTTCGTGAACTGCAAAACGAGGTCAAGCGCATGCTGGTGCTTGCCTCCGCAGACGTGCTCGGCGCTGAGCTGATTTCTCCTCACATCCTGCGCGGCACCACCGAAGACGCCACTGAGGTGCTCGACCTGCTCGCCGGCAGCCAAGGCTCGCTCAAGGAGCGCATGGAGTCGCTTGAGGCGCGCATCGTCAAAGAGACGCTGATCCGCCACCGGTGGAACAAGACCCGCGCGGCACAGGAACTGGGACTGTCGCGCGTCGGGCTTCGCAGCAAGCTTGAGCGCTACGGTCTGGAGAAAATCGAACAGATCGAGGAGTGGACCGATCATGGTTGAGACTCGCCGCCCTGGTCCGCGCGGCGACACTGCGGCGATCGCGCGCGCCGCAATCGCCCCGCTCGACATGAGCGAGGATGCCTGGATCGAGGTCATCCGTCGCATGGACGAGATCTACGCCGACTTGGTGCGCTACCAAGTCGACTTAGAGGAGAAGAACGCCGCACTTGAGGAAGCTCAGCGCTTCATCGACAGCGTGCTGGCGTCGATGTCCGACGTACTCGTGGTCGCCGACGTGCAGGGCCGTATCCAGCGGGCGAACAAGGCGATGGTCAAACTACTCGGTCGCAGCGAGGCTGATCTGGTTGGCACCGAACTGTCGGCGCTGTTCGCCGTCTCCACCGGAACGGCGATCGCCAACTTCGCCGACCACATCCGCACCGGCGACATCCTCGACTGTGAGATCGAGATACTCGCCTCTGGTGGCGAGGTAGTTCCGCTGGCTGTGAACTGTAGCCCGCGCTACGACAGCGAGGGCACGCTGTCGGGCATGGTCATCACCGGCCGTCCGCTTGGCGAACTGCGCCGCGCCTACCGCGACCTGCAGGAGACGCACAAGCAGCTCAAGACGGCGCAGCAGCAGCTGGTGCAGTCGGAAAAGATGGCCTCGCTCGGCCGGCTGGTCGCCGGCGTCGCCCACGAACTGAACAATCCGATCAGCTTCGTGTTCGGCAACATGCACACCCTGCAGCGCTATGGCGAGCGACTGCAGGACTACCTGCGCCTGGTGCAGCGCGGCGCGCCGCCCGACGTGCTGGCGCAGGCACGCGAGCAGAACCGCATCGACCGCATCCTCGCCGACCTCGGTCCGCTGATCGCGGGCTCGCTCGAAGGCGCCGAGCGCGTCAGCGACATCGTGCAGAACCTGCGCCGCTTCGCCACGCCGCAGCGCCAGAAGCGCCGCGACTTCGACCTCTGCCGGCTGGTCGAGTCCAGCCTAGCCTGGGTGAGCAAGGCCGCGCGCCAGCCGGTGCAGATCCTCCGCGACATGCCCGACGAACTACCGGTGCACAACAGCGAAGGCCATGTGCAGCAGATCCTCATCAACCTGATCCAGAACGCTTTCGACGCCATGGAAGGTCAAGATCAGCCACAGCTGGACCTGAGTGTGCGAGCTGCCAACGGGTGGGCCATCGTGCAGGTCCGCGACCATGGGCCCGGAATCTCCGACGACAACCTTCTTCGCGTGTTCGATCCTTTCTTCACCACCAAGCCGGTGGGCAAGGGCACCGGACTAGGCCTGTACATCAGCTATGGCCTGGCAACCGACCAGTGCGCAGGCTCCCTCGCGGTGCGCAACCACCCGGGCGGCGGTGCCGAATTCACCCTCGAATTACCGATGGAGGCTGCGCATGGCTGACCGCCTGACCCTGCTTTGGCTGCAGTCCGGTGGCTGCGGCGGCTGCAGCATGTCGCTGCTCAATGCGGAGGGACCCGATATCTATGCCACCCTCGACGTCGCCGGCATTGAGCTGCTGTGGCATCCCTCGCTTAGCGAACCCAGCGCCGACGAGTTTGTCGCGCTGCTGCAGTCCATCGTCGATGGCCGACAGCGGCTGGACATCCTCTGCCTCGAAGGCGCGGTGATGCATGGCCCAGGTGGTAGTGGCCGGTTCCACATGCTTGCCGGCACCGGCCGGCCGCTACGCGACTGGCTGGCCGACCTATCCACTCGGGCCCGCTACACCGTCGCGATCGGCAGTTGCGCCGCTTTTGGCGGCATCACCGCTGCAGGCGGCAACGCCGTCGAGGCCAGCGGGCTGCAGTACAACGGCACCCGCGGCGGCGCGCTACTGCCGGCGCAGTGGACCTCGCCCGGCGGCCTGCCGGTGGTCAATGTTGCTGGTTGCCCGGTGCATCCGGGGTGGGTAACCGACACCTTGGCCCAGCTAGCCCAGGGCGAACTAGGCCCTACCGAGCTGGACGAACTCGCCCGTCCACGCAGCTACACTGACCATTTGGTCCATCACGGCTGCCCGCGCAACGAGTTCTACGAGTTCAAAGCCAGCGCCGAGAAGCCGTCCGACCAGGGCTGCATGATGGAACATTTGGGTTGTCTTGGTACGCAGGCGCGGGCAGACTGCAACATCCGCCCGTGGAATGGCGGCGGCTCCTGCCTTAAGGGAGGCTACGCCTGCATCAACTGCACCGCGCCGGGATTCGAGGAACCTGGCCGCGTCTTCACCGAGACGCGCAAAATCGGCGGCATCCCCGCGGGGCTGCCCAGCGACATGCCTAAGGCGTGGTTTGTCGCGCTCGCCTCGCTGGCGAAGGCCGCCACGCCGGAGCGCCTTCGCCGCAACGCGGTGGTAGACCACATCGTGGTTAGGCCTTCAGTGCGGAGGAGCAAGTGACATGACCACCGTCGCCCGTTCGACGCCATACGCCGGTGCGCGCTGCAGAGGCCTTACATGAGCCGGCGCATCTTCGGTCCGTTTAACCGTGTCGAGGGCGACCTCGAGGTGCAAGTGGAGATCGCCGACGGCCGCGTCGCAGCGGCTTGGGTCAACTCGCCCTTGTACCGCGGCTTCGAGCAGATCCTGCTCGGCAAGGATCCGCGCGACGCGCTGGTGTACACCCCACGCATCTGCGGCATCTGCTCGGTGTCGCAGTCGATGGCCGCGGCTGCGGCACTACGCAGCGCTGCTGGAGCGACTGAGGCCGACAACGGAGCTCTAGCGGCCAATCTAGTGCTCGCCTGCGAAAACCTAACCGACCACCTCACCCACTTTTATTTGTTCTTCATGCCAGACTTCGCCCGCGCTGATTATGCTGCGCGGCCCGGATTCGACGTCGTCGCCGCGCGCTTCAAGGCGCAGACCGGCAGCGCCGCGCGCGACATGCTGCCGGCACGTGCAGCCTTCCTGCACCTCACCGGCATCCTCGCTGGCAAATGGCCGCACAGCCTGGCGCTGCAGCCGGGCGGCACCACCCGGGCCATCGAACCGCAGGAAAAGGCGCAGCTGCGTGGCATCGTCGCCATGTTCCGCCGCTTCCTCGAATCGACCCTGTTCGACGACCGACTGGAGCAGGTGGCCGCGCTCGACTCGGCCGCAGCGCTGCAGCGCTGGGCCGCGAGCCATCCGCGCGGCGACTTCGGCAGCTTCCTTCGGATCGCGTCCGAGCTGCAGCTCGACGCGCTTGGCCGCGGCGGCGGCCGCTTCCTTAGCTATGGCGCGTACACGCTGCACGGTGTCCCACTGTTCGCGAGCGGAATCTGGGACGGCGGGCTAAGCAGGTTCGATGCTGCCGCAATCACCGAGGACATCTCATACGCTTGGCTGCAAGGCCAGCCGGGGGCGATGCATCCGCTGCATGGCTGCACCTTCCCAGCCATCGACAAACCCGGTGGCTACACCTGGTGCAAGGCGCCGCGCCTTGACGGCAAGGTGATGGAAACCGGCGCGCTGGCCCGCCAAGTGGTCGACGGTCATCCGCTCGCTCGCGACCTCGCCGCGAACGGTGGCAGCGTGCTCGCTCGGGTCGTCGCCCGCCTACTTGAGCTGGCGCGCGTAGTGCCGGTGATGGAGCGTTGGATCGCCGAGCTACAGCCCGGCGCGCCGTTCTGCCACCAAACCGAGATGCCCGATGATGCAGATGGCATCGGACTGGTTGAAGCCGCTCGCGGCAGTCTCGGCCACTGGCTGCGCATCCGCAAAGGCCGGATCCTGAACTATCAAATCATTGCACCTACTACCTGGAATTTCTCGCCGCGCGACGCAGCGGGCACCCCGGGCGCACTCGAAGCCGCCCTTGTCGACACGCCTGTGGGCGCCGACGGTACCGCCGGCGCGGCAGTACAGCACGTGGTGCGCTCGTTCGATCCGTGCATGGTCTGCACCGTGCACTGAAAGCTATGGGTGCCGCCGAACGCCACATCATCGCCCCCACCGCCACCATTAGTGGCCAACTGCTGCGGGTGCGCGGCGTGGTGCAGGGCGTGGGGTTCCGGCCGATGGTTTGGCGTCTGGCGCATGAACTCGGCCTGGTCGGCAGCGTGCGTAACGACGCCGACGGCGTGCACATCGCGGTCTGGGGTGCCGTAGACGTACTCACCACCCTACCTGACCGGCTGCGCGGGCTGTGCCCACCGCTGGCGCGCATTGACGCCATCGACGTTGTCCCGCTGCCGCCCAGCGAACTGCCGCCGGCGGACTTCACCATCTCCGTCAGTGCTACCGGCCGAGCAGCCACCGAGGTAGTACCCGACGCTGCAACGTGTCCCGACTGCTTGGCCGAGGTGCGTGACACCGGCAGCCGCCGCTGGCGACACGCCTTCGCCAACTGCACTCACTGCGGCCCCCGCTTTTCCATCGTGCACGCCGTGCCTTACGACCGGGCCAACACCACGATGGCAATATTCGCGATGTGTCCGCGCTGCGCCGCCGAGTATGCTGATCCTGTCGACCGACGCTTCCATGCCCAACCCATCGCATGCCCAGATTGCGGTCCGGCTCTTTGGCTGGAGCGCGACGGCGTCCGACTGACGGGTGATCCGGTTGAAGCCGCCGTTGAGTTGCTCCGCGCCGGACACATTCTCGCCATCAAAGGCATCGGCAGCTTCCATCTCGTGGTCGACGCGACTCGGGCCGAATCCGTCACCGCGCTTCGCACACGCAAGCGGCGTCCGCATAAGCCGCTCGCTTTGATGGCTCGGGATCTCGACGTTGTGCGGCGCTATGTCGAGCTTCCTCCAGAAGAGGCAAAGGCACTCTCCAGCCCCGCTGCCCCGGTGGTATTGCTCAAGGCGACTGGCCCCAAAAAGCTGCCGTCGGTCGTCGCCCCGGACACCGGCCTACTCGGCTTCATGTTACCGATGAGCCCTTTACACCACTTGCTGCTCGCTGATTTCGATACGCCGTTGGTGTTCACCTCCGGCAACGCGTCGGGCGAGCCGCCTTGCATCGACAACGCCGAGGCGCTCGACCGCCTCGGCGGCATCGCCGACGCCTTCCTGCTGCACGACCGCCCCATCGTCAACCGACTCGACGACTCGGTGCTGCGCCGTGTCGGCAACGGCCTGCAGCCGCTGCGCCGCAGCCGCGGCTACGCCCCGGGCGCGCTGCCGCTGCCCGACGGATTCGGCGACGCTCCGGCCATCACCGCGCTGGGCGCCGATCTCAAGAACACCGCCTGCCTGCTCGGCGACGGCCGCGCCATCCTTTCGCCACACGTCGGCGATCTGGGCGGTGCGATGGCCGCGGCGGACGCGCAACGCGGGCTGGAGCGACTGTCGGCGCTGTTCGCCCATCGTCCGCAGATCATCGTGGTGGACCGTCACCCGGGCTACCACGCGACGCGGCTCGGCCGTGCGCTCGCCGAGCAGGCCGGCCTGCCGATTGCCGAGGTGCAGCATCACCACGCCCACGTCGCCGCCTGCATGGCGGATCACGGTCACCCGCTTAACGGCGGGCCGGTGCTCGGCCTGGCCCTCGACGGCCTGGGCCTGGGCGACGACGGCACGCTCTGGGGCGGCGAGTTGCTGCGTATCGACTACGTTAGTTATCGCAGGCTGGCCAGCTTGCGGCCGGTCGCGCTGCTAGGTGGTGACGCTGCAAGTCGCCAACCTTGGCGCAACCTCGCCGCGCAGCTGCTCGCCTTACCCAACGCCACTGAGGTCATCGCCCGCTACGCTGACCTGCCTGCGGTTCGGCAGCTGCGATCCCGGCCACTTGACACCCTATCTCGGATGATCGCTAGTGGCCGGCACGCTCCGCTGGCCTCGTCCACAGGCAGACTGCTTGACGCGGTCGCCGCGGCGCTCGGCCTGCATGCCGAGGCGCAGACCTTCGAGGGTCAGGCGGCGACGGCGCTCGAAGCGCTGGCCGCGACCGGCCGCGACGACGGCGCCTATCCCTTCGCCGTGGTGCCGGTCGACGGGCTGCTGCGTGTCGACCCGGCGCCGCTATGGCCGGCGCTGCTCGCCGACCTGCAGCGCGGGACGGCGCCCGCCGACGTGGCGCGCCGCGTGTTCGCCGGGCTGGCGGCCGCCTGGGCCGAGGCGATCGCCCGCGTCGCCGGGAGCGCGCCGTTCGCGGCGATCGCGCTGTCCGGCGGCGTGTTCCAGAACGCGCTGTTCAGCCAGATGCTGTGCGACCGCCTTAGCCACATCGGCCTGCCGGTGTGGATGCACCGCCGCGTCCCGGCCAACGACGGTGGCCTGGCCCTCGGGCAGGCGGTGATCGCCGCCGCCCGTGCTCTTCAACCCGATCGGAGCAACTGATATGTGTCTCGGAATTCCCGGCCGCATCGTCGAGATCGTCGATGCCAGCAACTGCTTAGCCACCGTCGAGATCTCGGGCGTGCGGCGCCAGGTGAACATCGCCTGCGTGGTCGACGCCGACCATCCAGCCGCTGCCTGCGTCGGCGACTGGGTACTGGTGCATGTCGGCTTTGCGATGAGCCGGATCGACGCCGACGAGGCGCGCAAGACGCTGGACCTGCTCGCCGAACTGGGCGAAATGGACGCCGAGGTCGACGCCATGCGCCGGACCGCCGGAGCCTGAGATGTCGGCCCCGTCGCCCCTCGAGGACCTCTATCCCTTCCTGCACGGCCGTCCCAAGGACGCGGCGCAGGAGCAGGCCGCGCTGCTCGAATCGGTGCGCCGCAAGAGCGCCGACAGCCTGGCCGCGAAAGAACGCTTCTACCGCGAGCACGCCGAGGACGTGGTCGCCTGCGCCCGCACGCTGGCCGACGTCTACGCCGGTGGCGGACGGATGTTCGCGATGGGCAACGGCGGCTCGAGCTGCGACGCCGCGCATTTCTGCGTCGAATTCCAGCATCCGGTCACCGCGGGCCGCCCGGCGCTGCCGGCGATGAACCTGGTGATGGACATGGCCATGTTCTCCGCCGTGAGCAACGACGTCGGCGTGCGGCACGTGTTCGTCCGCCAGATCGAGGCGCACGCCCGCACCGGCGACGGTCTGGTGGGCTTCTCCACCAGCGGCAATTCCGACAACCTCATGCAGGCCTTCGCCAAGGCGCGCGAACTGGGGCTGCGCACCATCGGCTTCGCCGGCGGTGACGGCGGGGCGATGCGCCGCAGCGGACTGCTCGACCACTGCCTGGTGGTCGACACCGACTCGATCCACCGCGTGCAGGAGGTGCACGTGTCGCTCTACCACATCCTCTGGGACCTGACCCACACCCTGCTGGCCGACCGGCGGGGCGCCACCAAGGACAACGGCCATGCAATACGTTGACGAATTCCGCGATCCCGACAAGGCCCGCGCGCTGGTGCGGCAGATCGAGGCGCTACTCGCACGCATTCCCGCGGCACGCGACCGGCCGCTGCAGATCATGGAGTTCTGCGGCGGGCACACCCACACCATCTTTCGCTACGGCATCGAGCAGATGCTGCCTGAGCGCATCGAGATGGTCCACGGCCCCGGATGCCCAGTGTGCGTGCTGCCGATGGGGCGGGTGGACGACTGCATCGCCATCGCCGCGCGGCCCGGGGTGATCTTCACCACCTTCGGCGATGCGATGCGCGTGCCGGGGTCGAAGAAGAGCCTGCTGCAGGCCAAGGCCGACGGCGCCGACGTGCGCATGGTCTATTCGCCGCTGGACGCACTGGAACTGGCCCGGCGCCATCCCGACCGCGAGGTGGTGTTCTTCGCCCTCGGATTCGAGACCACCATGCCGAGCACCGCGCTGACGGTGCAGCAGGCCGAGCGCGAGGGGCTGCGCAACTTCTCGCTGTTCTGCAACCACATCACCACGGTGCCGACGATCAAGGCCATCCTCGATTCGCCCGACATGCAGATCGACGGCTTCCTCGCTCCCGGACATGTCAGCATGGTGGTCGGCGAGGCACCGTTCGCGTTCGTCGCCCGCGACTACCGCCGCCCGATCGTGATCACCGGATTCGAGCCGCTGGACATCCTGCAGTCGCTCTGGATGCTCATCCGCCAGATGGCCGAGGGCCGCTGCGAGGTCGAGAACCAGTATGCCCGGGTGGTGCCCAAGGGCGGCAATCCGCCCGGGCTCCAGGCCATCGCCGACGTGTTCGAGCTGCGCGAATTCTTCGAATGGCGCGGGCTGGGATCAATCGATCACTCGGGCGTGCGCATGCGCGAGCGCTACGCGGCGTTCGACGCGGAACGCCGCTTCGCGGTGCCCAACCTTCGCATCGCCGACCCCAAGTCGTGCCAGTGCGGCGAGGTGCTCAAGGGCACCATCCGGCCCTGGGAATGCAAGGTCTACGGCAATCCCTGCTCCCCGCAGGCGCCGCTGGGCGCGTTGATGGTGTCGTCCGAGGGCGCCTGTGCCGCCTACTACAACGCCGGCCACCGGACCCGCCGTGTGCAGCTCGACCCGCGGCTATCCGCCCGCCTGGAGACCGCGGCATGAACGCTCCCGAATCCACCCCCCTCCGGCGTAGCGGCACCATCTCCGGCGACCGGATCACCCTGTCGCACGGCAGCGGCGGCCGCGCGATGCGCGACCTGATCGACGACGTGTTCGTCCGCATCTTCGACAACCCGCTGCTGGCCCCGCTCGAAGACCAGGCGCGGATCGACCTGGCGGCGCTCGCCGCGCACGGCAGCCGGCTAGCGATGACCACCGATTCGTACGTCATCACCCCGCTGTTCTTCCCCGGCGGCGACATCGGCAAGCTCGCGGTCGCCGGCACCGTCAACGACCTGGCGGTGAGCGGCGCAAGGCCGCTGTACCTAACGTGTGGCATGATCATTGAGGAAGGGCTACCGATCGCGGAACTGCGCCGGATCGCCGAATCGATGCAGGCAACGGCGCAAGCCGCGGGCGTTCGCATCGTCACCGGCGACACCAAAGTGGTGCCGCGCGGCGGTGCCGACAAGCTGTTCATCAACACCGCCGGCATCGGCGTAATTCCGCACGGCGTGGACATCCGCGCCGACCGGGCCCGCGCGGGCGACCTCGTGCTGGTCAACGGCTACATCGGCGACCACGGCGCCGCGGTGGTCGACGCCCGCGGCGAACTGGCGCTGGACAGCGGCGTGGCATCCGACTGCCAGCCGCTGGCCGGCCTGATCGCGGACATGCTCGCCGCCTGCCCCGACGTGCACTGCATGCGCGACGCCACCCGGGGCGGGGTCGCCACGGTGCTCAACGAATTCGCGCAGGCCAGCCGCTGCGCCATTCGACTGGACGAAGATGCGCTGCCCGTCCGCGAGTCGGTGCGCGGCGTCTGCGAAATTCTAGGTCTGGATCCGCTGCATCTGGCGAACGAAGGCAAGATCATCGCCGTTGTCGCCCCTGAGCATGCCGACGCGGTGCTCGCAGCAATGCGGGCCCATCCAGCGGGGCGCGACAGCCGCATCATCGGCCGGGTCGACGCGGCGCCGCAAGGCACGGTGCTGCTCGCGACGCATTTCGGCGGCGACCGCGTCGTCGACATGCTGTTCGGCGACCAGCTACCACGGATTTGCTGAATTGACCTTGTCCTCGTCTCGTTTATCTCCTTGAACCGCCCCGGGTTTGATGGAGGCTTCAACTCTTAAGAGAACGGAGCCATGAACAAGTCGAACAAGTTTTCCCCTGAAGTGCGAGAGCGCGCGGTGCGCATGGTGCATGAGCACCGTGGTGAGTACCCGTCGTTGTGGGCGGCCGTGGAATCGATCGCCCCGAAGATCGGTGCGTGCCGCAGACGTTGCTGGAGTGGGTCAAGCGCGCGCAGACCGATTCAGGTGAACGCCCGGGCGTGAGCACGTCTGAAGCCCGCCGGGTCAAGGAACTGGAGCGTAAGGTCAAGGAGCTTCGACGCGCCAACGAGATTCTCAAGCTGGCAAGCGCGTTTTTTGCCCAGGCGGAGCTCGACCGCCGACTGAAGGTAAGCGTCCAGCGATGCCGTCTTGACGCAGGTTGGCGGCGCTCTCAGAGGGGAGTGGCATCCGGCGCCGCGGTCGACCAGTGGTGAGGCAGCAGTTCGCCGAGCCTGGAGTTCGGCCAGGTCGGCAGCTTCGCGAACACATCGCGCGGGTAGGCCCAGGGATCGAGGCCGCACAGCTTGGCCGATTCGATCAGGGTCATCAGCGCCGCAGCGCGCTCGCCGGCCTGACGCGATCCCACGAACAGCCAGTTCTTTCGGCCCAGCGCGATGGGTCGCACCGCGCGCTCGGCGGCGTTGTTGTCGATGGGAACGGCCGCGTCGGTGGCGAACACGGTCAAGGCCGCCCATCGTCCCAGGGTGTAGTCGATCGCCCGCGCCGTGGCGTCAGCCTTGGCCAGTCGTGCGCGATGCTCGAGCATCCAGGCATGCAGTGCCTGCAGTCTGGGCTGCGTGTCCTGGTGGCGTCGTCGCAATCGCTCGTCGGGGTCGAGGTCACGGATGTCCTGCTCGATGCGGTAGAGCTCGCCCATGCGCTCCAGGGCCTGTGCGGCCAGGGCGCTGCCGGTGAGCTTGTGCGCCTCGAAGAACTTGCGCCGCGCGTGCGCCCAGCATCCCGCTTCACGGATGGCGCCGCCGGCGAACAGCGCCTTGTAGCCGCTGAAGTCGTCAACCACCAACGTGCCCGACCAGCCACGCAGGAACTCGCGCGCATGCTCGCCTGCGCGACTGCCGCGGTAGTCGTAGACCACCAGCGGCTGGCATGCGCTGCGATACACCCACACGTCAGCGCGGTGGGTCTTGCCCGCGCTCGGCTTGAGCTCGGCCACCGGGGTCTCATCGGCGTGCAGTACGGGTTGCCCGAGCAGCGCGCTGCGGATCGCGTCGGCCAGCGGCTGCAGCCACACGCCGCCGATGCCGATCCACGCCGCGATGCTCGAGCGCGGGATGCGCGCGCCCGAGCGGGCGTAGATCTCCTCCTGCCGGTACGCCGGCAGGTGGTCGTCGTGCTTGGCCACGATCACCTGCGCCATCAGGCCCGGCGCCGGGATCCCCTTGTCGACGAGCTGCGCCGGCAGCGGCGCCGCCAACACGCTCTGGCAGCACGCGCAGGCGTACTTGCCACGGATGTGGCGATGCACGAAGAAGCGCGCCGGTTCGCAGTCGAGCTGCTCGCTGATCTCCTCGCCGATGCGCTTGAGCGCGTGGCCCTGGGGGCACAGCCCGGAGTCGATCTCGTAGCGGTGTTCGATGCGCTCCAGGTTGCCGGGCAGCGGCTGGCGTTTCGGGCGGCGCTTGCCCGCGCTGTGCCGCTTGTCCTCGGCGGCGCGGTCCTCGGCCTGCTCCTCCTGCTGCAGCAGTGCCTGCGTCTTGGCATCGAACAGCTCACCCTGGTTGGCATCCAGGCTCTCGCTGGACTGGCCGAAGCGCCAGCGCTTCAACCTCGCCACCTCCAGGCTCAGCGCCGCGTTCTTCTGCGCCTGGCGCTTGACCTCGCCGGACAGCTGCGCGATGAGATGGCGCGCGTACAGCGCCGCCGGGTCGTCGCCCAGCGCGCGCAGCTTGTCGTCATCGATCGCCTCCATCATGGCCGCCATTCTCGCGCGCGTGCACGCGCGAGCCAAGGCGCATTTGCCCCGATGGACAGCCTTCAGATCAAGCGGATCGCCTGGGTCTGCACGGCCGCCGTCATGCGCTGCCACGGCAGGCCGGCCACGAGCCACTCCCATTGCTGGGCGCTCAGTCGCACCGTGGCCGCCTCGTCGTGCGGCCAGGCGAAGCCTCCCTCTGCAGCCGCCGCGTGCACAGCCAGATCCCCGCGCCGTCGAACACCAGCACCTTCAGCCGCGTCGCCCGTCGATTGGCGAACACATACGCGTGGTGCGGCTGCGCCGCCCCGAACCTGCCGATCACCTGGCCCAGCAGGCGGTCCATGCCACCGCGCAGGTCGCTGACGCCCACCGCCAGCCAGATCGCCTCGATGCGGATCACCGCTTCAACCCAGCCACGCCCGCAGCCACTGCGCACACTCGGCCGGTGCCGCCACCGGCCAGTCGACCTGCACCCGCCGCGACCCCACCTCGCAAACGATGCGCGCGCAGCCCGTGCCCACTGGCGCCTCGCTGCAATGCACCTTCACGAACGCCGTCGCCGCCCGACCCGTGGCCGTGTACGCCTGGCCGGCCAACCTCGCCCGCCACCGCGTTGCGTGCGAAGCCCAGCCCCGCAGGTCCAGATAGCGGATGCCGCGCGACTGCGCAACAGGAGGGTTGACCCATGCAAGCATGGCCCAACCAGGGGGCGCCTCCGGCGGCCCCTGCGGGGGGCTGAATGAGAGAAAATCTGAAACCAAACCATCCGCTTGACTGTCAGGCCAGAACGGTCCGACTCAAGCCAACAAGCCTCCTCGAAACCCGGTGCGGTTCACCCGGCTCGATGCGGGCATGAGCCGCTTACCCGACGAGAGCACCATCCTGCGCTTTCGCCACTTGCTCGAAGCTCAAGACCTGGGCGCGCAGATCCTGGCCACCGTCAACGCCGTGCTCGCTCAGCGCGGCCTGCTGCTCAAGACCGGCACCGTGGTTGATGCCACCCTGATTGCCGCGCCCAGTTCCACCAAGAACAGCACCGGCACACGCGACCCCGAGATGCACCAAACCAAGAAAGGCAACCAATGGCACTTTGGCATGAAGTGCCACATCGGGGTGGATGCCGACTCGGGTCTGGTGCATACGGTAGTGGGCACGGCGGCCAACGCGCATGATGTGACGCAGGCCCATGCCTTGCTGCACGGCCAGGAGACCGACGTCTTTGCCGACTCCGGCTACCGCGGTGCACACAAGCGTGAGGAAGTGATTCAAGTCCATCCCGACGCCGTTTGGCATGTGGCCATGATGCCCGGCAAGCGCCGGGCGCTGGACAAGGCCACGCCGCTGGGAGCGATACTTGAGAAGCTCGAACAGACCAAGGCGCGCATCCGTGCCAAGGTGGAGCATCCGTTTCGGGTCATCAAATGCCAGTTCGGCCACCGCAAGACGCGCTACCGGGGGCTGGCCAAGAACACCCACCAGCTGCAGGTGATGTTTGCCCTGTCCAATCTGTGGATGGTGCGCAAGCGGATTTTGCAGGGCGCCGTGGGATGAGTGCGCCTGCAACACAGGCAGCGGCCCGAAAACCGGCCCATTTGCCCCCGATTCAGTCTCGCATCGGGGAAGAAATCCACCCGGTGTTTGACGCGACTCCCACCCCATGAAATGCAACCCATCATGCCGCACCGTGGCGGGAAGTTGTGCAGACGTTCCCTAATTTTGGACACCATCCCTAGGGGATTACCGGCGCAAATCGACCCCAAACCGCCCTTCGAATACCCAAACATGTCGCCGTCTGCAATATCAACCAACAACAGCCGCATCAGCAGCGGTTGTGCAGACCTTCCAGGTGTCCGGTCGTGTTCTTCTTGCAGATGATAAGAACCGAAGGTCTGTCTAAAATGCGGCATGCTCATTCGACTGGACTGCCGCGCTATGCAGTTCAAAACAGCAAACTGCCAGTACAGCAGCACATCGATCAGGGCCTCTTCCATCACCCCATCCGAAAGCACAAACTATCGCTGCAGGAACTGAATGCGCAACATCACCTCGACAGCGAACTGCGGGCGACCCCGCGGTTAGTGCGAAGCTCGGGGCTCAATCAAGGCCAGGAATATACCCCCGCGGCACCACACGCTCCGCCGAATTTCAAAAGCACTGCCTTGCACGTCGCGGGTTGCCTCAAACCCAGCCGGAGGTCTGCTCATTTATAGACACATAAATCGGCTACATCGCCACGACACCCGGCGTGAGGGTCCCCTCTTTGCGAGCTACCCTCAGCTGGCCTCGATCAATCGGACAGGGATGGATTTTTTCACAACCGGCTCGCACCTTCGCAGATCGATTTCATTATTTCAGGTTAGTTCGGTGATCCTGCACAGCCTGCGAAGTGATTTCTCGCGCCTCACCTATTGGTTAATGAGGTCATTCAACCCATTTGTGGGAACCGCATTAGCCCGCTTCGCTCCGATTCCGTCAGGACGAGCTCACGCCCGATTGGCTCAAAGGAGTTCTCACTGCTTATTCTCCTGCCCCGCGTGAGTTGCGTTCCACACAGCTTCTCCTTAGCTCAGGTCGCTCTGTATTTCTAAAAAAATGAAATTTCGGAACGCACATTAGCTTAAGTCGATTTGCCCGACTATCAGAGACCAGTTCACTCGATCGATATGAGTTTTTACGGATTGAAGAATCAAATATGTGCACACGTGCGCGGTTGGCACAAATTGAGACAGTGTGCCACCTCGGAGAGATACCCTGCTCGACTCGCGTCGCACCACGTAATCCCATCGATTCGAGATTGGCGAGAACTGCCTCCGTCCTCCGTGGGTGGTCTGATCGACCCGTCGGTGACAAGACGACGAACCTGGCACAACGGAGTCGCATGGTTGATCTACCGGGGCTGTTTTCGGTATATTGATTTTATATTGCCATTCATCGCACAATTCATGTCAGACTGCCGAGGACTCGACGGAGAAGAGCCGAGCCCCCGCCGGGAAAAAGCGACGCACCGCTCTTCTGAGGCACTCTAGTCGCGGCCAAAGAAGGCGAGGATGCAGGCCAGGCCCGCCCCGCACGGGAGCGCCGCCTCTTCCGAGGGAAACGCGTCGAGAAACCCGCACTTTCCATGAGCTTGGCCGGGCTGGCGTCCGTGTTGCCACCCGTGTTTCTGGAACACGAAGACATGTTGAACCGAAGCCGCAACGAACAGCGCCTCGCCGCGCTGAAAAAAGCCGTCGAGCGCAAGCACCAGTTCGGCTCCGTGGCCGAGCTCCGCAAGAGCAAACAAGTCACGATTCTTTCACACCTCGTCGATTTTCAGTGCGCGACCTCACAGAATCTTCTCGAACTGCTCGATCAGAAAAACAACAGCATTTTGACGAGCATGGTCAAAGATGGGCTGATAAAAATCAAACGCTGGCAAAACATGCAAGTCTACGTCCCGACATCAGAGGGCAAGGCATTTCTCCTTCGTGAGCTTGATGACGAGGCCGAAATTCAACGCATCAAAAATACTCCCATCAAACGCCGGATAACTGGGCATTCCTCCGAACATGACGTACTCCTACAGACGGCCACGATAAAACTCGCCAAAGAACTGGCTGCTAAGAACGGTTTGGAGTGGCGCGTGAAACGCCCCAGAAAAACAATCCACAGAGGAAAGCTTCCCGATGCACAGATTATTTTTCCTAACAGCACGGAGCCCTCTATCTATATCGAACTTGAGCGCACCAAAAAGAACGAGGTTGAACTGATCTGCTCGATGCGTCGCATGACCGAGCTTTTATACCAAAGACCTGACCGCATCATCATCCTTTGTGCGAAACGCGCAATCTACGAGGACTATTCGGCCGCCATTTTCGCGATGAGCAGTGACATGTGCGGATTATACGTCCCACACTGCGAGTTCATGGCCCCGCTGCAAAGATATGGGATCGGCGCATCCTGGTGCCTGCCATGGATGAATGAATCGATGTCCCAGATCGACGTCCTGATGATCGATCAATCAGGCCAGATCGTGCAGGAGGTGGATGACCTTGAAAAACTGATTTTCTCGCCGATTTTCTGGCAGGTTGCTCTTCGGCAGGAAGAGCAAGACTGGCGTGGCTGGGTGCGACATGCTGCCGATACAATATTAGAAATCTCACTCGAGTCCGGGGTTTATTTTCCTTTTTCTGAGAATGAAATGGATGAAGATTTATTTCCCGTGCTGACACCGGATGCCCTTAAAAACACCCTTCCCTTCAAAGTTGGGCAACGCCGGAAACCCTGCAAGGAGGATTTTAACGTGGACGCATACGCGTTGAAATTGATCGAGGCGTTCGGGGGCCCCATTGGCGAGGACAATCCGATGCGATCACAGGAAGACCGCAAGCGCGCTTGGGAAAGATGGGTGGATTTCCGTCGCTCTGTTCAGCGTGCCTGGCACCTCAGAAATTGATGGGCCAAACCTGATCAATTTGTGAAGTCAGAAACAGCCGCATCAGACCTCCCCCGCCACCCGAAACACGCGCCGCCCCAGATGCTTGTGATACGCGCCCCAGCCGCGACTGTGTGGCAACAGCCGCTGCATGAGATCGTCCGTGCCCGACAGCCGGTCGGCTAGCGAAAGCAAATCCGCCTCGGGCATCTGCGGTTCCCGCAATCCCATCCACGCCGGCGCATGCGCCACCGATCCGAGGATATGCAGCAGCGCCTGCTCGTGTCCCTCGGGAAGACGGATACGCCAGCGGGCAAGGGATGCGGCCACCCACTCGATGATGCTGATGCGGTGCCCGATCAGCCGTCCGCGGTCACTCATCCCCCAACTGCCATCGACCTGCAGCCGGTATTCCTCGGCTTTGCCGGCATCGTGCAACATTGCCGCCAGGGTGAGCAGATCACGGTCGACGTAGCCCCGATCGACCGACAGCGCCCGCACCTGCTCGGCCACTTCCACGGTGTGGCGCAGATTCCCGGCGTGGTCGGCATGATGGCCCTCGATGGACGAGGGGCCGGTGCACAATCGGCGAAACCGTTCCCCGTCCCAGAAAATCGCGTTGAACAGCTGTCGGTGCGGGCGAGGCAGGGATGCCCATAGAGCGTGGGCGCGGTCGAGCAAGCCCCGATCGACCCGCCAACCGGGTAAGGCCGTGCGGAACAACGCCAAATCGGCCTCGGGCCGCTCCAGCACCACGAGCCTCGCAACCTGCAGGCAGCCGTGTTCACTGCATCCCGTACCGTTCCAGCGAGGGCTGACGAGCAGGCCGGGCTGGAGGCGCGCATCCGATGCGCCAGACGTCCAGCGCGCCTTGAAGGAGGCCTGCGCATGGAACAGATGCGCGGTGTGTTCGCGTCGCCCGGATCCATCGGCACGGCTGCTCAGGCTGGCCAGACGGAAGACCCGGGGCAGTTCGGGCAGGTCGGTCGGGTAAGGCGTCGGAACCGTCACCTCAACGGATGGATCCATTCCTTTCCTCTGACCGACTTCAGAGGTGTTGGGCTCGTCGGTGGCGGACTTGCGCTTGAAGGTGTCCATGATGCGATATGCCTCGTAAGATGTCATTGCAGGTCATTTGAGACCGCAGATCAGCGTAATGACCTTCTGCAGATCATTTTAGACGCAAATAGATCTATTGCAAGTCATCACAATCTCTCTTTCGCCAATTTGCCTCACAGGAGAACACTTTGATACGCTGCCGCTTGTCTTCTCTGATGGGTGATCGCAAGCTCAAGATCGCCGACGTCGCGCGCGACACGGGCATCAACCGCGGCACCCTCACCCGGCTGTATTACGAGACGGCCGAACGGGTAGAGCTGGACGTGCTGGACAAGCTCTGTGGGTACTTCGGGTGCGAGCTGCAGGAGTTGCTGCGCTACGAGCGCAAAGACGCATAGCCCGGCGGGACAAGCCGCGAGTAAAGGACATGTGGCGTGCTTGCGCGCTAAGGTCGTGCCCGGTTGTTTGACCGGGACTGCAATGAAGAGGGCCGATCCGATTTCGAATCTGCTCCGAGGTCCAGGCCAATGGCTGGCCTCGATTCTGTTAGGCATCAGCATCGCCGCGATGCCCGGTTTGGCGGCTGCGGCGTCTCCTGCTGCTTTACCGCCGGCTTCGCCGACGCCTGCAGCACCGCGCGGTTTGATCGTGCTCGACCAGCCACTGCAGCCATGCAGCACCCGGCTGCGGGCTGGGTATGCGCGCAACGGTTACCGCACCCAGAGCGCGCAGGACGAGGGGAGCATGGGGTGCGCACGGTGATAAGCCGGCGCTTTCTGGACTACACCCGCGCGCAAGGCAATGATCTGATCACCCCGAACCCGGCCCAGCGCTTTCCGGGACTCAAGCAAGGGGATCGGTGGTGTGTGCGCCGAGCGCTGGCAGCAGGTGCTTGACGCCGTGGTCGCTCCTTGAATGGTCCTGGGCGCCACCAGCCACGACGTGCTCGACTCGCTGTTCCTCGATGACTTGCAGCGGCACGCGCTGGGCGCGCGCTCATCGGCCGGACAGACCACCGCTCACCTCACCCGCCAGCCAGCGCGCTGACCGCGGCCACGCCCCCCGCCCTGACCTGTTGTCGCCCGCACTTGGCAGACCATCCTCCGGGATTCCCCGGACGTTTCATCACATTTGCTTACGTATGCTGACGTTCTGCCACGTGACGCAGATCAAGGGCAGACCATGGACGACGGGGACCTGCTGCGCGCCTGTGCGCGCGGTGACACATACGCTCTGCAGCAACTGCACCAGCGCCATGCCGCGGCGGCTTACGCCTTTGCCCGCCGCGTCTGCGGGCATGACGACGACGCCGACGACGCCGTGGCCGAAGCGTTTGTCGAACTCTGGCGGCAAGCCGGGCGGTTTGCCGGGCAGTCGTCGGTGCGCACCTGGCTGCTGGGCATCGTGCGGCACAAGGCCCTGGACGCCTTGCGCCGGCGCGATCCGGCCGCCTCGCTCGACGACGAGGACGACCCCATCGACCTGCCCGACCCCGGCGATGGCCCCTACGAGCAACTCGCGCAGAAACAGCAGGCCGAAGTCCTGATCGCTTGCCTGGAGCAGCTGCCGCCGCCGCAGCGCGAATGCCTGCATCTGGCCTTGCAAGAAGGGTTGCGGCTGAGCGACATCGCGCGCATCCAAGGCGTGCCCGACAATACCGTGGCCACCCGCATCCATCACGCCAAGCGCAAGCTGCGCGATTGCGTGGCCCGCGCGCTGGGATTGAAGAATCCGGCCGCCGGCAACGACTCACCGGCATGACACCCAACCGCCCTTCCTCCTCTGCTGCACCTTCGGACGACGATGCGCTGCGCCCGCACAGCGACGCCGAGCGGCTGTGGCTGGCGAAAAGCGCCGAGCAGCTGCGCGCGCATCCTCCGGCGTTCGATGCCGCGGCCAACTGGCAGCGCATCGCCACCCGACTGCAGGCCGAGCGCGACTGGCAGCATGCCACTTCGGCGCATCGCCCGCGCCGGCGCCTGTCGTGGTGGCAGGCGGTGCTGGCCTACGGACTCGGAGCCGCGACAGCCGCCGCCGTGGCCGTGGCGATCGTCCCGCTGCAAACGCATCGGGCGCCCGCCGAAGTGCAGCCGCTGGGCGAATCCGCCCCGGCCGTGCCAGCGGGTGAGGCGATCCTGCAAGTGGTGTTCCGCGACGACGCCACGCTAGGCCACGTCCGCGCACTGCTGGCCGCGCAAGGCGCGCAAGTCATCGGCGGCCCCGGCGCGCTGGGGGTGTGGCGCATCGCCGTGCCGGCTGATCGGGCCGATTCCGTGCGCGCCGCGCTGCAAAAAGACGCCGCGGTGCAAAGCGTGGCCGTGCAGCGCTAAAGGCGATGCGCACCGCTGCCCCTCCCCCGCCCTCATGGCCACGATCGCTGGCGCGGCCGGCTGGTGCGCTGGCCTGTGCGCTGGCGCTGGCCACCCCCGCCCTGGCCCAACAAGGGGTGATCGAAGGCGGAGCAGCAGGCGGCAGCCGCGGCGGCCTCGGCATCCAGATCGACCTCGGCCAGGCGCTGCGCGGCCTAGGGGCTTTGCTTGGCGCACGCGCGTCCGCGCCGGCCCCGGCACCTTCCGCGCCTTCGCCTTCCGCCCCTGCACCTTCTGCCGCCGCGATACCGGCGGTCGATGAAGCCGACTACCTGCCCGGACAGATCGTCGCCGCCTGGCCGGTCGATGCGCCGCTTTCGGCTGCTGCCGTAGCCGAGGCTGCGGGTGCGCAGCTCGTCAGCGCAGACGACCTGCCCGCGCTCGGTCTGCGTCTGGCCGTGCTGACCATCTCCCCGACGCAGGTCGACGCGGCGCTGCAGACCCTGCGCCAGCGTTACCCGCAAGCCACCTTCGACCGCCACGCGCGGCTGACCCCACAACAGGGTTCTTCCCCGCCGCGGCAGTATGCCGCCGCGCTGGTCGGTGCCGAGCCGCCACCTGCGCCGCTGCCGCAGCCGGTGCGCATCGGGGTGATCGACGGCGATCCCGCCCCGGCCGCGCCGCCGCTGCAAGCCGCAGCGCTTTACCGGCATGTGTTCGGCCAGGCCGGCGTTGGCACCGAACATGCCGCGGCCGTGGTCTGCGAGCTGGTGTGCGCCCCTGCTGCCGGATTCTCCGGGCTGGCGCGCGGCGCGCAGCTGTGGGCCGCGCCGGTGCTGCGGGAGCACGACGGACGGGTGTTCAGCGACACGGCCACTGTTGCCTGCGCGCTGGACTGGCTGAGCAGCCAGCGCGTGAACCTGGTCAACCTCAGCCTGGGCAGCGCGCCTGATGCGGTGCTGGCGCGGGTGGTCGCCGCCGCGCAACGCAGTGGTGTGCGGCTGGTGGCCGCGGCCGGCAACGCCGGGCCGAACCGCCCGCTGCCCTACCCTGCGGCGCTGCCCGGGGTCATTGCGGTGGCGGCGGTCGATGCCGCCGCGCAGCCCTACGCGCAGGGCAACCGCGGTGCCCAGGTGCTGCTGACCGCCCCCGGGGTGGACCTGTGGCTGCCCATCGGCGGCGGGCGGTACTTCACCGGCACCTCGTTTGCCGCGCCCTGGGTCACCGCTTGGCTGGCGCAGCGCCTGTCCCGAGGCCAGCCCGCCGACGAGGCGGCGCTGTGCGCCGCAGCACGCGACTTACCCCCACCCGGGCGCGACCCGGCCAGCGGCTGCGGGCTGTTGCGCTGGGGGCCGTAAGCCAAACCATCCCCGGGCCATCCCCTCGCCACTCCTTAGCCCGCCGCCTACGCGCCGGGGGCTGCTTCGCGGCGACCAGGTCAATTCGCAGGCCCGATCGCCCCTGAAGAAACCGCGTGGTCGCTGCGACCCATCGGCAACCCGCACTGGGGGTTCCGAACGAGGTCGCCATGCCCCATCCGCGCCTGCTGCCCTGGCTGAACACCGCTGCGGCTGCGCTGTTCGTCTGCACCGCGCACCTGGCCAGCCGGCCAGACCGGCTCGACGCCGTGCTGGGCGGCTTGCGCGTTCCAGAAAGCTCGGCCAGCGTAGCAGCAACCCAGCCAGACCGCGCGCCCTGCCTAGGGAATGAGGGGCTGGCGGCCGCCTGTGGCCTGACCCCGCCGCTGCGCCTTGCTGAAAAAAACCTCGCCCGGCATTGAAGAAAACGCCGCCCCGCTGCGACAGAGCAACAGCCGCGACGAAGACATCGCGGCGCAACCCTCAACCCTCAGTCAAGGAGATCGATCATGACTTCCCATCTGCGCATCCTCGCTCTGTCCCTGGCCACCAGCGCACTGCTGCTGGGCAGCGCTCACGCCACTCAGAACAACGGCGGGCCCACTTCCACCCCGACGCACACCATCGGCACCAAGCCGCATGGGGCCATTGAGGAGGTCACCATCAAGGAAAAAAGCTCGACGACCAAGTCCGGCACAAGCAAGGAGATTCCGCGTTGCCCCGCAGGCTTCTCGTGGAAAGGGGGGCCGGCCGGCGGATGTTTCAAAGTCATCCGCACACCGGATGGTCTAGTCGAGCAGTCGGCACAGTGAGCTCCCTTCGCGGGGTGACCTTGAAAGTTGCCCCGCTGGCGGTCCATCGTGTCGCCGTGGTCGAGGCAGGTCTGGAACAGCCGGACACGCAGCAAGCCGATCACGGCCGCCGATGCCGATCCATTCTTCTTGCAAGGAAATTGCCATGAAACCCTACCGCTTTGCCTTCCTTCTTGCAGCCCTCGCGACCAGCCTGGCCGCCACGGCTGCCATGGCCAACCCGGTGATCGTCAGCGTCTCGCACACCGGCGCGCTGCCGGGTCAGCCAACAGTCAACACCCAGATTCAATGTGTGTCCAACAACATTCAGTTGACTGCGTACTACCAGCGCCAGCAGGTCTCGGGCAGCTGGGGGCCGACGCAGTTCATCGCCCGCTTCTGGTGCAAGCCGCCGGTGAACTCGGGTGCGGTGGTGATCGTGCCCAAGAGCACGACCCTGCCGTTTACCGCGCAGCCGGGTGAGCATGTGCGCTTTCGTGTGCAGCAAGGCGGGCAGATGTCGCCGTGGTATCCCTATCAGTTCTGACCCCACAGGAGGAGGCGATGATGCGCTGGACACGGTTGTTGCCGCTGGCTGCGGTGGTTGCGGCGGTGGCGGGCTGCGCGGCGGTGCCCGAGCCTAGGGTGTATGGCCCAGAGGCGACGATGCAAAAGCTCGCTGTGCACTTCGGCACTGTCATTGTGGTGCGCGAGGTGACGCTGGAGGGAACGAACTCGGGCGCGGGCGCCGCCGTGGGTACCGGTCTTGGCGGAGTGGGCGGCTCGTCGATCGGCGCCGGCCGCGGCCCGATCGCCGGGGCCATCGTCGGCGCCGGGCTGGGGCAACTGGCGGGTACCCAGGCCGAGCGGCAGCTGTCGCGCCGCACCGGTTGGGAGATCACGTACCGGGAGGATGACAGCGGCCAGTTGTTCGTGGTCGTGCAGGCCAAGGACGAGCAGGTGTTCAAGCCCGGCGACCGCATCCGCATCCTCGAGGGCTCGGGCTCGGTGCGGGTGTTCAAGATGTGACGGCGCCGGGTTTGCTCGTGCTCGATGGTTGATGCGCCGCTTTGCTCGACGCAAGCTCTGGCAGGCTTTGCACCGGTCCAGAACCGTGCCCGACCTCCCTGCATTCGGTCGGGCTTGAGGCTGCCGCGGCGCTGCGCTGGCGGCGCCGACGTGGGGCTGCCCTGCGGGCGCCCGGTTAAGGCTGCGGCTGCGCCGCGCCGAGTTGCTTGCCCCTCTCATGAGGGCTTCGTATCGGAGTCGAGACGGTTTGGCGACGTTTGCTTGACCCGTGATCCCAGGCTCGGGCGGGTGGGCTGGGTGAGACCCGGAACGCTCGGCCTCGACGGCCTTGGGGAGGGCCATCCTAGCGGTTGTGCTATCGCTTGGGTTGCTTTACCGGCGGGTTTGCGGTGAGGTGCCGCCCTCACCTTCCTCCGCCAGCCGCTGCAGATCCGACCAGCGGTAGCGCCGCAGGCGACCGATGTGAATGGGCTTGAGGGTGCCGCGTCGCTCCAGCCGCCACAGGGTGGTGCGAGAAACACGCAGAAAAGCTTGCGCTTGATCCCCGCTGGCCAGGCCCAGCGGTTGAGTCGGTTCGCTGACGGGTGCGGTCATGGGCTCCTCGCGGAACCCGCGGCACGTGCGGGCGGTGAACGGGTTATCTCAATGTTCGTCGAGCGGTTACGCTACGTCGCGCTCAATACCGACCGTTCGACTTGGCCTTGCGGCCTCCTTGAAAATAGCCCGTGCGCCCGGCAAAGTTTTGCGCACTGCTCCTGAAGCGCGTGCCTCGCTTCGGTGTGGTGAGTGAATTTTTCTTCAACTTCTTTCGCGCAGCTCAAAATGCAAGCCCTGCGCGTTGCAAACTTGCCACACCTGCCAGCCACAAACTCTATTTTGTGGACTTATTTGTGGACAGCGAGAGATTGCGAAAGAAAAATCCTATTTAAATCAATGAATTAAATAGGATATATGGCGGAGACGGAGGGATTCGAACCCTCGATGCGGCTCTACACCGCATACTCCCTTAGCAGGGGAGCACCTTCGGCCTCTCGGTCACGTCTCCGGGTTTCGCTGCCGCAAGGGCAGCAAAGCGTTGCATTATTACACGTTCGCGCCTGAAAACGCCAGCGCAACCCGGGCTGTTGCCGGGTTTGCGTGCACCACGTCTCAAGCCGCCTGTTCCAGATCGAATGCCTTGTGCAGCGCACGCACGGCCAGTTCCATGTATTTCTCGTCGATGACCACGGAGACCTTGATTTCCGAAGTCGAGATCATCTGGATGTTGATACCCTCTTCTGACAGGGTGCGGAACATTTTGCTGGCCACGCCGGCGTGCGAACGCATGCCGACGCCGACGATCGACACTTTGCACACTTTAGGGTCGCCGAGGATTTCTTTGGCGCCGATGTGCTGTTGCACCGTCGATTTGAGAATATCTAGCGCCCTGGGGTAGTCGCTGCGGCTGACGGTGAAGGTGAAATCGGTGAAGCCGGCCACGCTCTGGTTCTGCAGAATCATGTCCACTTCGATGTTGGCGTCGCCCACGGCGCTGAGAATCTGGTAAGCGATACCCGGGCGGTCGGGCACGCCGACCACGATGATCTTGGCTTCGTCGCGGGCAAAGGCGATGCCCGACACCACGGCTTGTTCCATGTTTTCGTCTTCCTCGAAAGTGATGAGTGTGCCGCTGCGCGATTCCTGCTCCAGCGGCAGATCCCACGGTGTCAGGCTGGAGAGCACACGCAGCCGCACCCGGTACTTGCCGGCAAATTCGACCGAGCGGATCTGCAGCACCTTGGAGCCCAGGCTGGCCATTTCGAGCATTTCCTCGAAGGTGATGGTGTCCAGCCGCCTGGCTTCGGGCACGATACGCGGATCGGTGGTGTAGACGCCGTCGACATCGGTGTAGATCTGACATTCATCGGCCTTGAGCGCTGCCGCCAGAGCCACGCCGGAGGTATCGGAGCCACCGCGGCCCAGGGTGGTGATGTTGCCCTTGGCGTCGATGCCCTGAAAACCGGCAACCACGGGAATGATTCCGGCAGCCAGATCGGCCTGGAGCCGTTCGGCGTCGATCGATTCGATTCGCGCCTTGGTGAAGGCGCTGTCGGTATGCACCGCCACCTGCGCGCCGGTGTAGCTGCGCGCTTTGTGGCCGAGTGTCTGCAGTGCCATGGACAGCAGGCCGATGGTCACCTGCTCGCCGGTGGAGGCGACGACGTCGAGCTCGCGCGGGTCGGGCTGGGGCTGGATGTCCTTGGCCAGCGCGATGAGGCGGTTGGTTTCGCCCGACATGGCCGAAACCACGACCACCACCTGATGCCCGGCTTCATGCCATTTGGCCACGCGGCGGGCGACGTTCTTGATCCGTTCAGCAGACCCCACCGAGGTTCCGCCGTACTTCTGGACGATGAGTGCCATGACAAAAGGGTAGGAAGGGGAGCGAAGCCGCCGTCGTTGCGGCGCCCGGGGCGCATTTCACGGGCTGCTCCGCGCAAAAAATGCCATTCTATTCGCCCCGGTTGCCGGCGCGGCACGGCTCGAACAGCAGCAGCGCACCTTCGCGGCGCAGCGTGCCCTGCGGCAGACGCAACATCAGGCGGTGCGCACCACGTCCGGTGTGCTCGATTTGGCGCGCCAGCTCCTCGGTGCGCGCCCGGTCCAGGCGTTGGCCGAGTTGCCGCAGCCATAGCCGCAGCACCTCGCAGCGGCGCGCCGTGTCGAGCTGGCGCAAAGCCGCCAGATGCAGCCCCTGCGGCGCGGCGCAAAGCCGCAGATCGTCGCCTGCCTGCTGCCGGATCAGCCGGTCGGCGGCAGCGCACAACGTGGCGCTGCGCTGCAGGGTGTGGCGGTAGCCCGGCTCCAGCCGGGCGATCACCGGCAACAGCTCGGCGCGGATGCGGCTGCGGCGATACGCCGGGTCGGCATTCATCGGATCGCGCACATACTCCACACCCTGCTGCTGCAGCCAGGCCCGCAGCTCGGCTGCGCCGCAGGCCAGCAGTGGCCGGGCGAACAGCATGCCGTGCCGCTGCAGGCGATCGGGCATCGCCGCCAGTCCGCGCGGCCCGGCGCCGCGCAACAGCGCCAGCAGCAGCGATTCCACCTGGTCGTCGCCATGCTGGGCGAGAAGCACCACACCGCAACGCTGCTGCTGCGCCAGCCCGGCCAGCGCCGCATAGCGCGCCAGCCGCGCCTGCTCTTCCACGCTCTGGCCGCGTTGCACCGCAAGCTGCACATCCGCCTGCACACACGCCACACCGTGTTGCGCGCAAAACGCCTGGACATGGCGGGAGAACTCCGCCGCAGCCGGCTGCAGGCCGTGGTTGACGTGCAGCGCGCAAACCCGCCGTGCGCCCCACGCGGACAGCGCCGCGAGCAAAAGGGCCGTGGAATCCGCGCCGCCGCTGAACGCCACGCCGACACGCGCGACCTGCGCCATGTCGGCATGCTGCGCGATGAACCGCTGCAGCGCGGCGTGTGCCGGACCGGGCGATGCCGCGCCTGGCGGCACACCCGATTCAGCGCCGTGCGGCGGATTTGGTGTCTTCGAACTTGCCAAACGACTGCAGCCGATCCAGCCGCTGCTGCACCAGCTCGGCTGGTTTGGTTTGCTGAAAATGCCGCAGCGCCTCGCTCAGCGCGCGTTTGAGCGACGCGGCCATCGCTGCCGGGTCGCGGTGCGCGCCCCCGACCGGCTCGTTGACGATTTTGTCCACCAGACCCAGCGCCTTGAGGCGATGTGCCGTCAGCCCCAGGGCTTCTGCCGCCTCCGGGGCCTTTTCCGCGCTCTTCCACAAAATCGACGCGCAGCCCTCTGGCGAGATCACCGAATAGATGGCGTACTGCAGCATGAGCAGCTGGTCGCACACGGCAATGGCCAGCGCCCCACCGGAGCCGCCTTCGCCGATGATGGTGGAGATGATGGGCACCTGCAGCTGCGCCATTTCATAAATGTTGCGGCCGATGGCCTCGCTCTGGCTGCGCTCTTCGGCGTCGATGCCGGGATACGCCCCCGGCGTATCGACGAAGGTAAAAATGGGCAGGCGGAATTTTTCCGCCAGTTTCATCAGCCGCAGCGCCTTGCGGTAGCCCTCGGGCTTGGGCATGCCGAAATTGCGCAGCGCGCGCTCCTTGGTGTCGCGCCCTTTCTGGTGGCCGATGACCATGCACGCCTGCCCGCCCAGCCGCGCCAGCCCGCCGACGATGGACTGGTCGTCGGCGAAAGCGCGGTCACCGTGCAGCTCGTGGAAATCAGTGAAGATCATGCTGGCATAGTCCAGCGTGTACGGCCGCAGCGGGTGACGCGCGATCTGCGTCGTCTGCCACGGCGTGAGCTTGGCGTAGAGGTCTTTGGTGAGCTGCAGGCTTTTTTTCTGCAGCCGGGCGATTTCTTCCGAGATGTCGACCGCCGACTCGTCCTGCACGTAACGCAGCTCGTCGATTTTGTTCTCCAGTTCGGCAACCGGCTGCTCGAAATCGAGAAAGACTTTTTTGCTCATATTGGCCTCTTGAGAAAGTCCCGGTCTGCGCGGCCGGGCCGCCGGGCAGCCGGCGTGACGCCGGCTCTGCAGGTCAGTATTCGACCGCGATCGGGTCCAGGCTGCGCCAAATATACCAAGTCCCTACCGAACGCCAGGGCGCCCAGGCGGCGGCGACCTCGCGCACGTCGCTCTGCGTCACCGGCTCGCCGGCGAAGTAGGTTTGGCTCACGCCGCGGATCAGTCCCAGATCGCCCAGCGGCAGCACATCCGGGCGCATGAGGTGGAAGATCAGGAACATGTCCGCAGTCCAGCGGCCGATGCCACGGATGGTGAGCAGTTCGGCGGCGACGGCGTCGTCGCTCATGTGCTGCCACTGCGCCGGGTGCACCTGCCCGGTCTGAAACTTGTCGGCCAGATCGCGCAGATACGCCACCTTGCGCGCCGACAGTCCGCAGGCGCGCAACGCCTCCTCGCCCAGATCGAGCACGTGATGCGGCGCGACTTGCGGCACCGCGGCACACAGCCGATCCCACACGGCCTGCGCCGCTTTCACCGAGATCTGCTGGCCGATGATCGAGCGCGCCAGCGTCTGAAACGGATCGCCGCGGCTTTGCAGCCGCGCCCCGGCGTGTGCGGCGATGAGTTTGCGCATCACCCGGTCGGTGCGCTGCAGGTGCGCGCAGGCCTTGTCCCAGTCCAGCGCCTGCAGCGGCCTGGCCGGGGCCACGGTGTCCGCCCACGCCCCGCCGCGCACCTTCATGCCGACCTCCACACCGTGACACCGCCGGCCTTGTCCTCGAGCACGATGCCCTGCGCCGCGAGTTCGGCGCGGATGCGATCGGCCTCGGCGAAATTGCGCGCCTGCTTGGCCGCAGCGCGCGCCTGCACCTGCTGCTCGATCCACGCCGCGTCCACCGCGGCGGCACGGCGCTGCAAAAACGCCCGTGGCGGCTGCTGCAGCAGCCCGATCACCCCGCCCAACCCCTTGAGCTGCGCGGCCAGCGCGGCGTCACCGGTTTTGTTCACCGTGCTGGCCAGCTCGAACAACACGGCCACCGCCTCGGGCGTGCCCAGGTCATCGTTCATCGCCGCGGCGAAAGCGCGCGCATGCGGCTCGTCCCAGTCCAGCCGCGCCGGCAGCTCGCCGAACGGATCGAGCGCGGTGTACAGCCGGGTGAGCGCGGCACGCGCGTCCTGCAGATGGTCGGCGCTGTAGTTCAACGGGCTGCGGTAGTGCGCGCGCAAAATGAAAAAACGCACGCTTTCGGCGTCGATGTGCCGCAGGATGTCGCGGATGGTGAAAAAATTGCCCAGCGATTTGGACATTTTTTCCCCGTCGACTCGCACGAAGCCGTTGTGCACCCAGAAATTCGCCATCGGCTTGCCATGCGCGCCTTCGCTTTGCGCGATTTCGTTTTCGTGGTGCGGAAACTGCAGATCGGCGCCGCCGCCGTGGATGTCGAACGTTTCTCCCAGCAGCGCGCAGCTCATCGCCGAGCATTCGATATGCCAGCCCGGCCGCCCCGGCCCATCCGGCGAGGGCCACTTCACCTCGTCGGGTTCGGTGGGTTTGGCCGCCTTCCACAGCACGAAGTCGAGCGGGTCCTGCTTGGCGGCATCGACTTCCACCCGCTCGCCGGCGCGCAGTTCGTCGAGCGATTTGCCCGAGAGTTTGCCGTAGCCGGGAAACGCCCGCACGTGGAAATTGACGTCGCCTGCGCTGTCGCGGTAGGCCAGGCCGCGCGCCTTGAGGGCGCCGATCAGATCGAGCATCTGCGGCACATAGTCTGTGGCCCGCGGCTCGTGGGTCGGCCGCTCCACGCCCAGGGCGTCGGCATCCTCGTGCATGGCGGCGATGAAACGGTCGGTCAGGGCGCGGATGGTTTCGCCGTTTTGCTGCGCGCGGCGGATGATTTTGTCGTCGATGTCGGTGATGTTGCGCACGTAAGTCACGCGCAGCCCCAGCGCCTTGAGCCAGCGCTGCAGCACGTCGAAGGCGACCATCACCCGCGCGTGGCCGAGGTGGCAGTAGTCGTACACCGTCATGCCGCAGACGTACATGCGCACATGGCCCGGTTCGATCGGGATGAAACGGTCTTTCGAGCGCGTCAGGGTATTGTGCAGAAACAACGCTGTCATGGAGATGGGCGGGGAATTCGGGCGCGTACCGCGGCGTCATGGCCCCGGATAAAATCAAAAACTTAGCACAAGCCCTCGCGCCCTTGCTTGATGCGCTGCAGTTCCGACACCGTTCGATTTGCCGCTTTTCACCCCGCCTTCCACTCCACTTTCAGGCCTGCCACCGCCATGCGCCACCGCCTTCTCGCCTCGCTGCTCGCCCTTGCCCTGAGTACTCCCGCGGTCTGGGCGGCCGACGCTGCCAGCGTCAGCCAAAACCTGCAAAAAGGCGACCTGCAAACCGCGCTGCAGCAGGTGGATGCGCTGCTGGCGCAAAAGCCCAAGGACCCGCAGTACCAGTTTCTCAAAGGGGTGATCCTCACCGAACAGAAGAAAGACGCGCAGGCCATGCAGATTTTTCAGTCGCTGACCGAGCAATACCCCGAGCTGCCCGAGCCGTACAACAATCTCGCCGTGCTTTACGCGCAGCAGGGCCAGTACGACAAGGCGCGCGCCGCGCTGGAAATGGCCATCCGCACCAACCCGAGTTACGCCACGGCGCAGGCCAATCTCGGCGACATCTACGCCAAGCTCGCCAGCCAGGCCTACCAGAAAGCACTGCAGCTCGCGCCGGAGGAAAACGCCAGCGCCAAAATCAAGCTCAACCTCATCCGCGAGCTGTTCGAACAGGGCAAAACGCCGGCTTCGACTTCCACACCGCTGAAAGTCTCCGCCGCGCAGCCTGACAGGCAGGACAGGCCGGCTCCGGCACCTCAGCCCACACCTCAGTCCGTATCCCAACCCGCGCCGGCCAGGCCGGCAGCCGAAACCAGGCCCCAGACCGCAGCGCCGAATCAACCGGCCACGGCGGCGGATCATGCGCCAGCGGCCGCTGCAGCAGCCAGCGCGCAGCAAACCGCCTCCAGCGCCTCTGCCGAGCAGGCCGCCGTCGAGCACGCCGTGCAGCGCTGGGCCGAAGCCTGGCAAAACAAAAACCTCTCCGCCTACTTCGCCGCTTACGCCCCCGATTTCAAACCGGAAAAAGGCCTGAGCCTGGCAGGCTGGAAGGAACAGCGCCGCGCGCGTATCAGCGACAAGGCCAAAATCACCGTCAAGGTTCACGGCCTGCGCGTGCAAGTCGATGGCGACAAGGCCACCGCCCGCTTCCGCCAGCACTACATGTCCGGGCCGCTGGATTTCGACGGGCCGAAAACGCTGCAGTTCCGCCGCGAAAACGGCAAATGGCTGATCGTGCGTGAAATCGTCGGCTGATGCCGCTGCGTCCGCTGTCTGCACCGCCACCGTGAACCACGACCGCCCCCGCCGTCAGACCCCGCTGCGCAAACTGCTGCCGTGGGCGCTGCTGGGCGTGCCGTTGGTGTTTGCCGCGCGGGCGGCCACCGACTATCACGCCGTGCCCAGCGCGACGCAGCAGCCGGCCGCACAAACCGCAGACTTCCAGGATGCCCCGCGGGCGCCTGCAGCAGTGACGGCGCACACCCTGCTCAAACTCACCACCCGCCTGTCCATCCCCACCGGAGAAGACGCCACCGAACGCCGTCTGCTGCACGTTTACGCCGAAGTCGCCGCCGGGAACCTGGATGCCGCGCGTGAACAGGCCACGCAACTGGTGCGCGAACATCCGCACTTCGCCCTGGCGCAACTGGCGCTGGCCGACGTCCTGCAGGCCAGCAGCGGCCGCGGTGGCGGCTTTGCCGCCTTGCCGCCCGATCTGGCCGCGACCCTGCCGCCGGCCGCCCGCACCCGCCTCGACGAACTGCGCGCCGAAGCGCTGGTGCGGCTGTCGGCGTATACCAATCCGCCACCGGCAGGTGCCATCGCAGCCAATCTCGTCGCCCTCGGCGCCGACGTGAAGCGGGCGCTGGTGATCGAAACCTCGCGCTCGCGCGTGTATGTGTTCGACCAGCGCGACGGCCAGCCGGTGCTGCGCGCCAGTTATTACTTCAGCCAGGGGCGGCAGGGCGACGGCAAAACCCGCGCCGGCGACCTGAAGACGCCGCTGGGCATCTACTTCATCACCCGCAAAATCGACCCGGCCAACCTCAAGCCGCTCTACGGCGCCGGGGCGCTGACCCTGAACTACCCCAACGAATGGGACAAATTGCAGGGCTACACTGGTTTTGGCGTCTGGCTGCACGGCACGCCGCCCGGCAGCTATGCCCGCGTGCCGCGCGCGTCCGACGGCTGCGTGGTGCTGTCCAATCCCGATGTGCGCAGCCTGATGGCGCAAACGCCTGCCGGGGCCACGCCGGTGGTCATCACCCGTCAGGTGCGCTGGCTCAGCCCGGCGCAGTGGACGGCACAGCGCCAGCGGCTCATCGCACAACTGCAGCCGGAGATCGTGCGCGCCGCATCGCTGGGCCTGCGCCCGCAAGACCCCCCAGCAGCGGCATCGGCAGCCGCGCCGTCCCCGGCCTCGCCGATCCCGGCCAGCCTGAGCATCCTGCAATACCCCGGGCAGATCGTGGTGCAGTACAGTGCCGCCAGCGCCACGGGCCATGCCGCGCTCTACCGCCAGTACTGGGCGCAGCGTAGCCAGCAATGGCAGCTCATTTTTCAAGGAAGCGTTTCATGACCGACCTCACATTGCCTGTCTGCCGCCCGCCGCACGGCGCGGGAGCGTTTATCGCCATCCGCCGGCGCGCCGTTGCCGTACTCGCCGCCTTCGGCGTGCTGACGGCGGCAGCCGGGACTGCGGCGCAGGCCGCCGAGACCGCCGCGACGCAACCTCGCGTGGAATTCGTCACCAGCATGGGCGATTTCGTCGTCCAGCTCGACCCGGCGCGCGCGCCCAAGACCGTGGCCAACTTTCTCGACTACGTCAAAAGCGGCTTTTACAAAGGCACCATTTTTCACCGCGTGATTCCTGGCTTCATGGTGCAGGGCGGCGGCTTCACCGCCGACATGCAGCAAAAACCCACGCGGCCGCCGATCCCGCTGGAAAGCCAGAACGGTCTGCGCAATCTGCGCGGCACCATCGCCATGGCGCGCACCGCCGACCCGAACTCGGCCACCTCGCAGTTTTTCATCAACGTGGTCGACAACCCCAGCCTGGACTACCCGCAGCCCGACGGCCACGGTTACGCCGTCTTTGGCAAAGTCGTCTCCGGCATGGACGTGATCGACAAAATCGTCGCCGTCCCCACCAAGAGCGTCGGCCCCTACCAGAACGTGCCGGTCAAACCCATCGTCATCGACAACGCCAAACTTCTCAACTGAAAGCCCATCATGGTCGAACTGCAAACCAACCACGGCAACATCCGCCTTGAACTCGACGCCGAGCGCGCGCCCAAAACGGTCGAAAACTTCCTCAACTACGTCCGATCCGGCCAGTTCGACGGCACCATTTTCCACCGCGTGATCGACGGCTTCATGATCCAGGGGGGCGGATTCGAGCCCGGGATGAAGCAAAAGCCCACCAAGGCGCCGATCGTCAACGAGGCCAACAACGGCCTGAAAAACGAGCGCTACACCATCGCCATGGCCCGCACCTCCGACCCGCACTCGGCCACCGCGCAGTTTTTCATCAACGTCGCCGACAACGCCTTCCTCAACCACACCGCGCCGACGGCGCAGGGCTGGGGCTACGCCGTGTTCGGCAAGGTGGTCGAAGGCCACGATGTGGTGGACAAAATCAAGGGCGTCAAAACCGGTCGCAAGGGCTTTCACGACGACGTGCCGGTCGAAGACGTCGTCATCCTCAAAGCCGTCGAGGTCTGACCCTGCCGGCACCGTTCGACCCGCCGGCCCACGCCACTGGTGACGAGTTGGCACCTGCCCCCGGCGTGCCGGAGGCAGCGCTGCTGCACGCCCCACCCGGCTGGACACGGCTGGCCTTCGTTTCCGACCTGCATCTGAGCGCGCAGACCCCGCGCACGATGCAGGCGTTTTTGCGCTGGCTGCGCGGTCCGGCGCTGCAGGCCGACGCCCTGTTCATTCTCGGCGATCTGTTCGAGGCCTGGATCGGGGACGACCTGCTCGACGACACCGCCCGCACCGTCGAGCCTGCGCAGGCCGCCGTCGCGCACACGGTCGCCTGCGCGCTGCAGGCCTTCGCCGCCGACGGGCGGGCGCTGTATGTCCAGCACGGCAACCGCGATTTTTTGCTCGGCGCCGGATTTGCCCGCGTGGCGTGCGCCCGGCTTTTGCCCGACCCTGCCGTCGTCGTGTTTCAGGGCCAGCGGCTGCTGCTCACCCACGGCGACCTGCTGTGCACCGCGGACACCGCGTATCTCCAGTTCCGCGCGCAGGTGCGTCGCGCCGACTGGCAACAGCGCGCCCTGGCACAACCGCTGGCCGAGCGCGCCCGTCAGGCGCAGGCGCTGCGCGCTGCCAGCCAGGCGGCGCAGCATGGCGCCGGCTCCTGGGCCGACGCCGACCCGGCAGAGGCCCGCCGCTGGTTGACGCAGTTTGCGAGCAACTGGATGATCCACGGCCACACCCACCGCCCGCGCGACCATTGGAGCGACGGGCAGCTGCGCCAGGTGCTGTCCGACTGGGATTGCGACACGCCCCCCACTGACCAGCAGCGCGCACAAGCCCTGTGGCTGCACGCCTGCTGCGGCGGGCTGACCGTGCACCGCACCGACTGCCGCTAGCAGCGCGCGCCGCCACGGGCGCGATCGCGGCGATTTGCAATTTTTGCAACCGACTCTGACCGTTCGTCGGCCGTCAGCGACCGTTCGTCGGCTCGTGCGTGCACGCCGCTTCGGCGGCAACATAATCGACGCAAGACAAACCTGGATACAGATGATGAGTTTGCTTGCGATCTTTGCTGCCCCCGCCGGCCGCTGCCAGCACCCGCCCCACCGCGGCTTCACCCTGGTCGAGCTGCTCGTCACCCTGGTGGTCGCCGGTTTGCTCGTCGCCGTGGCCGTGCCGAGCTTCAACCGGCTGATGGTGTCCAGCCGGCTGACCTCGTTCGCCAACGAGCTGGTCAGCCGGCTGACGCTGGCGCGCTCAGAAGCCGTCAAGCGTGGCTACGCCGTGCAGTTCGACACCAACGGGGCGATCACCGCCCTACCACCGAACAACCCTTCAATCACCGTCACCCAGGCGCTGACCCCTCCCAGCGGCATCAGCTCCACCCCGGCGATCGACTCCCTCATCGCCACCCCGCTGGGACTGCTGCACGAACCCACGGCGACAACCGGTTACGCCGGCCTGGTCACCGACATTTCGAGCAACGCCATCACGAGCGACAACCATCGCTGCATCTACCTGTTCACCGGCACCACGGTGATGAGCTGCACCGACTCGCAAGCCTGCCGCGCCAATACCCCCAATGGAACCTGTCAATAACCCCCCCCTGCAACCCCGCAGCCCCCGCCTTGGCGGGATACAGCGCGGAGTCGGCCTGATCGAAATCCTCGTGGCTACCGCCGTGCTGTCCATCGGCATCCTGGGCATCATCGTGCTGCAGGTCAAAACTCTGGCGGACAACGCCAGTTCGTTCACCCGCACGCAGGCCAGCATCGCCGCGTACTCGATGTTCGACCTCATGCGCGCCGACCGTGCCAACGCCCTCGCCGGCGCCTACAACACCACGGTCACCGCAGGCAGTTGCCCGACCCAGAGCAGCACCCTGGCACAGGCTCAGCTGCGCAACTGGTGCCTGGGGTTCGACGCCAACAGCCCGCCGTCTGGGTACTCCGCCACCAACCCACCACCCGGCACCCTGCTCGGCGGCCTGGCCGCGCTGGGCAACGGCGCAACGGGCGCGATCGCCTGCAACCCGACCGGGCCTGCCGTGACCGCGAGCAACTGCAGCATCACCCTGACGTTCAACGACAGCAAGGCCACTGCCGGACAGGCGGCGCAAACCCTGACGTTCTGGACCCAGCTATGACCCGCCCCGCCCATTTTCCCCGCCGCCCGCGGCAAACCGGGCTGACCCTGATCGAACTGATGGTCGCCATGCTCCTCGGCCTGGTGGTCGTGGGAGCCGTGGTCAGCGTGCTGCTGACCAGCCGGCAAAGCTACACCACGACCAGCGGCCTGAGCCAGCTGCAGGACAACGCCCGCATCGCCTTCGAACTGATGGCACGCGACATCCGCCAAGCCGGCAGCTCGCCCTGCGGCAATACCACGGTCAACGACATGCTGGCCGGCAACGGCTGGTACCGCTGGGTCAATGGCGCCGGCCTGTTTGGCGTCGACGACGCCACCAACCTCTCGCCCCTCCCGGCCTCGCCCGCGCCCAGCAGCGGATTCCCCGCCCTCGTCACCCGCGGCGCAGGCACCGTCAGTGCCAGCCTGATCCAGACCAACACCGGATGCAGCGCCAAAGTCCCGATGCAGACTGCGCCTTCCGACGTCGGCATCACCGCCAATGATCTGGTCTTCGCCTGCGACGGCACCCAAGCCTACGTCTTCCAGGCCGCGGCATTCAACGCCGGGCTGCCGCTGGCAAGCAACGGCACCCCTGGCAACTCCGCCGCGCAATTGAGCTGCCAGTCATTCGGCTCGTCGGCCTACGTCGCCCCGTACCAGGCCTACGCCTGGTATGTCGGCCCGGCGGGACAAGGGGCGCCTCAGGGAACGCAATCGCTGTACCGCGCCCACTACACCGGCAACCAGCTCGTCTCCGATGAAATCGTCCGCGGCGTGACCAATCTGCAGATTTCTTATCTCACCACCGGGCCGAACCTCGTCAATGCGGGCAGTCTCGCCGCGAACGCCTGGAATACGGTCAACGCCGTGCGCCTTGCCCTCACCCTGCAGACCGTGACCAACCCGCAAAACACCACGCCGAACCAGGAGCGCCTGGTTCGGACCCTCGACACCACCATCCGCTTGCGCTGACTATGGACTCGCCAGTTTCTCCTCGCACAACCCGCAAGCCTGCGGTTCGCGCCCTTCGCGACCACCCTCCGCGGCGAAGCGCGCAACACGGTGTGGCGCTGATCGTGTCGCTCATCCTGTTGCTCGTCGTCACCATCATCGGCTTGGCCGCCATCCGCCTGTCAGGCACACAGGAAAAAATGGCGGGCAACGCCGTTGACCGCACGCAGGCGTTTCAAGTCGCCGAAGCCACTTTGCAATTCGCCGCCGCGACCATTTTGCCGCCGGCCAACCCGCCCAGCCCGGCAAGCTTCAACGTGCCCTCCGTGACTGATTGCGCGAATTCCCCTTGTGCAGACAACCCCGCCGCCAGTAACGGCGCAATCCCAGCCAGCGCCTGGGTTTTTCCGCCGACTTCGCAAACCGCCGCTGGCACTAACAGCATCGTCGCGCCTTACGGCAACAACCCCTCATACATCATCCAGTACATGGGGACGTGCAGCGTCGACGGCGGCACTTTCCAGTTCACCAACGACCAGAACAACCAGGGTGGCGGCGGGTCGCTGAAAACCGCGGGCAATTGTTACCGTATCACCGCGCGGGCCAACTCACCGGGGGCCAACGGTGCCCCCTCGCAAAACCGCGCCCAGGTCGTCTTACAGGCGATTTACCGCACCAATTGACTTTTTGACTGAGCTCGCTTGACGGAGTCTGCCATGTCAACTGCTTTCCACTTCTTCCAACGCACCGCAGCGCTTGCGCTGAGCTCCCTGCTCATCGCCACCCCCACGGCGCAGGCTGCCGTGAGCCTTGCGCAAAGCCCGCTCATCATCCAAAAACCCATTCCACCCAATCTGGTGCTGATGCTCGACGATTCGGGGTCGATGGCGTGGGATTTCATGCCGGATAGTGCAAGCGGAATCAATTCAGCGACAAACGGCACTTATTACAACCCGAACGTTACTTATATTCCACCAAAATACGCTGATGGCACAAACTATAATAATGCGGCATTTCCAGTAGCATGGATCGATGGCTTCAACCAATCGAGCGGCACGGCAAATATCCTGCAATACTCCTCGCCGACAAAAGGATTCAAGTATTACGCCCAAAGCGCCAATACGGTAGGCGGCAACAACTCTGGAAACTGCGGGAACAATAATAGATACAACTGTGTATTCCAATATATTGACCCCACAACAAACATAACCAAATACGTCGGCCAAAGCTGCGCAGGGTTCAATAGCGCAAACTGTACCACAGACCCCGCGCAGCAACAGAACGTTGCCAACTGGTTCTCCTATTACAGAACCCGCATTTTGATGGCAAAAACCGGTTTGACACTCGCTCTTTCTGGCTTAGATAAAAATTACCGGTTTGGTTTTGCTTCGATCAACGGCCGGAACACCGCAAAAATTCCGACATCACCAACACCTTACGCCTTCAGCACGCCAACGAACACCAACAACCGGCTTGCCGTCGTCCAGCCGTTTGGTGATGGGTCTGCGGGAACACAAAAAGCCAAATTTTGGGACTGGATCACAACCATCACGCCTAACAACGGCACGCCCCTTCGATCCGCGCTCAAAGCAGTTGGCGAATACTATAAAACCGCACAACCGTGGCAAACCAGCAATACAGACATCTCAGAATATACTTGCCGGGCCGCTTTCACCATTCTCACGACGGATGGCTTCTGGAACACCGATTCGGATACAGCCATTGGCGTGGGCAATGTCGATGGCACAAACGGCCCTCAAATCACCACGCCATCGACTTACCAACGCATCGCTGCTCCTCCTTATTCCGACTCCTATTCGAACACCCTTGCTGATGTGGCGATGTACTACTGGCAGAACGATCTGCGACCGACAACAGCCAACAACGTGCCCACGACACCGAATGATCCGGCGTTCTGGCAGCACATGACCACATTCACCATGGGGCTGGGCTATGACCCCACAGGGATCAACCCCGCACTGACGCAAGAGCAGATTTTCGCCTGGGCACGCACAGGTACACCGCCGACGGGTGTCACCACTCTGTCGTGGCCACAGCCAAGCGCTGACAGCCAGAACAACATCGCGGACTTACTCCATGCCGCCGTCAACGGTCATGGTGATTTCTTTTCGGCTAAAAACCCAACCGACTTCATCAACGGCCTGAAATCCGCGCTGGCGCAAATCGCCGACCGTAAAGGGGCGGGAAACGCCATCACCCTGTCGGCAACGGGCACGACGAGTACGGCTGACGCGACGTACCGTTTCATCGCCTCGTATTACACCGGGCAGTGGACGGGCGCGCTCACCGCAGAGCAGTGGGACAACGCTGCCCAAGCCTATGTCCCGGCATGGTCGGTGAATTCTGTGTTTCCGGCCGCAGCGAATCGCAATATCTGGACGGTCAACCGACTGGCGAGCACACTCAACCCGCAAAGCCCGGCGCAGTTCATCCTCGGCAGCGGCAACACCCTGCCGGCGCTCGACAATACCTTGTTGCAGGGGCTGGATTATTACGTCGGCGGCACGCAGCAATCGATCAGCCGCGCAGCAATGCTGAATTACCTGCGTGGCGACAACTCCAATACCGCGCTGCGGCAACGCAAGGCCTTGTTGGGTGATGTGATTTCCTCCACCCCGGTTTACGTCGCCGCGCCGGACAAAACGCTGTATGTCAATGCCACCTTCGACGGCGCGTCGAGTTATGGCACCTTCGTTGCCAACCAGACTTCGCGCACGCCGCTGGTTTACGTTGCCGCCAACGACGGCATGCTGCATGCGTTCCGCGTCAAACAGGGGCTGACCAACGGCCTGCTCGATCCGAACAAGCCCGCCGGACAGGAAATTTTTGCGTATCTGCCCGCCGCGGTGCTCGCCCAGCCGGCAAACGGTACGGGGGGCATTTCCAACCTCGCCAACCCGCAGTACGGCGTGGTCGATGGTGTCACCGGGGCGCAGGCCGTGCCGCATCAGTACTACAACGACGGCCGCATCACCACACAAAACGTCTACATCGACACGGGGGATGGTCAAGGAAAAATCTGGCGAACCATTCTGGTCGGCACCACAGGGCGCGGGCCGGCAAAAACGGTGTATGCCCTGGACATCACCAATCCGTCGAATTTTGAAGACCCGTCGACGACAGCCAAAAACATCCTTTGGGAACGCTCCGCAGGCGACACCGGAGCCTGTACCGGCAGCATCACCAGCAATTGCAGCAATTACATCGGGCAGATGACGGGCACGCCGGTGATTGCGCAAATCAAAAATGGCAGCGCAAGCAAGTGGGTGGTTTATCTGGGCAACGGCTACAACAGCGCGGCAAACGTCCCCGCACTGCTCGAATTCGACCTGGCCAGCGGCGCACTGAATGTGCGGCCGACGACGGGCGCGAGCAACGACGGACTGGCCGAACCGGGTTTGGCCCAGCCTGACAGCAAAACCGGGATTTCGACCATGGCGTATGCCGGAGATCTCAATGGCAATCTGTGGTCGTTCGACCTGCAGTCCCCGACCGGGACCGTGAGCAAAATCTTTCAGGCCAAGGACGTCAATGGAGCGGTGCAACCCATCACCAGCCTGGTCGCGCTGAGCCACGATACGACACAAGGCAAGGAAAGCACGTGGGCGTTTTTCGGCACCGGGCGTTACCTTGACGATGGCGATGTGACGTCCACACAAACGCAAACCTGGTACGGCGTGCGAGTGAGCAACGACTCGGCCACATCCACCCAGCCCGTCGTCTCTGCCAGCACGCTGCGCAGCGGGCTGACGCAGCGTTCCATCGTCAAGGAGGACAGCGCGGGTAACGGAAACCTGCTGCGCGCCACCAGCGCGGCTGCGGTGAATGATATGAACGGCAAGGCCGGCTGGTATATGGACTTGTCCACCCAGCAGGGCGAACGCATCATCAACCGTACCCAGTTCATCGGCGGCATGGCGCTGGTCACGACCATGATTCCGAAGGTCAGTGATCCGTGCAACACCGTACCGTCGGGGGCGGTGATGCTGGTCAACCCGTTTACCGGGGGCAACTTCAACAGCGATTTTGGCCTCGGCGCCACGTCTTACGTCAATAATGGCGTGAACGTGAACGTCGCCTACAACGGCGTGGTCTATCCGGTCGGCCCGGCCGGAGGCGTCACGGGAAGTTACGACAAAAACGGCAAAATCATGCTGCAGTTCAACAACCTGTCCGGTTCCCCGGTCAATCTCGGGCCGATCACCTCGCCATCGGGCAGCGTCGGCCGGGTGTCGTGGCGCGAACTGAGTGACTGATCGCTGTGACCTTCTCCTTTTTCCAGCAAAACGCCATGAACACACCAGCACAGCGTTGCAGCGTGTCGTCCCGTCAGGCCACGGGGTTCACGCTGACCGAACTGATGATCGTCGTTGCGGTGATTGCCATCATCGCCGCAGTCGCCTATCCGTCGTATATCAACAGCGTGGTCAAAACCAAGCGGGCGGCGGCGCAAGGCTGTCTGTCGCAGTATGCAGGCTATATGGAGCGGTATTACACGCAAAACCTGCGGTACGACCAAAACCCTCAGGGAACTCCAAATCCGTTCGTCAACAAACCCTCGCCTCCCGCCACCACCCTCGACTGCGCCAGCACGCAGAATTCCGGCGCCGATTATCAGTTCAACGTCACGGCGGGCAGCGACACTTACACCGTCACGGCGACGCCCACGGGGGCGCAGGCCGCACGCGATACCGCCTGCGGCACTCTGGGCATCAACCAGGCGGGAACCAAAACCGCCTCCGGCACCGCTGGTGTGACGACATGCTGGAGCAACTGATGCCGCCAAACGTCTTCGCCGTTTCGTCGGATCGACGCACAAAAGACTGATTGAGCGCAGATTCGCCGGACTGCAATTCGGACTACGCTGCTGCCAGCCTCATGTCTCCCGGGTCCTGGAAATGCAGCAGTCGGGTTCGAGCACACAAGCACCGTGCCGCAGCCAGCCGGTCTGGCCTCGCCGGGGGTTCACCCTGATCGAGGCGCTGATCGTTCTGGCCGTGGCCGCGTTGCTGGCCGGCTGGGCGGTGCCGGCGCTGCACGGCTGGGTGATGCAGCACCGGCTGGCGGTCACGACCAACGCGCTGGTCGCCGCGTTTCATGCCGCGCGGCAAAGCGCCCTGCAGTTGCAACGCCGCGTGGTGCTCTGCGCCGCGCAGGACGGGCAGTGCCAGCGCAGCGGGTCGGCCGACTGGTCCAAAGGCTGGATGGTCTGTCTGGACGACGACCGCAACGGTCAATGCGACGGCGGCGAACAGGTGCTGCTCACCGCAGCGCCAGCCCCCGCGGGGGTGGTGCTGATGGCCAACAGCCCACTGCGCAAACCCGTGGTCTTCACCCCGCTGGGCATGGCGCAGCAGCCGGCTGGTGCCTTCAGTGCCGGGCGGGTGCGCATTTGCGCCGCGCAGGCGATTGTGCACAATGCGCACGATCTGATTCTGGCCAAATCAGGTCGCATCCGGCTGGAAGACGCCGATTTTGCCGGCTCCTGCCCACCCCCCTGAACTTGCACCACGATGGCTGATTCCTCCCTCCTGCCCTGGGCCGCAGCGGTCGGTGCCGGTCTGCTCATCGGCATGGAACGCGAACGGCAGCAACCGCCGGAGTCGCCCGCCGGATTACGCAGTTTCGTGCTCGCCGCGCTCAGCGGCGCAACCGCTGCCGTGCTCGGCCCGCTGGCGCTGGGCGTGGTGCTGGGCGGGTTCGCCTTGCTCGCCTGGGCGGGGTACGTGCAGTCGCGCCAGTCCGACCCCGGCCTGACGACCGAATTCGCCCTGCTGCTGACCGTGCTCATCGGCGCGCTGGCGCAACAGTCCCCCGGCTGGGCGGCGGGGCTTGGCGCCGCGGTCGCCGGCATTCTTGCCGCCAAGAGTGCGCTGCACACCCTGGTGCGCAATGTGATGAGCGCGCAGGAAATGGAGTCGGCTTTGCTGCTGGCTGCAGCCGCGCTGATCGTCCTGCCGCTACTGCCCAACGCGCGCATGGCCTGGCTCGCCGGGCTGAATCTGCACACCCTGTGGCTGCTCGCGGTGCTGGTGATGGCCATCCAGGCGCTGGGGCACCTGGGCATGCGTCTGCTCGGTACCGCGCGCGGGCTGGCGCTGTCCGGGCTGGCCGGAGGCTTCGTCTCCAGCACGGCGACCATCGCCAGTATGGCGCAACGCGCCCGCACGCATCAGGCGCAGCAGGCCGACTGCCTGCGTGCTGCCGTGCTGTCGAATCTGGCCACGGCGATCGAACTCAGCAGCCTGATCGGGGTGATCGCGCCCGCGCTGCTGGCCGTGCTCTGGCCGGCACTGGCCTTGTATGCCGCCGGCACCGTGCTCACCGTCGTCCTGCTCTGGCGGCTCGGTTCGCTTCCTGCCACGCCGCAGGCGCCGGCCAAGCCGGCGGAGCTCGCCCTGCAGCGGCCCTTTCAACCCGTGCAGGCGCTGGTGTTTGCCACGCTGCTGGCGGGTGTGCTGCTCGTCACTGAGGCGATACGCACCTGGCTCGGCGAGCGTGGCGCCATCATCGCCACCGGACTGGCGGGGTTTGCCGACGCCCATGCCGCCTCGGCCGCTGCCGCGCAATACGCCGTCAGCGGCGCCATGACGGCGGCACAATCGGTGCAGGCGATTGCCCTGGCGCTGTCAGCGAATGCGCTGAGCAAAACCGTGGCCGGATTTGCCGGCGCACAATGCCGTTTCGGCGCGGCCAACGCTGCCGTGCAGGGGCTCATCGTCGGCCTGTTCTGGTTGGGGGTGCGGCTGGGGACGGGATGAGGCAAGCGCAGCGGTAAAATTCGCCGACCCGGCAGCTTGCAACGCGCACCACAACGCAGCAAGCCCGTCGTCCTCCTTGGTGCCGCGCCCAGTCCGCCGGCGGCTTGCTTTCCATTGCCTTTGCTGCATGTCAAACGATACCCCACACCCCGCCAGCGCCGACGATTCGCACCTGATCGCCGAACGCCGCGCCAAGCTCGCCGCGCTGCGCCAGCTCGGCCCGGGCTTCCCCAATGACTTCAGGCCCACGCACCGGGCGATGAATCTGCAGGCGCAGCACGGCGGCGACGAGCCCGAGGCGCTGGAGGCTGCAGCTGTGCGCGTGCGCGTGGCCGGGCGCATGATGCTCAAGCGGGTGATGGGCAAAGCCAGCTTTGCCACGCTGCAGGACAGCACCGGCCGGATCCAGATCCACGTGTCCAACGACGTCACCGGCGAGCAGGCGCACGCCGCGTTCAAACACTGGGACCTAGGCGACTGGATCGGCTGCGAAGGCGTGCTGTTCAAAACCCGCACCGGGGAACTGACCATCCGCGCCGAGCAGGTGCGGCTGCTGGTCAAAAGCCTGCGTCCGCTGCCCGACAAGTTTCACGGCCTGGAAGACGTGGAAACGCGCTACCGCCAGCGCTATGTCGACCTGATCGTCACCCCCGAATCACGCGAGCGCTTTGCGCTGCGCAGCAAGGCCATTGCGGTGTTGCGCAACGAGATGCTCGCCGCCGGGTTCATCGAGGTGGAAACGCCGATGCTGCACCCCATTCCCGGCGGCGCCGCGGCCAAACCCTTCATCACCCACCACAACGCGCTCGACCAGACCATGTATCTGCGCATCGCGCCTGAGCTGTATCTCAAGCGCCTGCTGGTCGGTGGCTTCGAGCGGGTGTTCGAGATCAACCGCAATTTCCGCAACGAGGGACTCAGTCCGCGGCACAACCCGGAATTCACCATGATGGAGTTCTACGCCGCCTGGTGGACCTACCGCGAGCAGATGGACTTCACCGAAGCGCTCATCCGCAACACCGCGCAGCTCACCTGCGGCAGCACCCAGCTCACACACCAGGGCCGGGCGCTCGATCTGGGCGCGCCGTTCGCCCGGCTGACGCTGCAGCAAGCCATCCTGAAATACGCCCCCGGCTACACCGAAGCGCAATTGGCCGACGACGGCTTTCTGCGCGGCGAACTGCGTCGCCTGGGCGCCGATCACACCCCGCACAAGCTCAAGCACATGGGTCTGGGCGCGCTGCAGCTCGCGCTGTTCGAGGAAGTGGCCGAGCATCTGCTGTGGGAGCCGACCTTCATCGTCGATTATCCCGTCGAGGTCTCGCCGCTGGCGCGTGCCTCTGATGCCAACCCGCAGATCACCGAACGTTTCGAGCTGTTCATCACCGGACGGGAAATCGCCAACGGCTTTTCCGAGCTCAACGATCCCGAAGATCAAGCCGCGCGCTTTGCCGCGCAGGTCGCCGCCAAGGACGCCGGCGACGACGAGGCGATGTATTTCGACGCCGACTACGTGCGCGCGCTGGAATACGGCATGCCGCCGGCCGGTGGCTGTGGCATCGGAATCGACCGTCTGGTCATGCTGCTCACCGATGCCCCCAGCATCCGCGACGTCATCCTGTTTCCTGCCCTGCGCTGGGAGGGCTGACCCCGATGTCCACACTGATCTGCGGTTCGCTGGCTTTCGACACCATCACCACGTTCGACGGCCGCTTTGCCGACCACATCCTGCCCGACAAGGTACACATCCTGAACATCAGCTTTCTCGTGCCGACACTGCGGCGCGAGTTTGGTGGGTGCGCGGGCAACATCGCCTACAGCCTGGCGCTGCTCGGCGGGCAGCCGCTGATCCTCGCCACGCTCGGCGAAGACGGCCAGAGCTACCTCGACCGTCTGGATGCGCTGCAGATTCCGCGCAGCCACGTGCGTCTGTTGCAGGGCAGCTACACGGCGCAGGCCCACATCATCACCGACCGCGACAACAACCAGATCACCTCCTTCCACCCGGGGGCGATGGGCCGCGCGCATGAGCTGCAGGTGCCGCTGGACGCGGGGGTGGATCTGGCCATCGTCGCTCCCGATGGCCGCGCCGCGATGATCGAACACGCGGCGCAACTGGCAGCCGCCGGCATCCCGTTCATTTTCGACCCGGGCCAGGGGCTGCCGATGTTCGACGGCGCCGAGCTGCGCCGCTTCATCGGTCAATGCAGCTGGGTTGCGGTCAACGATTACGAGGCCGAGCTCCTGGTCGAGCGCACCGGCTGGAGCCTGGAACACATCGCCGCCCAGGTTCGCGGGCTGGTGGTCACGCGCGGCGAACTCGGCTGCCGCGTGTGGAGTGGCGACGCGGCAGCGCTGGACATTCCCGGCGTGCCCGCCACGGCCATCTGCGACCCCACAGGTTGTGGCGATGCCTTCCGCGCCGGCCTGCTGTATGGCCTGTCACGCGGCTGGTCGCTCGCCGACAGCGCCCGGCTGGGCAACGTGCTGGGCGCGGAAAAAATCGCCGTCCACGGCCCGCAAAACCACCGTCTGGATGCGCATACCGCGCTGGCGCGGCTGCACACCGTTTACGGCATCACCCCGGCGGCGCTGCCCGCCGTGCGCTGAATCCTGGCTGAAATCCACGCCGCTGTGCTTGCGCATTCACACCGGCTGGATTGAAATGCCAAGAGCGGAACCTATTTGAGCCGGACGACTCTGAGTTTTTGTTACATCCTTGCCTTGCAGAAGGGAGCCTTTTCATGAACGAGCAACGCGACTACACCATTTATGCCCAACCGGGCGGCGCGGTTTCTGTGCGCAACAAGGTGTTGCGGCAGACCTATACGCTGCTGGCGCTGTCGCTCATCCCGACGGTGATCGGTGCGTGGCTGGGCATGGCCACGGGGCTGAATCTGGCCATGGCGCAAAGCCCCGGCCTGACCATGATCGTGTTTCTGGTCGGCGCATTCGGGCTGATGTTTGGCATCGAACGCACCAAAAACTCCAGCACCGGGGTGGGTTTGCTTCTGCTCTTCACCCTTTTCATGGGGGTGATGCTGTCGCAGATCCTCGGCTTCGTGCTGGGCATGACCAACGGGCCGCAGCTCATCATGCTGGCTTTCGGTGGTACGGCGATCATTTTCGGCGCGATGGCGACCATGGCCAATGTGGTCAAACGCGATCTGTCCGGTCTGGCCAAGACCCTGTTCGTCGGCGTGATTCTGCTCATCCTCGCCGGCATCGCCAATATCTGGCTGCAGTTGCCGGCGCTGATGCTGACGTTTTCCGTCGTGGCCATCGTGATTTTTTCCGCGTTCATGCTCATCGACGTGCAACGCGTGATCAACGGCGGCGAAACCAACTACATCACGGCGACCCTGGCGATCTATCTGGATATTTACAACGTTTTCGTCAACCTGCTGACGATTCTGAGCTTTTTCAGCGGCGGCAACCGGCGCTGACCGTCTTCCGTTCGGCTGGTGTACGACGCCCGCGGCAGCGGGCGTTTTTTCATGCCGGCGCGGCTGCGCGTTCGAACACCGCCATCGATTCCACATGGGCGGTGTGTGGAAACATGTTCATCACCCCCGCAGCGCGCAGGGTATAGCCGGCCTGATGCACCAGCAACCCGGCGTCACGCGCCAGAGTGGCCGGGTTGCACGACACGTAAACGATGCGCCGCGGCGGCGTGAACGAGGCCACGGCTTCTGCTGAGCGCACGCCGCCATCCCCGCCGCCGTGGCCTGATCCCGGCGCGTTGACCGCATCGGCCAGCGCCTTGCACAAGGCCAGCGCGCCGTCTCGCGGCGGGTCCACCAGCCACAGGTCGGCCTGGCCGAACGCCCGCAGATCGCCGGCCGTCATCTCGAACAGATTCCGCGCGCTGACCTGCACTTTGTCCTGCAATCCGTTGAGCAGCGCATTGTCCAGCGCCCGCGCCACCAGTGTCGCACTGCCTTCGACGCCGAGGACCTGGCGCGCACGCGTGGCGATCGGCAGGGTGAAGTTGCCCAGGCCGCAAAACCAGTCGATCACGCGGTCGGTGGGCCGCGGCGCCAGCAGCCGTAGCGCACGCGCGACCATCACGCGGTTGATCGACGGGTTCACCTGGGTGAAATCCGTCGGACGAAACGGCATGGTCACGCCGAACTCCGGCAGCGCATAGCTCAAGGGAGCGTCCGCGGCGTCGAGCAGCTCGACCGAATCCGGCCCTTTGGGCTGCAGCCACCACTGCACGCCGTGCCGGCGGCCGAAATCGCGCAGGCGCTGGCGGTCGGCGTCGGTGAGCGGCTCCAGGTGGCGCAACACCAGCGCCGTCACGCTGTCGCCTACGGCCAGTTCGATTTGCGGCACGCGCTGCGGTTGCGACAGCCCCTGGACCAGCTCGCGCAGGGGCAACAGCAATGCCGAGACATGCGCCGGCAAAATCGCGCAACTCTGAATATCAGCGACGTAACTCGACGCTTTTTCGTGGAAACCGACGAGTACGCCGCCTTTTTTCATCACCAGGCGCACCGTCAGCCGGGCGCGCGCACGGTAAGCCCAACTCGGCCCGGCAAGTGGCCGCAGCAGAGTTTGCGGCTTGAGGCGGCTCAAATGCCAAAAGTCGTCTTCGAGGATGCGCTGCTTGAAGGCGAGTTGTGCGGCGGCATCGACGTGCTGCATGCTGCATCCACCGCAAACGCCGAAATGCGGACAACGCGGTGTGACCCGGCTGCTGGAGGTGCTTTCCCACGCCACGGCGGTTGCCGCCTCCCAGTTGCGTTTGCTGCGCACGATGCGTGCCTGCACCCGCTCTCCCGGCAGCGCATTGGCGACGAACACGACTTTACCGCTGGCGCTGCGGCCCACACCGCGCGCTTCGAGATCGAGGCTGTCGATCTGCAGCCATTCCAGACGTTCGCGTTGCTCCATGATGGATCGGTTCGGCCCCCCGGGGTGGCGCAGATCAGGCCGACGGCGCCGGCCAGGCAGCCAGATACTCCTGCCAATGCGCCTGCTCGCCGGCCAGATGGCCCAGCGTGTGGCGCACGATGTCGATTTCTTCGGCGTATTCCGTTGCCGACAAACCGCCACGCATGAGCTGGAAGCGGCAGTACAACAGGTAGGTATTCATCACGTCGGTTTCACAGTAACGCCGGATGGCGTCGGTCTGGCCATCGCGCCATGCGGAGTACACCTTGCTGCCGTCCATCCCCAGCTTGCCGGGAAAGCCGCACAGCTTGGCCAGCACGTCCATCGGGGCATTCGCCCGCGGCTGATACAGCGCGAGCAGGTCCATGAGGTCCAGATGCCGCGTGTGATACCGGGAAATGTAGTTATTCCACTTCATTTCACGGTCATCCTCTCCCATGTCCCAGTATTTCGGCGCGCTCACGCCATGCACCAGGCCGCGGTAGTGCAACACCGGCAGGTCGAACCCCCCGCCGTTCCACGACACGAGCTGCGGCGTGTGTTTTTCGACGATGCGAAAAAAACCCTGCACCACCTGCCCCTCCTGCCCACCGTGGTCGACGAAGGAATGGATTTTCAGTCCCTGGCTGTTGCGGAACACGCACGAAATCACCAGCACCTTCTGACAGTGCAACGGAAGGAAATCGCTGCCGTTTTGTTCCAGCCGGCGCGCCTGCGCCTGCAAAACGGTGGCATGGTCGTCCAGCCCCGGGTCGGCCAGATCGGCAGCGCGCAGCGCAACGGGGTCCGGGATGGTTTCAATGTCGAAGGCGACGATCGGGGTATGGATCATGCAGCGCAGACGAAGGCGTCAGAGAAGAGAATTTTTGTCGATGCCGTTGCGTGCCAGACGCCCTTTGAGCTTGAGCAGCGCCTCCTGCTGGATCTGGCGCACGCGTTCGCGGGTCAGTCCCAGGCGTTGCGCCAGCGACTCGAGGGTTTCGAGTTCGCGGCCATGCAGGCCGAAGCGGGCTTCGATGACGTCACGCTCGCGTTCGCCCAAAGCGCCCACCCAGGCGTCGACCAGCGCCTGGACTTCGCGTGACTGCGTCAGTTCCTCCAGCGGCGGCGATTGCTGGTCGGCGAACTGGTCGGCGTAGCTGTCGCCGTCCTGCGTTTCACGCAAGGCGTCGAGAGATGCCGGCTGCTCGGCCAGCGCCAACAGATCGGCCACGTCCTCGGCACTGCGGCCGAGCAGCGCGGCGATGTTCTCCACCGAAATCTGACCGCGGTCATCGTGCGTCTGCTCCAGGTGCTTGCGCGCACGCAGCACCTGGTTGAGCTCGCGGATGACGTGCACCGGCAGCCGGATGGTGCGCACCTGCTGCATCAGCGCACGCTCGATGCTCTGCCGAATCCACCAACTGGCGTATGTGGAAAAGCGAAAGCCGCGCTCGGGTTCGAATTTTTCGATGGCGTGGATCAGTCCCAGATTGCCTTCTTCGATCAGGTCGCCCAACGCCGCGCCGCGGCCGACGTACCCCTTGGCAATGCTCACGACCAGCCGCAGGTTGTGCTCGACCATCGCCTGCCGCGCGGCGAAATCGCCGGCCTTGGCACGAATCGCCGTGGCGTACTCCTCTTCGGGAGTGAACAAGGGCTTGAGGCGAATGTGGTTGAGATACGACTGCAGCGCACTGACCCCCGATTCGTCATCGATCGCCGCCAGCGAGGCCGGGGGGCAGGCCGGCCCAGGTGGAGCCGGCGCGCAACGCGCTGCCGGCGCCGGGGGCTGCTGATCCGCCAGCTCGCGCAACTGCCGCACGCCGGCAGCCAGCGCGTCGTCCGCCGGTGCGGAAAACCCTTCGCGCGCCCCCGCGCCGGCTTCAGGCTCGTCAGGCGGCGTGGCAGCGGGTTTGCGCGCTCGCGTCATCGGCAGTCAAGGCTGTTTGGGCAACACACCCAGGGGGTCGATCGATTTGCCGCGCAGGCGGATTTCGAAATGCAGTTCGACGCGTGGAGCATCGGTCGATCCCATTTCGGCGATTTTCTGCCCGCGTTTGACCGCCTCGCCTTCCTTGACCAGCATGACGTTGTTGTGGGCGTAAACGCTGATGTAATCGTCGTTGTGTTTGATGATGATGAGTTTGCCGAACCCGCGCAGCTCCGATCCGGCGTAGACCACACGGCCGGCCGCAGCGGCGTACACCGGGTCGCCCAGGTTGCCGGCGATGTCGATGCCCTTGCTCGTCGTGCCATTGAACCCCTGAATGATCTTGCCGCTCGTCGGCCACGACCAGACGATGCCATCGTGCGTCGAGGTCGCCAGATTGCCCGCCATGACAGCAGGCCCGGTCGAGGCAGGCGCGGCCGACGCTGCCGGCGACGGCGTGGCGGCTGCAGCAGATTTTTCCGGCGCAGGCGCGGCGCCGGACTTGGCCGTCTGCGGCGCAACGGGCGCCAGCGGGGTGACGGGAAAACTCTGCGCCACCCCGGCACCCTGCGACGCCGCAGCCGATGGCGCCGCGGTAACCGGCGCGGTGCTTTGCGGTGGAACGACCCGCAGCACCTGACCGACCTCGATCACATTGGGGTCGTCGAGATGGTTCCATTGCGCCAGGTTCTGCCAGGTGGTGCCGTATTGCAGGGCAATCCGCCGCAGCGTGTCGCCAGGCTGCACGGTGTAATAGCCGGGCTGCCCAGCCAGCGACGATGAGGCTGCCGTGGCAATCCCCGCCGGCCCGGCCGCCGCCGTCGCCGGCGGCGTGTTGGCCGCCGCAGCCGGAGCCGGCGGCGCGTAAACCGGGGTCACTTTCTGGAAGCTTTTTTGTTCCACCGGCACCGAGCCCAGGGGAACCGAAGTGCAGGCCCCAAGGAGCGAGACGGTCAGCAGCGAAAGGACGAGCAGGGCGATGCGCATGGCGGCAGGAGTCATTCAGGTCAGGCCCGATTTTAAGGGGACGAATCTGGCCCCTTCGAGCGGTTGAACATCAAATTTTGTACCCGCCCGTTTACGGTAGAGCGACAACTGCTGCGGTTGCCCGATCGGGGCAATCAACACCCCGCCGACCGCGAGCTGATCGAGCCACGCCTGCGGTACGGCCGGCGCTGCGGCAGCGCTGAGAATGACGTCGTAAGGCGCTCCGGCGGCACAGCCCAGCATACCGTCGCCAAAAATCAGCCGCAGGTTGGGAACGCGCAACGCGCGCAGATTGTTGCGTGCGAGTTCGTGCAGCGCGCGGATGCGCTCGATGCTGTACACCTCGACGGCCAGCCGCGCAGCGACCGCGGCGGCATAGCCGCAGCCGGTGCCAATGTCCAGCACCTTGCCCAGGTTGGGCCGTGGCGCCAGCGCCTTGAGCGCCGCATCGAGACCACGGGCGACGACCGAGGGCTTGGAAATGGTCTGCTCAAAACCGATCGGCAGGGCGTTGTCCAGGTAGGCCTGCGCCGCCAGCGCAGGCTCGACGAAGTGATGACGTGGCACGTCTTGCAGCGCCTGCAACACCCGCTCGTCGAAAAGGCCGGTCTGCCTGAGCTTGTCGACCATACCACGGCGCGCTGCCTCCGAATCCAGCCCGCTGCTGCGCGGTACACAGCGCGACGGCCCGGCACCAGCAGCGCCTCGTGCACGCGCCACACCATCCGCTGGCGGCGACGGCGACGCCACACGGCCGGCCACCGTCCCGTCCGTCTGCGCCACCGCCCGCGCCGGCCAATGCACGAAACGCGGCGCCGTTTTACCGCCGGCACTCACACCCGCTCCCGCGTCTCGAAGCGCGCGGCGCAGGCTTTGAGCTCGCCGTGGTCGGTCAAATCCAGTTGCAGCGGGGTGAGCGAGGCAAAACCGTGGGCGATGGCGTCGAAATCCGTGCCGTGCTGCTTGTCCAGCGCCGCACCGGCACCGCCGATCCAGTAAATCGTGTCCCCATAGGGATTTTTCTGCACCACCACCGGCTGGCTGGGATGCCGCTTTCCCAGCCGCGTGACCCGCAAGCCGGCCAGTTCGGACAGCGGACGGTTGGGGACGTTCAAATTGAGCAGCTGCGGGGCCTTCGGCAAATCCAGCGCCAGCTTGGTGACGACTTCGACCGCCACGGCCACCGCGGTGTCCAGATGCCGCCAGCCTTTTTCCACCAGCGACACCGCCAGCGCCGGAATGCCGAACAGATACCCCTCTGTCGCGGCGGCGACGGTTCCAGAGTAAATCGTGTCGTCTCCCAGGTTGGCGCCGTTGTTCACCCCGCTGACCACCAGATCCGGACGAAAGTCGAGCAGGCCCGTCAGGGCGATGTGCACACAGTCCGACGGCGTGCCGTTGACGTACAAAAAACCGTTGCTCGCGGTGTAGACCGACAGCGGACGGTTCAGGGTCAGCGCGTTGGACGCGGCGCTGGCGTTTTGCTCCGGGGCGATGACCGTGACATCCCAATGCGCCCGCAAACCTTCGTAGAGTGCGGCCAGTCCCGGTGCCAGATAGCCGTCATCGTTGGCGAGAAGGATTTTCATGCCGCCATCTTATCGACTCGGCATGATGGCCTGCTCACCCGCCGAAACCGGCGCACGCCGCGGGGTTGACGGCGCGTCCACCGCCGTAAGATTCAACGCCGCAAGATTCAACGACGCCTGATTCAACCGCCGTAACCCTCGACGGTGCGCACGTCACGGACTTTGGCGTCGTCGGGATTCTGGCCATACTCCTCCCGGGCGCGCCGCTGGCGGAGCAAATCCCAGCACTGGTCCAATTGCTCGGCAATCTGTTTGATCCGCGCATGATTTTCCTGCGCATGCGCCTCGTCATTGAGCAAACGCCGCTCTTCGTCTGCCAGCGCACTGATGCGTTCGACGATGCTTTGATCGTTCATGGGCAAGCTCCTTCGAAAGCCGGGTCAGGCCAGCCAAGCATGGATGGCAACGGCGTAGAGTAGACAAGCAACTGCGGCGGCGTCAAGAATTCCGGCAGCATGGCAACCGCCAACCCGGGAAGGGGAACGATCCGCAAGGAAAAGAGCAAGCAAGCCGGACTCGTCCCCTATTCGGCATCCGGCTGATGCTCCGGGGCTGCGCGAACAAAGGCTTCCAGCCTTTCGCATTCGGCACAGATCCGCAAAACCGTATCCAAGCCTGCCAAGCTGCAACCGTAGCGCTTCGCATTGAAAAGTTGCGGAACGAGGCAACAATCCGCAAGGGTGGGAGAGTCACCATGGCAGAACCTGCCGGTGTGTGGATTGCCTGCCAGCATCTTCTCGATGGCGCGCAACCCCCTTTCGACCCAATGGCAATACCAGGCGGTTCGCTGCGCCTGGTTCAAATCAAAGCTGCGCGCAAGGTGCTGCAACACGCGGAGATTGTTGATTGGGTGAATGTCGCAGGCGATGGTCTGCGCGATGGCGCGGATACGCGCCCGATCCGCGGCTGTGCCGGGCAGAAGCGGCGGATACGGATGAATTTCATCGAGGTATTCAATGATGGCCAGAGACTGGGTCAGAATGAGTCCGCCGTCGTCCAGTGTCGGCACGGCTTCGTTTGGATTGAGTGCCACGTAAGCCGCCGCATGCTGCTGGCCCCCATCCTGCAACAAATGCACCGGCACCGACTCGTAATCCAAATTTTTCAGGTGCAGTGCGATGCGCACCCGATAGGCTGCGGAACTGCGGAAATAGGTATAGAGCTTCATTCCGGCAGCGCCTGCACGCGATTACGAATGGTGCCGAACAGATTTCTGCCCTCGCCATCGTACATGCCGATTTCCACCACATCGCCATCACGCAGGAAGGGAGTGACTGCCTCTGCCTGCTCGATCATCTCGTAAGTCCGCACCTCAGCGATGCAGGCGTAGCCCACGCCGCCATGCTCGATCTTCGACCCCCAAAGACCTCCCTGCTTGTTCGATACGGTGCCCGATCCGATGATGCTGCCAGCCTCCAGGTCGCGCGTGGCTGCCGCATGCGCGATGAGTCGGCTGAAGCTGAAAGTCATATCGACCCCGGCATTCGGTCGGCCAAACGGCGTACCGTTGACGTGGATGTAAAGCGGCAGATGCAGTTTGTCCTCATGCCACGCCGTGCCCAGTTCATCGGGCGTCACCGCAACCGGACTGAATGCCGAGGCCGGTTTGCTTTGAAAAAAACCAAAACCTTTGGCAAGTTCGGCCGGGATGAGATGACGCAAAGACACGTCATTCACCAACATGACCAGACGGATCGCACGGCTGCAGTCCTCCGGCGAAGTCCCCTGGGCGACATCTCCTGTGACCACCGCGACTTCGGCCTCGAAGTCGATGCCCCAGCTTTGCTTGGCAACGATGGCATCACAGGGGCCGATAAAGCTGTCGGACCCACCCTGGTACATCAGCGGATCGGTGTAAAACGAAGCCGGCATCTCGGCTCCGCGGGCTTTGCGCACCAGTTCGACATGGTTGACATAAGCCGAGCCGTCAGCCCACTGGTAAGCGCGCGGCAGCGGTGAATGGCAGGCTGTCGGGTCGAACGCGACGGTGTGGCGCGCATGGCCGCTTTCGATTGCTTCTGCCACCTCGCGCAGCCGCGGCGCGCAGCTGTCCCAGTCGTCGAGCGCCGCCTGGAGGGTTGGAGCGATGTCGGAAACAGTCTGACAGCGTGTGAGATCGCGACTGACGACGACCAGCGTGCCGTCGCGACCTCCGGCTTTGAGCGTCGCCAGTTTCACTGGAACATCTCCTTGTAACGGCCATCGTGCAGCCAGGCCGCATGCTTTGGTGCTTTCTTCGTGCGCGACCACTCTTCGAGCATGTCCCACTTCACTGCGTCAAGCGCCTCGAGCATGCCGGCGCGAGGCGTATTGACGGCGAGTTCAAGCCGGTGGCCATTGGGGTCGAAAAAGTAGATGGACGTAAACAGTGCGTGGTCTGTAGGCCCGACCACGTCGATCCCCGCCGCCTCGAGCCGGTTCTTCGTCGAGAGTAATTCGTCCATCGAACCGACTTCGAGCGCCAGATGCTGTGTCCACGCCGGTGTATTCGGATCGCGGCCCATCGGCGGTTGCGTCGGCAGTTCGAAAAACGCCAGTACGTTGCCCTGACCGGCATCAAGAAAGATATGCATGTACGGGTCCGCTTCCTTGGTCGACGGGACCTCGTCTTCGGCGATCGACAGCACGAGTTTCATGCCAAGGTGTCGCTCGTACCAGCGGGCGGTTTCCAATGCATCGCGGCAGCGGTAAGCCACGTGATGAATTTTTCGGATCGTCATGATGGATCTCCATGCATCGTTTCGCTTTGAATTCTGAAACGTTTACAGAGGCAGTGTCGTCGGCACGGAATGCCGTGCAAGGCCGGATTCGCGGCATTTCCATGTTCACTCTGCGCGCAGCATCCCCAGGTAGGTGGACTCGACCTTGGGATCGTGCAGCAGCTGCTCGCTAGAACCGTGCAGCGCCACCTCGCCGAGTTCGAGCACATAGCCTTCGTCGGCGATCTGCAGCGCAGCGCGGGCGTTCTGTTCGACCAGCAGCACACTCAGTCCCGCATCGCGGAGCTGCGCTACAGCCTGCAGCACCTCCCGAACGATGCGTGGCGCCAGTCCGAGGCTGGGTTCGTCGAGCAGCAGCAGTTGCGGCCGGGCCATCAGCGCCCTGCCTAACGCGAGCATCTGGCGCTCGCCACCAGAGAGCGTCTGCGCCAACTGCGTGCTGCGTGCCTTGAGGCGTGGAAACAGCGCATAAACCCGATCGATGTCCTGCAGCCGCGCCGCCCTACCCTGCCGACGATGGCGAAACGCCCCCAGCGTGAGGTTGTCCTCGACAGTCATCGAGCCAAACAGGTCGCGCTTTTCGGTGACCAGGCTCATCCCCATCTCCACCCGCTGCTGCGGATCGGCTCCGCGGCAGTCGTCGCCCTTGAAACGGATACCACCCTGGCTGGGCAACAGTCCCATCAGTGCCATCAGCAGCGTGGTCTTTCCGGCGCCGTTGGGTCCGATGACGGTCACAATGGACCCCGCCGGCACGCGCATGCTGACTTCGCGTACCGCCTGGACCTTGCCGTAACTCACGCACAGTCGCTCGACCTCGAGTACCGGTGCAGCCGCTGCGGAACGCTCCGCCAGACCAACAGGCATTGCTCCGGCGGGAGATGGCGCGCTACCCGTAGGTAGTCGCACGTCGCTGCTCATGCCGAATCTCCCACACCGCCCAGGTACGCTTCGATGACTGCAGGATGGCGGCGAATCTCCTGCGGTTTTCCCTCGGCGATCTTCTCACCGAAATCCATCACTACCACGCGGTCGGCAAGCTCCATGACAAAGTCCAAATCGTGCTCGACCAGCAGGATCGCCAGCCCCTCGTCACGCAGGCGTTCGAGCAGTTTGGCGAGCTCGCGCTTTTCCAGATAACGCAGACCGGCTGCCGGTTCATCGAGCAGCAGCAGGCTGGGGTCTGCCGCCAGGGCGCGCGCAATTTCGACCACCCGCTGCGATCCGAGCGGCAGACTGCCTGCGGGCAGGTGGGCCTTGTCAAGCAGACCACATCGCTCCAGAGCGTCACGCGCAGTGGCCTGGATGCGCAGTTCCTGCGCACGGTCGAGCCGCCATGCCGAGGCAACGAAACTGTGCCGACCACGCAAATGCGCCCCGAGCGCGACGTTGTCCAGCACGCTCATGCGCGGCAGCAGCCTGACGTGCTGGAAGGTACGGCTCATGCCCATTTGCGCGACACGGCGGGAGTCGCAATGTTCGACAGATCGACCGAGGAAGCGGATGCTGCCGGAACTGGGCGGATTCACCGCCGAGATGCAGTTGAACAGGGTGCTTTTGCCTGCGCCGTTCGGACCGATCAGCGCCAGCACCTCGCCTGCGCGCACTTCGAAGGAAATGGCGTTGTTGGCGACCAGCCCGCCGAAGCGTTTGGTCACGCCGTCGAGCCGCAGGATCGTGTCTCCCTTGGCCGGTTTCGGCCGGACATCGAGAGGGCTGCCCCCCAGCGCAGATGGGGAAACCGATGCCGGCTCGCGCTGCGGCCAGAGGCGGCGCAGGTGAGGCCAAAGGCCTTCCGGCGCACGTTGCAGAATGACGATCATCAGAACGCCGAAAACGATTCCCTCAAAATTGCCGCTGCGGCCAAGCAATGTCGACAAATGGCTGTGCAGCCATTCGCGCGGCAGCGTGTAAAGGAAACTGCCGGTGACACCGCCCCAAAGATCGCCGATGCCTCCGACCACGCCCATGAACAGGTATTCAATACCCTGACCGAGAGAAAACGGTGTCGGGTTGACGAAACGCTGCATGAAGGCGTAGATCCAACCTGCAACGCACGCGTACTGAGCGGCAAGCACGAACAAAATGATTTTGAAACGGGTGGTGTTCACGCCCATCGACTCTGCCATCAGCACCCCGCCTTTGAGCGCCCGCATTGCCCGCCCTTCGCGCGAATCGAGCATGTTGTGCACAGTCCAGATGATGGACAGCACCACGCCCCAGATCAGGATGTGGAACTGCCACGATTCGGTGAGCTGCCAGCCGAACAAGCCAAGTGGTGGAATGCCGGTGATCCCGGTCTGTCCGCCCAGCGTCTGACTGTTGCCGAACAACAGGTAGATGGCGATGCCCCAGGCCAGGGTGCTCAGCGGCAGATAGTGTCCGCTCATCCGCAGCGTCACCCAACCCAGCAGCAGCGCCGCCGCCGTGGTGAGCAGCAGGCCGGCGATCAGACTGAGCCAGGGATTCCAACTCAGCGCCGTGGTCAACCAAGCGGCAGCGTAGGCACCCATGCCGACGAAAGCCGCCTGACCGAAGCTCGTGAGCCCACCGACACCGGTGAGCAACACCAGCCCAAGCACGACGATGACGCTCAGGCCGACATAGTTGAGCATCAGCAACGGATAGCCCTGCAGCGCCAGCGGTGCGATGCACAGTGCGCCAATGAAAAGAATCAGCGGCAAACGGCGCAGCATCATGACTCCTCCTCGTCGTCGTGCTGGCCGCTGGCCATCGAGCGCCAAAGCAGCACCGGGATGATGAGCAGAAACACGATCACATCCTTGTAGGCGCTGGCCCAGAACGAGGCAAACGATTCGGTCAGTCCCACCAATAGCGCACCGGCCGCGGCCGTCGGGTAGCTCGCCAACCCGCCGATGATCGCGGCGACGAACCCCTTGAGGCCGATGACAAAACCGGCTTCGTAATCGATGACCGTCGTCGTCGCCACCAGAATGCCCGACCAAGCCCCCACCACACCAGCCAACAGGAAAGCCGCTCGGCCAGCAAACACAGGCGAAATGCCCATCAACTGTGCCCCCGTGCGATTCACCGCTGTAGCACGCAGCGCCTTGCCATACAGGCTGAACCGGAAAAAGAAAAACAGCGCGACCAGCAGGACGACACTGGAACCGAGTATCCATAGCGTCTGCAGGTTCACCGGCATGCCACCGAGCTGGAAGCTGCCGTCGGTAAATGCAGGCAGCTGCGAGCCTTCGGGCCCAAACAGCAACAGGCCCAGACTGTTCAGCGCGATGTGAAGCGCAACCGACAGCAGTAACAACGTCAGAACGGACGCCTTCGCCGCCGGCGCGTAAACCACCCGGTAAAGCAAAGGGCCGAAGACCGCACACATGGCCAGCGTGATCGCGATCTGTTGCGCATATGCCAATGAGGCGAGCGGCAAGGTGTAGACGGTGGCCAGCAGGACGAGCGGAGCACCGAGGTTGACGACTCCCGCATGAACAAGCCGGCGTACCCGTCCGCTACGCAGGATAACCAGCCCATCCTGCAACCAGGCAACCACGCCAAGTCCTACCAGCAACCACGCCAGCAGCGGTGGGTGACCTGCTCGCATTGCCACCAGACTCAGCGCGGCAAAGGTCATGATTTCTCCTTGCGGAATGAAAATCACCCGGGTCACAGCAAACACCAGCACCAAGGCAAAAGCCAGAAGTGCATAAATTGCTGCCAGCGTCACCCCGTTCTGGCCGAGGTACAGAGCAATGTCGAAAGTCATGGGCTCAGTCCACGGTTATCCGTTTTGATATTCGAGGCGACACCATCCGCCCGTCTGCATATTGGCCAGGCGCGCTGCAGTCTGTAAGCACATAACAATCCAATCACGTTTTTCCGAAATCGGGTAAGCGATGTCGTCACCCGTTGCAGAAGTCATGGCTGGCCGTTTGGCTGTGCCGAAAACGTCCCCCATCGCCAATCCACACGGGATAATCGATGCTCCGATGATCGCGTTGGCCTCGTGACTTTCGATCCACCGCATGGCATCTGTTGCCGCCAGCGGGGGATCGGGCCGATCATCCCGCGCGGCCGCGCAAGGACAACATGCCACCACCGTCGGTGATGTCCGCTGGCACAGCACCGATCCCCGCAGCAACCAGCACGACGGCGACCCATGACCGAAGCATCGAACACATGCTGGTCTTCTCCTACCCCATATGGCAGGAGCCGATCGTTACTTCAGGAGCTTCCAGGTGCCGTTTTCGATGCGCACCATGGCCACGGCGCGATCGTCCAGGCCATTGTGATCGGTCGGACTCATGTTGTAGATCCCATCCGCTCCCGCAATGTTCTTCAGTCCCTCGAGCGCGTCGCGCAACGCGGCACGAAAGGCAACCACGTTGTCCGGCTGCGCCGACTTCAGCGCAACGGGAATGGCATGCTCGAGCAGCGTTCCCGCATCCCAGGCGTTGGCGCTGAACTGCGACAACTGGTTTTTGCCATAGGCTTTTTCGTAAGCGTCGGCATAGCGCATGGCCGACTGCTTGATCGGGCTGTCCGCAGGCAGTTGTGCTGCAACCACACCTGGTGAGACAGGCAGAATGGTGCCGTTGCAATCAGCGCCACAAACGCGCAAAAAGTCCGGGTTCGCCACGCCGTGCGTCTGATAGATCTGTCCCTTGTAACCAACCTGCTTGAGCGTGCGCTCGGGCAGCACGGCGGGAGTTCCCGAGGCACCGATCAGGACGGCCTGCGGCTTGGCGGAGAGAATGTGCAGCGCCTGCCCTGTCACCGACGTCGCAGTGCGGTTGTAACGTTCGTCGGCCACCAGCTCGATGCCTGCCGCTTTGCATTCCTCGGCGAAGTTCTTGAACCAGTCCTGGCCGTATGCGTCGTCAAATCCGATGTATGCAGCCGTCTTGATCTTGTTCTGCACCATGTTTTTCACGACGGCGCGCGCCATCAGTCCGGTCGTCTGCGGGGTATTGAAGACCCAGGTCCTGTTGCCTTCGACCGGGAACACGATGTTTCGGCCCGCCGCAAGCGAAATATTGGGCACCTTGGCGCCACCGACGACATCGACCATCGCGAGTGAATTCGGCGTGATCGAAGAGCCAATGACTACGTCAACTTTGTCTTCGTCGATCAGTTTTTTCGTTGCTTTGACGGCGGCAGTCGGATCCGAGCCGTCGTTCATGAAGATGTAGTCGATTTTCTGACCTGCGATCTCCTTCGGGAACAACTCGACGGTCTTTTTCTCTGGGATGCCCAGCGAGGCCGCTGGCCCGGTCTCCGACAGCACGACGCCGACCTTGATGTCAGCCCAAGCTGCCGACGCACTGGCCAAGGCGATGGCCGCTGCCATGACGAGTTTGGAATATTGCATGGTGTGTCTCCTCTCTTGTGTAGTCAATGCAAACGAGTTCCGCGACACGGCATCTGCATAGGCGGGTCGCCGTGTCTGACTCCTGGATTACCGCCCTTCGAATGCAGCGGTCTGCGCAACGCAGCATGGCTCGCCGCGCTGCGGCTCCAAGTCCTCGCGGCCGGCGCGAAGCGCCGCGCGCAAAACGTCGAGGTCGCCGATGTGATTGGCCAGCAGCAAGACCAGCTTGGCGTCGAGCATGGCGCTTTGCTCCGGGCTCAGCCCTTCGTGTGCCTGCAGCAGATCGGCGTAGAACGCATCGGCGGCGAGGTGGCTGTATGGCGTAGGGCGTCCGGGATCGGAAAAATGGGGTTCTAGATTCAGTTCCATCGGTTTCTGCTCAGTGTCCACAGGCACGGGCAACAGCGGCGCGTACGCTGGAAATGTCCGGTTTGCGCCAACGCGCGGCGATGTGTTGATCCGGACGGATGAGGTAAGCCGTTCCCTCCTGCGCGTCATAGCGCTCGGCAGCGAAGTGCTGAACGTCGTGCAGGACCACGACACCGTCCAGAGTTCCCGGCTGCTCCGAGATGACGAGGCAGCGCACAGGCACTGCGTCGCTGCCCAGCGGTGCGAACTCGGCCAGCACGGCACCCAAAGATTCGGGCCGGTCGGTGAACAACATCAGCGTGAAACCGTCGGCGAGTTGCCGCAACAGCCATCCGGGTTCGCCATCGCGCTCCACTGGCGCGTCATCGAGTGGCGAACCAGGTCGCAGCAGGCAATCGAAATGGTCGCGGTCGGGCGAGCACAGTGCGGAACCCCAATAATGCGTCGGCGTGGACAAACGACCGGAGTTGACCAGCGCACGGGCAAAAGCGTGGTGTGCGGCAAGCTGTAGTGTGGCGTCGCGGTAACGCAGCGCGGTCGGCGATTTGGGAGTGATGAAATCGGTTGACCGGGTCGAATTGAGGATGTTCTCGTCCGCTGCTGCGGTACGCTCGACGTCGTAGCTGTCGAGCAACGCGACTGGCGCCTTGCCGCGCATGACCAAGTCGAGCTTCCAAATGAGATTGTCGACATCCTGGATCCCCGAATTCGCACCCCGCGCGCCAAACGGGGACACCTGGTGCGCCGCATCCCCAGCGAACAACACCCGGCCGTGCCGGAAATGCGACATGCGGCGGCATTGGAAGGTGTAGACACTGACCCATTCGAGCGAAAAGTCGACGTCGCGGTAACCCTGGTGATCGAGCATCGCGCGAATCCGCGGAATCACGCGTTCGGGGCGCTTCTCGGCTTCGGGATCGGCATTCCATCCCAGCTGGAAATCGATCCGCCAGATGTCATCTGCCTGCCGGTGCAGCAGCACCGATTGCCCACGATGGAACGGCGGATCGAACCAGAACCAGCGCTCTGCCGGAAAATCCGCGTGCATGGCGACGTCGGCGATCAGGAATCGGTCGTTGAACACCCTGCCTGCGGCGTCGAGTCCAAGCATCTTGCGCACCGGGCTGCGTGCGCCATCGGCGACGATCAGCCAGTCGGCGCGTAGCCGGTAGTTTCCGCTCGGAGTCTCCACGTCCAGCGTCGCCCCCTCGGCGTCGGCATGGGCAGCAACGACCCTGTTTTTCCAGCACAGCGTCACCTGCGGCAGCGCAGCGGCACGATCGACCAAAAATTCTTCCAGGTAATACTGCTGCAGGTTCACCATACCGGGGCGCTGGTGCCCCGGTGCATCGAGCAAATCGAAGTGATAGACCTCGTCGTCACGATGAAACACCCGGCCGGTGTTCCAGGTCACACCCTTGGCAACCACCGGGTCGCCAACACCGAGACGGTCGAGGATCTCGATGGTGCGTTTGGCGTAGCACAGCCCACGCGAGCCGACGCTGACGGTATCGTCGTCGTCGAGCAGCACGACTTCCTGGCCACGTTGCGCGGTATCGATCGCCGCAGCAAGGCCGATCGGCCCCGCACCGACCACGACCAGGGGCACACGCCGCTCCCCCGATCCGGGCACGACGCCATGCGGAAGCCGGAACGGGTACTTCGGGTAGACGTAAGAGGCAGTCATGGCGACCTCAGGCTTCGAGCTGCCGCCACATGTCGACATCGCGCTCGGCTGTCCAGATGCGCGGGTCGGGATACTGCGTGGCCTCGTCATAAGCACGCGAGACGTCAAACGGCATGCAATGGTCGAAAATCACCCACTGGCCGTACCGCGGTTTGAGCTGGTCATACACCTGACGGTAAATGGCACGCATGTCGGCACCAGTGGCAGCGGCAGCACGAACCGCGGCAAACAGCTCCTGCACGAATTCACGGGTACCGCGCAACCCGGCTTGCACCTGCTCACGCCCGCGTAGCGCGTCACCGCGGCCGGGAACGAGCTGCAGCGGATCGAGCGCAGCCAGACGCTCCAGGGTGGCGGGCCAGTCTTGGAAATAGGCATCCCCGGCGTATGGCGTGGCGTTGAACTCCACTAGATCACCGGAAAACAGGGTGCGTTCCTGCGGCAGCCAGACAATGGTGTCACCAGCCGTATGACCGCGCCCCGGATGAATGATCCGCACCTCGACCTTGCCCAGCCACAGCGTCATCTCCCCACGGAAGGTGATATTCGGCCAGGTCAGGCCAGGCGGTATCGTTTCGACCGCGCGGAACAGCCGCGGAAAACGGCCAATTTCGCTCGCCTTGTCCTGCTCACCGCGCTCGCGGATCAGATCCAGCGTCGCCTCGCTGGCGATGATGTGCTCCGCGCCGTAAGCGCTGGCGCCGAGCACACGCACGGCGTGGTAGTGGCTGAGGACGACATATCGGATGGGCTTATCGGTAATGCTGCGAATATGTCGGATGACATCTTGCGCCATCACCGGTGTGGCCTGGGTATCGACTACCAACACGGCATTGTCGCCGACTACCACCCCAGTGTTTGGGTCGCCCTCTGCGGTGTAGGCCCAGGCGTGTTCAGAAAGTTGGCTGAAGGTGACCTTCTTGTCTTCGAGGTCGGCTTGCGACGCAAAGGCTTTTTGCATGCGGGTTGTCTCCTGATGGACAATCAGGCCTGTTTCGACCTGAACGTTTTTGTTGAATTGATCGTAGTCATTGTCTAACTCATTAGCATAGGTAAAAACCCTTGAAAATGAACTCCACTAGCGGTGATGACACGTCCATCCGCAGTTCGCGTGGCATTCAGAGCATCGAGGTCGGCGGGCGGCTGCTGCTCGCATTGGCGCATATCGGCCGCGCACTGTCGCTCAAGGATCTGGCGCGCGAAGCCAAAATGGCTCCGGGCAAAGCCCACCCGTATTTGGTCAGCTTCAACAAGCTGGGTCTGATCGAGCAGGACGCTGCCGGACGCTACGGCCTCGGACCACTGGCTCTGCAACTCGGTCTGATCAGTCTGCAGCAGTACGACCCGGTGCGCCTGGCCACGCCATTGCTTGCCGAGCTGGCGCAGGCCACTGGCCATACTGCGGCGATCGCGATTTGGGGCAACCGCGGGCCGACCATCGTGCGCATCGAAGAAGCGCCAACGGCAGTCCATGTCCACATGCGGCCTGGCACCGTGGCAAGCCTGCGAGACACCGCGACCGGCAAAGTTTTTGCCGCGTTTCAGGAACGCGAACGTGTTCTCGAAGCGCTGGCCGAAGCTGACTCCGGTCGCAGCTCTGCGAAGCGCACGCTGCCGCGAAGTTTTGAAGCGGAACTGGCACAGGTGCGCGCCCGTGGTGTCAGCCTGGCGATCGACAGTACCCTGCCCGGCATCAGCGCGATGGCTGCGCCCGTGTTCGACGTCAATGGCCGGGTGGCAATGAGCCTGACCCTGATCGGACCAAGCGTAGTGTTCGATGCAAAACCCGATGCTCCGCTGGCGATCACGCTGCGCAGCTTTGCACAGATGCTGTCGCGTCGCCTCGGGTCGCCCATCCCCCAGCCGGGGGTCTGACAGCCAGCCACCGATGGCGCGCAACCCCCTGTCTGCAGAGCAAACCCAGCGCTCCGCCGGGTTTGAGCCATTGCACGCGGATATGTCAGCCGGGCGCATGGCCGCGTCCACATCCCTGGCTCAGACCGTCTCGCGTTTGGCGACCAGGGTGAGGATGTCGTAACTTGCCACCAGATCGTCGTCCTGATTGCGCACTTCGACGTCCCAGGCCACCACCCCCTGGCCACGCCCCTGTGGATCGGTCTTGCGACGGTCGATTTTGCGTTTGCAGGTCAGGCGCGCGCGGATGGTGTCGCCAATCCGCACGGGTTTGACGAAGCGCAACGTGTCCAGACCGTAGTTGGCCAGCACCGGCCCTGGCGCCGGAGAGACGAACAGCCCGGCAGCCGCCGACAGGACGAAGTAACCGTGCGCGATACGTTGGCCGAACGGCGACTGCGCCGCGGCAATGGCGTCAAAGTGCATGTAGAAATAATCGCCAGAGATACCGCCAAATGCCACGATGTCGGCTTCACTCACGGTGCGTCGATGTGTCAGCAGCGATTCGCCAATGCGCAAATCCTCGAAATACCGCCGGAACGGATGAACCTCCGTTTCGATACGCCGCCCGCCTCTGATGTATTCACCAACGACCGCGCCGACCATGGTGGGCGAGCCCTGGATCGCTGCGCGTTGCAAGTAATGGACGACCGCGCGCAAGCCACCGAGTTCCTCACCGCCGCCAGCACGTCCCGGACCGCCGTGCTTGAGATACGGTAACGGGGAGCCGTGGCCCGTCGACTCTGCCGCGGCCTCTGCGTCCAGCAGGAGAATCCGGCCGTGATGAACCGCGGCGCGCCGTGCGGCGTGGGCCGCGATCGCGGGGTCACGCGTGGCAATGGTGGTCACCAAACTGCCGCGGCCGCGCGCCGCAAGCGCCAATGCCTCGTCGAGGTCGTCATAAGGCAGCAGCGTAGCCACTGGACCGAAGACCTCGATCTCGTGCACCGCATCGGCCTGCAACGGCTGCTCGCAGAGCAGCAGCGTCGGCGCGACGAATGCCCCTGCATCCGACGCTGCTGCAGACATTGACTGAACCTCGGCACCCTCGAAAACCGTGCGACAGCTCTGCCGCAGCGATTCCAGCCGCGAGCGGACATCGGCTTGCTGCGCCTTGCTCGCCAGTGGCCCCATCTGGACGTCGGCGCGCCGCGGATCGCCCACGACCAATGTGGACAGACGGTCACGCAAACACGCCTGCAACGCATCGAGCCGATCCCGCGGCACCAGAACGCGCCGGATCGCTGTGCATTTCTGTCCTGCCTTGACTTGCATTTCGCGCACGACTTCGCTGGCGAATAAATCAAACTCCGCATCGTCAGCGGCGACGTCCGGTGCGAGGATGGCACTGTTGAGTGAATCGGCCTCGGCGTTGAACGGTACTCCCCGGGAGATCAGGTTTGGATTGCTGCGAAGCATGGCCGCAGTCGCAGCGGAACCGGTAAACGTCACGGCGTCCTGTCCGTCGAGGCGATCGAGCAAGTCGCCGGTCGAACCGATGACCAGCTGCAAGCAGCCTTCGGGCAATCCCCCCCATTGCAACATCAATCGCACCAGCGCCTCTGTGAGGTAAGCGGTGCTCGTTGCTGGTTTGACAACGCAGGGCATTCCCGCAAGAAAGCTGGGCGCAAACTTTTCGAGTAACCCCCAAACAGGAAAATTGAACGCGTTGATGTGCACCGCCACGCCCTCGCGCGGCACCAGAATGTGTGTGCCGACGAAATGGCCTTTTTTGCCCAGTGGCACTGCGGGTCCTTCATGCAGCACATTTCCGCTGGGCAATTCGTTGCCGCCAATCGACGCGTAGGAAAACAGCGTGCCGATGCCGCCCTCGATGTCGATCCAGCCATCGGCACGGGTCGCACCGGTGCACGCCGACCAGCGATACAGCTGCTCTTTGTTGTCTGCAAGAAATTTGGCCAGTGACTTCAGGCGCTGCGCGCGTTCCTGAAAATCGAGTGCGAGCAGGTTGCGCACACCGGCTTGGCGTGCGTGATCGACAACGGCAGCGAAGTCCGGGGACTCGGCGTGAGTCGATGCAACCACTTCACCGGTGGCTGCGTCGCACAGCATCTGTGCCGGCGTGGAACCGAGCCATGTGCCGGCCACGAAGCTTTGCAAAATGGGGGTTTGCATGCTCATTCCTATGTTCATTCAAAATCGAGGTGCCGTCTTCAGGGGCGTTCCAGCGCAAGCGCCATACCCTGGCCGACACCGACGCAAAGCGTGGCCAGTGCCCGCTTGCCTCCACAGCGCTCGAGCTGCCGCAGCGCGGTCAACGCCAGCCGTGCCCCGGACGCTCCCAGAGGGTGGCCCAGCGCAATCGCGCCCCCGTTGGGATTGACCCGCGGTTCGTCGTTAGCCAGCCCGAGTTGGCGCAACACCGCCAGCGCCTGCGCCGCAAACGCTTCGTTGAGCTCGATGGTGTCAAACGCATCCAGCGACCAGCCGATGCGCTGGAGCAGCTTGCGTGTGGCAGGAACCGGGCCTATTCCCATGATGCGCGGTTCGACGCCGGCGCTGCTGGCGCCGACGACACGCGCCCGTGGGGTCAGGCCCCAGCGTCGAACCGCCTCGTCGGAGGCCAGCAGCAGCGCGCAGGCGCCGTCATTGACGCCCGATGCGTTGCCCGCGGTCACGCTGCCGCCTGCGCGAACCACCGGACGGAGTTTGCGCAGATCGTCGATGGTGGTGTCGGCACGCGGGTGTTCGTCGCGCGACACGCTCACGCTCGCCCCCTTTGACTGGGGAACGGAAACCGGGACGATTTCGCCGTCGAAAAAGCCGGCTTGCTGCGCCGCCTTGCAGCGCTGCTGCGAACGCAGGGCAAAAGCGTCCTGGTCGTCGCGGGCGACGTTGAATTCGGCGGCAACGTGTTCGGCGGTTTCCGGCATGGAGTCGATGCCGTACTGCGCCTGCATGGCCGGGTTGACGAAGCGCCAGCCGATGGTCGTGTCTTCGATGCGAGACTGACGGGAAAAGGCCGTTTCCGCCTTGGGAAGGACGAAGGGCGCGCGTGACATGCTCTCGACCCCGCCGGCGATGACCAAGTCGGCCTCCCCGACCCGAATCGCCCGTGCCGCCTGGGCGACGGCTTCGAGTCCGGACGCGCAGAGACGGTTGACGGTGCAGCCGGGGACGTCGACGGGTAACCCCGCAAGCAGGCCGACCATGCGGGCCACGTTGCGGTTGTCTTCTCCGGCCTGGTTGGCACAGCCGTAAAACACTTCATCGACCTGGCTCCAGTCGATGCCCGGATGGCGTTCGATGAGCGCGCGCAGGGGAACGGCGCCGAGATCGTCCGCACGCACGGCTGCCAGCGCGCCGCCGTAACGGCCGAAGGGGGTACGGACGCCATCGACAATCCAAGCCTGTCGTTCATGCGACATGAATGCGGTCTCCTTGAAGTGCATCGGGGGTCACATGTAGCCCCCCGATGCCATTGAGAAACAAATCGGCGACGAGCGGAGCGAGCGCCGAATAGTCGAGCGGCCGTCCTGGCTTGAACCAGGTAAACAGCCAATTGATCATGCCGAACAACAGCATTGCCAGGGGCTTGTCCAGTGCCGATTGCGCGAGTTCGGGCCGGACGGCAGCAACCGCGCGGGCGAAATGCGCGACGACCTCGCGTTCGATGCTGAGGATGCGATCCCGGTCGACTGGATCCAGAAAGCGGACGTCCTCGGTGAGCACGCGATGGGCATCCTGTGCGTCGGCGTACTCCAGCACGAATCGCTCAATCAGCGCGGGAAGACGTTGTTGCGCGTCGGGGTACTGGGATTCGACTTCCCGGGTCACGGCGAGCAACACCTGCACATGGGATTCAGCGATGTGCGTGAGCAGCGCATATTTGTCACGGAAATAGTGATAGAGCGCCGCCTTGGACAAGCCGCAGGCGTCTGCCACCTGATTCATCGATGTTGCGACGTATCCCTGCCTTGCGAACAGCCGGGCAGCCTGCGCCAGAATGGCTGCTCGCTGGTCGTCGTAGCTCGCTGCGCGTCCACGTGCCATGGGTTCAACCCGCTTCCTGTCGGGTCACAGGCGCTGAAACATCGTGAGGGAGGGGGTGCGGCAACGCGTTGTTCATGGATTGTCTCGGATGTTGGAGGAAGGCACTGGGGCGACGCACAGATTGCAAAACAGGAAGGAAGCAGGGCGCGGCATGCACACGGCCTGACCCTCAGCGGTCATCGAAGGAAATCTCCACCCGTTCGGTCAAAGGATGCGCCTGACAAGTCAAGATGAAACCTGCATCCAGGTCGGTTTTCTCCAATGCGAAATTACGATCCATCCGGACTTCGCCGCTGAGTAGGCGAGCGCGGCAGGTGCCGCAGACGCCAGAGGTGCAGGAAAACGGCAGGTCCATCCCGGCTGCGATCGCCACGTCGAGCACACTCGGGTCGCCCTTGCGCACCTCGATCTCGCGGCGTTGCCCGTCGCGAACGATCGCGACCCGGCTATGTGCGGCATCACGTGCCTGTGCCTCGTGCATGGCAGCACCTGCCTCAACTTGCCCCTGCGGCAAATTGAACCGTTCGATGTGAATCCGCTCAGCGGCGATTCCTGCCTGGCGCAGGGCTGCTTCTGCGGCATCGTTCATCTGATGGGGGCCGCAGACAAAAACGTGATCGATCGACTGCGGGCGAATGGCAAGCGAGAGGAATCGACTCACTCGATCTTGGTCCAGCAAGCCATGATGCAACGGTGAGGAGGCGGATTCCTCGGAGAACACATAGTGCAGCTCGAACCGGGACAGATAGCGGTTTTTCAAGTCCTCGAGTTCTTCCTTGAACATGGTCGAGCGCAGACTGCGGTTTCCATACACCAGGGTGAAACGACTGGCCGGTTCTCGGGCAAGCACGGTTTTCAGAATGGACAAGACCGGCGTGATGCCGCTGCCCCCGGCAATCGCGAGGTAGTGCCGTTTGGCCGTCGGATCGATGGGCACGTAAAACCGCCCCTGCGGCGGCATGATGTCGATGGTGTCTCCAGGGTGCAAATGCTCCGCGATCCAGTTGGAAAACACCCCGCCACGCACCTTGCGCACGCCGATGCGCAGGACAGCATCGTCGACCCCTGCGCAGACCGAGTAGGAGCGCCGGACTTCGACACCGCCAATCGTGGCACGCAAATTGAGGTACTGACCCTGGGTGAATGCAAAGCGGTCAGCCAGCTCGTCGGGGACGTCGAAACTGACGATCATCGCCTCATCAGTATCAGGTTCGACAGCGCGCACGCGCAATGGATAAAAACGGGTGTCCATGGATAGGTTTCTCAGATCGGCTTGAAATAGTCGAAAGGTTCACCGCAAGCACAGCAGCGCCATAACGCCTTGCAAGCCGTCGATCCAAACGCTGAAATCTGCTCCGTGTCGGGACTGCCGCAATGGGGGCATGAAGGACGGGGACTGGCGGCGTCACGAAAAAAGCGCAGCGGTACCGCGCCGCCGGACATGTGCAGCGGCGGGGCGATGCCATACTCACGCAGCTTGCGCCGACCGTCATCGCTGATCCAGTCGGTGGTCCATGCTGGCGCGCGGCGCAGGATCACCCGCACGGGGCCCAAACCGGCAACTTCGAGTGCCTCGATGACACTGCGCTCAATCACCTCCGTTGCGGGACAGCCTGAGTAGGTGGGGGTCAAGACGACGTCGAGCCCACCATCACTGGCCAACTCGATCGATCGAACCATCCCCAAGTCGCGCACCGATAGCACCGGCACCTCCGGGTCGGGCACACCATCGAGCACGGACCATGCGCGAGCCACGCGTGCGGCCGATGCAGCAGCGGACGTCACCACGCGCCTCCTGGATAACTGCGCTGCAGATATTGCATCTCGGCCAGCATATGCCCCATGTGCTCGCTGTGGATACCCATCCGTCCAAAACTGAGGAAGGCGGTCTCCGCAGGCATCTCCAGTCCAGCGGCGTCGAGCGCGTCGCGCATCGCGGCAAGCCAGGGATCGCGCAGTTCGGCCCACCGCGGACCCAAGCCGGATGCCGACGCGGCGTCGTCGATGGCGTCAGACTGGAACAATTCCCGCGAATAGGGCCACAGCCGGTGGAGCGCAGCCTCGATGCGGCGACGGGATTCGGCTGTGCCGTCACCCAGCCGCACCAGCCAATCGGCAGCGTGCCGATGGTGGTAACGCGCCTCCTTGACTGCCTTGCCGGCGACCGCAGCGACCTCGGCATCGGTCGACGCCTGCAACCGCGTCCACAGCAGCTCGAGCAGCGCGGCGACCATCAGGTTGCGAACGGTGGTAACAGCGAAATCACCACGCGGCAGCTCGACCAAAGTGGGATTGAGGTAATCGCGTTCCTCGCGCAGAAAAGCGAGCTGGTCTTCGTCGAACTGCTGACCACCGAGTTGTCCCGCGCGTGTCAGGATGCCGCGGGCCTGACCGATCAGATCGAGCGCCATATTCGCCAGCGCAATGTCCTCCTCGATGATCGGCGCGTGGCCACACCACTCCCCCAGGCGCTGTGCGTGCACCAAACAGGTGTCACCCAGGCGTAGCAGGTAGCGCACTGATGGATCGGCGCTGACCGTGATCGAATCTTGCATTGCAGGTCCCTCACATGTGGTTGACTTCGTCAGGCAGCTTGTAGAAGGTCGGGTGGCGGTACACCTTGTCTTCCATCGGGTCGAAGTACATGTCCTTGTCACCGGGATCGCTGGCAACGATCTGATCGGAACGCACTACCCAGATGCTGGTGCCTTCCTGCCGCCGGGTGTAGACATCGCGGGCCATCTCCAGCGCCAGCTTGGCATCGGGCGCGTGCAGGCTGCCGCTGTGCTTGTGGTCCAGGCCCGCCTTGCTGCGGACAAACACTTCCCACAATGGCCACTCTTCCCGGGAATGGGTGGTCGCTTCGGTTTTTTCTGTCGGATTCATCGCGGTTTCCCTCGTCATCAGGATTTGAATGTCACGCAGCCTGACGCTGCGCTTCGGTCTTGGCGGCATGGGCCAACGCGGCCTCGCGCACCCAGGCACCCTCTTCCCAGGCGTCCACGCGATCGGCCAGGCGCTCACGGTTGCACGGCCCGTCCCCACCGACGACCCGCCAGAATTCGTCCCAGTCGATGCTGCCGAAATCGAAATGCTGCCGCGCTTCATTCCAGCGCAATTCCGGATCGGGCAGCGTGACGCCAAGCACTTTCGCCTGCGGCACGGTTGCGTCGACGAATTTTTGTCTGAGGTCGTCGTTGGAGATGCGCTTGATACCCCAACGCATGCTCTGCGCCGAATGGCTGCTCACGTCGTCAGGCGGGCCAAACATCATCAGGCTGGGCCACCACCAGCGGTTCACTGCATCCTGCACCATTTCACGCTGACGCGGCGTGCCGTTGCGCATCATCACGAGCAGCGCGTCATAGCCCTGACGCTGATGGAAACTCTCCTCCCGGCAGATGCGGATCATTGCCCTCGCATAAGGCGCATAGGAGCAACGGCACAGGGGCACCTGATTCATGATCGCCGCGCCGTCGACCAACCAGCCGATGACGCCAACGTCGGCCCAGGTCAATGTTGGGTAATTGAATATCGAGCTGTATTTGGCCTTGCCGGCATGCAATTGCCCGATCAGTTCGTCGCGTGACACTCCCAGAGTCTCCGCTGCGGCGTAAAGATACAAACCGTGACCGCCTTCGTCCTGTACTTTGGCGAGCAGAATGGCCTTTCGCTTGAGTGTTGGCGCACGGGTGATCCAATTGCCTTCGGGCAGCATGCCGACGATTTCGGAGTGGGCATGTTGGCTGATCTGCCGCACCAGCGTCCTGCGGTAGTGCTCGGGCATCCAGTCCTTGGGTTCGATGAACCCGCCGTCATCGATACGCGCCTCAAATCGATCGAGGAGTTGCTGCTCTGTTGCCGACAGAGGAGTGGATGGTCGGTCGCTGCCCTTGGGCATCAAATCCATGGCTTGGGTGTACATCTCGGATCTCCAGTGAAAAACGGTTAGACGGTCTGTTGAGCACCTCAGGCATCCTTGGGCCGATGATCGACCACGCGGCGTGCCTTGCCGACCAGGGTGCGTTCGATCGAGTCCGGGGGCAGTACGCAGACTCGCGTGCTGATTCCCACCAAGGTCTTGATGCGATGCGCCACCCATTCACCGATTTGCTGGCGCTCGGCATCGCTGACATGGCCAAGCGACGGTTCGAGTTCGCAGTGCACTTCCACTTTGTCCAGATAACCGTCGCGGCTGAGATGGATCTGATACTGCCCCGATAGTTTGTCGTGTTGGATCACGATCTCCTCGATCTGTGTCGGAAACACGTTGACACCGCGCACGATCAGCATGTCATCGCTGCGGCCGACAATCTTGCCCATGCGACGAAAAGCACGGGCAGTGGGCGGCAGTAAGCGCGTGAGGTCGCGGGTGCGATAGCGGATGATCGGCAGCCCCTCCTTGGTCAGTGTCGTGAACACCAGCTCGCCCTCACTGCCATCGGGCAGTGGGTCGCCGGTGACCGGATCGATGATTTCCGGGTAAAAGTGGTCCTCCCAGATCACCGGCCCATCCTGGGTTTCGATGCATTCGCAGGCAACCCCCGGGCCCATGACCTCGCTCAGGCCATAGATGTCGACGGCTTTCAGACTCGTCTTGGACTCGATTTCGCGCCGCATCGCCTCAGTCCAGGGTTCGGCGCCCAGGATGCCGACACGCAGCGAGCACTCCCGGGCATCGAGCCCCTGGCGGGCAAACTCTTCGATGATCACCTGCAAGTAGCTCGGAGTGACCATGATGATGTCGGGTTTGAAGTCGCGGATCAGTTGCACCTGCTTTTCGGTCTGCCCCCCCGACATCGGAATGACGGTGCATCCCAGTCGTTCAGCCCCGTAATGCGCGCCCAACCCACCCGTGAACAAGCCGTAACCGTAGGCGACGTGAACGATATCGCCCGGACGGCCACCTGCTGCGCGGATCGATCGGGCCACCAGGTCTGCCCAGGTCTCGATGTCTTGCTGGGTGTAGCCGACGACAGTCGGCTTGCCGGTCGTGCCGGACGAGGCATGGATGCGGACGATGCGCTCGCGAGGCACGGCGAACATGCCAAAGGGGTAGTTGTCGCGCAGGTCGGACTTGCTGGTAAACGGAAATTTCGCCAGGTCTTCGAGGCCGTGCAGGTCATCAGGGTGCACCCCCTTGGTGTCGAATGCGCGTCGGTAATGCGGCACGTTGTCATACGCATGGCGCAGCGTCCACTTCAGACGCTCGAGCTGCAGCGCAGAAATGGCGTCGCGGCTGGCGTGCTCGACGGGATCCGGTGTCGCGCGTGTGGGGCTCAGCATGATGGTCTCCTCATTGATCGATATGGCCGTCGGTGACGACCGGCTTGCCTCGCAGCCGGTATGACCGGCCGCGGAACAGCGCGATCCGTTCGCCGCGCTGGTTGCTGACTGTGACGTCATAGATGCCGGTGCGGCCCCGCGCCGACAGCTCGTGGCACTCGGCATCGAGCACGTCGCCTTCGTGAGCGGGGGCAAGAAAATCCACGCTCAGACCAGAGGCGACAGTGACTTCGTTGCATGCGTTGCAGGCATAGGCGAAGGCGGTATCTGCCAGGGTGGTGATCAGGCCGCCGTGGCAAATGGCAAAGCCATTGAGCATGTCACGACGTACCGTCATGCGCACGCGCGACGTTCCAGGACCGACACTGACGATGGCAATGCCAAGCGTGCGGGTGGCGTGGTCGTGGGCAAACATGCGGTCGCGCACACGCTCGGCGAGTTGCTGCGCGGACAGCTCCGCGGCTTCCGCGGCATTGACTTGCGGTTCAGGCATCAAGGGCGGCTCCATTCCAGCGGGATGCGGACAGACGCGGGGCGATGCGGTAGCGGGCATCGCCGTAGTGTTCGGCCAGGTGACGCAACACGGTATGCACCCGTGCCGCGCCGAGCCACTGCCCCCAGGCCAAAGGGCCGCGTGGGTAAGAAGTCCCGAGCTGCATGGCCAGATCGATGTCTGCGGCGGACACGGTGTTCCAGCTTGCCAAGTCCGCAGCCTCGTTGACCAGCGCGGAGACGATGCGCATCACGACAAGGCCTGCGACATCGGTCAGTTCGACCAACCCCACTCCGGCGGCAGCCAGTGCGGCGGCGAAGGCGTCACGATCGGCGACTGCCGTGGACGTTGCCGTGGCGCCGAGTAACGACGCGTTTGCAAAATCCAGCGCAAAGTCGAGAAGAATCAAGCCAGGTTGCGACTCGGCTGCCGCACGGTGCGCCACGGTTCGCCCGTCAGTGACGGCGATTCGGCTGTGGCCGACCGCCAGCGTCTCGTCCGGCAGCGCGGCATCGGGTTCCACGGCGACTCCGGCATCATGCAGGCGCTTCAGCAGCGGCCCGAGCAGGCCTGGCGCTGCTGCGTGACGCACTTTGGGAATCTCCGGTGCAGGCACCACGGTGAGACAAGCCGGTTTCGCGCCGTCGGTGCCGTAACGATACAACCCGCGCCCGCTCTTACGCCCCAAATGCCCGGCGCGGACCAGTTCCTGCTGCAGGAGCGCCGGCGCGTAGCGCGGATCGAATCCGGTGGCGCGGAACACGGACTCGGTCACGGCCAGGTTGACGTCGTGACCGATCAGATCCATCAATTCGAACGGGCCAAGGGCAAAGCCACCCGCCTGCCGCATCAGCGCATCGATCGCCGGGGCGGGCGCCGCCCGCTCTGCGAGCAGACGCCAGGCTTCGGCGTAATACGGCCTGGCGACGCGGTTGACGATGAATCCCGGCACGTTCGGCGCGATCACCGCCGTTTTACCCCATGCCCGGGAAAGCGCACACAGGTCGTCGATCACTGCAGAATCGGTTTGCACGCCGGGGATGATTTCCACCAGTTTCATGCGCACCGCCGGGTTGAAGAAGTGCCAGCCGGCAACGCGCTGAGGCCGTGCGAGCGCAGCAGCAATCGCGGTGATCGACAGGGAAGACGTATTGCTCAACAGCAGTGCATTGCCATCGATGAGCGGCTCGACCTGGCGCAGCAGTTCCTGTTTCGCGCCGAGGTCCTCGATGATGGCCTCGACCACGATACCGCTTCCTCTCCCGGCCTCCAGTTGTGCCGTGGGACGGATGCAGCCAAGAATCTCACCGCGGCGCTCGGGCTGCAGTTTGCCCCGCGAAACGGCTCCTTCGAGGTCGGCCGTGATCGCAGCGAGTGCGCGTTCCAAGGCCTGCGGCTTGGCGTCGTACAGGCAAACCTCATGACCCGCCTGCGCGGCAAGTTGCGCAATTCCTGCGCCCATACTGCCTGCCCCAAGGACCCAGACGCGTGCGTGCGCAAACATCATGGCCTCCGCTCAGCGATCCGTGAAATGCGGCGCGCGCTTTTGCGCGAACGCGGCAACGCCTTCGGCGTAGTCAGCGGCGAAACCCAGTTCACGCTGCGCCGCGGCCTCCGCATCGAGAGCTTGTTCCAGCGTGCTGGTGAGCCCCGCATCGATCAGCGCTCGGGTTCGGATCAAGGCCGGGGTGGACAGCGAGGACAGCCGTTGCGCCAGCCTGCTCACCACATCGTCGAATTCGGCGTCATCGACTGCAGCCCAAATGATGCCCATCTGCTCGGCGCGCTCGGCACTGAGCTTTTCGCCAAGTAGAGCGAGCCCCAGAGCGCGCGCCCGTCCGGCGACTCTCGGCAGGTTCCAGGTGGCACCGCTGTCCGGAATCAGCCCGATCGACGTGAAAGACTGAATCAATGCTGCACTGCGCCGCGCGACGACAAGATCGCAAGCCAGTGCGAGTGACACACCGGCGCCGGCAGCAATCCCATTGACTGCCGCAAGAGTCGGTACCGGCATCGACCGCAGACGCAGCACCAGCGGCTTGTAACCTGTTTCGATGAGGGCACCGAGATCTTTCGCCTGGCTGCCGGTGGGAGCAACCGCCGGATCGCGCAAATCCTGTCCGGCGCAAAACCCGCGCCCGGCACCCGTGAGCACCAGGCAGCGAACATCGGGTCGTGCAGCGACGGCGTCGAGCAAGCGCGTCAGGTCGGCGATGAGTTGCGCCGTCATCGCGTTCAGCGATTCGGGACGGTCGAGCGTGATCCGCGCTACCGAACCAGTCGTCTCGATCCGCAAACCAGGATATTGAGTGTCGTACATCGCAAATCGTGAAGTGACCCGCGCCAATCAACCGGGCGCCAGAATGAACCGGAGATCAGGGAGAGATCAAATATTGACCAACCGGTCGGTCAATATTAAGCTTGCCAAAACGTTTGATGCAAGTCAAACTTTAATCAGGACAAACCCTAAGGAGAGCCCAGTGCCGTGCTATGCAATTGAAGGCGTCACCCCGGTCGTCGATCCGAGCGCCTACGTGCATCCTTCCGCCGTGCTGATCGGCGATATCCATGTCGGGCCAGAGTGTTATGTCGGGCCTTGCGCCAGCCTGCGCGGCGACTTCGGCCGCATCGTGCTGCAGGCTGGAAGCAATATCCAGGACTGCTGCGTGATGCATGGCTTTCCTGGTCACGACACCGTCGTCGAGGTCAACGGACATATCGGCCACGGCGCTGTTTTGCACAGCTGCGTCGTGCGCCGCGACGCGATGGTCGGAATGAACGCCGTGATCATGGACGACGCCGAAATTGGCGAACAGGCAATCGTTGCGGCATGTGCTTTCGTACCTGCCGGTATGGTGATTCCCCCGCGCACGCTGGCGGCTGGGCTTCCGGCAAAGCTGCTCCGCGAACTCAACGCCGAGGAGATCGCCTGGAAACTCGAAGGAACCAAGACCTACCAGGACCTGGCACGGCGCTGCCGCACCAGTCTGCGGGAGGTCCAACCGCTGACGGTGGCGGAGCCCGGCCGCCCGACGCTGCAGGCGCCGAAGGTTGCCCCACTGATCGCGCTGCGACGCAAGGAGAGCATGCGATGAACCACACGCCAAACCCGCCGACGGTTGGAGACACCTCTGCCGGCGATCGTCAACACGGTACGGCAGAACTCTTCGTCGGCGCGCGGGACTTGCCAACGGACTCAACCGAATTACGGCTTCGCCTCACCCCATCGGGGCTCGCCCTCGTCACGCTGGATCGACCGCAGGTACACAACGCCTTCGACGAGGCACAGATCGAACGTCTCACCCGGGTGTTTGACAAACTGCGCAGCGACGACACCGTGCGCGCCGTGGTGCTACGCGGCGCCGGGCGACATTTCTGTGCCGGTGCCGACATCGGCTGGATGCGTCGTGCCGCGCTGGCTGGCGAGACAGAAAACATCGATGACGCCCGCCGCTTCTCTCGCATGATGCATGCGGTTGCGACCTGTCCAAAGCCAGTCGTTGCTGTCGTTCAGGGAGCAGCGTTTGGCGGCGGAATGGGGCTGGCCTGCGCGGCAGACATTGTGGTTGCAACGCAGGATGCGAAATTTGCCCTCAGCGAGGCAAAGTTTGGCATCTTGCCGGCTGTCATCGGCCCCTACGTGATCAATGCCATCGGTCGCCGCCACGCCACGGAACTGGCGATGACGTGCCGCACGCTATCAGCAACACAGGCGCTGGCGATTGGATTGGCCCAGTATGTCGCCACGGCAGAAACGCTGGATACCACTCTGCTCGACGTCCTTCGCGCATTGTTGTGCAGCGGTCCTTCCGCGCTGCGCGAAATCAAGTCGCTGTTTGGCCGACTCTCGGCGCAGCCCGTCGACGACACGACCTCCGAGCTGACAGCTCGAACCATCGCACGCGTGCGCGCCACCTCCGAAGCGAAGGAGGGGTTTGCCGCGTTCGTCGAAAAACGCGCTCCTGTCTGGTTGACCGATCCCTAGAAGGGACACGGCAAGACAGCAGTGGCCTCTACCCTGGGGGCCTTTCCTTGATTGTTTTTGTATAACTTGGTGCCCGGAACCGGGGTCGAACCGGCACGACCGGTTAGGGTCTGCGGATTTTAAGTCCGCTGCGTCTACCAATTTCGCCATCCGGGCCTGCAGCGGTGCGGTGCGCGTTGGAGGCGGGGGTCGGAATCGAACCGGCATAGACGGCTTTGCAGGCCGCTGCATAACCACTCTGCCACCCCGCCGGGTGACCATGCGTGCGACATAGACATCGTACGCAAAACCATCGCTGCGTGCAGATCGCTACGGAACCACACTGGCCAATCACTTTGGCTACAACAGCAGGCACAAAAAAGGGAAGCCGCGCTTCCCGTTTTCAGCGCCCCGGGACCGTCTGAACGATCCGTCCTGCTCAGGGCAAGGAAACCCGGATCAACCCGGCATTCCCCTTGAGAGAATTTGGAGCGGGAAACGAGGCTCGAACTCGCGACCTCAACCTTGGCAAGGTTGCGCTCTACCAACTGAGCTATTCCCGCAGAAGCTGTAATTTTGCTGCCAACATATCCTTCTGTCAAGGGGTCTGCAGCGAAATGGTCTTCAATGCAGACCTCGCTCGTCGGGCTCGTCGACCGACGTTGCAATCACACTCACCGGGCGGCCCTTCAGACGATGCCAGAAGTAGAGTGCGTATCCCGACAGGGCGTACAACACGAACAAGGCGAACAGCACCAAGGGGGGCTGGTAGGCAATCAGGCCGATGAGCAGCACGATCAAAAAAATGCTGATGAACGGCACGCTGCGGCGCAGGCTGACGTCTTTGAAGCTGTAAAACGGCACATTGGTCACCATGGTCAAACCGGCAAAGACGGTGATGACAAAGCTGAACCAAGCGACGTGCGCCCCTTGTACGCCGGCGTCGGTCATGATCCAGAGGAAACCGGCAACCAGTGCCGCCGCTGCCGGGCTGGGCAGGCCCTGGAAGTAGCGCTTGTCGATGACGGCCACGTTGGTGTTGAACCGCGCCAGGCGCAAAGCCGCTCCGGCGCAATAGACGAATGCCGCCAGCCAGCCGAGCTTGCCCAGTCCTCGCAGCGACCATTCGTAAACAATCAACGCCGGCGCTGCGCCGAAAGACACCATGTCAGCCAGCGAATCGAACTGCGCGCCGAATTCGCTTTGGGTGTTGGTCATGCGCGCGACGCGACCGTCGAGGCTGTCGAGCACCATGGCAGCGAAAATCGCAGTCGCCGCCGAGTCGTAGCGGCCACTCATGGCCATGACGATGGCATAGAAGCCGCAGAACAAGGCCGCCGCAGTAAACGAATTGGGCAGCAAGTAGATGCCACGGCGGCGACGATGCGCCGGCTCGTCATCGGGACATGGCGGGGGATGGCGTTCGTCCATGGAGGACTGGGCTGCTGCCGGTTTGCCGCGCTGGCTATGCGGCGCAAGCGGAGTGACGTTACGCGGCATGATGGCCTCTCACGCAGGAAGGGACCGGTTCGGCAAAATCGGGCTGGGCAGTACTTGCGACGCCAACAGCACACCATGCGGTGCCACGCCAGTCGGCTTGGCAGTCGATGGGCTGCCGATGCCTAGGCGGCCAGATGCGCAAGAATGGTGCTGCTGGCATAGACCTTGTCGCCGATGGATACACGCGACTGCGCGTCCAGCGGCAGATACACATCGACGCGCGAGCCGAAACGGATAAAACCAAACCGCTGCCCGCGCTGCAACGTCTGCCCGGCCTTGACATAACAAAGGATGCGGCGGGCGACCAACCCGGCGATCTGCACCGCGGTCACGATACGCCCGGCGCTGTCGATCACCAGTGCGTTGCGCTCGTTTTGCTCCGACGCCTTGTCGAGATCGGCGTTGAAAAACCGCCCGGGGAAGTACTGCACCGTGCGCAAAATGCCATCGACCGGCGATCTGTTGGAATGCACGTTGAACACGTTCATGAACACGCTGATTTTCAATGCCTGGCGTTGGGCATAGGGATCGAATGCCTGTTCGATGACGACGATGCGGCCGTCTGCCGGGCTGAGCACGGCCGATGGATCCTGCGGAATGGGGCGCGCCGGGTCGCGGAAAAACTGGATGACAAAAACCGTCCACAGCCAGACCGGCAGCGACCACCAAAATCCCGCCAGCGCCCACACCACGATGGATAGCAGGATGCTGCTGGCGATGAACGGCCAGCCTTCGCGCGCAAGGATAGGGTGTGGATACGTCATAGACAGAGTGTAATCGGCGCGGCGTCCTCATCGCGCCCAAACAAAAGAAACACCCGGCGCGTGCCGGGTGTGCTGCTGCGAGCGGCACGTTTGCCGCGGCATCAGTTGCGCGATTTGTCCACCAGCTTGTTGGCCTTGATCCAGGGCATCATGGCACGTAGTTTTTCCCCCACCTGCTCGATCGGATGCGCGGCAGTCAAGCGGCGGCGCGACAGCAGGGTGGGTGCGCCGGCGCGGTTCTCAAGAATGAAGCTCTTGGCGTATTCACCGGTCTGGATGTCCTTGAGCGCCTGACGCATGGCGTTTTTCGTCTCCTCGGTGACGATTTTCGGCCCGGTGACGTATTCGCCGTACTCCGCATTGTTGGAAATCGAGTAGTTCATGTTGGCGATACCGCCCTCGTAGATCAGGTCGACGATGAGCTTGAGCTCGTGCAGACATTCGAAATACGCCATTTCCGGTGCGTACCCTGCCTCCACCAGGGTTTCGAAACCCGCCTTGATGAGTTCGACGGTGCCACCACACAGCACGGTCTGCTCGCCGAACAGGTCGGTTTCGGTCTCCTCGCGAAAGCTGGTTTCGATGATGCCGGCCTTGCCACCGCCGTTGGCCACGGCGTAGGACAAGGCCAGATCGCGCGCCTTGCCGGACACGTCGGCATGCACCGCGATCAGGTGCGGAACGCCGCCGCCCTGGGTGTACGTGTTGCGCACGGTGTGGCCAGGAGCCTTCGGGGCGATCATGATGACGTCCAGATCGGCACGCGGCTGGACCTGGCCGTAATGCACGTTGAAGCCGTGGGCAAACGCCAGCGCGGCGCCCTTTTTGATGTTCGGCTCGACGGCGTTGCGGTACACCTCGGCAATGTGCTCGTCGGGCATGAGCATCATCACCACGTCGGCGCCCTCGACGGCCTTCTCCACCTCTGCGACTTTCAGACCGGCTTTTTTTGCCTTGTCCCACGATGCGCCGTTCTTGCGCAAGCCAACGGTCACTTTGACGCCGCTGTCGTTGAGGTTTTGCGCGTGCGCATGGCCCTGCGATCCATAACCGACGATGGTGACTTTTTTCCCTTTGATCAGCGACAGATCGGCGTCTTTGTCGTAATACACGTTCATATTGGCTCCTGCTTTGAGTGGTGGATGCATGCGCCGCGCCCGGCAGCGCGATCATGCACGGATGAAAAAGAGTTTGCGGCCGGCGATCAGGCGCGCAAGATACGTTCGGCGCGGCCGATTCCGCAACTGCCGGTGCGCACGGTTTCGAGAATGGCCGTGGGATCGACGGCCTGGATGAAGGCATCGAGCTTGGCGGCATCGCCGGTGAGTTCGATGGTGTACGACTTGTCGGTCACGTCGATGATATGGCCGCGGAAAATGTCGGACATGCGCTTGATCTCCTCGCGCTCCTTGCCGACGGCGCGCAGCTTGATGAGCATGAGCTCGCGCTCGATGAACGCCGCCTCGGTCAGATCGACCACCTTGACCACCTCGATGAGGCGGTTGAGGTGCTTGGTGATCTGTTCGATGACTTCTTCCGAGCCGCTGGTGACGATGGTCATGCGCGACAGCGACGGGTCTTCGGTCGGGGCGACCACCAACGATTCGATGTTGTAACCCCGCGCGGAAAACAATCCGACCACGCGCGACAGCGCACCGGCTTCGTTTTCCACCAGAACGGCGATGATGTGTTTCATGGGTCTACTCCTGCGCGCAGGCTTCGCGCGGCGCCGGTAAGCGCCGCCTGGCAACTGCGCAGTCGATGACGAAAGCGGTGCGGTCCAAGCCGCACCCGGTGATGGAAAGCGCGCGCCGCATCCGGCTGGCAGACCGCCGTGCCCGGTCAGGCACGATTGCTGCAGCCGGCAGCAGGCGCCGCGCCGCTAAAGTGCTGCGGGGGTGCCACGGATCAGAGATCCTCCGATCCCAGCAGCATGTCGGTGATGCCGCGCCCGGCCTGCACCATCGGCCAGACGTTTTCCGTCGGGTCGACCGCGATGTCGAGGAACACGGTACGGTCCTTCAACGCGAACGCCTTTTCCAGCGCCGGGCGCAGGTCTTGCGGACGGTCGACCTTGATGCCGACATGGCCGTAGGCCTCGGCGAGTTTGACGAAATCCGGCAGCGAGTCCATGTACGAGTGCGAGTAGCGGCCTTCGTACTCGATTTCCTGCCACTGCCGCACCATCCCAAGGTAGCGGTTGTTGAGCAGAATGATCTTGACCGGTGTTTCGTACTGCTTGCAGGTGGCCAGTTCCTGGATGTTCATCTGGATCGACCCGTCGCCGGTGACGCAGACCACTTCGGCATCGGGTTTGGCCAGCTTGATCCCCATGGCGTAAGGCAGGCCCACCCCCATGGTGCCCAGGCCGCCGGAGTTGATCCAGCGCCGCGGCTCGGGGAATTTGTAAAGCTGCGCCGCCCACATCTGATGCTGGCCGACGTCGGAACAGACGTAGGTTTCGCGGTCTTTTGTCAGCTCGTACAGCGTTTCGATCACCGCCTGCGGCTTGATGACCTCCGTGGAATGTTCGTACGCCAGGCAATCGCGCTTGCGCCACTCCTCGATTTGCGCCCACCACGCCGCCAGCGCACCGCCGTCGTTTTTGTGCCCGGCGTGGAACGCCTGCTGCAGCTGCTCGATGAGCTCGTGCAGCACTTCGCCAACATCGCCGACGATGGGCACATCGACCTTCACGCGCTTGGAAATCGACGATGGATCGATGTCGATGTGGACGATTTTGCGCTGCACCTGGGCGAAATGGCTCGGATTGCCAATCACCCGGTCGTCAAAACGCACGCCAACGGCCAGCAACACGTCGCAGTGCTGCATTGCCATGTTCGCCTCGTATGTGCCGTGCATACCCGGCATGCCGAGGAACTTGGGGTCTTCCCCCGGAATCGCACCCAGCCCCATCAGCGTGTTGGTGCACGGATACTTCAGCAGGTCGGCCAGACGCCGCAACGCGGGCGCGGCATTGGCGAGCACCACGCCGCCCCCGCTGTAAATGTAAGGACGCTTGGCCGACAGCAGCAGTTGCACGGCCTTGCGGATCTGGCCGCCGTGGCCTTTGCGCACCGGGTTGTACGAGCGCATTTCGATCGACCGGGGGTAGTCGAACGGCGCGGTCTGCCGTGTCACGTCCTTCGGCACGTCGACGACCACCGGGCCGGGACGGCCAGAGCGGGCGATGTGGAAGGCTTTTTTCATCACCATCGCCAGGTCGCGCACATCTTTGACCAGAAAGTTGTGCTTGACCACGGGACGGGTGATGCCCACGGTGTCGCATTCCTGGAATGCGTCCAGACCGATGGCCGTGGTCGGCACCTGGCCGGTGATGATGACCATGGGAGTGGAGTCCATGTACGCAGTGGCGATGCCGGTGAGCGCATTGGTCGCCCCAGGGCCAGACGTCACCAGCGCCACGCCGACTTTGCCGGTGGCACGCGCGTAGGCGTCGGCTGCATGCACCGCGGCGGCCTCCTGGCGCACGAGCACGTGCTGGATGCTGGTTTGTTTGTAGAGTTCGTCGTAGATGTAGAGGACCGCGCCGCCGGGGTAGCCCCACATGTATTCGACGCCCTCCTCCTGCAGGCAGCGCACCAGGATTTCGGCTCCGGTGATGTCCTGCACCGTGGCGGCAACGGACTTGGAAGCAGCCGCTGCGGCCGACTTGTGTTCTGCGCGATTCATATCCATTTGTTCACCTTGTGAATTTCTCTAACGAAAAACTTCAGGTTTCCCTCCACACCCGCTTGTGGCCGGCTTTCGGGAGACACGTGCGATCTGGAACGTTGTGGGTGCTGCGGGCAGCGCGTGCGACGCCATCTGCCTGTTTGCTGCACTGAGGTTCGAGCCGAACGGAATGGCATAGTGTAGTGCAGCGCAGCACAACCGCACAACGCACGGGCGTTTGCGCGCGCGTGCGATGGCGATGGCGGAACCGCCCGGTTTCGCGCGCTGCGCGGCCGCCGGTTGGCGCGCGGTGCGCGGCATAATGTACTGTTAGTCTGCACCTGCCCGGGCCGCCTGGGGGCCCGATTCGATGGCCACCGAACAAGAACTCAACGATTTTCTCGCCAGCGTCGACAAGCGCGCCTTCCTCCGCGCCGCGTTTTCGACGCGCGACGACGACGCCGCCATGGATCTGGTGCAGGACGCCATGATCAGCCTGGCGACCAAGTACGCCGACAGGCCTCGCGAGGAATTGCCGCTGCTGTTCCAGCGCATTCTCACCAACGCCATCCTCGACTGGCATCGCAAGCGCAAGGTGCGCTCCACACTGTTCAGCAATCTGTCGGATTTCGACACCGCAGACAGCGAGGGGGATTTCGACCTGCTCGAAACGCTGCAGCTCGAACAGGTCAGCGAACACCTCGAAGGCGCCGACAGCCACGTGCAACGCATGCAGATCCTCAAACATCTGGAAACAGAAATTTCACGTCTGCCTGCGCGTCAACGCGAAGCCTTTTTGTTACGTTATTGGGAGGAACTCGACGTTGCCGAAACCGCGCAGGCCATGGGCTGCTCGGAAGGCAGCGTCAAAACCCATTGCTCGCGCGCCATCCACACGCTGGCACGCGCTCTCAAAGCACAAGGCTACTCATGAACAACGACGCACCCGACACGCTGCGCCCCATGGTGGAAGCCCGCCTTGCGCAGCAACTGGCCGTCCGCCTGCACCAAGCCGAACAGCAGATCACGTCCGAGCAGGCGCAGCGTCTGAAGGCGCTGCGCCTAATGGCGCTGCAACAGGCGCGGACGCAAGCTGCCCAAGCCGCCGTGCAGCAAGGGCGCACCCTGGCGCTGGGTGGGCCGTTCAACTGGAAATCGTGGCTGTTCCGTGCCAGCGCAGTCCTGCCGCTGCTCGTGCTAATCGGCGGCCTGCTGTTCCTGCAGGATTACCAGCAGGAAAAACTCGTGCGCGTCACCGCGGATATCGACACCGCCCTGCTGTTGGGCGATCTCCCGCCGAGTGCGTATGCCGACCCCGGATTCGCCCGTTACCTGATGCAGGAGCGCTGATGAGCGGTCTTGCCGGAGTTCCGCGCGGGCGGGGGCAGCAGGCGTTCGCCCGATTTTTCCCGCCGCGCTTTATCCCGTGCTTTTTCCCGCGCCTCGTCCTCCTGTCGGCTCTGGCACTGCTTCTGGCGTGCACCGTGCAGGCGCGCGCTGCCGAGGCACCGCCACGCTGGGACCAACTCACGGCGCAGCAACAGCACATCCTCGCCCCGTTGCGGGCCGACTGGCCCGAATTCGACCGCGACCGCAAAAAAAAATGGCTGGACATCGCCGCGCGCTACCCGGCGATGAGTCCGCAGCAGCAGCAGACGCTGCAGCGCCGCATGAACGAATGGGCCCACCTCAGCCCGGAAAAACGTCGTCTGGCGCGGGAAACATTCCTCTCCACCGGCAAGGCCCCGTTGCAGAGCCGGCGCGAAGCGTGGGAGGCGTATAAAAAGCTGCCCGAGGCCGAACGCGAACGACTGAAGGAAGAAGCCCGCCATCCCAAACCGCACCCCGGGCAGGTCGGTAAATATCTCGAGCAAAAACACGTCGTCAGGCCTGCCCCGGCGGCCCCGGCCAAGGCGGCCTCACGGCCTGCCGCCGCAGCGCCCAAACCCCCAGCCACAGTGACGCCGGCGGCAGCGTCAGCATCCGCCCCGTCGGGTGCTGCCTCCGCGGCCCGCCGTTGACGCCGTGCAGCATCCGAACACGCCCCCGCGGGCGGTGCGCACACCAGCGCTGCTGGCACCCCCTTTGCACCGCCGCCTGGCAAGCCTGCTCTACGAGGCGTTGATCCTGCTGGGCATTGCGCTGGCCACCGCCGCTGCCGTGCTGCTCGCACAGCACGCGCTGGGCGTGGGGCAAAGTGACGTGTTGCGTCGCGCCACCCTGCAGGCCGTCGAATTTTGTGTGCTCACCGCCTACTGCACCTGGTTCTGGAGCGCTGGCCGCCAAACCCTGCCGATGAAAACCTGGCGGATTCGCGTGGTCAGCGCCGGCGGCGGGGCGCTGGGCTGGCGCCGCGCCCTGCTGCGCGCCCTGCTGTCCTGGCTTTGGGTGCTGCCGGCGTTGCTGTTGTCGGGCGTGCTGGGGCTGCGCCCGCCACAAATCGGCTGGGCGATGTGCGTGGGTGTGGCGGCTTGGGCGCTGCTGAGTTTTCTGCGCCCCGACCGTCAATATCTGCACGACGCCCTTGCCGGAACCCGGCTCATCCCGTCGTCCTGACCAGGTGCCCCGTCACCGATCCGTCGATCTCACTGACTCCTCTGTCTGCGCCATGAGCGAATCCAGCCTGCATGTTCACACCCCGCACGAAGAACAACTCGAACAGTCCGCACACCGCGAAGGACACGGATTGAGCCAGTGGGTGGCGATCTTCACCGCACTGCTCGCCGCACTGGGTGCCATCGTCAGTTATCAGGGCAGCCATTTGATGAACGAAGTGGTGCTGTACAAAAACGAGGCCGTACTGAAAAAAGCCCAGGCCACCGACCAGTGGAATTACTACCAGGCGGCCAGCACCAAGCAGCACCTGATGGAACTGGCCATCGAACTCACTCCGGCGGACAAACACGCGGAATTCGATCAATCGATCGCCAAGTACAAGCAGCAAAAGAAGGAGTTGCGCGCGCTGGCCGAATCGCTCGAAGCCGAGTCGAGGAAAGCCGACGCCGAGTCCGCGCGGATGAACCGGCCGCATACCGACATGGCGCGCGCGCTGATTTTTTTGCAGATCGCCATCTCGCTGGCGTCGATCACGGCGTTGACCCGCCGCGTCTGGCTGTTTGGTCTGGCTGCGGTGAGCGCTGCGGTGGGCATCGGACTGTGGCTGTTTGCCCTGACGCTGGCATGATGTTCAGCCCGCAATCGCCGTGGTACGCCTGGGACGGCTGGAATGCCCGGCTGTTTCTCGTCATCAATCACGCCGGGGACAACCCGGTGTGGAACAACGCCGCACGCCTGGGCACGGCTGTGGCCGAGCACCAACTGCTACCGGTGTACATGGGCCTGGCGCTGAGCATCGCGCTGCGCTGGCCGCGCGTGCTGCCGGTGCGCAGCGTGCTGGTCTACGCCTGGGGCAATCTGCTGCTGTTTCTGGCGGTTTATGGCCTGCTCAAGCCGCTGGCCAGTTTTCCCCGCCCCCTGGCCGTGTTCGGGCCGCACGCCGTGCACGTGCTCGGAGAGCCCAAATTCGTCCACAGTTTTCCTTCCGGCCACGCAGCGTTTGCCGCCGTGGTGGCGACGAGTTTTGCGTTTTCGCTGCCACGGCCCTGGGACCTGCTGCTCTGGCTGTTCGCGCTCTGGGTCTGGTGGGCGCGCATCGCCGTCGGCGCGCACTTTCCTGCCGATGTGATCGGCGGCGCGGTGGTGGGCACGCTGTGCGCCCTGGCGGCGCACGGGCTGGTCAGGCTGTGGGTGCGCGGTGGCAGGGCGGCTTGAGCGCCCTTGTCTGCCTACAAGACGGCAAAACGCCCCGGCAGGCGGGGCGTGAATCAGCCAGTAGAGGCAGTGCGTATCAGGTGAATTTGCGCGTGGCCATGAAACGGTCGAACTCGTTTTCGGCGAAGCGGAACCACAGGATGTCTTCGTTGCGGAACTTGACCCAGTCGGTGTAGACCTTTTTCCAGTGGGGATTGCTCGCTTCGAGTTCGCCGTACAGATCGTTGGCCGCCTTGAATGCGGCTTCCATCACGTCCTTGGGGAAACCCTGCAGCTTGGTGCCCTTGGCCACCAACTCCTTGAGCGCCGGCGGGTTCTTGGCGTCGTACATGGCCTGCATGTTGACGTGGGCGTGCGAAGCGGCGATTTCGATGATCGATTTGTACTCGGGTGAGAGCGCGTTGTAGGCCTTTTGGTTGACGAAAAGGTCTAGCTGCGGGCCGCCTTCCCACCAGCCGGGGTAGAGGTAGTTGTTCGCCACCTTGTAAAAACCCAGCTTCAGATCGTCGTACGGGCCGATCCACTCGGCCGCGTCGATCGTGCCCTTCTCCAGCGAGGGGTAGATGTCTCCGCCGGGGATGTTTTGCGGCACGGCGCCCAGGCGTTCGATCACCTTGCCGGCAAAGCCCCCGATGCGCATTTTCAGCCCCTTCATGTCCGCCAGGCTCTTGATCGGCTTGCGGAACCAGCCGCCCATCTGCGCCCCGGTGTTGCCCATCGGGAAACTGATGATGTTGTAGTTGGCGTAGAACTCGCGCATGAGTTTGAGGCCGTTGCCCTGGTACATCCAGGCGCTCATCTGGCGCGAATTCATGCCGAACGGCACGGCGCAACCCAGAGCGAACGTCGGGTCTTTGCCGAAAAAGTAGTACGGCGCGGTGTGGCAGCACTCGACCGTGCCCTGCTGCACGGCGTCGACCACGCCAAACGGTGGCACCAGTTCCCCGCCGGCGTGCACGCTGATTTCGAATTTTCCGCCCGAGGCTTCCTTCACCTTTTGCGCAAAGATATTGGCCGCGCCGAAAATGGTGTCGAGCGAATTGGGGAAGCTCGACGCCAGACGCCAGCGCACGGCTTGCTGCGCCATGACGACGGCAGGTGCAGTACCCGCTGCGAGAATGCCGGCCAGGCCGGCGTGTTTGACGAATGAACGGCGTTCCATGAGGTCTCCTTGTCAGATCAGTCCGTCCTGATATGGATGCTTCATTTCATATCAAGATGCGACGAATTGTATTGATTCGCCCCAAGACGGCGTCAAAAAAGCCCGCCGAGGCGGGCCGGAGAGATCGCCAAACGGATCAGGCAAGCTTGCGCGTGGCCATGAAACGGTCGAACTCGTTTTCGGCGAAGCGGAACCACAGGATGTCGTCGTTGCGGAACCGCACCCAGTCGGTGTAGACCTTGCGCCAATGCGGGTTGCTCGCCTCCAGTTCGCCGTACAGATCGTTGGCCGCCTTGTACGCGGCCTCCATCACGTCCTTGGGGAAGCCCTGCAGCTTGGTGCCCTTGGCCACCAGCTCCTTGAGCGCCGGCGGGTTCTTGGCGTCGTAAGCCGCCTGCATGTTCACGTGCGCATACGCCGTGGCGGCGTCGATCGCGGCTTTGTACTCGGCGGGTAAGGCGTTGTAGGCCTTCTGGTTGACGTACAGATCGAGTTCCAACCCGCCTTCCCACCAGCCGGGGTAGAGGTAGTTGTTCGCCACCTTGTAAAAACCCAGCTTCAGATCGTCGTACGGGCCGATCCACTCGGCCGCGTCGATCGTGCCTTTTTCCAGCGAGGGGTAGATGTCTCCGCCGGGGATGTTCTGTGGTACCACGCCCAGGCGTTCGATCACCTTGCCGGCAAAGCCCCCGATGCGCATTTTCAGGCCCTTCATGTCCGCCAGACTCTTGATCGGCTTGCGGAACCAGCCGCCCATCTGCGCCCCGGTGTTGCCGCAGGGAAAGTTGACGATGTTGTAGTTGGCGTAGAACTCGCGCATGAGTTTGAGGCCGTTGCCCTGGAACATCCAGGCTGTCATCTGGCGCGAGTTGAAACCGAAAGGCACCGTGCCGCCGAGGGCGAACGTCGGGTCTTTGCCGAAAAAGTAGTACGGCGCGGTGTGGCAGCACTCGACCGTGCCCTGCTGCACGGCGTCGACCACGCCAAATGCCGGCACCAGTTCACCTGCGGCGTGAACCGAGATTTCGAACTTGCCGTTGGTCAGGTCTTTGACTTTTTGCGCGAACACATTGGCCGCGCCGTAAATGGTGTCGAGCGAGTTGGGAAAGCTCGACGCCAGGCGCCAGCGCACCGTCTGTTGCGCCATCACGGCAGGCGCGGCACCCGCCGCGAGAATGCCGGCCAGGCCGGCGTGTTTGACAAAAGATCGACGTTCCATGCAGTCTCCGCAAGTCAGTAAAAGGGTAGTCCGGGCTTGGGTTGCTCTGTCGGCAGACGCCGCCTGCCCGGTGAACAAAGCGTAACCTTTGTTACGTTTAGCCTGACTTCGGGTTATCGCCGAAAATTGCCTGGGTCTGGCGCGAAGCTGTTTTACACCGCGCGCAGCCAAACCCGGCGAATCCTCCACGCGGCGCTGCATGCGCACCGCGGCTGAATGATCTCAGCCGGTGCCACCAACGGTCAGACCGTCGATGAGCACCGAACCGGTGGTTTTGCTGCCATAGGTGTAGGTGTCGGCGCCCACCGCCACGACGTTGCGCAGCATGTCGCGCAAATTGCCGGCGATGGTGATTTCGTGCACCGGGTACCGGATCTCGCCGCCTTCGACCCAGAAACCCATGACGCCGCGTGAGTAGTCGCCGGTGACGTAATTGATACCGTGGCCGATGAGCTCGATGGCGAACAAGCCGGTGTCCAGTTTGCGCAGCATCGCCGGCAGATCATCGTCCGGGCGGGTCAGTCGGCTTTGCAGCAGCAGATTGTGCGCGCCGCCGGCGTTGCCAGTGGTTTGCATGCCCAGCTTGCGCGCCGAGTAGGTGCCGAGCAGATAACCCTGTACCACACCGCCCTCGACCAGGGAGCGTTTGCGCGTGATCACCCCCTCGCTGTCGAACGGCGAACTGCCGCGCCGTTTGGGCAGCAGGGGGTCTTCGATCAAGTCGATGTGGTCGGCCCACACGGATTTGCCCAGACTGTCGAGCAGAAACGACGATTTGCGGTACAGCGCGCCACCGCTGATGGCATGGGTGAAACTGCCGATCAGCCCGGACGCCAGGGGCGACTCGAACAGCACCGGACATTTGCGCGTGGACAGCTTGCGCGCCTTCAGCCGCGACAGCGCGCGCTGCGCGGC
>Ga0315298_1000225_pt1 | contig 114879 bp, 101 predicted proteins | sample WHS_1_MG_FD_203077 | JGI IMG/M metagenome (GOLD analysis project Ga0315298, IMG submission 203077) | Extremophilic microbial mat communities from Washburn Hot Springs, YNP, Wyoming, USA - WHS_1_MG | ecosystem: Environmental > Aquatic > Thermal springs > Hot (42-90C) | place: USA: Wyoming...
ATTGATGCGTGGCAGACACACTTATGCAATATTAAAGATGATGGGATTAGAAGAGACGATAGCTAAAAGTATTGAAGATTATATAGACATAGCAGTTAAGCTTGGTAAGGATAAAGGATTTCGTAAATCAATATCAGAAAGTATATCGACCAAAAAACATATAATAAACAAAGACACATCTTGTATACGAGGTATCGAAGAATTCCTTGAAAAAATAGCAAAAGGCAATAAAACCTGATGATAACTTAATAAAAACCTGCACTTCAGAAGGTACAATCTTTTACATTAAGTTTTCGAATTAATTATTGAGGCCTCTTCAAGATAAAGTTCCCCAGAATCATAATCGTATGTAAACAATTCAGCATATCTACCCCAATCTATTGCCGTTTCGAGTTGATTCCTTGACTCCTCAGGTGTAAAATGATGTTTAAGTAAATCAAGAAAAAAATCCTCTGACATCCTATGTTTTGAAACTGTTGTAAGCACCTGCGTTATCTGATTAATAAGCTGTACATTCTTCAAAGCACTTTCTTTAAACAATTCCTTTTTCCTAAGTGTATCAGCTTCTGCCCAATCTTTTCCTATCTCTGTAAGTATAAAATCACCATCTTTAATCTCTCCCATATCAAGTATTACAGCAGACTCAATAAGAGGGAAGATGTCGTCAACCTCCATTGACAATTCAGAACTTAACTTATAAATATCAACTCTACCGCCTTTATCATGAACAAGTTCAACGAGCCCAGCAATTGCTCCAACTTTTGCATGAGGTAAAAACTGATACCTTCCGGCTGCAAGAAGGAATGGTACCTCTTCTGGTGGTTTTATAAGAATAGTGTAAATCTTATCGAGTAAAAACTTAAATTCTCTTGAACTCTTATCCCTCGGATAAGGGAGTTCTAAAGGAATATCTGCTTTAATCCTTCCTGGATTATAACTGAATATAATTGCCCTTGAGGAGATACTCACTGCCTCTTCGATATTATGCGTTACAAGAACTACTGCCTTTGCAGGCATCTTACCTCCTTTCCACAAATCGACAATATCACCTCGAAGATTATCAGCAGTCAATACGTCCAATGCAGAGAAAGGTTCATCCATAAGCAAAAGCTCAGGCTCAAGAACAAACGCCCTTGCAATCCCTACCCTTTGACGCATCCCTCCACTTAACTCCCTTGGATATGCATCCTCGAAACCATCAAGTCCTACAAGATCAATCGCCTTAATAGCCCTTTCATTCATCTCCTGCTCATCTAAATCCTGTCCTATAAGCCCAACCTTCACATTCTCTAAAACAGTAAACCATGGGAAGAGTGCAAAGCTCTGAAAAACCACGGCTATCTTCGCATTTGCCTTTTTCAAAGGAACGCTTTTATAAAGGACTTCACCTTCAGTTGGTTCAATAAGTCCTGCCATAGCCCTTAATAAAGTTGACTTTCCAGCGCCAGATTGCCCAAGAATCGAAACAAATTCACCTGCATATATACGTAGGTTAACATCTTCGAGAACAGTTATCTCATTTCTTCTTCCTACAAGATATGACTTCTTTAAACCCTTTGTTTCGATAATGACTTCCTTCTCCATAATTACTCCAGAACATATTTCGTTTTAGCTAATATAAAAAGTCTTTTCCAAACCAGCCTATTTATACTAACAACAATCAATGACATAAAGCATGTTGACAGTAGCAAAAATCTAAAATCACCGGAAGCACTCGATGAACTAATTAGTGCACCAAGACCTACTGTTTTAATTATACCACCACCAAATGATACATATTCACTAACGATAGTTGCATTCCATGCCCCTCCAGAAGCGGTTATCAAACCATTAACCAAATAAGGAAAGATACCGGGTAGTATCAGGGTCTTCCATCTTTTTAAACCCTTTATCTTATATGCGCGCGATATTTCTATTAAATCCTTCGGTATAGCCGAAGCCCCAGCAATAATATTAAAAAGTAGGTACCATTGCGTACCAAGAAGCATCAAGAGTATAGCACCAATATCAAGCCCTCCACCAAACCTTATAATAAATAAAATTATCACAGGGAAGATAGCAGTCGCCGGGACACTTGCTGCTATCTGAACAATTCCTTGCAAATATTTTGCAGCCCTCGGATTTAACCCTATGAAAACTCCAACTGGTAATGTCCAGAGAAGCGCAATCAACAAAGCTGCGAAAACCCTCAATAATGAGTAAAAAGAAACCTTTATAATTAAAAAAATATCTACTAAACTTATAGAAGAAACAAGATAAAAAGCCTTAAATAAAGCCCACATAATAGCTAACATGATAATAAACAAAAACGATATACTAACACCCTTGCTAACCACTTTAAAAAAAGGACTTCTGACAAGTGGAAATTCCTTATAATACAGTCGCTCAATCTTATTGATTACATTACTAACAAGGTCACCAATCCTCCTTAAAAAAACAGAGCTAACAAAAAGATTATATACAAAGGATTCTCTCTCCTCCTCAGGAGGAATACTTCCTAACCTAAACTTCTGTGACCATACGATTATAGGTCTCCATATTATAAAATCAATTAATATTATTAAAGCTATCATAGTACCCAAACCATAAATAACATTAACAATATCTCCTTTATTTGCAGCAGTTTGAATATATGACCCAAGACCTGGGAGCCTAAAATCCTTTCCTTCCAAAACAAACATCTCGCATGCCATCAAAAAAAACCATCCACCAGCTACACTCATCATACTATTCCAAACAAGACCAATCGCGCTAAAAGGAAGATCAAGTCTTAAAAATTTTGAAAATTTGTTCCACTTAAATACCTTAACAACCTCGACCATCTCCCTCGGAACAGTATTTATTGAATGATAAAAACTGAAGGTCATATTCCATACCTGTCCTGTAAAAATCAAAAGTACACATGCTATTTCAAGACCAATCCTTTTCTCAGGAAAAATTGCTATCATAGCGAGAACTACACCAGGTAAGAAAGAAAGAACAGGAATAGACTGAAGTATATCAAGCAAAGGAATCATTATCCTTTCACGGATCTTGCTTCTCGAAGCTGCATAACCATACCATATTGAAAAAATTAGTGAAAGTAAATATGCAAAAAATATTCTTACAATAGATTGAACTGCATAACCAAAGATATTTTGTAGACCAAGTTCAATCTCAAGACTCCTCTCATAAGGAGCACCCCACTGTGATGCAATGTATACAATAAGAGAAAAAATTCCTACAATAAGAAAAAAAATAATTAAATCAATTAACCTTATCCTGAATGTCTCGAAAGAAATAGAAACAGGTATTCTCATTCTGTATCCTTAAAAATGATTTTTTATTATGAGTCAATCTATGAAATGTGTAAAGGAATATTTCCTTTTAGGCCTCAGAAAACTTCTAACATTTTTTCAAAAAATGTATTTATAATATTTAATAATCCTAAAAGGGAGGGGAAGATGGATTTAGAAAACTTTGGGAAAACAGCAAAGGTATATTACACGGTAAGATTAGAAGATGGTACTGTTTTTGACAGCAATTTTGACAGCGAACCATTAATATTTATTACTGGCGCTAATCAAGTAATTCCTGGCTTCGAAAAAGCAGTCCTTGAAATGGCTCCAGGAACAACAAAAACAGTAAAGATAACATCAGAAGAAGCATATGGACCATATAATGAAGAACTCATTACAACTATTGACAGGTCTTTTATACCAGAAGACTTAAACCTTCAGATTGGTCAATATTTAAGTATACCAACCGACGATAGTGGAAACTCTATGGTAGTCACCGTCTTAGATGTTACCGATAAAGAAGTGAAGATAGACGCTAATCATCCACTTGCTGGTAAAGACCTTATAATAGATATAAAACTTATCGAATTAGAATAATCTTTTATACTTAAATACATGAGACTAACATATCTATTAAGAAATATCTCGTTTCTTAATATATTGCTCCTTATAACAATATTTATAATGATTAATCATATATTCATACCTTACATCTACATGAGAATAAATCTTGTATTACCGTATAATAAAGTTATAAGAACAGTAGATAACGAAAAGATTATACAAAGCAAAGAATTTCCTTCACTTGTAGAATACAACATAATACCAGATGAAAACCTTTTTCACCCTGAAAGGAAAATCCCCATAGTTAAAAAAGTTGAAGAACCGTTGCCCAAACCCCAATTAATACTCTATGGAACATTGATCACAGATGATACACGTGTAGCATATGTCGAAGACATAAAAGCACCAGTAACCACAAAAGGGAGGGGTAAAAGGCAAATACCTCTAAAAACAGGCGATGTGGTTAGCGGCTTTGTAGTAAAAGATATTGAACCAGACAGGATAATCATGTATAGAGGCGAAGAAAAGCTTGTAGTAACCATATATGATTCAAAAGGGCATAAACACAAAGAACCTTTAGAACAGCAACAAACAAAACAACCTCAACAACCATCAAAACCTGATAAATGACCTGTATAAACACAGAGCTATTTCTGACATCAAAATATTAAATAAATCTAAAATCTTTACCACAAACTCCAAAATTATCTCAAACCCATATATAATTAATCTATGAATGACATCTTAAAAATTCTACCTAATACATTTATTCCTCTATTCGTAGCAATGAATGTATTCTTACTTCTTCCAATCTTTGTAAACATGACTTATGGCATGTCAAGACAGAAACAAAAAGAGGTTGTAAGAGATTCAATTATAACAGCCCTTATTGTAAGCCTTGTATTTATAGCGCTTGGTAAATTCATCTTCGATATCCTTGGAATAACACCAGATGATTTCAAGATAGCAGGCGGAATAGTTCTTCTAATCTTCGCAATACACGACTTAACCCAAAGCATCGAAAAGAAACATCGAATCAATGGCAAGGTAGGAGTCGTTCCTATAGGTGTCCCATTAATAGTAGGACCAGCGGTGCTCACAAACATATTATTGCTCGTAGACAATTATGGTGTAGCTCCGACATTAATATCTTTAATCTTGAATTTATTTATAGTTTGGTTATCTTTAAATAATGCCGAAAAAATATTAAACTATATTGGCAAAGGAGGAATAACAGGGATTGCTAAGGTCATGGCCCTTTTACTTGCTGCAATAGCAATTATGATGATAAGAATGGGCATTGAAAACATTATTAAAACAAATATCAATAAATAGGAGAACAAAATGCTAATAGGCATCTTATCAGATACTCACGACAATCTTATTTATACTAAAAAGGCCATAGAGATTTTTAATAGTAGAAACGTTCAACACGTCATACACGCTGGTGACTACACATCACCCTTTACATTAAAACTATTTAAAGAACTTAAATGTTCATTCACAGGTGTTTTTGGAAATAATGATGGAGACAAACTACTCCTACTTGAGAGGTCTGGAGGAAATATCCACTACCAGCCATATATACTGACCTTAAATAATAAGAAGATAATAATTATGCATGAACATCATATCGTAAATGCCCTTGCAGATAGCGGACATTTCGATATCATCATCTATGGACATACACACATACCTGATATCAGGATGGTAAATAGAACTTTAATAATAAATCCTGGCGAAGTTGGTACATGGCTTTATGGAACTCATACAGTTGCAATTGCTGATATTAACAAAATGGAAGCTGAAATAGTCGAACTATGATCATACAGTAACACCATCTATCCTCTTCAACCCAAATTTTATAGCTATATTTATTGCATCTTCATACTCTCTTGTTGTTATCCTTCTATTCAAATGAGGGTGGTCGAAAGCCTTAAAGCATGGATGGTATTGGTCCATTATATTGATGTAAGTATTCTTCGAAATCTCTTCAACAATAAATCTCACAACCTCTTCTGTCCCTGCAATACCTTCTGGCAAAACAAGATGCCTTACAAGCAAACCCCTCGCGGCTATACCTTCTTTATTAATCACTAAATCACCCACCTGTCTATACATTTCCTTAATAGCAGCCTTTGCAAATTTTGGATAGTCTTTTACTTTTGAATACTTCAAACCCTTTTCAGGGTCAGCATACTTAAAATCAGGCATGTAAATATCTACTATGCCATCCAGAATCTTCAATGTCTCTATAGCCTCATACCCCCCACAATTATAAACAATAGGAATCTTTAGTCCTTTACCTTTTGCGATATATAGCGACTTTAATATCATCGGTACTTGGTGTGTAGGAGTAACAAGATTGATATTATGACATCCTTGTTCTTGTAAAGATATCATAATATTTGCGAGCCTTTCAAATGATACCTCCACCCCTTCACCGAGCTGACTTATTGTATAATTCTGGCAATAAATACAAGCAAGATTACAATTTCCAAAAAAGATAGTTCCTGAACCAAACCTGCCGACTAAAGGCCTTTCTTCACCATAATGTGGGCCATAACTTGAGATAAAAGGCAAGATACCAGTTCTACAAAAACCTTTCTCTCCAGATGTCCTATCAACTTCACAATCCCTCGGACATAATGTACACCTTTTAAGAACATCTTCCAGAAGAGAAATCTTTTCTACCCAAACCTCTTCTAACAAATTCAGATAAGAAGGTAAAGGACCATAAACCATAAAATTTTTTCACTTCATGATTGCGCCACTACCAGCCGAACTTACAAGTTTTGCATATCTTGCAAGATAACCCTTATTAATCTTTGGTTTGGGAGGCTTCCAGCTTTTTAACCTCTCTTTTATCTCTTTATCCGAAAGTAGTACATCAATCCTTCTCTCAGGAATATCAATCCTTATCTTATCTCCATCTTTTAATACTGCAATAACACCACCCTCCATAGCCTCAGGTGATATATGTCCAATGCAAGGTCCACGTGTTCCACCAGAGAACCTTCCATCGGTTATTAATGCTACTGAATCGCTTAACCCCATACCAGCAATTGCAGATGTTGGGGAGAGCATCTCCCTCATACCTGGACCACCTTTGGGACCTTCATACCTTATAACAACAACATCACCAGCTTTAATATTGCCATTCATTATTGCCTTCATCCCCTCTTCTTCAGAATTAAATACCTTCGCAACGCCTTCAAACTTCATAACCTTTTCACTAACAGCAGACTGTTTAACGACGGCTCCATCTGGAGCAAGATTCCCTCTCAAAATAGCTATTCCACCTTCTTTATGATAAGGTTTTTCAATCGGTCTCAAAACACTTTCATCCAATATCTCTGCAGAATCAGCAATCTCAAAAACATTTTTACCACTCACGGTAATATTATTGTTCAAAAGCTTGCGCAATCTTTTCATCAAAGCTGGAATACCACCTGCCCACTCAAGGTCCTCAAGATAGTGTTCTCCTGCAGGTAACATATTTGCAATATGGGGTGTCTTCCTTGAAAGGACATCAAATGTCTCAAGGGGTAAACTTATACCAGCATCATTAGCAATTGCAGGGATATGCAGAACGGTATTCGTCGAACCACCAAGGGCGAGATCAACCATAATAGCATTCTCAAAGGCTTTCATATTCATAATCTTCCTTGGAGTGATATTTTTCTTTATAAGCTCAACTACCCTTACACCGCTTTCAAAGGCAATCCTTTTTTTATCTGCTGAGATAGCAAGTGCAGTTGCACATCTTGGGAGACTCATACCAAGTGCCTCAGTAACACAAGCCATCGTATTCGCTGTATACATCCCTTGGCAAGAACCAGCACCGGGACAGGCACATATCTCAAGTTTTTCAAGCTCCTTTTCATCTATAAGACCTTTCTTATATTTACCAACTGCCTCAAATGTATCATTAACAAGTGAAAGCCTTTTATTTCTGAGACGCCCTGATAACATTGGCCCAGCCGTAACCACAATCGAAGGGATATTCACCCTGCCAGCTGCCATTAGCATACCTGGCGTTATCTTATCACAATTTGTTAAAAGGACAAGTCCATCAAATTGATGTGCCTCTGCTATGGTCTCCACCATATCAGCGATAAGTTCCCTCGAAGGTAGTGAATAATGCATACCTATATGTCCCATAGCAATCCCATCACAAATTCCTGGGATACCAAAGAAAAAAGGATAACCACCTGCAGTATGTATTCCTTTTTCTATATACCTTTCAAGATCCCTCATCCCAACATGTCCTGGTATGATATCCGTATAGCTTGTTGCAACACCTATAAATGGCTTCCTCATCTCGCTCTTTGGTATGCCAGTGGCATATAACAAAGCCCTATGTGGTACCCTCTCAAGACCTATCTTAATCTTTTTACTTCTCATTTTAACCCCCTTTTGAAATAAAAGCTGAGAAACAAGAAACCCTTTCTTTCTTATTTCTCAGCTTTTACTCCTTAAAATCAAGGATTAATTTAGAGCGTGCTTCTTCTTATATTCCCTTATAATCTCAGCCATCCTATCTTTTCTTAAAAGCTTTAACTTCTGGAGCTTTTTTCTCTCGATCTCTTCCTCTGGAGTAAGATAACGTTTACTATCCATCTCTGTTAATAGTGAATCGAGGTTTCTGTGTTCTTCACTCAATCTCTTGAATTCTTCGTTTTCTTTTTTTAGAAGTTCTACTATCTCTTCTTCTCTCAATATAAACCTCCTCCTTATAATTTAATTATTAATTAACCATCGAAATTTAAAACCTGTTTCATCCGAAAAATTATATATCCTTAGCTATCCTTTCTGCAAGTTTAAATGAATTTTCTATACAATCATTAACACCAATACCTCTGTATGCATTACCAGTTAAATACAAGCCTTTAAACTTAGAAAGCAACTCCTCTATTCGACTCAATCTTCTCTCATGTCCAACATGGTATTGAGGAATACCCTTTTCATGCCTGTAAATCTTAACAAAATCCGGCGTAACATTTATATCCATTATATCCCGTAACTCGTTGATTACAATATCAACAATCTTATCTTCTTCCATAAGGGCAAGTCCAGAATTTCTTGCTCCACCTATCATACTCCTCATAAGAACCATATCATCTGGTGCTCTATTTGGGAATATACTCGAATCCCATAATGTCCCGAGTATTTTTCTCTTTTCTTTATAAGGAATCAAAAATCCAAAACCATTTAAAGGGTATTTAATCCTTTCTTTTTTATAACCAAAACAAACTACTGTTATAGAAGGATAAAAAATATCTCCAAGTAATAAACTAATCTCTTTATTCAAAGAACCTAAAATCTTACCCGCTTCATAAGCTGGCGAGGCTATAACAACGACATCTGACTCGATAAAAGACCCATCTTTTAGATATATATTATATAAATTATTAACCTTATCGATCGAGACAACTCGATTATCGTATTTCAACCTATCTCCTAAAAACGTCGTCAGAGCATTAATCATCGTTCCCATACCATCATAAAAAGACGTTAAAACCCCTCCCGGTCCGGCGCCTACCTTCTGCCCCGTTTTACGAGCCTGCCTTTTAAGTCTTATCATACCTTTTATAAGACTACCATATGTCTGTTCAAGATTATATACCTTTGGGAAACAACTCCTTAGACTCATCTTCTCAGGGTCACCAGCAAATATCCCTGAAGCCATCGGGTCTATCAATTTCTCATAGGCGTCTCGTCCAAGCCTCCTTATTGCAAACTGTGCTAAGGTCTCATCATCATCCATTCTTTTCGGAACAAAAACCTCAGCCAGCACCCTGAGTCTCCCAGAAAAACTCAAAAGATTGGATCTGAGAAATGATACAGGAGACTCTGGTAAGAGATTTAGTTTACCATTAGAGAATATATATCTCTTTCTTGCACTATCATTACTTCTTAGGGGTTTTAAAGACAACTTAGAGGCAAGTTCAAGTGTTTTTGGCCTATTATCAAGAAAACCATTCACACCCCCCTCGCATAGAAAACCATTAACCTTCTCCGTCCATATCTTACCACCCGCCTTTTTCTCACTCTCAATAACAACAATATCAAGATCCTTGTTCTTTTCAAGAAGAAAATAAGCCAAAGACAAACCAGATATACCCCCGCCAACTATAACAACCCTCATCTTATTCATTAAACCATCCTATTCAAAGACATTGCAAGTGACAAATAAGCATCCTGTTCCGGAGAATATAAGATTAAACCGTTATCTTCAAAATCCTTAAGTATACTTATCAAATCATCCCTTTGCATTTTCATAGATTTAGCGACAAGACTAACACCTTGTATCTCCTCAATAGCACATAGATAGATATCTTTTCTAAGAGAGTTAAACTTATATTCCTTCTTCTCACCATCACGATTGACAAGAATCCTCATATCGCCTTCTTTATCCAAATCATAAAACATGTAATTTTCAGACCTATTACTCCCTTTTATTAAATCAACCTTTTTTCTTATCGTCTCAGAAATATACATCTGTTCTTCTTCATTGCCAAACTGATAAGGATATGGATAATTAGAAAAAGACGGCATTGGAAAATCATTAAAGATATCTGCAAATATCGAACAACTATGCTTAACAATATCGTATTTCTCTGTATTCATAAATATTGGACAATCAGTTGGTAAATAAAACTCACCAGGGAATATCTGAATACAATCAGAAACAAGTATATGTTTGATAGTATCCATCACCTTATTATTTTCATTCATATCATCTATTTTCATCCCAGGATAACATGTAAAAAGATTGAATTGAATGGGTACATTTAATTCTGCTACCGCCTTTAAAACCTCTACATTTTTCAAAACAGTTACTCCTTTATTCATTAACTTTAATACTCTATCACTGAAAGTCTCGATTCCAATCTGAAAATGCGAAGCCCACTTACCAAATTTTAACAATGCCTTCAAAACATCCCTATTAATCCTCTCTGCCCTAAACTCTGCATAATGAAAAGTCAACCCCTTACCTTCAAAATAATCAGCTAACTCAATTATCACTTGGGGATTCTTAAGAGCATCAGAATCAAGGATAAAATAATTCTTCAATTCATCCGAGATTTTAAGATAATAATCAAATTCCTTTTTTATCTTATCTACAGATTTTACCTGATAGTAAATCTTATATGATTCATCTGGACAAAATGTGCATCTTCTCCATGGGCAACCCCTACCAAACTCAATTGGTATAATAATTTCTTTCATCTTCAAAGGTATATCATCAAAATCATATTCTGGTTCTGGTAAAGAATCTAACGAGACATTTATCTTTGAATCTGAAAGAAATACTTTTTCACCTTTCCTATAAATAAGGTTATAAAAAGGCTTATTGTTATCCTCCAAATATTCGAGTAAGCTTTCTACTGTAACCTCACACTCATTAAAACCAACATAGTCGCAATAACTAAAATTTTTAATTAGTTCATGAGAAAAACTACCAGAACAATCCTTTCCTCCAAATATCGAAACAATACTGGGGTTATAATCTTTTACTTTCTTACAAAGTAGTAGAGAGCTGCTTAATTGATAGTGGGAACAACTAAATCCTATAACCTTAAGTTCATCGAGATAAGGCAACAATCTATAATAAGTATAATCTAAAAACTGCCTCGCAATATCCCTCATACCCTCGAATTCATTCATACTTACTCCTATAGTGCTCAATCTCTCATAAAACTTATCTAAAGAATTCTCATAACTTTCCTCAAATAACAAAGAAGAAAATACATAATCGATGCTCATCACTTCTATGCCAAATTGTTCAGATCTTTCTAAAAAATTCTTCCATATCAAATTACTGAATTTATTGATGAATGGTAAAAATTCAAGATGAAAGTGGAAGGTTTTAACCTTTTTACCTTTCTTCTTTAGATATGATTGCATAATTGCAAGGTTTATATTTGGTATATTTGAAAACCATCTTGAGATAAACCTTGCATAAGGCATTGAAACAAACACGAAATCAAATGACATTTTTTATTATTAAATATTAAATACATTTTTTACAAACGTTATGCACAATCGCCCCTCGATTATCCATATCTGTGAAAATGCCTTGACCAACATCCCAAATTAAAACCTTTATCATCAACGCAATTTCATCTAAAATATATAAATTTTGAATCATTAAAATATAATAGAATTAATGCTCAATATTAACAAAATGGAAGACTCAAATAACCGTAAGTCTAAAAAGAGGACTAAATCTTTTATAATTATAATGATTTTTGTCCTTCTATTCTCGCTGTTCTATTTAACTCTCCAATCAGCTTTTATCACTGAATTTTTAAAGAAAGCAATCTTAAAAGAAGTTGAACTCGCTTCAAAACAAAAAGTCAGCATTAGGAAAATAAAAGTTAATCCTTTTCCACTATTCATAGAGGCAAAAGACGTTTCAATTATAAATGAAGTAAACAAGCAGATAATATCCATTAAAAGAATAAAAGGATATGTAAGCAATCCTCAAAGTATATTCAATAAAAAAATATACATAAATCGCCTCGTTATCTATGAGCCAATTATACATACAAACAAAGAAGAGATTGAAAAAATAGTATCAAACATTAACGAATATATTAAAAAACAGAGAGAAGATGTTTTAAAGGTTAAATTCAAAGTAATAGAAACAATAAAATGCAATGCAGACATCTCTATTCAAGACACGTATTTAAAATTTACAGACTTAAATACTGAGTTTATAACAGGTGAAAAAAACAAATTAAGGTTAAATATCAAAAATATCAATATAAAAGATGTCAATCTCCCAGACCTTAATTTCAATATCGATACTGACTTATCATTAAATAAAAATATTATTGAAGTAAAAAGACTAAAATTGGCATCTCTTGGCTCAACAATACAGGCAGAAGGCTACTATTCAAATAACAAAGGCTCATTAAAAACATCAATCAGCATCATTTTTGACACAATGAAACGAATCTTCAACCTAAAAGAAAATGGAAACGGTGAAATAAAAGCAAAAGGAGAGATAAGGTTTGATGATAAAACAAAATCACCCTTTTCAAAGGATGGCTGGAAAAACCTATTCATTGACCTAAAACTAAACGGAAATTTTTACCTTGAAACCCTGATGGAACTTTTAAAAGTGAAAGAAAAACTCAATGGATTCGTAAGCTTTCAGGGTATATTGAATGGTTCTATTAATAACATAAGAGGTAATGCAAACACAAAACTAAAAAATGGTAATCTATTTGGTGTAGATGTAGATTATCTCAAGTGTAACGTATCCTATCAAAATGGTAGAATGTTGTTTTCTGATGCAGAAGCAAAAGTATACAACGGTTTTGCGAAAGCTGAGGCATCCATAACCTTACCAGTTGTTAATTTTTATACACTTAACATAAAGTTTCAATCTGCAGACAACAAACCAATACTCAAGCTAATAGGCTGGGAACCTGATATTCCTCAAGGTAAAGTTGATGGTGAATTATCTACCTCAGGAAGTTATTTCAATCCCGACGGATGGTTTAAATATAAACCTCTCAAGAACCCATTGAGGGTTCCACTAATCAAAAATGTATCTGATGAAAACAAAAAAAATGTCTTAAATAGAATAAAAGATATAACTGGTAAATTCAGAATTCGTGATGGGATATTAACACTCTGGGATTTACATACAAGTACATCTGATTCGAGACTTATTATCTCAGGTGAGATAGACCTAAACAAAAAATTAATGAATCTAAAAAGCAGTCTAATAAGCAACAATGTGTATGACCTATTATATCCTTTCTATTCAAAACTAAAAGGTAACATAATTTTTTCTGGAGATATAAAAGGTAAATATGAAAATCCCCTTATCTCCGGTTCTGCTGATTTTAAAAATATAGATATAGATGGCTATTCCTTCGATAAAGCATCAGCAGTATTCTCATACAATAAAAACCTCTTAAACATCGAAAAACTCAGCGTAAGGGCAATGGGCGAAGAGCATACTGCACATGGTAATATTTACTTTCTTCATGCAAAAGAGCTTTTTGATATATCATCACCAGAATACGACCTTAAAGTATCTCTAATAAATGCTCGCTTCAAGAATATTGCCGACATCCTCAAAATTGATATAAAAACATCGGGCACATTAAATGCTAATCTTAATCTAAAAGGAAAGGGTAGCATCCCTGATATATCTGGCAATCTTAAAATAGACAATGTTTTAATCTATAAAATACCACTCGATTCTATATCAACTCCAATTGAATTTAAAAATAGAGAGTTGACGTTAAGCAGTCTAAAACTTGTAAAAGGAAATTCTATATTCACAGGTAACGGAAGTTTCTTTATCGACAATAAAAAGTTCAACTACCTACTAAATGGTAAAAATATCAATTTAAAAGACTTTAATCTTAAGTTAATAGACACCTCTATGGACATCTCATCTGAAGGTAGAGGAACTATTGAAAATCCATCTATAAAATTATATGCAACCTCAAACAACACAAATAATAAAAACTATAATATCGGCCATTCGACCATATCGGCAAAGATAGAAAATAAAACCTTAGATTTTTATGCCGACTTCCTCGATAAAAATGTAACCATAAACGGCAAGGCAAATCTTGATGAAAGATTTTCATGGAGTGCTGAAGCAACATTAAAAAAGGGTAGATATAATCTATTGATAACCAGTCTCCTAAAAGAAGTCCCTGAAGACCTTCAATTGAATCTTGAAGGCAAGATATCAATGAATGGAGACAAAAATAATATCAAGTCCTTTGCAAACTTAGAACATCTAACCCTTAATATTTATGGTCAAACATTCAACAATGTTAATAATATTCAACTCTTCTTACAAAATAGAAATCTCACAATCAAACCATTTAACTTAAAAAGCGGCCTCACTTCCTTCAAATTAGAGGGAGAAGTAGAAATAGGTAAACAATATGATATACTCATAAATGGTAGTTCATCTTTATCTCCTTTAAAAGGCTTATCGAACAAAATAGGTTATCTTAAAGGCGATACTGATTTCGTAGTCTCAATCACAGGTAAATGGGACAAACCGAAAGTAGATGGAGGAATGTCAGTAACTAATGCATCTTTTGGATTGAAGGACTATCCGTATTACTTAAGTTCAATTAATGGTTATATCTACATGGATGAAGACAAGATCATAATACAAAAAATCTCAGGGAAATTCAGTGGTGGCGATGTAAAACTATCAGGATCTGCAAACTTAAAAGCTTTTAATATTGAGAAGTTTTATTTAGATATAGGTCTAAACAATATATCACTTCCCCTTGGGAAAGACATAAACCTCAATATTGGAGGTTCTCTTATATATAAAGGCGATAAAAACAAACAACAGATTACAGGAGACGTTAAGATTAACAGAGCAAAATTCAGGCAAATGGTTGAATGGAGAACTTGGCTTGTGACAAAGAAGCAATTAGAGATAACAAAAAAAGAATCATCCCCATTTGAAAAAGCAGAATTAAATATAAGGATTTCAGGTAGTGAAAACATATTCATAGACAACAACATAGCGAGAGCGCCAGTTAATATCAGAGGTGACATGATTGTAAAGGGTACACCCTCTAATCCTGTCTTATTTGGTAGACTCGAATCGACCGAAGGTTACGTATACTTTAAAAACAATGAATTTCGAATAATCTATGCAAGTGCCGATTTCATAGACCCCAACATAATAAAACCAATCATACATTTAAATGCAGAGACCTTAGTTAAAGGATACAACATCAAACTAAACCTCGAAGGTCAGTTAGACCATTTTAACTTAGCCCTCTCATCTGACCCATATCTTGACGAGGTTGATATATTATCACTTTTAACAGTAGGTCAAATAGGAAAACAACTTAAAGGTCTCGCAGGAGGTATAGGTGCAGGAGAAGCAACCGCATTTATCACGGGAAAGGTTCAGGATGTAATTGAAGAAAGACTAAGAACCATTACAGGCCTTGATAGATTTCAAGTAGAACCATCCGTATCAACAGTAACTGGTACTATAAGCCCTAAGATTACTGTATCTAAAAGATTCATTAGCGATAAACTCTTCGTCACATATAGTAATCTTATTGGTTCTACAGAAGAACAAGTAATAAAAGTCGAATATCAAATCGATAAAAATATTTATCTGATAGGTGTTAGAGATGAGAGAGGTAGCATGGGTGGGGATATCAAATTCAGATTCGAATTCAAATGAAAAAACTTGTAAGCAATAATCTTAAAACCTTTATATTGTTAATACTACTAAATATTTTCATTATCTTAATAAATCCAAATGGTCTATTTGCAGACCCAATAGTAGAAGACATCGATATAGAAGGATTATATTCAATATCAAAAAAAGAATTTTTATATCTTCTTGGCATTAATAAAGGGGATAGGATTAACAGAGACGTTGTAAAAGAAGGCATCAAACGCGCATTTTTGAAAGGCATCTTTGAAGATATATCAGTAGAAGCATTAGGAGACGAGAAAACAAACGTTAAAATCAAAGTCAGAGAACGATATTTAATAAATAACATATATATAAATGGTGACTATACCCTATCTAAAAAAACTATCAGAGAATTATTCCAGATTAAAGAAGGCGATATATTAAGATGTGAAGACTTTGGGAAAAACATCGAAAACTTAAAAAGAGAATTTACCATAAGAGGTTATCCCAACCCCGAAATTCAAATACATGTAGAAAAGAACCCCAAAAAGAAAAAAGCAAACATCTATCTTCAAATAAATGCGAATAAACCAAAACTTATAAAAATGATTAAGATTAAAGGAACAGACCTGGACATTAAAGGCAACATGAAACTCTCTGAAGGAGATGTCCTCAACGAACTACAATTCAAAAGGGATATTGATAGAATAACAGCATATCTTAAGAGAAGAGGTTACTTTAAGCCTTCCATTAAATATCATATTTCTGATGATGGCATTATAGAAATAAATGTAAATGAAGGCAAACGACTTGAAATCTATTTTCATGGAAATACCTTATCAACAAAAAAATTATACAATGAAATCCCATTCTTCGAGGCTGAAGAATTTAACGAAGACATCTTAGAAGAATCCGTACAAAGACTCATTAGACTATTACATTCAAAAGGTTACGCATTCGCTCAAGTTGCGCCAGTACTCAAAGAAAGAGATGACCTAATAGAACTCCATTATTATATACATGAAGGCAATAAGATATTTGTGAACGATATATCTTTCAAAGGAACGCATATAAGTAAAGATAGTTTGAAAAACATAATATCTTTAAAGGAAAGTGATCTATACAATCCAGATGAACTTGACGATGATGTACAAAGACTCAAGGATTTTTATACAGCCTTAGGTTATCTATCTGCTGAGATAATTGATGTGCAAACAGAATTCGATAAAGAAAATCAAAATGTTGACATAATTATATCTATAAATGAAGGTAAACAAACAAAAATTAGAAATGTAGAAGTAAAAGGTATCTCCTCAACACACAGACCAAATATATACGAAATCATAAAGATAAAAAAAGACGATATCTATAATGACAATAGCATATATGAAGCAAAGTTAAGAATAATTGATTATTACTTATCAAAAGGTTTTTTAGACGCAAATATATCTGTTTATACAGAATTCCATGATGGTACTGCAGATTTAATATTCAATATTGAAGAAGGCAAGGAATATTCATTTGGTAAGACAATAATAACTGGAAATTTTAAGACCAAATACGCAGTCATTCAACGAGAATTGGAATCTGAAGAGAATGCGGTCTTCGATTATAAAACACTAACAAAAGAAAGACAGAATCTTTACAAATTAGGTTTATTTTCAGACATCGAAATAGAAACTATTGACTCCTATAACAATAAGAAAGATATCCTCATGAGGTTAAAAGAAGGCAATGCCGGATCATTAGAATTAGGCATTGGCTATGGCGAATACGAAAGACATAGGGCTATGCTCGATCTTAGCTATAGAAACTTATTTGGCATGAACAGACATGGTTCCTTAAGATTCGAACTAAGTTCCCTTGAAAAAAGGGCAATATTACAGTACTATGACCCTTGGTTTTTAAATTTTCAGCTTCCATTCAGAGCCTTCTTACTCACGGAAAGCAAAAAAGAGATAAACATAGATACAAGGGAAACAAGATATAAACTCACAAGGAATACAGCATCTGCTGGTTTTGAAAAAAGAATAAGCGATTCAATTAAGGCTGAGCTATACTATGAATTCTCATTCGTCAATACATATGATGTAAAACCTGATGTCATCTTGAGCAAAGAAGACACAGGTACACTTATTATAAGCGGACTCAGATTTGGTATATTCTACGATACAAGAGACAATGTCTTTTACCCTTCAAAAGGAATTCTCTCAGGCATTACTACGAAAATCACAGCACCTTTATTCTTTTCAGAGACAAACTTTATAAAACTAAGCATTTTCTGGAATATGTATAAGGAGATTATGAGCAATTTAGTACTTGCTGGTTCTCTAAAAGGAGGCTTTGCTCAAGGTTATTTAAGAACGAACGAGCTTCCAATTGTTGAAAGATTCTTCCTTGGTGGAAGATCAACTGTAAGAGGTTATGACCAAGACATGTTAGGTCCTAAAGGTAAGGATGGCAATCCTATTGGTGGAAATGTGTTCTTGATGGAAAGCGTAGAACTACGCTCCTCACTTGGCAAGGGAATTGGATTAGTTGCATTCCTTGACGGTGGAAATGTATGGCTCGATATAAAAGACGTTAATCCTTCAGATATAAAATTCACAACCGGCTTAGGTATTAGATATAAGACTCCCGTTGGTCCTTTAAGAATCGACTATGGCATAAAATTACAAAAAGAAAAAGGAGAAAGTAGCGGTGAAATACACTTTAGTATTGGACATGCTTTTTAAAGAAAAACATCTTACAAAAATATATAAAACCAATATCATATTGTTTATCATAATGGTTTTTTCTCTAATATACTTTTCAGATATAACAAATGCACAAATAAACGACCGCGTTATTGCCTACATAATGGACAATGCAATAACACTGAGTGAATTCAATGAAGTATATGAAAAAACAAAAAAGGTCTCACCCGAGATTACAAAAGAAGAAGTTATAAATACAATGATAAATAGAATATTATTAATAAATGAAGCGAAAAAAATTGGATTGACAGCCTCTGATGATGACAATTTGTTAAAAGAATACATCGATATAAAGATAAAGACATTCATACAAATAAAAGATGAAGAAATAGAACAATTTTATGAAAATAACATAACAGAGTTTAAAGACAAGACATTAGATGATGTAAAAGATGAAATAGAAAATTACTTAATAGAAAAAGAGTTAAATAAATTATTAAAAAAACACATAGAAGAACTTAGAGAAAAATCATGTATTAAAATACAACTCGAATAATAAGTTATAATAAATAAATCAATAAGAAATAAATTTTTGAGCAATATCTGTATTATATATAAAACATTTAAATGCAATCTTTACAAATAGTATATAGATGATTTTTATACAAAGCAAGAAATAAAGTTTATGAGAATTTTCGTACTATCTATCATGTTGCTATTAATTTTTTTAGTCGTTAATACGAACAGTGCTAACGACATAAAAGCCATCGAATCAGAATTTAATAATAAAGATTGGAAAGTTCGCTTTTCGGTACTCGATAAGATTAAAGATATCTCCCAAAAAGACTCGATAACTTTCTTAATTAAAGTTGTCAGTAATCGTGCAGAATACTGGCCAATAAAAATTAAGGCAATACAACTTTTAGGTAAAAGCCATGACCCTGAGGCACTAAACACTTTGTTGACAATATTTAATGACCCTTTTTTAAACTGGGAATGCCCCTCTATAAAATCCTATACTGCATATGCCCTTGGTAACTTTAAAAATAATCATAAAGTCTTCAATTCATTAATTAATGCTGTTGACGATAAAGAAGTATTAACCCGAGAAGCAGTCATAACTTCACTTGGCAAAATAGCAAATCCGGAGGCAATTCCATATTTACTTAATGCTTTAAACGACAAAAGTATTGCAGTGAGATTAAGCGCCCTGAAATCCCTCGAAGAAATTGGTGATATAAACACAATACCCCATATACAAAACTTTATTAATCGTGAAATCGACTCAACTATCAAAGAAATGGCTTTAATCATTTTAAACAATATATCTACTAATCATAAATAGCTTAAAGTCTAAATGAAAATCCTTGGTATAACAATAGGTGATCCAAATGGAATCGGTCCAGAGGTTGTTGTAAAGGCAATATTCAGCTTAAAAGGTAGCAAAAAGTTTATACCCGTAATAATAGGAAATAAATCGGTCATCACAAAGGCACAACAAATCTCTAAAACACCTTTTAAAATAAGATGTGTTGACAACATAGATGTCTACCATAAAGATTGGGAGTCTATCCAATTAATTCACATAAACAAGCCTGATAAAATCATTAAGGGAATTGCAACTAAAGAAAGTGGCTTTGCATCAGTTCAATATATAAAAAAAGCAATAGAACTTGCCAAAACTGGTATCATCCATGGGATAGTAACCGCACCCATCTGCAAAGAAGCGATTAATAAATCAGGATTTCACTGGGAAGGTCATACAGAAATGCTTGCAGAATTAACGATGAGTAGTAACTACGCAATGGTATTCAAAGGGGGACCTTTAATGATTATACTTGCTACAATCCATAAGCCCTTAAAAGCAGTCCCAAACCTTATAACAAAACAGGTTTTAATAAAGGTTATAAAACTTGCAAAAAAAACTTGTGACATGTTTCGTATAAAAAAACCAAAGATTGCTGTTGCAGGTCTTAATCCACATGCTGGTGAAAATGGACTATTCGGAGATGAAGAGATTAACATCATAAAACCTGCTATATTAACGTGCAGACATGAGGGGATTAACGTTTCAGGACCATATCCACCAGATACAGTATTTCACATGGCTTACAAAAGAAAATTTGATATTGTTGTCTGTATGTATCATGACCAGGGTTTAATACCTCTAAAGATGATTGCCTTTGATAAAGGTGTAAATATAACTGTTGGCCTGCCATTCATAAGGACATCTCCAGATCATGGAACCGCATATGATATAGCATGGAAAGGCATTGCAAATCCATCAAGTATGATAGAAGCAATTAAGACTGCATCAAGACTCATTATTAAATAATCCTCTATCTATTATCCTTAATAAAAGAATAGTACACCTTAAATCATTAAATTCATATATTTAGGGTGCTTTATTAAGCATGAAAGTTGCATCTATTGCGTTTATAGCGTTTGTTGCGTTTATTGCGTTTATTGCTTTTATAGAATTTATAAAATTATTTAAAAGAATGATATAAGGTATCGAAAAATAAATCTTCTCGCAACATCTGCACAATATTAAGTTAAATTTATGGAGTAAGGGTTAATTGGCAATAGCTCAATTTATGAAACAAAATCACGGGTCTTCACTACTGAGGCTGAAGTCGAAGCGTAAGCCTCAGATATAAAATAAATAACTACATTACAATACCCAATAAACTATACATCTGTATAAAAGGTAGTTTATTTTGTTTCATAAATTGAGTTATTGCCATCGTTATAGCGTTCGTTGCGTTAATTGCGTTTATTTAAAGGCTGCAAGGCGCAGAGCGCAACATCTGCACTATATTAGGTTTAATTTATGGATGAAGGGGGGTAGGTAGTTTATTTTGTTTCAGAAATTGAGTTATTGCCAGTATTATGGATTTATTTAATAGTATTGTTAATCAAATAGTGTTGTTAGAAGATTTGTCTTCTCTTCTATGTGTTTTGTTATTTGTTCTTGTTCTTTTTTAATTTTAAATAGTTCATCTGCAATATCTAAAGAAGCAAGTATTGATGCTTTTAAAGGCGTGATGTTTGGCATTGCATTATAAACCTCTTTTAATTTTTTGTCTACGTAAGACGCAAGTTCTTTAATATATTCCTCTGGGGCATCGCCTTTTATAGTGTATTTCTGCCCTAATATATAAACCTCTGTGCTACCCATTTTAGTCAATGTTTATAGATTCGAGTTCATCAAGTAAAGATTCGATTTGATTCTTTACAAGATTCTTTTCTAATTTGAGTTGTTCTATCTCCTGGTTTTTTTCGTCAAGGAGCATCTCAAGCTCTTTAATCCTTTTTTCTGCAATTGCCTTTTCCTCTTTCAATGTTTTAACACGTTCGATAGCAATAGATATTTTTTCTTCAAGTTCTTTAAGTTTATCCACTTGTATATCCTCCTTCTTTAAATCTACAGGTTGTTTATTGTTACTATCAAATTCTTCAAAGAGGGTTTTTTGTGCAACCATTGCACATAAGATAACAAAATGTACTGATTATTGTCTACAGTTTTTCAAAGATCGTGTTAGTTTGTGATAAGAATTCATTGTTAATAGATTTATATATAAAATAAGAAGACAAAACTTTTTTGACATAGTTTTTTGTCTCTGTATAAGGTATATCTTCTATAAATTCATCTATTGATTTGTATCTTTTGTTTTTAAGCCACCTCTTTACGCTATCTTCTCCCGCATTGTATGCTGCTAAGGCGTATGTATATGAACCGAATTCTTGGAGTAAACGACTTAGGTATTTAACACCTGCTGATATGTTATTCTCGACATCTAAGATATCATGAGAATTTTTAATCTTTTTATTAATTTTAAGGGCAGTCCCTGGCATCAATTGCATAAGCCCGAGAGCCCCGGCTGGGGATATTGCGTCTGGGTCAAATCTACTCTCTTCTCTTATAATTGAGATAACAAATAAAGGGTCGATTCTGCTGCTTGAGGATACTTTTTCTACTAAACTAATGTAGGCTGATGGATATAGGAAGCTGATTAAACTATTGTCAAAAGGCAATCTTGTAGCAATCTTAACCGAGTGTTTGTATTCGCCAATATCATTAAGTTTTTTAATTATATATAAAATATCACTTAATGAATTGGTCTTTTTTGATAAGTAAAGGATTTCATTTAATGCCTCTCTTTTGAAACCTAATTCAAGTAGGATATCTATCCTTAAAATGTTCATAGAGTTTTTAGTGTCAATTTTTGCGATTTGCTTTAAATCAAATTTATCAGGTGAACCTATATCACTGTTTGACACTTTTTTAAGATCTTTATTTTTTAGAATAGATAAAAAAGTATAAAAATTATTATTTTTATTGATTATTTTTTTGTATATTTCTTCTGCATTGCCGCCGTTTTCTTCGAGGCTTCTTGCTTGCCAATATAGGTATTTTATATCTTCGTATTTTTTATAAAGATTGCCAAATATCTCGTATGCCTTTCCATATTCACCTTTCTGGTAATAAGTCCATCCAACGCCCCATATTGCGTCTTCTTTGTCTGCTGGAAATTTATCTGTTATTTGTTGATAAAGCGATAGTGCATCATCGTACTTTTCATCCCTTCTCATATCAGACGCTATAGCTATCAATATAGATCCCATACGACTATCATTCATGTTTAGGATATTTTCAATTTCTGATATTACAGTGTCTTTTAAACCAGCCCTGTAAAGTGACCTTAGTTCCCAATATTTGTCTTGTGCTTTTTTGTAAATTTCAGATGCCTCAATATATTTCTTTTGTTTAAAGAGTGTGAAACCAAGCTTATTTAAAATTTCTTTTTTTAATTTGCCATTATCTTTAAGCAAGATTTCTTTTAGTAATTCTTCTGCTTTTTTATATTTCATCTTTCTAATAAGATTTTCTGAACGTTCTAATAGGTCTTCGATATTTAAATTACTTGGATCGATCTCAGAAGATGCGATATCTGAGAGTATGTCTGCACTAAGGTAAATCTCTTTGAATAATTCTTTTGATTTTTCCGTCATATTGTTGTTCTTTAGCCATATGGCATATAAATATTTGATTTCGTTATCCTGAGGGTAATCTTTAATATATTTTCTAAATAAATTTTCTGTGCATTTCTCATTAATTTCCTGAGATTCTTTGATCTCTCGGATTCTTGCCTTCTTTAAAAGTGGAGTATCTGGGAATTCATTAAGTAGGTCCCTGATTATGTTAAGAGATTCTTTATGGTTATCGATTTCATGGTAGGCGTCAGATAACCAGAACATTACGTAATCGGCAAGTATAGGAAATGAAGTCTTGGCTTTTGTCAGATAGGTAATCGCTTCATTGAATTGCTTTTTATCGAGTTTTTCCTTACCTTTCTGGAGATATAATCTTCCGTCTATCTCATCTGCACTTAGCAGGGAAGAAAAAGAAAATAATGTAAATAAAATAATAAAAGTCTTCTTCATAGAAATATCATATTAAATAATTAGTTTTTCATCAATATATTTTGAGATAGGCATAACGCTATACCCAACACCGGGGTCAGGTCTTATACCCAACATCGGGGTCAGGTCTTGAATCTTGAATTTTATTAAATCCCAAAACTTTCACGCTCTATGCTTTGCGCCATGCGCTTTGCTTCTTTCCAGTCGCAAAGGCGACCAACTTCCAATGCGAAGCATTAAATTCGATAAACTCTATAAACGCTATAACCCTACAAACGCAATAAACGCAACAAACGCTATAAACTCTATAAAAGCAATGAACGCTATAAACGCAATGAACGCAATAAACGCTATAATCTTTGAGCAATATCTGCACTATACATCCAACCTTTAATATAACTGAGGCTTACGCTTCGACTTCAGCCTCAGTAGTGAAGACCCGTGATTTTGTTTCAGAAATTGAGTTATTGCCAATTAACCCTTCATCCATATATTAAACCTAATATAGTGCAGATGTTGCGAGAAGATTTATTTTTCGATACCTTAAGTAACGTCTGTGTATAACCTCATGAATATCCTTATTATTACTTAACAAATACATTATAAGCACACTATTCAGTCCCTCCAATAGTCCCATCGAGTTAAATAAATCTTCGAGCAATATCTGCACTATACATCCAACCTTATTTTACGCCATGCGCTATGCGCTTTGCGACTATTAACCAATCTTTGTAAATAATACACTTTTTTGATATATTAAATAACTATTTTAGATAATTACCACTATATGTTAAAATTTTAAAAATGGAAGAATTTGGAATCGTAAAAAAGATAGACGGTAATATTGCAGTCGTTACAATATCCAAAAAGGGTTTTTGTGAAAGTTGTACATTAGGATTATGTAAATCTTCAGAAGAGTCAATGGAGATAAACGCTTTAAACCATGTAAATGCACAAATTGGACAAAAAGTTAAGATATTGATCAAGCCATATTCTTACATAAAGGGTTCTATCCTTATATATGGAATACCTGCTATTTCTTTTGTTCTCGGCATAATAATAGGCAGAGAAATATTTGGTATTCAATTAGGTATTTTTGATCCCGATTCGGGATCGGCTTTCTTGGGTTTTGGAGCATTAGCCCTTTCATTAATCTTAGTCAAAATATGGAGCTCAAAATTAAACCAAAAAAGCAGGTTATTACCAGTTATAAAGAAGATAATCGAATAGTCGATTTCAAAAGGTTAAGAAGATTTAAATATCCTTAACCATAAGATTTAAATAAATAAACCTAAATTAATAAATAGAGGGGGTTTTATGGCTAACTTTGATGTTGAGAAAATACGCAACATAGCTGTAATAGCTCATGGAGGTGCAGGTAAAACATCTCTTGTAGAAGCAATGCTTTATGACACAAATTCAATTGACAGACTTGGAAATGTTGAAGATGGCACTACTACGACAGATTATGAACCAGAGGAGATCTCAAGGAAAATCACTATTACATCATCCGTAGCATTTTGTAACTGGAATGGCTACAGAATAAATGTCATTGACACACCTGGTTTCATAAATTTCCTTGAAGATGCAAGAGGCTGTCTAAGGGCTGTAGATGGTGCTGTTATCATAGTAAGTGCAATATCCGGGGTAAAAGCAGAAACACAAAAGGTTTGGAAATATGCCTCAGAATTTGAGTTACCAAGACTAATATTCGTCAACAAAATGGATAAAGAGAATGCAAACTTCCTAAGAGCCATTGGCGATGTTGAGAAGGCATTCGAGATGGATGCAATACCGCTTAATTATCCAATAGGTTCTGGAGAAAAGTTTATTGGGATAGTTAATCTCATCAATAACAAAGCATATAAATTCACAAACGGAAAAGCCGAAGAGATTGACATACCCCCTGACATTCTATCAGACATTGAAGACTATAGAAAAAAACTCGTAGAAAAGATTGCTGAAGCAGACGATACACTTCTTGAAAAGTATCTTGAAGGTGGTTCTCTAACAGAAAACGAACTAATCGAAGGAATAAGAAAAGGTTCTATATCAAAAAGGTTCATCCCCGTAATATGTGGTTCTGCTACAAGAAATATAGGCATCATCCCTTTAATAGAGTCAATAATACTATGTTTACCATCGCCAATTGATATGGCTCATATAAAACCAATAAAAGGTAAAAATCCTAAAGATGGTAAAGAAGTTGAGAGAAAACCTTCCCAAACAGAGCCTTTATCCGCATACGTCTTTAAAACCATAGCCGACCCATTTGCTGGAAGGCTTTCCATCTTTAGAGTCTATTCAGGTTTACTCAAAGCAGACACTAACATACTCAATTCCACAACAGGAACAAAAGAAAGGGTTGGACAGGTATTCTATCTTCTTGGTAAAAAACAAATACCTGCACAGATTATAGGTCCTGGCGAAATAGGAGTCGTTGCAAAACTTAAAGATACATATACTGGCGATACACTCTCTGATGAGACCAATCAAATCATCTTCGAAAAGATAAAATTTGCAGACCCAATAATCTCTTATGCAATAGCACCAAAGAGTAAAGGCGATGAAGAAAAGGTTAGTACTGCTCTTCATAGAATACTTGAAGAAGACCCAACATTAAAATTTCAAAGAGACGATGAAACCAAAGAGATGCTACTCTCAGGCATGGGACAAGTTCATCTTGAGGTAACACTCGAAAGATTAAAGAGAAAATTCGGTGTTGAAGTTATAATGAAGACCCCTAAGGTTCCATACAGGGAGACGATTAAAGCATCTGCACGTGCTCAAGGAAAGTATAAGAAACAGTCAGGTGGTCGCGGACAGTACGGTGACTGCTGGATAGAGATTGAACCCTTACCTCGTGGTGGCGGTTATGAATTCGTAGATAAGATTGTCGGTGGTGTCATACCACAGCAATACAGACCTGCTGTGGAAAAAGGAATATTAGAAACCATGAAAGAAGGCATTATAGCAGGCTACCCAATTGTAGATTTGAAGGTAACATTATATGACGGCTCATACCACCCCGTCGATTCCTCAGAAATGGCATTCAAGATTGCAGGTTCTATGGCTCTTAAAAAAGCATTCTTAGATGCAAAACCAGTACTCCTTGAACCTATAATGAAAGTAGAGGTTATCACACCAGACGACACACTTGGAGCAGTTATTGGCGACCTAAATTCAAAAAGAGGAAAAGTTCAGGGCGTTGAGCCACAGGCAGGTGGTAACCAAAAGATCATAGCGCTCGTACCGATGGCAGAAATGTTGACATATGCCAATCAACTCCACAGTCTTACTTCAGGTAGAGGTCTTTATTCTATGGAATTCTATATGTACGAAGAATTACCAAGTCATCTTGCTCAGAAGATAATCTCTGAACGCGAAGCTCAAAAGAAAGAGAAAGCCGAGTAAAGGGAACAGGTTAGATGGCAAAGGACTATAAGGAAACACTTAATCTTCCCAAAACAGACTTTCCCATGAAAGCAAATCTCCCGCAAAAGGAACCAGAAATCTTAAAATTCTGGGAAGAAAATAAGATTTACGACAAATTACAAATAAAAGGAAGGAAGTCTTCTTATTACATATTACATGATGGTCCACCATATGCAAACGGACATATCCACATGGGACATGCCCTTAATAAGATTTTAAAAGATATACTTGTGAAGTTTAAGACGATGAAAGGGTATTATGCCCCATTTGTTCCTGGATGGGACTGTCACGGTCTTCCAATAGAATTGCAAGTCGATAAAAACCTTGGAGATAAAAAGGACAAACTTGATATCTTAGAAAAAAGAAGACTCTGTAGAGAATACGCTAAAAAATTTGTTCAGATACAAAAAGAAGAATTTAAGAGACTTGGCGTATTTGGGGATTGGGAAAACCCATACCTTACCATGTCAAATGAATATGAAGCTACAATAGTAAAAGAATTCTGTAAATTTGTGATTTCAGGCTATATTTACAGAGGCAAGAAACCTGTCCATTGGTGTCCATCCTGTGTAACAGCTCTTGCAGAGGCTGAAGTTGAATATTATGAGAAAGAATCTCCATCAATATTTGTAAAATTTAAAATCAGCGAAGAGGACATAAACAAATACTTACCAAAACTTAAAGACAAACCTGTTTTTATACTAATCTGGACCACAACTCCGTGGACCTTACCTGCTAATCTCGCCTTGGCATTTCACCCAGATTTTGAATACATTGCTACTGAAAAGGACGGAGAATTCCTTATCATTGCAAGAGAAAGACAAAAAGCCCTAAAAGAAAAACTCGGTCTTAATGACAATGAAGAACTCATATTTAAAGGAAGAGATATATTAGGAATGAGCGCACAACATCCTTTTATTAAAAGAAGATCAAAAATAGTCCTTGCCGAATTTGTATCGCTTGAAGAAGGTACAGGAATTGTTCATATTGCTCCAGGCCATGGCGAAGACGACTATGAAATTGGTTTAAAATACGGTCTTGATATCTATGCACCCGTTGATAGACATGGAAAGTTCAATCTCCAGAAAGAAGATGAACCCAAATACCTACACGGAAAGTTTGTATTTAAAGCTAATAGTGAAATAATAGAAATTTTGAAAGACAATAACAGTTTACTAATTGAAGAAAAAATTACACATTCATATCCTCATTGCTGGAGATGCAAAAAACCCGTTATCTTTAGGGCGACAGAACAATGGTTTATATCATTAGAAAAGAATAATCTGAGAAAAAGGAGCCTGGCTGAAATCGATAATGTCATATGGATACCGAAGTGGGGTAAAGATAGGATTTATGGTATGGTGTCTAACAGACCCGACTGGTGTATATCAAGACAACGCACGTGGGGTGTTCCCATAACATTAATCAGGTGCAAAAACTGCGATGAGTACATAATTGAAGAAAATATCCTTAACTCAATAGTAGATATAACAAAAAAACATGGCTCTGATATCTGGTTCGAAAAAGATGTCAAGGAACTTCTCCCACCTGATTACAAATGCAAAAAATGCGGCAGTACAGACTTCTCAAAAGAAACAGATATACTTGATGTTTGGTTTGATTCAGGCGTCAGTCATGCTGCAGTCATGGAACTTGATGAAAGGCTATCATGGCCAGCAGACATGTATCTTGAAGGCAGTGACCAGCATAGAGGATGGTTCCAGAGCTCCCTCATAACATCTGTAGGAACGAGGGGCACCGCACCTTATAAAACAGTCTTGACACACGGTTTTGTAGTAGATGGACAAGGCAAAAAAATGTCTAAATCTCTCGGGAACGTAATTGCACCACAAGAAATTATTAAAACAAACGGAGCTGAATTACTAAGATTATGGGTCTCTGCTGAAGATTACAGGGATGACATCAGACTATCCAGAGAAATAATGGACAGGCTTACCGAAGCTTATAGGAAAATTAGAAACACATGCAGATTTTTATTGAGTAACCTCTACGATTTTGATTGGTCAGATTATAGCAACCATCTTTTAGAAATAGATTCATGGGCTATGAGCAGGTTACAGACCTTTATTGAAAAAATAAACAATGCATACGAAAGATACGATTTTCACGAAGTATTCCACTATCTATATAACTTCTGTGTAACCGACATGAGCTCATTCTACCTCGATATTCTGAAAGATAGACTATACACCTTCAAAGCAGACTCAAAAGAAAGAAAGGCTGCTCAATGGGTTCTATCAAACATACTATTGTCTATAACTCGCATCATGGCTCCCATATTATCTTTCACGGCAGAAGAAGTGTGGCAAAATATTAGGACATACCATAAAAAAATCGAGGAATCCGTCTTTCTATCAAAATTTCCGTCTGTTGACAAAAGTTTTTTAAACACAGAGCTCGAGAAAAGATGGGAAGACTTAACAATTATAAGAGACGAAGTCAATAAAGCACTTGAATTAAAAAGGGCAGAAAAACTCATCGGCAACTCTCTTGAAGCTAAGGTTATCATATCCTCCAAAAACAAATACAATGACCTACTTAAAGCATACAAAGATTTTTTACCAACTCTTTTCATCGTGTCTGCAGTCGAACTTTCTGATGAAAGATTAGAAGATTCATACTTAAGCCCCGAGATTGAAGGACTACAGATAAAAGTAATAAAAGCACCAGGTGAGAAATGCCAAAGGTGCTGGAATTGGAGCGAGAGTGTAGGTAGTTTCTCAGAATCGCCCGATATATGTGAAAAATGTTACAGGGTCTTATTTAATTAATGTATAGAAGAACAATTATACCTATAGTTCTTTTAGTTATAGCAACAGACCAGATAACAAAATACATAATTAATTACTACATTAGAATATACGATTCAGTAAGGATATTCCCATTTCTACATATCGTTAATGTTAGAAACACAGGTGCAGCTTTTGGGATGCTTAAAGGCATAGATAGTAACTTCTTTATATTCATATCTATAATCGCAATTGTCTTTGTCATTATTATGCTAAAGAAAAAAACCTATAATTCATTTGGCCTCTCATTATTGCTCGGCGGAGCAATAGGTAATCTAATCGATAGGTTAATTTATGGATATGTGATAGACTTCATTGATATCTCATTTGGTAGATTTCACTGGCCAGCCTTCAATGTTGCTGACTCATCACTCACAATTGGTATCGCAATAATCTTAATAACTTCAATTCTAAAGAAAAATTGAAATGCACCCAATACTATTTAAAATTGGACCTTTTACAATACACACATACGGCGTTCTTGTAGCTTTAGGGTTTCTTATAGGAACCTCATTTGCAATTAAACATGCCAAAGAATATAACATAACAAAGGATACAATAGTTGATATCGCATTCTACATAATCCTTTCAGCACTTATAGGCTCAAGGTTATTCTTCATATTGATTAAGCTTGATTACTATATCAAAAATCCCTTATCAATATTTAAAATCTGGGAAGGCGGCCTTGTCTTTTATGGCGGTGTCCTACTCGCTATACCCGTTGTAATTTTATATGCAAAAAAACACTTCCTTAGTATCTTAAAAATAGCAGACATATTCTCACCATCCATTGCCATTGGACATGCTATTGGTAGGCTTGGCTGCTTCTCCGCAGGCTGCTGTTACGGTAAGCCCTCATCCACACTACCATGGGCTATCACATTTACTGATCCACACTCTATCGCCCCAATTGGAATCCCATTACACCCTACACAACTATACGAATCGTTGGGCGAATTCACAAATTTTATAATCTTACTAATCTTAAGAAAGAAAAAGTCTTTTGATGGTCAGTTGTTCCTAATATACCTAATATTTTATTCAATCTTACGTTTTACTATAGAATTTTTTAGAGGTGACCCCGACAGGGGACTAATCCTCACAACCTTCTCTATACCCCAATTCATAAGCCTACTGACCTTCTTCTCATCTATCATCATATATATAAAGCTCAAAAAAACAAGAAGCATTAATTCTTAGCAAGACACACCAGATTTTCATTACATCAAAACTTAACCCTGAGTCACAAAAGCAAATAAGCCTGAGGATTTAAATCTAATCCAGCTATATTATTAGAATTGAGATGAAAATACCCTGCTGATGCTATCATCGCTGCATTATCTGTGCAAAGGGAAATTGGAGGTAAAAATAATTCAACCCCTCTTTCATCAGCCATTTCAATCATCCTTCTTCTCAATTCAGAATTAGCAGCAACACCACCAGATAACACAACCCTCTTAACAAAACTTCTCTTAATTGCCCATTCCGTCTTTCTAACAAGAACATCAACAACCGACTTCTGGAAAGATGCCGATATGTCTCGAATTAGCGCACTATCTACTTCAATCTTCTTTTGATAAAGTCCCTTCTCCTTTAAAAAATTTAAAACAGCAGTCTTTAAGCCACTAAAACTAAAATCAAGGGATTTTGGTAGATATGCCCTTGGAAATCTTATAGCATTCGGATTACCTTCTCGAGCAAGACGATCAATAACAGGTCCTCCAGGATAACCAAGACCGAGCAACTTTGAGACTTTATCATAAGCCTCACCTGCAGCATCGTCCCTTGTCCTTCCAAGCTCTGTATATTTTCCAAAACCATCTACCTTATATATAGATGTATGTCCTCCTGAAACTATTAGTGCGAGAAAAGGGAAATCAGGTTCATACTCTCCAAGAAAAGAAGAGAATATATGACCCTCGAGATGATTCACACCAAGAAGGGGAATATTAGTCGCATAAGATATTGCCTTTGCGAAAGAGCAACCAACAAGTAACGAACCAATAAGCCCAGGACCCTTACAGACTGCGATACCAGAAACATCACTCAAAGAAACGCCAGCCGTCTTTAATGCTTCATCAACTACTGGATAAATCATCTCTATATGCCGTCGAGATGCAAGTTCAGGCACTATACCGCCATACTTCTCATGGATCTCCTTTTGTGTAGAAACTATATCGGATAGGATTTTACGACCATTATCTACAATTCCCGCAGAAGTATCATCACACGAAGTATCTATACCAAGGATAAGCATTAAAATATTTCAATTGATATATATTAACTAAACCCTTCCAGACTCGACAGCACTCTTACTAATAGTAAAACATTTGCTACTCACAAGCTTTCTCAAACTCTCCAATCTCAACTTCTCATTTCTTGAAAGATACAATTTAACCATTAAATCCTCATCATTCACAAGTTCATCGAGAACATCTTGAGGTGTATGCGGGTTTAATGCAACACCTTGTCTAACAAATGGGTCTACATCCTTGGATAACTTTCTTAATGTCTCCTTGCTGGTATTGCGATTTTTTGCAACAGCAGCCCTTATCATCCAATCAACATCTTCTGCAAGTTGATCGAGTACTTCAGCTGGCGTATCAGGATCATTCGCCGTCTTCCATTTACTCTCTATCACACTCATAAATACCTCCTCTTATTGCTTTAAGATCACATAAATCAGCCTCTTTAATCTACAAATTTTTTACATGCATGTCAATAACCATTTACAACCATGTTACGTAAAAATCATTTATGCACATTTGGGAAACTATTTATGGATAAAATAATGCAGATGTTGCGAAAAAATTTATTTTTCGATACCTTTTATGCACATTGTATATAACAATATGATTATACTTATATATAGTTAATGATTATCTTATTACAACTCTAATATGGACATCTTAAATAAATTTATCGAGTTAAATAAATTTTTGAGCAATATCTGCATTAAATTGAAAACGTCTAAATTCAATCTTTACAAATATTACATAAATGATATTTACGTAACATAACCATTTATAACCATGTTACAGAAATATCATTTGTTTACATATAGGAAAATAATTATGAATAATATAGTGCAGATATTGTGAGAAGATTATAGCGTTTATTGCGTTCATTGCGTTCATTGCTTTTATAGAGTTTATAAAGTTATTTAAAAGAATGATATAAGGTATCGAAAAATAAATCTTCGAGCAATATCTGCACTATATACCCAACCTTATATAATAAAATTAAAACAATGGCAATAACTCAATTTATGAAACAAAATCACGGGTCTTCACTACTGAGGCTGAAGTCGAAGCGTAAGCCTCAGATATAATATAAATATCTACATTACAATACCCAATAAACTATGCATCTGTATAAAAGGTAGTTTATTTTGTTTCAGAAATTGAGTTATTGCCAATTACCCTTTAGCCTTTTTTACGACATGCGCTCTGCGCTTTTATTGAACGCAACAAACGCTATAAATTCCAGTCGCTAAGGCGACTAACTTCCAGTACCGCTTACACCATTAACACAAATTTATTTGGAAAAATATATTCACTACTGATAAAATAATTGTGTAGAACAAATGGACCCAAAAGAACTGATAGGACAAGCACAATTATTATTTGTTGAAGGCAAAATCAATGAAAGTATAGAACTATTTAAAAAAGCCCTCGATGAAGGTGGAGACCCTTTCATGATAAACCTCACACTTGGTGCTGCAAAAATGAAACTAAACGATTATGAAAATGCCATTGAGTATCTTAACAAAACAATTGAAATAAACAACAAAAACCCTCGACCTTACTATTACCGAGGGTTAGCACATCTTCATAAAAAAGAATACGACAAAGCACTCGCCGATTTTACTTACGCAATAGAACTTAAACCAGACTTTTACCAAGCTAAATTCGCACGAGCCACCTCATATGCTAAACTCAAAATGTTCAACGAGGCAGCAGACGACCTTAAATCAATTATGCCAGCACTTCAATCAAATGTTCAGGGGCTCGTAGACACTTACGGGATTATAAGGACTGAATTATGGGACGTCATCTCTCAACTAAGTGGTGAGGCACAAAAATCTATAGGTCTTACAGACCAAGAGTTACAATCAATCAAAAATCTCCTTGAGGAATAACTATTGCGAAAAAACACTCACATCTTTTGGAAAAACTGGCTTAAAGATATTATCATCTAAATCCTTATTAACCTCAATATCCTTTAATGTGATCGTTGTCTTATTCGAATGATTATCATAAATCATAAAACTCAAGATAGGGAAATCCTCATCAGTCAAAATTAATTCGATATGACTAATACTACCCAAAGGTTTTTTAGGCTTTAAAACCAACCTATTATCCTTGCCTGTCACATTAAACTCATCCGTAATATTACCAAATCCATTCAAAAGAACTACTGGTGCTTGACCATAATTTTCTTTGTTAAAAATCCCTTTAATAACCTGCTTTTCTTTCTTCTGGTAGATAATAATTTCTCCATTATTAATATAAATCTCTTGAGGGTTTTTCCCTTCATACTCCCATTTTAGCTTCATAGGTCTTTTAATAAAAAACCGCCCTTTATAATTATCTACCCTATCAAGGTCCTTGATATAACTTACCTGAGTAAACTTACCACTTAATGATTTAATATCCTCATATGCCTTCTGTATCTTTTCTATCTGTCTATTAACATCTATAGCATAAATATCTCCTGACAGAACAAAAAAAGATAAATGTATTATCAGAAAAACAAACGATATTTTTATAAATACCCTTTCCATATTATTTTATAAACATGTAAGATATATAATATCATTTAAGGTCAATAATTAACAAACATCATCATTTCCAATATGAATAAAACATGGCGATTCATTAACGATAGCGAATGTGACCCATATTACAACATGGCATTAGACGAATCTATATCTATACATGTTAGAAAAAATGCTTCCCATCCTACCCTAAGAATCTATAGCTGGAATAAATCATCTGTTAGCTTAGGTTATTTTCAAAAGATTAACGAAATAGATTACGACTATTGCAAAAAAAATAACATACCTATAGTACGGAGATTAACGGGTGGTAAAGCAATATTCCACGATAAAGACGTAACCTATAGTATAAGCGTAAACAAAAAAACAGAAATATTCTCATCCAATCTCTTCGAAAGCTATAAAATAATCGCAGATATATTTTACCTATCATTTTTAAAATCAAATCTAAAAGTCGATATCGAACAGAAAAGACGTAAGAACAACACACAAAAAAGTCCCCATTGTTTTCAGACGACATCTTATGCAGAAATAGTGTATCAAGGTTACAAAATAATAGGTTCCGCACAGAAAAGATGGTCAGATGGTTTCTTACAACAGGGCTGTATTCCATTCTCTATAAACAAGGAAAATTTAAAACACATATTCAAATCAAATATAGAATTTAAAAACACCATAATGACCATTAACGAGATTTCACCCACTATCTCAATGGAAAAACTGAAAGAAAACATTGTAAATTCTTTTGAGCAGATACTTAACATAAGATTCATAATTGATAAACCAACGTTTGAAGAACTAAGACTCACAGAAGATTTAATAAAAAATAAATATTTTAATGAAAGATGGATTTACTCAAGATAGTATAATAAAGAATGCTAATATATCTAAATGGTCAAATAATACCTTCTGAAAAAGCAGTAATCTCAATATTTGATCATGGTTTCCTTTATGGCGATGGAATATATGAGACTATGCGTTCATATAATGGGGTGGTATTCAAAATAGAAGAACACATAAAAAGACTACAAAAATCTGCATCTCTCATATCACTCTCATTACCATTTAGTGAAGAGATACTAAAAAGAGACATATATGAGACATTGCACGCAAACTCACTATTAAATGCATATATCAGAATAACAATCTCAAGAGGAAAGGGGGATATTGGTATTGATCCAGAACTATGCAAAAAACCAACAATAGTTATTATAACAAAAGAATTTAATGGCTATCCTGAAAGATTATACAAAGAAGGCATCAAATTGATAATTGCAAAAACAAGAAGAAATCATAAAAATGCTTTAAACCCACAGATAAAATCTTTAAATTTTTTAAACAATATACTTGCAAAGATAGAAGCAAAAAAAGAAGGTGCATATGAAGCATTAATGCTAAACGTCTATGGAAAAATCGCGGAAGGCACAATAAGTAATGTATTCTTCATTAAGGACAACACGATAATGACACCATCAACAAAATGTGGAATCTTAAATGGGATTACACGCCAAACAGTCATCGAGATGATAAAAAAAGAAAACTTAAATCTAAAACTGGGTTTCTATACAAAAGAAGATATATATTCTGCTGATGAAGTATTTATTACAAACACCACGATGGAGATAATGCCTGTTTCAATGATTGATAAGAAAAAATACAAGGTTGGAAAATACACTAACAAATTAAGAAAATTATACAAGAAAGAAGTAGAACTCTATATAGACCAACACACCACATATAATATTAATTGACCTACTCTAATCAAAAAGGCTTTAAATAAATTCACTATAAAATAAAAACTTATCAAATTAATCTCACACCAAACAGTCAGTCACTATATTATTAAAGATGTCTTATTATCGGTTTATCAACCACTTCAATCTTATAATCGAACCTTTCTGGTCTTCTCCCAAAACATATACCAAGACTCTCAAATATTGCAATTTCCTTAATATTAACTTCTCTTCTCTCAATTGCCTTTCCAGTTGGCAGACTATAAACCTTATCACCATAAACATTGACAACCGTGTGTCCATACTTACCTTCAAGTAACAACAACACCGCAGCCGCACCTGCCTTATAACCAAAATTCACATCATACGCTGAAGAATGTCCAGAACGAACAAGATGTCCTGGAACTATCTCCCTTACCTCGGGTATCTCATAAACACCCGGCGCATACATACCCGTTCTGACCATAAAATCCCTAACCTCTGGATCCATCTTCAACCTCTTCTCGAGCTGTTGTCTAACATATTTACCAGCTCCTGCAAGCTTCTTATGTCCAAAAGCATCAACGCCTGCAGACTCATCATAAAGTAATTCCCCAGAAGCCGTCTTTATCCCTTCTGCAACAACAATGATATAAGTCCCTGCTTTTACATCACTTCTTTCAATCCTTGCAAAGAAAGTTGTCTTCATATGTTCATAAACAACATCAAAATCCACAGGTATCTCAGGTATCAAAATACAATCTGCCTCTGCACCAACTCCACCTCTTAACGCCGTATGCCCTACATATCTTCCAAAGACTTCAATCACGAGTATCCTATTATGACTCATACCCGTCGTCTTCAAATCTCTTGTAAACACCGCTATCCTATTCACTGCTGAATCCCCTCCAACACTATATGGTTGTAAATCAAGATCCATAGTCTTTGGAACATGAACACATGGTATGCCCTGTTCAATCAAATCCAGAACAACACTACCAGTGTCATCGCCACCACTGATAACAAGTGCATCTATTCCAAATTTACTAAGACCTTTCTTTATCCTTTCATATTTTTCTGGGTCAGCAATCTTGCTAATCTTTACCCTTGAATGACCTGCCTCCGAACCAGCAAGTGAAGCCTCTATCTTACTAACCCGCTCAGCATTAAGCAGAACAACGTCATCCATATCAACAAGATTATACAATCCAGCATAACCATGTGGGATAACTACAGATTCAATCCCGAGGTAATATGCCTCCCTTGCTATCCCTTTTATAACAGCATTCAACCCCCCACAATCTCCACCGCTTGTTATAACACCAATTCTCCTTATTTTAGACACCTATTCCTCCTTAACACATCTGAAATTAATATACAATTTTTTATTATAACAAAAAAGGGCATTCTTGAATCTTGAATTTCTCAATTTTATAATAATAACAATCTTTACACATGCATTCTTAGTGTACACTTCAAGAACGTATAATATAGAGTTTATTGCGTTTTTTTCGTTCATTGTGTTTATAGGGTTTATTACGTTTTTTGTGTTTGTCAGATTTAATGCTTCGCATTGGAAGTGAGACCTGCTCTGCAGGTCTGGAATTGAGTACCGCAAAGCGGTACTGGAAGTTAGTCGCCTTTGCGACTGGAATTTATTGCGTTAATTGCGTTTTTTGCGTTTATAGCGTTTATAGGGTTTATTGCGTTTATTGCGTTTGTTTAAAGACAGCATGGTGAATGGCGTTAAAAGGCTAAAGGGTAATTGGCAATAACTCAATTTCTGAAACAAAATAAACTACCTACCCCTTTCATCCATAAATTAAACCTAATATAGTGCAGATGTTGCGAGAAGATTTATTTTTCGATACCTTATATCATTCTTTTAAATAACTTTATAAACTCTATAAAAGCAATGAACGCTATAAACGCAATGAACGCAATGAACGCAATAAACGCTATAATCTTCGAGCAATATCTGCACTATACATCCAACCTCTAATATAACTGAGGCTTACGCTTCGACTTCAGCCTCAGTAGTGAAGACCCGTGATTTTGTTTCAGAAATTGAGTTATTGCCATCGATATAGCGTTCGTTACGTTAATTGCGTTTATTTAAAGGCTGCAATGCGCAAAGCGCAGAGCGCAACATCTGCACTATTTTAGGTTTAATTTAATGTGAATCATCTTATTCATAAATAGCTTCCTATATGTGCATAAACGATATTTACTTATCATTAAAGATAAAATTTAATGAAATTTTTTTATAAAATGTTTTAAAATATAAGTGTTTTTCAATGTATAAATCATAAAAATCTTTCACTCTTTTAAAAAATTAAAGAAGAGGCAGTTATTTATATATTTTATAACTTTTTATTTTTTGAATCTAAAACAAAAAATTATGAAATATAAAAAATGCAAAAAATCAAATATTAGAATTTGAATACATTCTAAAGCAACTTTTATACAGGAGTACTAATAAATTATGTCAAAAGAAGGTATCGATGTTCTCTTAGCAGAAAAAAGGGTTTTCCCCCCCTCAAAAGAGTTTAGCGAAAGGGCACATATTAAATCCATCGAGGAGTACGAAAAACTCTATTCATGGTCAATTAATGACCCAGATAGTTTTTGGGCGGAGATGGCAGAAAAACAAATAACATGGTTTAAAAAATGGGAAAAGGTATCAGACTGGGATTTCGAAAAACCTTATATTAAATGGTTCATTGGTGGTAAGCTCAATGTTTGCTATAACTGCCTTGACAGGTTTATGAACACTCCAACCAGAAATAAAGCTGCGCTCATATGGGAAGCTGATGATGGCGAATACAAAACATACACATACCAACAATTATTTTATGAAGTTAATAAATTCGCAAATGCCTTAAAAAAACACGGCATAAAAAAAGGTGACAGAGTAACGATTTATCTACCCATGATACCAGAACTGCCGATTGCCATGCTTGCATGTGCAAGGATAGGTGCAATTCACAGCGTCGTCTTCGGCGGCTTCAGCGCACAATCACTAAGAGACAGGATACAAGATTGTAAGGCAAAACTCTTAATAACCGCAGATAGAGGTATAAGAGGTGGTAGATCTGTCCCACTAAAAGCCAACTCGGACCAGGCATTACAAGAATGCCCAACAATAGAAACAGTTATAGTAGTTAAAAGAAGTGGATATGTAGATATGGAACCCAAAAGAGACTTCTGGTGGCATGATGAAATGAATGACCCAGACTTAAAAGAATACTGTGAACCAGAGATAATGGATGCTGAAGACCCCCTATTTATTTTGTACACTTCAGGTTCAACAGGAAAACCAAAAGGGGTTCTTCATACTACAGGTGGCTACTTGTTATACACAAACCTTACCTTTAAGTGGATATTCGATTACCACGATGAAGATATACACTTCTGCACAGCTGATATCGGTTGGGTAACAGGTCATAGTTATATTGTTTATGGACCTTTAAGTAATGGTGCAACAAGCCTAATGTTTGAGGGAATACCAACATATCCTGATCCAGGAAGATTTTGGAAGATTGTAGATAAACATAAGGTTAGCATCTTTTACACAGCACCAACTGCAATAAGGGCTTTAATGAGAGAAGGTGAAGAATGGGTTAAGAAATATGACCTATCCTCATTAAGATTACTTGGTACTGTTGGCGAACCAATAAATCCTGAGGCTTGGATGTGGTACCACACGCATGTAGGAAAATCTAAGCTCCCTATTGTAGATACATGGTGGCAAACAGAAACAGGAGGCATATTAATAACACCGCTCCCAGGTGCAATGGTGACAAAACCAGGTTCAGCAAGCAAGCCATTCTTCGGGGTTGTCCCGAAGGTTCTCAAAGAAGATGGCTCTCCTGCTGGAGTTAATGAGGGAGGATTATTAGTAATCGAAAAGCCATGGCCAGGGATTTTAAGAGGTACTTATGGAGACCCTGAAAACAAACGCATAAAAGAAGTTTATTTCTCTCGCTTTCCTGGAAAATATTTTACAGGTGATGGCGCAAGAGTCGACGAAGATGGAGACTATTGGTTAATGGGTAGAATAGACGATGTTATTAACGTCTCTGGACACAGGCTCGGAACTGCAGAAATTGAATCGGCATTAGTAAGCCATCCTGCTGTAGCAGAGGCTGCGACAGTTGGCTATCCACATGAGATAAAAGGTGAGGGTATATATGTCTTTATTACATTAAAAGAAGGTTATGAGCCTTCTCCAGAGCTCGCCAAGATTCTCATAGGCCATGTAAGACAAGTAATCGGTCCTATTGCAACACCCGATAAGTTGCAATTTACACCCGGGCTACCAAAAACGAGAAGTGGGAAGATAATGCGTAGAATACTCAGAAAGATTGCAAGAGGTGATACAGAAGATCTTGGTGATACATCTACTTTAGCCGATCCATCAGTTGTGAATCAGATATTACAGGGAAGATTATAAAATTAGGGGTTTTAAATAAAACCCCTAATTTTTGAACTCTTAAGGAGACTATATTGTGTCAGTAAAAAATCTTGACGTGCTCTTCAACCCTAAAAGGATAGCCGTTATAGGCGCTGATGATGATGCATCATCAATAGGATATAACATCTTCAGGAATCTGCTCGGACAAGGTTTTAAGGGTTCTGTATACCCTGTTAACTCACAATATGAGTCTGTTCAAGGTGTAGAAGCATATCCAAAGATCACAGATATCACAAAAGATATTGACTTAGCAATTATAGCAGTCCCACCAGATGAGATTATCCCAGTACTTGAAGAGTGCGGTCAAAAAGGTGTGAAAGGCTCCATCATATTCTGCCCAGATTTCAAAAACCGTGTAAATGACTTACAATTAATACTAAAAATTCTTATCCAGATATCTTCCAAATATAACATAAGAATTCTCGGACCCGATTCATTAGGTTTTATAAGACCAAAAAACAGGCTAAATGCAAGCCTATTTCCACAAATACCACCTCAGGGTAATATCGCATTCATTGTTCAAAGTGTAACACTATCAACAACACTACTTGACCTTGCTGTAAATAAAAATATTGGATGTAGTTTTTTCATATCAGTGGGGACAAAAGTTGATATCAAATTTGCCGACCTTATTGACTATCTCGGTGTTGATCCAGAGACAAGGGCAATTATCCTTTACATCGAATCAATCAAAAATGGTAGAAGATTCATGACAGCTGTTCGAAGTTTCGCATCGAGTAAACCAATAATAGTCATCAAACCTGGTAAATTTGATATATCAGCTCAAGTAGCTCTAACGCACTCTGGATTTATAGCTGGCGAAGATAAAGTATACGATGCAGCTTTCAAAAGAGCTGGGGTAATAAGAGTTGACGAAATACTTGACCTCTTCTACGTTGCTGAATCACTTGCAAAACAATCAAGACCAAAAGGCAATAGGCTTGCAATAATAACAAATTCTGGTGGTCCTGCTATTATTGCAGTTGATAACTTAATCCGTTTCGATGGTCAACTTGCGGTATTCAACCATGATACAATTCAGTCAATCCAGTCAAATCTTAAGGCTATTAAAATTATACAGAATCCTCTTGACCTTTTTTTCGAAGCTCCTCCTGAAGAATATCACACTGCTGTTAAGTTATGTTTAAAAGACAGTAATGTCGATGGTCTGCTTGTAATCCATACTCCATCCTATTCTTCTGACCCAAGAAAAGTTGCTCAAGCGGTTGTTTCCGCGGCAAGGTCTTATCCATACAAACCAACTTTTACATTGTGGATGGGTGAAGAACAAGTTCACGATGCGAGAGAATTCTTAAACACACAAGGTATTCCAACTTTCACAACTCCCGAACAAGCAATCAGAAGTTTCATCTACATGTATCGCTATGAACACAATCTAAATCTACTTCTTGAAGTTCCTGAAGTTATTCTAAAAGACTTCGAGCCAAATGAAGACAATGCTGAAGAGATTATTAAGAATGCTTCAAATGAAAAAAGATTAATACTTAACTTCAATGAGGTAAAAGAAATCCTATCATCCTATGGAATCCCTGTTGTGCCTACTCACATTGTAAAAAACGAAGAAGAAGCAATCAAAACCGCTGAAACCATTGGTTATCCCGTTGCTCTAAAAATCGACTCACAAAAGATTATTCATAAACTTGAGTATGGTGGTGTTCTACTGAATCTGAAAGATCAAATCTCAGTCAAAAAAGCATATCAACAATTACAAACCCTTGCAATATTTTTAAAAGATCCACATGCAAATGTAATTATTCAACCAATGATTGTAGAACATGGTTATGAACTCGCTATTGGTGTGAAAAAAGACCCAACATTCGGTTCAGTAATTATCTTTGGAACTGGCGGTGAACTATTCGAAATTGTCGAAGACTTCTCAATTGGATTACCCCCACTTAATCAAGCACTTGCGCGGCAGATGATGGCTGAAACCAAAATCTACAAATACTTACAAACACAAAAAAGATATTCAAGCTCTTTAAAACACCTTGAGGAGATTCTTGTAAGACTATCACATCTTGTTATACACTTTCCTCACATTAAAGAACTTGATATAAACCCATTCTTTCTAACAGAAGAAAATGGATTTGTCCTTGACGCAAGCATAATCCTCGAAGCAGATGTCCTTGAAGGCTTTCAACCGATTAGAGGCGACTTTTGTCCACCTCATTTATCAATCTGTCCTTACCCAGATCAATACATAGACATATTCAAGTTAAAAGATGGCACATCGGTCATCATAAGACCAATTCGACCAGAAGACAAACCCTTAATAGAAGAACTTCTTAAGGCATCATCTGAAGAGACACTAATGATGAGATTCTTTCGCAAAACACCTGATATACCTCATGAACAAATTATTCGATTCTGCCATGTAGATTACGATAGAGAACTTGCTTTTGTTGCAACTATAAGAGAAGGAAATCGTGAAAGGATAATTGGAGATGTAAGAATGAGTAAACAACCAGACCTTGAGAATGCAGAAATGGCTGTCTTCGTTGGAGACAGGTGGCAAGGGCAAGGAGTCGGTAAAACACTCTGCCTTCACTGCCTCAGGATTGCTAAAGAATTGGGTATAAAAAGGATGTGGATGGAAATACTTAAAACGAACATAAAGATGCTGAAAAACGCCGAACGGCTTGGTTTTAAGCAGACTTCGTCTGATGAAGACTCAATAAGAGTAGCTCTTGATTTACAAGATATTGATTTCCAAAAAGTACTTTCAGTACGTGACAATTAAACTTAAATGGAGGGAATATGAAAAAGCTTACAATCATTCTTCTAATCTTCTTATACATGGTAATAAATTAAGGGGGATGAGTTTTTAATACTTCATCCCCCTTAATCCTTCCTTTTCCTAAAATCTCTTGGTTTACCAGCTCCTTTTGGAGGACCAACAAGTCCGTCTTTCTCCATCAATTCCATAATACGAGCCGCCCTATTATACCCAATCTTCAATCTTCTTTGAATCAATGAAATAGATATCTCTCCCATCATCTCACCAAGCTCAATAGCCTTAAGATATAACTCATCCCTTTCACCTACCGCTCCATCTTCATCCTCTTCATACGGCAGAATAAGATTATCAAATATCGAATAATCAGGGCTCCCCTGTGTCCTTAAATAATTTGTAACATTTCTTATCTCATCTTCAGTAATCAAAGCTCCATGAACCCTCATCATCCTCGCACCTGGCAACATTAATAGCATATCACCTTTCCCAAGTAACTGCTCAGCCCCATGAGCGTCAAGCACAGTCCGAGAATCAACCTTGGAAGAAACCTGAAAAGAAATTCTCGCTGGAAAATTCGCCTTAATAATCCCTGTTATAACATCAACAGATGGTCTTTGCGTAGCAATAATAAGATGAATACCCGATGCCCTTCCCATCTGAGCAAGTCTTGTTATCGAGTCTTCCACATCAGTAGGAGCTGTAAACATCAGGTCTGCAAGTTCATCAATTATAACTACAATATAAGGTAACTTCTCCTCTTCACTTACCTGTAGATTGTAGGTATCAATATTTCTTGCTGCTTTATCAGCAAGAACCTTATATCTTCTTTCCATTTCGAAAACCATCTTTTTCAGAGCCTCTGCCGCCTCTTTTGGAGTAGTTATAACATTTGAAATAAGATGTGGTATATCTTGATATGGTGATAACTCAAGAAGTTTCGGATCAATCATGAGCATCTTAACATCTTTAGGGGTTGCTTTAAAAAGAATACTCATTATCATAGTATTAATCGACACACTCTTACCAGAGCCAGTAGCACCAGCTACAAGCAAATGTGGCATTCTTAGTAAATCCGCAACAATTGGAGAACCAAAAATATCCTTTCCTAATCCAAGTGTTAATTTCGACTTACTTTTTTGGAAGATATCAGAAGATAAAATCTCCCTTAGATATACTATCTCCCTCTGTTTATTAGGGACCTCTATACCTATAGATGCCCTTCCAAGAATTGGGGAAATCCTTATACTTTGAGCTTTTAAAGAAAGTGCAAGATCATCCGAAAGTGAAACAATCCTGTTAATCTTAACACCAGGTGCAGGTTCAAATTCGTACATAGTAACTATCGGTCCGGGGTGTACCTGAGTTATCTTTCCTTCAACACCAAAATCTTCAAGTTTTTTTTCTATTAACAACGAATCAGCCAAAATCTCTTCTTTAGATGGTCTTGTAGATGCACTATCAGGCAATTTAAGCAATTCTAATGAAGGTATCAAATAACCATCATCCTTAGTAATATCCTTTTTCAGTTCCAGACCTTTTTCTTTAATATTAATATCTTCAACTAATGGATTTAACTCAGGTTCATTTATCAAGATATCCTTTTCAACCTCTTCTATCTTTACATCAGTAAAATCTCTCTCAGCTTCTTTTATAACCTTCTCATTCTTACCAATCACAATTCCAAATATTGATACAGGACTTAGAATTACTATTGATAAGATAAATAATGAAATAGAAAGTATATAGGAACCTGGAAGGGAAAAGAGCTTATCGGAAAAATAATCTATCGTCTTTCCAAATAGACCGCCCAGACCATCAGGATAATTCTCAAAACTAACGTCAAATGTCTTAGAGATTAAAGTCAAGATTAGAGAAACCGATATAATCAATAATACACAACCAATCAAATATACCTTTTGAGGCCTTTTCCTTAAAATTCTTCTAATACCAAAGGAAATAAAAGACAAAGGAACCAAAAACGCAGATAGACCAAAAACTATAACCATCAAACCAGAAATGTGCGCCCCGACTAACCCACCGAGATTCCTTGTTGGAGATTCAGGCATGGTCGTCCTGAAAAATATGACAGGGTCACTAAGATTATATGTGAATAAACTTAATAAGATATATAAACTGCTAAATATAGAGATAACCCCTATTATCTCATCCTTTTTATACCCTAACCCCTCATCCATATCATAGTTATTATAACAGCAGATAATAAAAACCTGTAATAAACAAAAATATTCAAAGGATACTTTTTGAGAAATCCTAATAAGAATTTTATTGCAATCAGTCCAGCGATAAAAGCAACAGACAGACCCAATAAAAATATTTCAGTATCGTATGATGATTTATTCCTTACAAATTTTAAGGTATGAAGCATTGTAGCGCCAGCTATTATCGGAGTAGACAACATAAATGAAAACCTTGCAGATGCTTCCCTTTCATATCCCCTCAACAAACCAGCTGAGATAGTTATACCTGAACGAGAAACTCCAGGTATTATTGCAAGTGCCTGAAAAATCCCTATAAAGCAAGCATCAAAAAAACACATTACTTCAATCGGTTTATGCCTATTTTTTCTTTCTGAATAAAGCATAACAATCCCAATTAATATCAAAGAAAGACAAATTATTGATGGTTCTCTTAAATGTAACTCTACAAAATCATTCAATGCAAAACCTACAAGCCCAGCAGGTAAAGATGCTATAATGATCAAAAACAATAGTCTTCTGTTAATCACAAATAGATTAATCCAATCCTTGTAGAAACATACAACAAGTGCAATCAAAGTTCCCAGATGCAAAGCAATATCAAAGGTTAGAGTATTAATCTCACCGCTCCATCCAAATAACCATGGAACTACCACAAGGTGAGCAGTACTACTTATTGGTAAGAACTCAGTAACACCCTGTATAATACCAAGAATAATCGATTGTAATACCAAATATTAAACCTCTAAAACAACTGGCATTATCATTGGATTCCTATTCATAGTATCTCTAATATACTTCTTTAGTTTTGACCTTAACTTCGCTTTCAGGAGTGCTGTATCTGAAATTAATTCCTTGTCAAGTTCTCCTATAGTCTCAGAGAGCAACTCCTTAACATTTGAGATTACCTCATGCGACGCATCCTCAAATATAAATCCCCTCGAGATAATCTCAGGACCAGATATTATATTTGCAGTATTTTTCTCGATTACAAGCAAAATCAGAACAATTCCATCATGCGCAAGTCTCAATCTATCTCTTAAAACAATCTCCTCAACATCACTAAAACCCTTTCCATCCATAAATATACGTCCAGAATTTACTCTTCCACTCACAAAAGCACCTTCCTCGGTAATCTGTAGAACATCTCCATTTTTCATAATAAAAATATTCTCTTTTGGAATATCAACCTTTCTCGCAAGCATTGAATGGTATACAAGATGCCTATACTCTCCGTGCACTGGCATAAAATATTTTGGTTTAATAAGACTCAACATAAACTTAAGTTCTTCCTTCGATGCATGTCCAGAGACATGAACCTCGGATACCTTTTCGTATATTACATCTGCCCCTTTCCTCAGAATATGGTTAATAATCTTGCCGATAGCCCTTTCATTACCAGGAATCATTTTAGCTGATAGGATTACAGTATCCCCTTCTTTTATCTTTATCTGTTTATGCTCATCAGTAGCAATCCTTGAGAGCACACTCATAGGTTCACCTTGACTACCAGTCGTAATAATCACAACTTCTTCATCTTTTAGATTATTCATGGCTTCCAGTTTAAGCCATGTACTATCTGGTATCTTTAAATAACCAAGATCAAATGCAATCTGTGCATTCGATACTATACTCTTGCCACAGAAAATTACACGCCTCCCATATTTCACAGACACATCTACAGCCTGCTGAATTCTATGAATATTCGAAGCAAAGGTTGCTATTATTATTCTTCCCTTTGCCTTTGAGAATATACTCTCAAATGCACGTCTTACCTCTTTTTCCGAAAATGTAAATCCTCCTTTTTCGGCATTTGTACTATCAGACATCAAAAGCAACGTTCCTATTTCCCCATACTCAGCAAACTTCTTAAAATCCATGAGATTACCATCAACAGGTGTAGGATCTAACTTGAAATCACCAGTATGAACTACCAAGCCAAGAGGAGTAAATATACCAAGCCCAACGCCATCAACAATACTGTGAGTTACTCTGACAAATTCAACGGTAAAATTTCCAAGGACAACCTTATCCCTTGGTTTTACAGAAATAAGCTCTACATCAAATATGCTAAATTCTTTTAGCTTCTCTTTTATAAGACCTAAAGTTAATGGTGTTGCGTAAATAGGAACTTTTATCTCTCTTACTAAAAAAGGGACGGCACCTGTGTGATCCTCATGCCCATGAGTTATCAAAAGTCCTCGTATCTTTTCTTTATTTTCAATAAGATAAGTAAAGTCAGGGATAACAAAATCCACCCCCAACATATCTTCATCAGGGAACATAAGTCCGGCATCAATAATCAATATATCATCATCATACTCAAGGACTGTCATGTTGAGGCCAATCTCCTCAACACCGCCAAGAGGAATTACAGAAAGGACTCTATCCACTTATTTATAAAATTATCAGTTATTTTTTATGCTTCAACCTCAAATCTTCAGCCATTTCCTTTATCTCAGTTAAATCCCTCTTCATCTCACTCCAACCATACCAGAATGCATAGTCAGGGTTAGAATGAAAAGAGCCTTGAAAAGTCCTCATCCTATGCTCAAGAAACATTATAAAAAGTTTTTGCTCAATAACCGTTGGTGCTTCATGAAAATTTAATAAATCCGCATAAGCATGAGCATAATTTTGAGGTTTCTTAAGTATACCATCTTTATACAAATCACCAACAATCCTTATAGCCTCTGCCATTAAATGGTCTGCCTCTTTAATCATCCTATCACCTTTTTCTAATTCTGCTTTAGCAAAATCTCCTGAATGGCATTTTTTGCATGTACTTAACATCTTATCCCTCTCCTTCTGCCAGTCCTCTTCAGTCAATCTAACGACATCTGCACCCTTAATTACAGGAAGCCTATTCGTTGGATTACCTTGTGGGTCAAGAACCCCGAGCCCCTGTAAAATTGTAGTTCTATCTGCAGCCCACTGTTTGTCATCTGGCATAGGAAGCCTTACCGCAAGAAATCCCCAAGCAGTTCTCACTTCATGATTACCATCTTGCATATGACATGTCTGACATTTTGGTGCAGCTGCATTTTCAGGTAATATCCCCATCTGCTTCAACAAAAATCTAACGCCATGTTTTGATGATGAAAACATCTCCCACTGTGGATGATCAATACCCATATGACATGTCTGGCATGCTTGAGGTTGACTTGCTTCTTTCACAGAAAAAAGATGTCTTGTGTGACATACATCACACGATGCAAGCCCAAAACCCGTAGTCTTAGTTTTAATATTTTTTATATCTTCTTCCGTCTTCAAACCAATCCTGTGACAACCACCACAACCCTTTTTACCTTCCATCAATGCCATTGGTTGCCAATGTGCTGCTGGCATAGCCCATTGAGCTGCCCATGCATAAGCATGCTTTCCTTTCTTAAATTGTTCAACTTGTTTACTATGACATGAAGCACATGTATCGGGTAGAGGTATCTTCACATTTGAAACATCATCTGCGCTCTTATGCATATCACCATGGCATGTTGAACATTTTACATTCATAGCCTTATGCTTACTATTTTCCCAATCTAAAACTATATTTGGCGTAATATTCTTATGACAAGAGATGCAATCCTGTGCAAAAGCCTTATTAAATACCATACATAAGACTAAAACACTCACATAAAAAATAACCCTTTTCATAAATCCTCCCTTTCTTCATAATTTATATAAAAATTATACCAAATTATTTAGAATTATTTATTATAATTTTATAATTTGATAATAATTATAATAATCTTAAGGAGAAGATACCTATGAAAAATGTTATGGAGGACCTAAGACATTCAGAAACATGGCGGGTGTTCAGGATACAATCAGAACTTGTTGAAGGTTTTGAAACATTACACGATATTGGACCAGCAGTATCAGTCTTTGGAAGCTCAAGGATGAAACCAGGTTCATTCTATTATGAGAAGGCGGTAGAATTAGGAAGAAAACTCTCAGATATAGGATTTTCAGTAATAACTGGTGGAGGTCCTGGTATTATGGAAGGTGCAAACAAAGGTGCAAAAGAAGGAAGGAGCAAATCAATAGGTTTAAATATCTTGATACCAGAAGAGCAGCCAAAAAACCCTTATCAAGACATATCACTATCTTTTAGATATTTTTTCATAAGAAAACTAATGTTTGTAAAATATTCATTAGCATTCATTATATTCCCAGGTGGCTTTGGGACACTCGACGAGCTCTTTGAAGCTATGACCTTAACACAGACAAAAAAGATTGACGAATTTCCCATAATACTCTTCGATAATACTTATTGGGACGGACTTATTGATTGGTTTAAGACGACACTCTTGAATTACAATACAATAGAGCCTGAAGACCTCGATATAATAAAACGTGTTAAGGATATTGACGAAATCTTAATCATACTTAAAAAATTTGTAAGCATAAAGGGTATAAGACTAAATAAAAATAAGAAAAAATCTTAATCTATTCTTGGATTTTTGTATCTATACTGTGATGGTGTCTCCTTCAAACCATCCATAGACCATATCCCAATAGCCTTATCCCTTGCCTCCTTCTGAGCTCTCCTTAGTACATCAACATATTTAACATTAGGCGGGACAGTATATAAAAGGGCATAACCATGCTTCAACATCAATGAATTAATCAAAATCCCATCTTTCGTCTTCAAATAGGCAAGTAATCTATTATATTTATCTCTCTTTTCTACATCAAACTCTATACTCACTTCCCAATTAGACTTACTAATTATGTCCTTCAAAAAATTCTTAGATTTAATTCCCCACGGCTGTTGACCCAACTCAGGAGCATCTATACCTATAAGTCTAACCTTCTCAACCTTATTCCCGATAACTACACTCACTGTATCGCCGTCATGAACCTCAACAACTTTAACTACACCTTCTTTAAACGAAGACTTTTTTGCATCAGAATACTTCTCATGAACCAAATAAACGATAGAAACAATAACAAAAAATATTATTGGTATTATATTCGCTCTTTTTCTTTTATATGGCATCACCATCTATTTAAAATAAATTAATTAGCTCATTATTGCAATAACAACACCGGGGGTCAGGTCTTGAATCTTGAATTTTATTAAATCCCAAAACGTTTACACCTTGCGCCTTTCGCTATGCGCTTTGCGCCATTCGCTCTGCGCCATGCGTTATGCGTCGTTTTCTTTATAAACATTGTTACGTAAATATCATTTATGTACTATTTGTAAAGATTGAATTTAAATGTTTTCAATATAATGCAGATATTGCTCAAAAATTTATTTAACTCGATAAATTTATTTAAGATGTCCTTATTAGAGCTGTAATAAGATAATCATTAATTATATATAAGTATAATCATATTGTTATACACAATATGCATAAAAGGTATCGAAAAATAAATTTTTTCGCAACATCTGCATTATTTTATCCATAAATAGTTTCCCATGTGTACATAAATGATATTTACGTAACATTTTCTTTATAAACATTTGACGATATTCGCAAACTTATGCTATAGAATATAGATGCGCAAAACACCCTCAACATTATTCTTATACCAAAAATTTTTTCTTCTAAAACTACTGCCAAAATGTTCTTTAAATTTATAAACAAAATCTTCCAATTATTCACGAGCCTGCTTATAGTCTGGACTTTGATCTCAGTTGCTATCGGATATTTTTACCCTTTTATCCTCACATATTTTAAACCATACCTCGACTACATGTTTATGATAACTATGCTCGGCATCGGTTTTGTTCTGAATCCAGAAGACTTTTTACCAATAATCAAAAGACCACAACTACCCCTACTTGGAACATTCACACAGTTTGCAATAATGCCCATAACCTCTTACTTGATTGCAAAGATTTTTAACCTACCATCAGATTATGCCATTGGTCTAATAATCGCTGGTTCAGTCCCTGGTGCTATGGCTTCGAATGTCATCTCCTATATTGCTAAAGCAGATGTCGTCCTCTCAATCTCGATTACTACTCTATCAACTTTTTTAGCCCCTATACTAACACCAACCTTCACATATTTACTTGCAAGAACATTTATGCACGTTGATTTTTGGGCTATGTTTAAATCAATCTTGATTATCGTCATAATACCTCTCGTTATTGGTCTGACAGTAAAAAATTATACTAAAAACTATGTTAAAAAAATAAACAATCTATTTCCTGCTTTATCAACAACCTTTATTGCCTTTATTTGTGGATTAATAGTGGCATTAAATAAAGATAAACTTTCGAACGTAACCTTAACACTATTCTTTGCTATCTTCTTATTGAACACAACAGGACTATTAGGAGGTTTCCTTGCAGGTAAGCTATATGGATTTTCTACAGATAAGAGACGAACACTTTCAATAGAAGTAGGTATGCAAAATGCTGGTCTTGGCGTTGTATTAGCATTAAGACATTTTTCTGCTTCTTCAGCACTGCCTTCTGCACTATTTGCTGTCTGGTCTATCATCACAGCATCCATACTCGCTGGAATAATGGCAAATAAAAAGTAGACTTATTAATTTTATGTACTTTATTCAACTTGAGATTAACACTATGAATTTGTTTCTATACATACCATGGAAAGCCACTAATAATCCTACTAAAATATCCCAATCTTAGTGTATTTCAAAAGATATTTTGTATAGATGATTCAAAGAATTGAGAAGAGAAATCAAAGAATTTTTCAAAATTGTGTATCACTTCCTTCCATCCTTATCCCCTAATGGAAGAATGAAAACAATGCCAATGATAGTTTCGTACGAACCATGGGGTGTAAACCTCAAGAGAGCTTTTTATTTTCTTTGGTAGCAACGTCTATATCAAGTACCATCTGCTTTACGTGCTGCTTAAAAAACTCCTTGACTACCTCCCATTTTATAGTCTTACCCTCCGGATATTGCGGTTCGGGTTCTGACTCAGCATCCGAAAAATAAACGAGTGACTTACCAATACTTACTGCGTTAATTCTTTCTCTCCCAAAACGCTTTACCATGTGTTCAGCAATCTTATGAAAAGGTAATTCTTGCAAAATGCAATATAGATCTACAAAGTCTCGTTTCGTCCCTCGCTGGTTGATAGCTATTATTTTCATTGCAGCTATATCAAGTATTCCTGCAATACTTATATTTTCAAAAATCGTCGGCTTTTGCAGAAAAGGATATTCATAGCGAAAAAGAGAGAGCTTTATGCCTTCCACATCTAAAGTAAGATGATCCTTACTTTCCGAAAGAATCCTGAATGATGTCCCTGTTTTTTTTATATCAGAGATGATGGATTCTACCTTGAATGGTTTAGCTGTAAAGAAATCAAGATCAAGGGATATTCGATGGCCTAAATAGAGGGCAAGCGCTGTGCCTCCAGCCAGTACCGCCTTGTATTTATTAAAAATTCCCTTAAATCTATTTAGAACCTTCCATCCTTTTTCCGTAAAGCAAGTCCTATGCATTTTTTATCCCAAACCATATCTTCCAGAAATTCTTGGATTTGTCCGAGATTGCCTTGCTTACTGTCATAAAATCAATTATTGTTTGCACCGAGTAAACCCTTTGTAGCCATAAAACAACGTCCAACCAGCCTAATTCAAGAACTCTTTCAATCACATACCGTGCATGTCGTTTTAAGTCAATCTTCATCCAGTTAGTATCCCAGAATAGCGAACTGAAACCTTCAGGCACACTTAATGTTGATACCTTTTCTGAAATAATGCGAGCAACTGCTGGGGAATCAAACCGTCCCAAATACTTATGGACCACTCGCAACCCTTCACGCGAAGAAAGATATACGTACTCATGCCCTCCTATTTTCTTCTTCACAATATTCATATTATATTATCACACATTGTAGTCTAATTTTTCAATCTTACAATCTTCTATATTCAACTTAAATTCTTCTTTTCTAAATTCTTTTAAAAAAAGCGTATCCCCCATTTTTAAAGAAAAGAGCTGTAAATTACACTATGAAATACTTATATATTGTTAATGATTATCTTGCTATAACACTACTAAGAACATATTAAATAAATTTATCGAGTTAAATAAATTTTTGAACGATATCTGCATTATCTATCCTATATCTAAAATTAAAAATATAGTGCAGATGTTGCGAAAAAATTACTTTGTCACCCAATAACATCCTTTTAAACAACGCAACAAACGCTATAAACGCTATAAATTCCAGTTGCAAAGGCGACTAACTTCCAGTGCCGATACGCGGTACTCAATTCCAGACCTGTAGAGCAGGTCTCAATTCCAATGCGAAGCATTAAATCTGACAAACGCTATAAACGCTATAAACGCAATGAACGCAACAAACGCTACGCCTTGCGTTGTTGCCTTTGCTCTATGCGCCATGCACTCTGAGCCTTGCTATCTTTAATGAATTTTACTTAACCCCAAAGGAACACCACTTGTTTTTAATTAAATTAATATGATAAAATGATTTTTTGTTAGGAGGTTCAAATGTACGCAATAATTGAAACTGGTGGTAAACAATATAAAATCGAACCAGGAATGGTTATTAATGTAGAAAAGCTTAAATGTAATGAGGGTGAAGATTTAACGCTTGATAAGGTGTTAATGATTAATAAGGATGAAGATTATATATATGGAAGCCCATACATTGAAGGTGCAAAAGTTATTGCATCTGTAGTTAAAACGACAAAAGGCAAAAAGATATTAGTATTTAAGCAAAAACCCAGAAAAGGCTATAGAAGATTAAAGGGCCACAGGCAGTATTACACAACACTCAAAATCAAAGATATCATATTTGGAGGATAAAAATGGCACATAAAAAAGGAGTTGGAAGTTCAAGAAATGGTAGAGATAGCGAATCGAAGAGGCTTGGTGTGAAAAGATTTGGAGGACAATTTGTTCGTGCTGGTAACATTCTTGTTAGACAAAGAGGAACGAAATTTCATCCAGGCTTAAATGTTGGTAAGGGCTCAGACGACACCCTATATGCTAAGATAGACGGCATCGTTAGTTTTGAAAGAAAAGACAGAACAAGATTGAAGGTGTGTGTTTATCCTTTAACACAGTAATCACATAAAGATATATTAAGCTATTCTTACCCATTAAAATAGGCTAATCTCATTTCGAACCTAATTCAGAATTTTTAATAATACTTTAATCAAAGATCTCATCCTGAAACTGTCTCAGGATTCATCCTTATTTAAACCAAACAAAACGATAAAAAACGAATCATATATCATATCCATAGACAAGAGAACACATAGAAACCCACAAGTTTATAACCATAAAAAATGGTATATTAAATTATGCAATTTATAGACTATGTAAAGATACATGTAAAAGCAGGGGATGGTGGTAGGGGATGCATAAGTTTTAGAAGAGAAAAATTCGTCCCTCGTGGTGGCCCCGACGGTGGTGATGGTGGGAGGGGTGGACATGTCATTATAAGATCCACAAATAGGATGAATACCCTACTCGATTTTAAATACAAAAAAATATACAAAGCAAAAAGAGGACAGCATGGGATGGGGAAAAATATGCACGGGAAAGACGGAGAAGATTTGGTAATACCTGTGCCTATAGGTACGGTCATAAAGGATGCCTTAACAGGAGAAATCCTATCTGACCTTGTAAAAGAAGGGCAAGAAATTATAGTTGCAAAAGGTGGTAAGGGTGGTTTAGGTAATGCCCATTTTGCAACACCTGTTAGGCAATCACCAAGATTTGCACAGCCAGGAGAAAAAGGCGAAGAAAGATTGCTCATTCTTGAATTGAAACTACTTGCAGACGTAGGTTTAATTGGTATGCCTAATGCTGGGAAATCTACGCTACTTTCAGTAATCTCCTCAGCTAAACCAAAGATTGCCGACTATCCATTTACAACTCTATCACCTGTCTTAGGTGTTGTCAAATATGGCGAATATAAAAGCTTTGTAGTTGCTGATATACCAGGACTTATAGAAGGTGCCCATAAGGGAGCAGGTCTTGGTTTTCAATTCTTAAGACATATAGAGAGGACATCCTTACTCGTTCATCTTGTAGACATATCAGACTATACAAAAGATGATCCTGTAGAATGTCTTGAAAAAATTAATAAAGAACTTGAATTATATAGTAGAATGCTTATAGAAAAGCCACAAATTATAGTTGGAACAAAATTAGATATTGCTATGGAAAACTGGAAAAAAGAAAGACTTCAAGAATATTGCAAAGAAAAAAAGATAGAATGTTTTTTCATATCTTCAATTACTCGAGAAGGGGTCGACTCGTTGATCACATATCTTACACAAAAAATCGAAGAACTCAAGGGTGATAGACATAACTTTAAATACGTTAGTATGAATAACTTAAACATCAATCCGTATGATTGAAGAGAAAGAAAAGATTCCATTAGATGCAAAACTCATAAGCGACATAATAATCGAACTTAACATATCTCGCAGGAATGTCGCAATCTACCCAAAAGACCACCCTTCCGTTGAAAAATCATTAAACAGAGCTTACGAATACTTCAAAAGGCTTTTCGAAATACGACCAGAGATAACCATTGCAATAGCAAAAGACACCTTTATCATAGATGATTACTACCTTGACCGCAAAAACCCTGTTTATAAAGAACTCGCATCACACTTAAACAAACTAAACATAATATACATAACTTTTTTAACAGGCTTATCCCTCGAGGAACTATATGAATTTCACAAATTTATATCTGGGAAAATAAGCGAGTTAAACGAAGATGAGCTCCATGAAAGGCTGAAAGAAAGTAACCTTATCCATATTAAAATTGGATTCATCGATTATAGCGCTTTCTCTTTCACCGAAGGCGAGACATTAAAAAACATACCTAAAATACCCCTTTGGGAAAAATACGTGTACGGTTTACTCGAAGGAACGCTCCAACCACAAGAAATAAACGATGAGATCAAGGAGATACCACCAGAGATACTTGCACAATTATTAAATAGAAGTCGAGCGGAAGACCTAAAAGAAGAGACATATGACAAAGTCATAACTTCATATGTAAGAAAATCTGCTGAATCTGCCATCTCATCAAATGATTTAAAAAGACTACTGAGCTTTATTAATGGGCTCCGACCAGAACTGAAAAGCCAATTCCTCACCTCTGCAATAAAAAACATATCAAAAGATATTGATTCCATACAGAATGCCCTTAAAGAAATCACCGTAGATGAATTGATGGTAATACTTGAAACAATAAATGAGCAAAAGGTTTTACTACCTGAATCTTTAAAAAATCTATTAGATAAATTATCTGGACTACCGCACCATCACAAAGAAGATATCTTTTATGGAGGGAATCTTATATTAGACGATATATTTCTATCTCCTGATTTAAACGACCTTCTTCAGGAAGGAAAAACGAGGGCACTTATATCCGATAATTATCAAAAAGAGATCCAAAAATTATTAAATTTTGATTTCAGCACAGTAACTAAATTTGAACTAAAGGAGACTACAAAAGAATTCGAGGATGAATCTATTGAAAAGAGTTTCAATCTAACGCTTCTTGAATTAATCTCAAATAATCTTATAGTCTCAGATGAAGACTATAAATACTTTCTTGGTATATTGAGTGAACAGATTGAACAATTCCTTTGGACAGGGAGCTTTTACAATATACTCAAGTCATTAAATATCCTCGAATCCAATATTAAAAGAGAAAGATTCATAGATATTACAAAAGAATATTTATCTAACTACCATAACCAAGACTTCATCAATAAATTAGTCGAATCAATAAGAATCTTCGGAAGACACAAAAGAGACGATGTTTTATCCATTTGTAAATATTACGGTAAAGAGATTGTCCCATCACTAATGGATTCATTAACAATTGAAGAATCCCAAATCGTGAGAAAACTCTTAATAACTATATTAATAAAACTCGGAGAAATAGTAATCCCCGAAGCAATTAAAAGACTCGCCGACAATAGATGGTATGTTAAAAGGAATATGCTTTATATATTAGGTGAAAACAACACACCCGACGTATTACCGCATGTAAGATTATACTGCCGTTACGAAAATAGAAAGGTTAGCTTCGAAGCCATCAAGTGCCTTCTTAATGCCGGAGACAGATATGCCATAGAAGCGATAAGAGATTATTTAAACTCTGATTCTAAGGATGATGTTTTACAAGCAATAACACTGATTGGTTCATACAAAATTCAAGAATTAGTGCCTGAACTAATACGCCTTCTTAAGAAAAAAGGATTTACTGGTGCCGACTTGTATGACAAAATCCCCATAGTGAAGGCGCTCGGCGATATCGGAGACATAAGGGCTCTTGACGTTCTAAAAGACCTACTATTAGAAAAATCTATACTCTATAAAGGTGCAGCAGAAAAACTCAAAGAAGAGATATTTAGGACATTAAAGAACTATCCAATAAGTGAACTAAACGATTTCATAGAATTTGGTTTGAGATCAAAAAATAATTTCATTAAAAACGAAGCGAGACGCCTAAAAATAACAACATTATAAAAGTATGGATACATTTAAAAAGTTTTTACATATGTTCATGTCCACAGTACTAAATTGCTCTCTTTATTCTAAAGAACATACAACAATCAATGACCTCTCATCAAAAACATATGACCTCTTAATAAAACTCATGGATGAATTTGGTGATATTGAAATAATGCTTATTGAAGATGACCTTATCTTTAACAAAAAACCAGTAAGAGAAATTGGATTACAAGGTCAAAAATTTATAAATATACTAAAAAAGAAAGGCCTAAATAGAATAGACCTTCTAAAAGGAATTAAACCAGACGAGCTTAAGAATTTCATAATAGACTTTTCAAATTATGAAAGAAGTATCAATAGTTATCCAAATATTAGAACAGGAATTATAGATGTTAGAATTGGTGGCTTCAAACTTGACCAAGATATAAAACTTGATGACCTCGATAGTTTCTCAACAGAACAGATAAATATTGTGAAGGACGTTTATCAAAATATATCACCATATAAAAGATTAAACATCGCAGGTCTTGAAGAGATTGTAATCAACTTCATACTAACCTTCAAAAAAGAGGCAAACATCTTAAAAATGTTATCACCCGTAAAATCTTATAGTGAATACACATATACACATGCAGCTAACGTTGCAGTTCTATCCATGTTTCAAGCAGAAGCAATTGGCATTAAAGATGAAATCTTGCGAGACTTAGGCATCTCAGCTCTTCTACACGATGTAGGCAAATTATTTATTTCTTCTGAGATTCTTGAAAAGAAAGGTCAATTAACACAAGAAGAATGGGAAGAGATATGGAAACATCCCTATTACGGTGCAGTATATCTTTCAAAAAACGATAAACTACCTCGCCTTGCCCCAATCGTTGCGCTCGAACATCACTTAAGATATGATGGCACTGGATACCCAAGATTAAACACTGGTAATAGGAAACAACACTTATGCAGTCAGATAGTCGCAATCGCCGACTATTATGATGCCCTAAGAAGTAATAGACCATATAGAAAAGAACTGGGAATTTATGAGATTCTTGCAATAATGAAAAAGGAAGAAAACAAACTTTTTAACCCACATCTACTTAATAACTTCATAAGAATTATGCTCTTTGCAGTATCAAAAAAATAAAATACCTTTCAGCATACGCTTGCAAATATTCTTTTATTTAACAAAAAGTCTTTTACACAACTCAGCAACTCTAACTCCAAGCTTATAAGCATCTGTTAATGCTACATTATCCGGGCTACCCGTACACCCGACTCCATAATGCCCTGACGCATCCATCGGATCACCAACAACTATCATCCCATAAATTAACATCGCCTGTATAATAGAGATGATAGTCGTTTCTTTACCACCAGTATGATGACCACCTGTTGCAAATGCAGCACCAACCTTGTTTTCCATCTTCTTTCTGATACCCACATACTCATCAAAAACCCTCTTTAAATCAGCCGCCATACTCCCAAAATACACAGGTGAACCTGCGATAATACCTTCTGAGTTAAGAAAATCCTCTTTAGAAACCTCTTTTGTATCTTTCAAAACAGCCTTCACACCTGTTGATTCAACTCCTTCTGCAATTGATTTAGCAAGCTTCTTTGTATTACCTGTCTTTGAATAATATAAGACTAATACCTGCATCTTGAGACCTCCTTTCAATTAATTGCACTTCTTGTTATATATTCTGCAAAATTTATTAATGATTCTTTTTCACCCTCACTCCTCGCCTCCACATAAAACCTGATCTTCGGCTCCGTTCCTGAAGGTCTTATCATAATCCACGAGTTATCGTTAAATACAACCTTTAAACCATCAATAGATATTATATCCTTCACAACCTTAATCTTTTCATCGATCACTATTTCAGTCCCTTTTTTAAATCTATCTCCTATAGACATGACCCTCTTTCTTACAAAATCACCTTCAAATTTTGATTCGATACTTATTCCCGAGCGATCAGGACAGTAATATCCATACTCATCCATTATCTCCTTTAAATACTCACCCATATTTTTTCTGGTATCAGCAACCATCTCTATTGCAAGCAAGAAACCAAACAAAGCATCTTTTTCAAGTGTATGATTAAATGCTGATATCCCATCAGATTCTTCAAAGGCAACTATTGCCCTTTCTTTTGCTGTTCTCAACATGTAAGGTCTAAAGTTCTTAAATCCAACCTTCGTCTCAATCACCTTCACATTCAATTTTTCAGCGATGGCGTTTACCAGATTACTCGTTCCAACTGATTTAACCACTACCCCTCTAATCCCTTTATATTTATAAAGATAATGGAAAGCCATCGCCCCAAAATAATTCATGGGTATTTGTACCTCACCATCAGTATGTCTTATGCGATCACCATCTGGATCCATCATAGCGCCAATCTTATATTTAGCATTTATAGACCTTAATACCTTATTAACGCCCTCTAAATTCTTCTCAGACGGCTCAGGTGATACACCACCGAAAAGGTAGTCATCTTCTGTCCTCAAATAAACAATTTTATTAGAAGACCCTATAATCCTCTCTAATTTACCACGAGTAGAACCATGCATATTGTCAACACATAAAATCACATCATTGTCCCTTATAAAATACCTAATCTTCTCTAAATCTAATGTTTTCCATCTATTAATATAATCGATATAAATTTCAGTCAGGTCTATCTTGTCAAGATATTTAGGTCTACTCGGACTTAAAACTGGTGCCTTTTGCATCTTTTCATTTGTTAATTCTTCTATCCTTTTCGTTATATCTGGACCAGCAGGTCCACCATCTGAAGGATTAAATTTAAATCCAGCATAGTTAGGAGGGTTATGTGATGGTGTAAGGTTGATTGAACACACAGCATTTAGCATCTCTATTCCAGCTGAAAATAGAGGCGTAGGCACCTCACCTGCATACCATGTCTTTATACCTTCTGATTGCAGCATCCCTATAATCTCCATTGAAAAATCATAACCAAGAAATCTATTATCATGCCCTACAATAACACCCCTATCTTTAATCTCTTCAAAATTACTCGCCCCAAGTGCTGCGAGGAAAAAATAGTCATTACTTTTAAACAACTCTATTATAGAAGAGGTAACAATACGGACATTATTAAAAGTAAAATCAGAACCTATCTCCCCCCGCCATCCAGATGTTCCAAATAAAACTTTTACAGGTTTAGTGTTTTCACGTGCAAACTTCTCAATATGAGATAAAAGATTTTTATGTCTTGAAACATCAGAAAGTATTAATCTCCAGCACGATGAAGCATCATTAAAAGCATACTCCATGTATCCTCCTGTTTTCAATCATGAATATATCCTTCTACTAATATATCATCTGCAAAACGCCTCACTTTTATATTTTTAACTACATATGCATCTTCAAGTCTCCTAAAGCGCTTGCCACCAACGGCGGGAAAGGACTCTCTCCCACCTATTATCTTCGGCGCGATAAAGAAAAGCACCTTATCAACAATATCATCTTCAAGGGCATGAGCATTCAAAGAAGATCCACCTTCTAAGAGAAGGGACGTTATCTCCATCTTCCCAAGCTCATACATTAACCACTTCATATCAAGGTTTCCTCTATATTCTATAAAACGTATTCCCTTTTCTATTAATTTATCTTTCTTCTTTAATAGCTCTGTATTCTGCATACTTGAATCAAAAGCCTTAGTCACAATAAAAGTTTGTGGTGGTACATCAAGTATCCTTGCACTAAGAGGCATCTCTAAATTCGGGTCTATTACAATCCTAATAGGGTCTCTACCTCTTTTAATCCTCGATGTCAGTTGAGGGTTATCAGCCTTAACTGTTCCTATAGCAGTTAATATAGCATCTACACTACTTCTAATCCTGTGCACAAACATCCTTGATTTCTCACATGTTATCCATTTGGACTGACCCTCCGGAGTTGCAATCTTTCCATCAAGCGTCATTGCAACCTTTAGAGTAACAAAAGGCAGACCTGTTCTAATATACTTTACATAATTTTCGTTAAGCCTTCTACAATCTTCTTCACCAACGCCTGATATAACTTCTATCCCTGCATCCTCAAGCTCTTTAATGCCCTTACCAGACACCTTTGGATTTGGATCAATCATTCCCACTACAACCTTAGAAATCCCAGATTTTATAATCTCTTGAGTGCAGGGTGGAGTTCTCTTGTCTTTGTGACAACATGGTTCAAGGTTGACATAAAGAGTAGCACCCTTTAATTCTTCTTTTGCTTTTTTTATTGCCAATGCTTCAGCATGCAGTGTACCTGGTCTTTGATGATATGCCTCAGAGATTACCTTTCCACCTTTCAAAATAATAGCACCAACCATTGGGTTTGGACTTGTAAACCCAGCTGCCTTTTTAGCAAGCATAATACATCTCTTCATTAACCTTAAATCATCCATTTAGAAAATAGAATAACATAAAAAACATCAAAGGAAGAAGAATATAAACCATTAACTAATCAACCTCTAAAATAAAACTAAAATAATTGCAATAACTCAATAAACCCTATAAACGCAAAGAACGCTATAAACGCAATTAATTCCAGTCGCAAAGGCGACTAACTTCCAGTACCGCTTTGCGGTACTCAATTCCAGACCTGCAGAGCAGGTCTCACTTCCAATGCGAAGCATTAAATTAGATAAACGCAATAAACCATATTTTTTCTTTTATACATCTTATTATTTTGCTATAATAAAAAAATCATGAACCAAACTTGGTCAATACTTATATTCATAGTTATCGCAATAACATGTGGTTTTTTAATATCTTTAATAATAGACCTCAAGAAGACAATAAGAAAACTCAATGAATTTATAGACAAAACAGAAGCCTCTCTCGATCCATCACTCGATGAACTCAAACAAACGTTAAAGAGCATAAGAAATGTCTCTGATGGTATAAATGATATAACATCAGATATAAAAACACTATCAGAATCTGTAAGAGAGGTTGGAGTTAATATAAAAAATGTGAGTAATATAATCAGTAACATTAGTACAATAACGGCAATCAAGGCATCTGGTATTAAAACAGGCATAAAGACAGGGTTAAGTGTATTGTTTAAAAATCTTTTTATGAAGAAAGGAGGAAAAGTATGAGAGAAGAGGGAGGATATGGTGCAGGCTCTATAATTCTTTCTTTTTTACTTGGTGGTATAGTTGGGGCTGGCTTTGCTTTACTTTTTGCGCCTCAATCAGGGCGTGAAACAAGACAAAAGATTAAAAACATAACAGAAGATGTGAAAGAAAAAGCAAAAGACTATGTAGAAGATGTAAAGGAAAAGCTGACAGGCACCATCGAAAAGGGTAAGGAATTTTTTGAAGAGAAGAAATCAATCATATCTACTGCAATAGAAGCAGGTAAAGAAGCATACGAAAAAGAAAAAGAAAGGTTTTCGAAAGAATCTGAATAATGCATGAAGTATCAATTGCTGAAACGCTTATAGAAGTTGCAGTAGAAAACTGCTTAAAACAGGGTGGTAAAAGGATAGATTCGATCAGGGTCCAAGTAGGCAGAGCAACAGGCATCATGCCAGACGCCTTACTATTTGCCTTTGATGCAATAAAGATAGGAACAATTGCTGAAAAAGCAACCCTTACAATCGATGAGATACCCGTAAGCGGCACATGCCTCAATTGTAACAAAAAATTTGAAGTTGACGAAGCATATGTAATAACATGTCCCAATTGTGGAAGTTTATCAATACAAATAGAAACAGGACGTGAACTAAATATATACGAAATGGAGGTAAATTAATGAAGGTAAGATTAGTAACCAATATCCTCGAGGCAAACGATAGGATTGCTGAACAGAATAAAAAGATATTCAAAGAAGCTGGAGTATTCGTCATAAATATTATGAGTGCTCCCGGTGCCGGAAAAACTACATTGATTGAAAAAACGATACAGGCATTAAAAGACAAAATCAAGATTGGTGTAATAGAAGGTGATATCGCTGGCACAGATGATGCTCAAAGGATAGAAAACTTAGGAGTACCTGTTGTTCAGATTAACACTGGTGGAGCTTGCCATCTCGATGCCAATATGATTCATGAAGTCATGTCTGATTTACCTCTTAAAGAACTTGACCTTGTAATAATAGAAAATGTTGGAAATCTCGTATGCCCAGCTGAATTCAAGGTCGGTGAAGACATGAAAGCCATGTTGCTAAGCATAGCCGAAGGAGACGACAAACCATTAAAATATCCTTTGATGTTTCAGGAATCTTCAGCTCTAATCCTGAATAAGATTGACTTACTCCCATATACTAATGCAAATCTTGATAAGATTAAAAAAGACTCGTTATCACTAAATCGCAATCTAAAGATCTTTGAAGTCTCTTGTAAAACTGGTGAAGGATTAAGTAATTGGACTAACTGGTTGCAATCTTTAGTAAAAAAACATAAAAGATTTATTCTTTGAATGAACTATACCTATAGTGTTAGTATAAATTAATATCTATATTATGAAATCAAGACTAAAGATTCTCGTAAGAGGTATAGTTCAAGGAGTTGGTTTTAGACCCTTCATTTACAATCTTGCAGAGTCACTTAATCTAAAGGGGACGGTCTTAAATTCATCCGAAGGTGTAATAATTGAATTAGAAGGTGAAAATTCTCACGAATTCTTAGAAAGAATGAAAAGCGAAGCTCCTCCGCTTTCTCAAATAATGAGTGTAGAAGTTGAAGAACTTCCTTATTATGGCTTTAAAGATTTTCAAATATTAGAAAGCAAAGACGAAGGCAAATTTACATTAATATCTCCTGACGTATCAATATGTAATGACTGTCTAAGAGAGATGCTCGACAAAAACGATAGACGATACCTTTATCCATTCATAAATTGTACGAACTGTGGTCCAAGATACACCATCACTAAAAGAATACCTTACGACCGACCAAACACAACAATGTCGGTATTTAAGATGTGCCCAGTCTGCGACAAGGAATATCACGACCCTCGAAATAGGAGATTTCACGCTCAACCCAACGCTTGCCCCGTCTGTGGTCCAAATGTTGAATTAGTGTCAAAAAAAGAGAGAAAAAATATAAGCAAAAATGAATCCCCTATCCTTGAAACGATAAAATTACTTAAACAAGGGGACATAGTTGCAATAAAAGGCCTTGGTGGTTTCCACCTTGCATGTGATGCTACAAATGAAGATGCTGTAAACAGATTAAGACTTAAAAAAAGAAAAAGCAACAAACCATTCGCCTTAATGGCTCCTAATATTCAAAGTATAAAAAAGTTCTGCATAGTCACACCCGAGCAAGAAGAAATCCTTATATCCAATAAAAGACCAATAGTTTTACTAAAAAAAAGAAACAACATATTGCCAGATGCAATATCTCCACTAAATCCATATATAGGATTTATGCTTCCTTATACCCCTTTACATTATCTCTTATTCTATTACCCATATTCAGAAGTATTACCGAACTTTGATGCATTAGTTATGACAAGTGGTAACATATCAGAAGAGCCAATTGTAATCAATAATCAAGAAGCTGTTACTAAACTATCGAACATTGCTGACGCCTTTCTTTTACATAATAGAGACATTTTTATGCGTGTTGATGACTCCGTCTTACAAGTCTTAAGCCAGAAAAAAATTATCGATAACATAAATTCAAGTAAAGAAAAACCAAGATATATAACCTATTTCATTCGGCGTTCTCGTGGTTATGTCCCTGACCCAATACCACTTCATGATGATGGTCCAGAAGTACTTGGTTGTGGTGCAGATATAAAAAATATATTTACACTCACAAAAGGAAGGTACGCAATACCAAGCCAGCACATTGGTGACATGGAAAATTTTGAAACTCTTCAATTCTTCGAAGAGACATTGAACAATCTCAAATCCGTTTATAGAGTAAAACCTGTTGCACTTGCTTATGACCTACACCCTATGTACTTATCAACTCAATGGGCTTTGAGACAAAATGGGATAAAAAAATTAGGTATACAGCATCACTATGCACATGTGGCATCTGTCATGGCAGAAAAAGGAATAAAGTCCAGTGTCATAGGTGTATCCTTTGACGGAACTGGTTATGGATTAGATGGGAATCTATGGGGAGGGGAATTCATTATAGCAGACCTTGAAGGCTTTATTAGGGCTTGCCATTTCAGTTATGTTCCCTTACCTGGTGGCGAAGGTGCAATAAAAGACCCCTGGAAGATATCAATCAGCTATCTAAAAGATAGTTTTGGGAATAATATAACTAATTACATCGAAAATATAGGTTTTGTAAAAAAATACACTTACGAAAAGATAGAAATGATATTAAAGATTTTAGAAGATAAACAATTCTCACCACTCTCATCGGGTGCAGGAAGATTATTTGATGCAATATCAGCCCTAATCGGTGTCTGCGATAAAAATACATTTGAGGGAGAAGCAGCAATAGCACTTGAGAGTATCGCAGAAACTAACATTAAAGATGCTTATCCCTTTGAGATAAAAACAGGTGATATTATGGAAGTAGACTTCAAAACAACAATTAGAAACATTGTCAAGGACTTTATTAAGAACAAGAGTAAGGGATTAATATCAGCAAGGTTTCATAATACAATAGTAGAAATCATACACAAGGTTGTAAAAGAATTGAGGGATAGATATTCCTTAAACGACATAATCCTTTGTGGTGGTGTATTTCAAAATCTATATCTCCTCGAAAAGACCTTAGAAAGATTAAGAGAAGATAACTTTAAATTACACATACATGAAAAGGTTCCAACAAATGATGCTGGAATTTCACTTGGACAAGCATATATATTAAGAGAAAGGGTTAAAAAAGGAATAATATGAAATACAAAAATAATTATATAAAATTAGTGATTACAACAAAACACCGATAAGAATACGCTAAATAAATTTTTAAGCAATAAATGTAATATATATATAAAACATTTAAATGAATCTTAATAAATAGTAAATAAATGATTTCTTATATATCAGAAAAATAGAAATTTAAAATCAAAGGGGTAATAAAAATGGAAAAGATGGTAAAAAGAATCAAAGATTTAATGCAATCCATCAAAAGAGAAGTAAAACTGATGGAGGTTTGTGGTACACATACAGTTGCAATATTCAGGCATGGCATAAGAGGAATAATACCAAAAAACATTACCTTATTAAGTGGGCCTGGGTGCCCCGTCTGCGTAACACCTATAAAAGACGTTGATGCCGCTATTGCTATCGCAAGGCTTAATGGATGCCTTTTAACTACATTTGGCGACATGATGCGTGTCCCAGGTAGCAAAGAGTCTCTTTTCCACGCACAAGCAGATGGAGCAAAGGTCGAGGTTGTATATTCTCCAATGGACGCATTAAAGATAGCTGAAGATAACAAAGACAAAAATGTGATATTTTTTGCAACAGGTTTTGAGACGACCTCTCCTTCTATTGCCGCAACGATTTACGAAGCAGATAAAAAAAACATCGATAATTTTTTCATATATTCAGCCCATAAAATCGTTCCACCTGCATTAAAGGCACTACTCGACTCACCAGATTTGAAGATTGATGGTTTCATACTTCCAGGTCATGTAAGCACCATTATCGGAAGTAAACCATACGACTTTATTGCAAAAGATTATAAGATTCCCTCAGTCATTACAGGTTTTGATGCACCCGACATAATAAAGAGTATCATGATGCTTCTTGAGCAGATTGCATCAGGCAGGGCAGAGATAGAGATTCAATATACAAGAGTTGTGAGAGAAGAAGGTAATCAAAAGGCAATGTCTATACTCAATGAATACTTCGAACCATGCGATGCAAATTGGAGAGGAATTGGCACTATTCCAATGAGCGGTCTAAGATTAAGGAAAAAATACGAATATCGAGACGTTAACAGGATATTTAAACTCGAAATCCCTGATGCACCAGAACCAAAGGGCTGCCAGTGTGGACAGGTCCTTAGAGGTGTAAAAATACCAACAGATTGCAAACTATTTGGTAAGGCATGCACACCAGAGCATCCAGTAGGTGCATGTATGGTAAGCACAGAAGGCAGTTGTGCTGCATATTACAAATACTCAGGAGTAATAAAACAATAACAGGAATTGTTAACAGCTGATCTTTATTATGACGAGATTGACTTTTTAAAATATTTGAAATTAGAAGAGTGTAATCTTTGCGGTTTTAGCTCGTGTAAGGAATTCGTAGAAGCATTCAGGGCAAAAAGAGTAAACATTAATAAATGTCCTACCATACTTAACAATAATATCTATGCCTTAGAAGCTGTAGATAAAATCAAATATTTATGGCCTGAAGTCCCAATCACAATGAATCCAATGCCTGCGCCAACAGGACTTTTCGAATTAAACAATCCTCATGAAAACTCACCAATAATTATCAGTGGTAACAATGAATACACCGAAGAAATAATCCTCACCGTATTGAGCACTACAATCTGCCCATTCCATGTAATATTCGTTGATACAGAAGGCAACACAATAGATATGTCTATGATATACAAGACATTTACTCCAGAAAAGATAAAGTATGCGATTGACTATTCCAAAATTGAAAACTTAACAAACATTAAAGAGATGATAATCCCAGGTTTAGCAGAACCAATAAAAAAAGACATAGAAATGATTACAGGTTGGAAGGTAAGAGTAGGCCCAAAATGTGCTGCTGAACTACCATTATACTTATCTGACTTATGGATCCGCCCATAAAACATTATTCAAACTACTTAAACTTTCATATAATATGATAAAATAATCGAAATAGTAAGGGAGGGCAAGTTATATGGAGAAGATATTACTTGGGCATGGAAGTGGCGGAAAGTTGATGTATCAACTCATAAGAGAGTATTTTGTACCAGAATTTGAGTTAAAATCCCTAAATGACTCCGCCGTTTTAAAATTAACTAATAATTGCAGATTTGCATTTACGACTGATTCATATGTTGTATCCCCCGTTTTTTTCCCTGGTGGTAATATTGGTGAACTTGCTGTTTACGGCACTGTTAATGATTTATCCATGGTTGGTGCAAAACCATTATACATAACAGCAGGAATGATACTTGAAGAAGGATTTCCACTCGATGACCTGAAAACCATTCTTGATTCAATGTCTGAAGCTGCACGAAAATCTGGTGTAAAGATAGTTGCCGGAGATACAAAGGTAGTCAACAAAGGTAAAGCTGATGGCATATTCATAAACACATCGGGTGTAGGAATAATACCACCATATATCGACATATCACCAAAAAAGGTTAAACCTGGCGATAAGATTATTCTAAGTGGTCCTATAGGTAATCATGGTATCTCCATAATCGCAAAAAGAAATGGGTTAAGTTTTAATCCACCAGTCTTAAGTGATACAGCACCCTTAAACGGACTTGTAAGAGATATGTTAAAAAAGACTAAAAATATCCATGCAATGAGAGACCCAACAAGAGGTGGCCTTGCAACCACATTGAAAGAGATAGCAATCGATTCAAAAACATGTATGGTCATCGAAGAAGAAAAGATTCCAATACCAGATGGTGTTAAAGGGGCATGTGAACTTTTAGGGCTTGACCCACTTTATGTCGCAAATGAAGGGATACTTGTTGCAATCGTCGATAAAAAAGATGCTAATGGCTTATTAAATGTAATGAAAAAACACCCTCTTGGCAAAGAAGCTATGATAATAGGTGAAGTAAAAGATACCCCATCAGGTATGGTTCTTCTGAAAACTTCAATAGGTGGTAGCAGAATAATTGAAATGCTTTCAGGAGACCAACTTCCGAGAATATGTTAATATAAGATACAATTCTTAACAAGGGGTACAAAATGATACTCGGTGTAAATATCGACCATGTAGCCACTCTAAGACAGGCAAGGAGAGGCATGGAGCCAGAGCCTTTAATGGCTGCAACATTAGCCATACTTGGCGGTGCAGATGGCATAACTGTCCATCTGAGAGAAGACAGGAGGCATATCCAAGACAGAGACTTGAAATTACTTAAAGAGTTTGTCCCAGTCGAATTAAATCTCGAGATGGCTCCAACTGGAGAAATGGTTGACATTGCCAGAAAGATTAAACCTGATATGGTGACGCTCGTTCCAGAGAAGAGACAGGAGATTACAACAGAAGGTGGGTTAAACCTTAAAAAACAAAAGCATAAGGTTCAGGATGCAATCAAAAAGATTAAGGCTGAAAATATTCCCGTAAGTTTATTTATAAATCCAGACATAGATGATATAAACATCTCAAAACAAATCGATGCAGATATGGTAGAGATCCACACTGGTATGTACTCGAATGCAAAAGGCAAACAACAGGATATTGAACTAAACAGGATTATAAAGGCTGTTGAATCCGCACTCAATATTGGATTACTCGTTAATGCAGGTCACGGACTAAACTACACAAATGTTAAAAAGATAGCATCTATCAAAGGCTTAAGAGGCTTATATATAGGACATAGCATAATATCAAGGTCTGTCTTTATTGGTCTTGAAAATGCAGTCAGAGAAATGAAGAAATTAATATCTGAAGCGTTAAGGAGTTAATGATGGAAAAGAATATATTGTTAATCTGCTGTGGAAACCCTTTTGGTTGTGATCTCGGGTTTGGTTATCATGTATCAAAAATTATAGAAAAGATGGAACTTCCCAAAAATGTTGAATTTATGGAAGTAGGAGAATCTGCTTGTATGATACCTCACATCATTGAGGGTAAGGATAAGCTAATTGTCATTGATGTATTTGAGACAGGCGAAAAACCAGGAACAGTCGTCAGGCTGAAAGAGCATGAAGTCCCTATAAAGATAGATGGAGCAGATGACCCTTCTAAAAAACACCTGCTTGAAACCCTCCAACAAATAAGAATTAGTGGAAAGTGTCCTGAAGCAATATTTATTGGAGTTGTTCCTAAGACCATAAAAACGGGCACAAAATTGACATCTACCGTGAAGAAAAAGATACCCGAAGTAATCGATATGATTAAGAGAGAATTGGATATCTAAATACCTCCAAGATTCTATCTCCGTTTTTTAATAGACTTTAAAACATCTGAAGGAGGTATAGAACCAGAAGGATACATCTTTGGGCTATGTTCCTTTCCATGACATGTCAAATAACACTGCCCTGCAAAATTTCCAAGATCTACAAATAGAATACGACCCTTTGCAGGTGAGATATTCAAATTATCAAAGTCAATAAGATGTGTATATTTTGTGCTCCCATGTGGATTGTGACATGTTCTGCATGACGCTCCAACACTCACAATATGAAGACTATGATATGTAAAACTTTCATCGTTAAGTATACTACTTCTCAAATGACAGGAATAACAAAGCTCATACTGTTTCTCACTCTCACCTCCGTCTAAATCCACAAAATTCTTTTTAAGAATATGCCTGTAATTCGACCCATGTGGTCCTTTAGGCCCAGATGTATCATCATTATTGTGGCAATCTGTGCATTTTATAATACTCGACTCATTCAATGATGGCACTAAACTTGGTACATTATTATTTTTACCGAATCCGCAGACAGGATGATAAGATGGGTTCACATCATTGAACAGTTCAGCCTTATTTACTTGATCACCAGGCAGATTTGCACTAAATGAATGGCATTTAAAACACAATTCATACTCTTTAACGACGTAATCTGTTTTTGACCCATCTTTATCAACGCCTTTAACAGCATATACCTTATTTTTATTAGAGGCAAAATGGTGATGATGGCAATCGACACACGCAACATGCCTCGGCGTAGCTGGGTCCCTTTCAGGAAGTATCTCATCATATCTGTGATAAGCAGATGTCTCAATAGGATGTCTATAAGGCTTCTCAAATACCCTCTGCATATCAGATGTAATTACACTCTCAGATAAAAGTCCTTGGCTTTTAACCTTCTCAACATTATAACCACTTCCATGACAAGACAGACAAAAATTCTCTTTCCTTTCTGGTAACATAGGCGTATTCGATACGCCATGTCCAATATGGCAACTTGCACATCCCCTTGGTAATTTACTCCTATCATAGTGCGGGAAATCCTGTGGTGTAACAGAATACAGAAAAGAAGGCAAAAATAAGGTCAATAAAACTATAATCCCTTTTATTATATATGCACACTTATCCTTACAAGTATTTATTCTAACCCCTACCATTCAATGACACCCTCTGGAATCTCGGAATCATGACATACCATACACACCTCATCATGTGTTTCTTTTCTCCAGAATGGTGGCCAACCTCCTGCAGCCTTATTATTATGTGGATCGTGACATGATGGGCACTGTACCCCATAACCACCTTGCGTTGGATATAATTTTACATCATTATCAGAAATAGGCCAGTTAAGCTTCGTCAGACCAGCATCATTCCTTTTAGCAGCAAGAAACTCATCAAAAATAAAAGAGATAGGATGACCACCTGACAAATCCGTTCCTAAATATCCTTTTGCACCAGGCAGGAGTCTACCCTGAGCATCAAGGTAAGGACTTGGAGACATCAATATATCCTCTTCCCTATTCAACACTGCCCCTATTGCTATTGTTCCATCATGACAGCTTAAACACAACTTTGAAAAGCCATCTATAGGTGGTGCCTCCTCAAAGTCATACGCCTGTAATGTTGGACTCCAGTAGTTTATATAACTTTGGAATGATGAAACCTCATGATTCCATAATGGATAGATAGATTCTGAACTATGAGGGGTATGGCAAAAGATACATATCTGAGTCTCTTCAACAGCTTTAATCGGTCCAGGTCCAGAAACCGACAAATTATGTTTTGTCTCGCTCACCTTTGCAGAAGTAACATAGGGAACCACTAACAATATACACAAGATAAAAATTATACCTGCTATCTTAAATATATCTTTTAGCTCCATAATATTTAGTATGCCATTTTACCGAATAAGAAGTCTTCTAATTACATAAAAATTCATTTAATAGTTATAGATTTACAACGCACGTTATTGTTCTCTTTGTACTCTAACACCTCGCCATCAGCATCCGCCTTCGCACAAATATAATAAACACCTGAGCTAACCGACGGTAATGACAAAGAGGTATTCTTCGTATCACTCCCATTCGGACCAAGTATTGGTACTGCATGATAATTTGCAAATACGTAATCTTCTTCATCAATTTTCGTATCGTCTGAAAGATAAAACTTTGTCCTTGAACTCGAATTAGTAGAAGAAGTCGTTGACATGTTTTTCGTTGTATCCGTAACAACAATAGTAGTACCAGCATAAGCCGATTTTGGAACACTTAAAGATGACACAACAAGGTCTGGTCCAACAGCCATCACCCTATAACCTAAATTATTATCCTCATTCATCTCCTCTATCTCTTTCTCAGAATCAATCATAGCAAGCAGGTAATAACCTACAACATTGCTCGGGATAAAAAGATTAACGTTGCCAACAATAGTTTCCCCCTTGTTAATCGGAACTATATCCACAGAACCAATATAAAAATCGTCACCCTGTACAATATCAGACGATGCATAAAAACTCAGCCTGGATCGAGGCGCATCCCCTACACCTCTATTCTTTATTTTATACTCAACGTTCACCGTTGTACCAGGCTCTAAACTTGATGGCGTATAAAGTTTATAGACTACAAGATCAGGAAGTCCTATCTTAATCTCCCTGATTGCAATATTATCATGTTCGTTATATTCATCATTATTATTATCGGCATCTGCCTTTGCAATTATATAGTAAACTCCTGAAGAAACGCTTAATGTCCCTGATGTAATTGTCCCTTTCGACTTACCACCAGGAGCAAGTCCACTTATACTCCTTTCTCCAATATTGGTATCATCAGAACTTAGGATAGGGTCTTTAGAGAGATAAAACCTTGTCGTTGATGTATTTGAACTACCTAAACCTAAATTAATCGTTTTATCCGTCAATTTTATAGTGCTTCCTGTTGAAGCAGAAGAAGGTGCTGATATGGATAACAAAAGGTTAGGTTTTTCTAATCTCGTAGGGCTACTATTAAGATAAGGCTCAAAATCTACATTTGAACTTACGAGGTCACCACTACCAGTAGGTCTTGGCCCATCTACAGAATTCCACCAATTATTCTCTGCATTTAAAATTCCATCACCAGCATTATATAAGCCATAAGGTCTGTTACCCGCTATCGCATTATAACTAACCGTTATGTTACTGACATCAACATTCGATGAGATATTTATACCTGCACCAGGCCTTTGATTATCAACTGTATAATTATTAACTAAAAAATTATTCGAAATATTAACCACCTTACTTGTCAACCCAACAATTATCCCATTATTCCATGAATATGAAAATCTTGATATTAAATTATTTTTTATAGTTGCATTCACAGTTCCCTCTGGATGATGATACGGTATATCACCAAGCATTACTGCTGAACCTGGTCCTCCCTCTGTCAAGTCATTACCATCAATCTCATCGTCTCCACCAATGATTGCATTTATAACAGCATCCCGTGACCATGTAGCAATATGAATGCCTACGACATTAGGTATCTTCAAAGTCTTAAGATTATTTTCTTTAAAAACATTCTGATTTATCTTTATATCATAGGTATTTGAATTATCAGCCCAAGCAACTATCCCGGCTTGACAATCCTTTAATATATTATGCCTTATATTCACATCTATTGTTCCATCCTGAGGCCCCTGCGCATTATAGACAAATATACATGAAGCCCTTCCATCTGTATCAGCATATGAGAAGTTCGCAATATAGTTATCATAAACATCACCTTTCGCTTTAGAAGTAATCTCAATTCCATACTGTTGATTATCATCAATATAACCCCTACCAATTATCGTATTATTATGTATACTCACATTTAAACCATTACCATTTGCAGATACCCCTCTACTCAAAAAATCACTTATCTTACAACCTATTACATTGACAGTATAATTCTCATTCGAATACAAATAAATACCCGTTCCACTTAAAATACCAATACCTTCAATAATCACAGAATCTATATCACCAGATGCAACTGCATAAAGAATACCTGTAAAAAGGTCAACACCACTCAAACCTGACAAATCACTGATAAGAGAACCATCTACCTTAATATTATTTATCTTTACATCTCCCCCCGTAACAGCAATTATCGGTACTGTATTTTCAGGTCCGCTTATTTCGCGAGCATATTTTCTCGTAATCTTATCACTGGTTGGTTTAATAATAGTTGCTCTACCAGACCCATCCAAAGTAAGCGCCCTATTTATACTTAGTTGTTCATTATAAACACCAGCTGCAACTTCTATAGTACTACAGTTTGCATCATCGATAGCACTTTGTATGGTAGGATAATTATTAGTTGGGACATTACATGTAACTGGAAAACAAACCCTAACAGAAAAAAACAAAGACACAAATAAAAATAATATTACTAAGAATAATCCCTTCCTATTCATGAACCCTTCTCCTTTAAATATTGAAAGATTTGTATCCTTTTATTATAAGAATCGGCAACATATATCCTATCCTTATCATCAATAAATAAACCTGCAGGTAAAACAAGCTCCCCAGCCCTCCTTCCAGTATTCCCAAAGGTCAACAAAAGTCTTCCATCTCTATCAAATATCTGCACGATATCGAAATGAGCGTCAGACACGTATATATTTCCATCAGAATCTACCGCGATACCTTTTGGTTTTGAGAAATATCCAGTGCTATCACCCAATCTTCCAAAAGAACTTATAAAATTACCATCCTTATCAAATATCTGAACCCTAAAATTCATAGAATCTGTGATGTATAAAAGTTTTTCTCTATCCATAAATATATTCGTCGGGAAATTAAATTCTCCTTTAGCACTACCATTCTTGCCAAAACTAAAAAGCAATTTACCATTCTTTTTTGAAAACACCAAAACCTGATGTTTATGAGTATCCACAACATAAACCCGCTCTTCATCAATCACAACACCAGCAGGTCTTGCAAATGCCCTATTAGAACCTATATCCCTCAAATACTCTCCATACCTATCAAATACCATCACACGTCTAAGCAGTGAGTCAGAAAGATAAATATCTCCATTCCTATCCACACAAACACCAATTGGTGAGATTAGGTCTGTCTTTCTTGCTTTCCTTATTTGCAAATAATCTCTTTTATCAAAATCGAATATATGTAACATGTGCGCACCCGGATCCGTTATATAAATCTTCTCCAAATCTGCATAAACACCATAAGGTCTCACCAATAAAATTTCAGAATCTTCTCTCCCCGCTAACATCTCCGCTGCCTTACTAAAGAATGATTTTTTTATCCCGATATCTGAAGGTCTTGATATCGTTTTTAAATACTTCACCCTTGGTGTCTGCGGAGGTGGAGGCCATAGAAGGTCTAATGTCGTTTCAATGACCTCTGGTTTCTGATAAGTCAAATTATCACTCACGCAAGACAATGAGAAGAAAACAAAAGACACAATTAAAAACAATCTTGGGTAAATCTTATAAAAGTTCAAATTTCAACCCCCCTTATCCTTAATCTTAAAAATGTCTCCTAACTTTCATAAATACCGTCTTATTTGTATACTCTTTATCATCCTCAGTTGACTTATAAATACTATATTCAAGAGAAAAGTATAGTCTCCTCCATAGATATGAAGCCCTTATGTCTATATCCTGTATCTTCCTATCAAATGTCTTACCTTGTTTAAGACTTTCGTCTTCGCTCTTCCAGATTACAGAAACCATCAAAGAACTTATAAGATTGTAATTCACACCACAGAGATAATAAAACCTTTCTATCTTTAGTGAATCACCGCTACCTGTTAGGTATCTACTACTCAAAGTAATAGAACCCCTCCTATTTATTGGGTATCTTAAATCTCCTCTTATCAAATAACTCGTCACCTCAAGAGGTAATATCTTTGGTTTTTGTATTTCCCCATCCTCAGGAGTCTGAAATTCAGGTGGTATATATGGAACCCTTTCAAGTGGTCTTCTACCTATGGCTTTTGTCATAGTAATCTCACCTTCCAAATTCCAGTACAATCTATAAGTACCCTTATCACTTATACCCAAAACAAATCTATGGATGGTGCTTCTTAAATCCTCTGCCTTTGGTTGTTCAAGTGTATAATCACTAAATCTATATCCAGTATAGACCCTACTCCATCTTAACTTATTCGTTGAGATATTAACGCTAAAATCATATTGTGTTAACACACCTTTTGTCGACATATTCTTATATGTATAACCACCATCTAAAAGAAGTTGGAATATACCTATTGGCCTATCATATGTAAGTCCAGCACTATAAGCATCCTCTTTATTACCATTTCTTTCACCAAATCTATAATATAAATCACCACGCGCTCTTAACCTCTTAGTAAACCTATAATTAAGAAAAGCTCCAACCTTGTGATAATAAAGGTCTTCAGCCTTCTTCTTTGTAAATATCGGTTTCCCTTCATAGGAAAAAAACTCATAACTATAAGTATGCTCAAGATAACCAATAGGTGCTACTTTTAAAGAAGCATTGAAACGTAACATATTATAAATATCAAGATTAGAATAATTAAAAGATGTATAAAGTATGTTTTTCTTCTTTATCGTTGTAACAGTATTTGTCTTTATATAATATGCATTGTAGTTTCTCAACGGACTTGAATATTCAAGAAATTCTAATTGTAAATTATATCTTGTATTCAACTTCCTGATATTATCCGATATCTTTATTGTATACCTATCCGTTTCTCTCTTCTCAGTAACAGTAACTATCTTCGTCTTAAAAACAGGAAGACCAGAATCCCCACCTCCCTCGTCGTACCAATCCCAATTATCCTCATCACCCCCGTCTCCCCAACCCTCTTCATCTACTCTATATTTCTTCAACACCTTCTTCTTAACAATATAGTCCCAGTGGTCGTAATCAAAAAGAATAAGCGGTATCTTCCTACCTGATATCTTAAGACTCATACCATATGAGTTCGTCTCGTAATCCAGTGGAAGATCCGCCTCGAGTTTTGATTTAACCTTAGACATATATGCATTAAGTGATACAGGCCTATAAGGTAAGAAAGTAGCTGTTACTGTATATCCCTTATCTTTTAAACTCTGCTCTTCTGTAGAAGATCCCTCATATGTAAACTTATCAAGCCTGTACATTATCCCAGCCGAAAATACCAGGAGTCTTGGGTCATATACATAACCAGCTACGCCAAACTTATAAAATTGACCAAAGATCTTGGTAGTATTTTCTACGCTCTTTGTTCCTTTTCTTGAAGATTCTATCGAGAAGGTTTTATATGAAAGTTCTATGAGACCTGTAAAAGAAAACTTCCTTGGGTAATTTATACCCATTTCTGCAAACGAGTTTACGGGTATAAATAAAATAAAAATTACAACATAAAAAAACAAAAGCGCATATCTTCGCTTCACACAAGCATTTTCCTCCGCAAACCCCTCTTCTCACACTGTTTAAATTCTCTTTTTTTATTTACTCTCTTTTAGATATTGAAAAACCTGAACTCTATAATTAAAAGTATCAGTCACATAAATCCTATCTTGTTTGTCTATGTACATACCTGTTGGCAAATAAAATTCACCTGGCTTTCTACCTGCTCTGCCAACCCAGAGTAACAATTTTCCTTCTTCACTAAATATCTGAAAATTATTAAATGCTGCATCAACCACATATACATGATTTTCTGAATCGACACCTATACCATGTGGTCTTGAGAACTGTCCAGACTGGTCACCGAGTCTTCCAAACTTCCTAATAAAATTGCCATCGGGATCGAAAACTTGAACCCTGCCATTGAAAGAATCCACAACATATACCCTTCCTTGCTTATCAAGCGCCACATATGCTGGAACATTGAACTCACCATTCCCAGTTCCTTTCTTCCCGATAGAAAATAATGGCTTACCATCCTTATCGAAAACCTTTACCATATGATTTCTTGCATCACAAACATACAATCTTTCTCTATCTTCATCGTAAGCCATACCTGCAGGATTCTTGAATTCCCCGGGAGTTCCAATTGTCATTAATACCCTACCACTATTTTTATCTAATCCATAAACCCTATCTATCTTAGAATCAGAAGCAAATATAATCCCCCTCTTATTATCAATTGCAAGACCTACTGGTCGTGCAAGATTATCCTTACCAATCGTCCTTAAGGCCTGTTTTTCAATATCAAAAATAAAAATCTTTCCGAAAGCTGAATCAGCAACATAAACATTACCAGTGCTATCTGCAACCACACCATTAGGTCTTAACATCTTCTCAACCTTCTCTGGCCCAAGCAGAACATTCATCAACTGACTTGGACCACCGCTAAAATCATACTTACTCGACCATTGATGCAACCATTTAATACGTGGGACTTCTGGGGGAGGTGGCCATACAAGCTCTGACGAATCGGATGTGCCCACTCTTGGTAATTGGGCACACCCAACAAAACAAAACAAAGATATTAGTATTAATGAATATAATATATATTTTCTTTTAATCATTTATATTAAAGAGTTAAAACTCTTTATGACATCTTACGCACATATTCTGTGTATAAAACAAATTTTCATAATCCGTGCTATGTGGATCATGACAGCTAACACAACTCATCTCCCTCTTCGGGTTAGAAGGATCCGGCATTCCCCTCAAAGGATGATGTTTCCCACCAGGTATAGCAACAACATGTTTACCAGATGCCTTACTTTTGTGACAACTCAAACATAATGGATTTATTTCATCGGCAAGAAGTGTCTGATGATCACTTGCATGCGGTGCATGACATGTGTTACACCCAACGGCTGGTATAGCCATATGAATTACTTTCTTATTAAACTTAGACTTATCATGACAGTTATAACATATTTCTGGAGATTCCTTTTTTAAAAGTTTTGGAAAATTCGATTGGTGTGCGTCATGACAACCAGTACACATCCCTCCAGAAACTGGTGCATGTACTGACTTACCTTTAAACCTTGCCTCCTTATGACACACAAAACATAAACCTGGCATCTTCTGATTAAGTTTGATACTGTCTTTCTGTTGTGGATGTTCTTTCCCTTGAACTGGTTCGTGGCACAATTCACATCCCATATTTAAAACCTTATGTACATGTTTTGCAGGCTCTTTCAAACTCACATGGCAATTCAGACAAGAATCCTTTTCTGCAGAATACGACAAAACAGGCAAAAATATAAATATCAAAACAAATAATGTAATAAAATTGAAAGTTTTCATTTCAATATATTTATTTAAATATTAGAAATATTTTAATTTTTTTAATAAATATTGTCAATCATACTAAAGTTTGAAATCTAAAAATTATTTTATTTATTCCACAGCCTCCTCGAGATCAAATAACAAATCTCTTATATCATCGAGTTTATCCTGAATATCATAAGTCACATCTTCAGTTTGCCTTATATCACTTGAGCTCGATCTTCCATTCTTACTTATAGCATTCACTCCATTATCGCACAACTCTTTGATAACATTAAACTCTTTTACAATCTCTGCCTCTATTTCCTTCTTCGTTTTTTTACTCTTCTTTGGGTCTACTGCCATAAACACCTCCTAATATATACTAACTAATCTATATTAAAATAAACCAACTGCTTCTCTGACAAGCTCCATCGTTTCATTTGCTACTTTTTTCGCCTTTATTGTACCGTTTTTAACTATATCATAAAGAATATCAGGATTACTAATCAATTCATTGCGCCTTTTCCAAATTGGTTCAAGCACACTAAAAACATTCTTTATCAATATCTTCTTACAATCTATACATCCAATCTTAGCAGTCTTACACCCTTCCGCTATATCTTGCTGTTCTTCCTTAGAAGAAAAGATCTTATGCAATTGAAAAACAGGTGATAACTCTGGATTCCCAGGATCACTCCTCTTGACTCTCGCAGGGTCAGTTACCATAGTCCTTATCTTCTGCTCAACAACCTCTGGTGGATCAGAAAGATATATAGCATTATTATAACTCTTAGACATCTTCTTCCCATCAGTTCCAACAACCTTTGGAAACTCGGTAAGTAAGGCTTCAGGTTCGGGGAATATCTCTTTATACAAGTAATTAAAACGCCTTGCAATCTCTCTGCTTATCTCGAGATGTGGGACTTGATCAATTCCAACAGGCACATACTTTGCCCTGTAGATTATAATGTCTGCAGTCTGTAAAAGCGGATAACCAAGAAAACCATATGTAGATAGGTCTTTATCCTTCAATTCCGACTGCTTCTCCTTATAAGTTGGAACCCTTTCAAGCCAACTTATAGGTGTAATCATGGAAAGCAACAAATGTAATTCAGCATGCTCAATAACCTTAGACTGTATAAAGATTGTAGATTTATCTGGATCAAGCCCTGCAGCCAGAAAGTTTATTAATATATCCTTTGTATATTCTCTTATCTGTGATGTGTCCGCGTATCCTGTTGTTAGGCTGTGCCAATCTGCAACAAAATAATAGCAATCATATTCATCCTGTAATCTAACCCAATTTTGTAGTGCTCCTACAAGGTTCCCAAGGTGTAGTCTTCCACTCGATTGCATACCACTAAGTACCCTATCTTTAGCCATCTAACAAAATCACCCCTTTAAAATATAAATAATATCTTCAAAAATAGATTAACTATAGGAACTATGAAATAATTTGCAATACCAGTTGCAATCAAGAACAAAACGATAATAAAACCAAAAGGTTCAAGCTTACTTAAAGATAATGCCTGTTTATATGGTAAAAACCCTACAAGAACCCTTCCGCCATCAAGTGGAGGTATTGGTATCATATTAAACACAGCAAGCACAATATTTATAAGTACACTCGACTTGAGTATTAATGCGAGGGGAACCAGAACAAGGGAATTGATACCATCTGTATAAGATAAAGAAAGAGGAGTAATCACAATTCGAAGTATTAAAAAACTTAAAAAAGCTAATATTAAATTCATAATTGGCCCTGCTGCTGCAGAGATAGCCATATCTCTCCTTGGATTCTTAAAATTCATTGGATTTATAGGAACTGGTTTCGCATATCCAAAAACAAACTGTCCATTTGTAAATATTAATAACATAAGTGGGATTACGATTGTACCTATCAAATCAATATGCGCAAGTGGATTAATCGTGAGCCTGCCCATCAACCTTGCGGTCGGATCTCCAAGCTTATTAGCCACAAATCCATGCGATAACTCATGAAAAGTAATTGCTATTAGAACAGGAAAAATAGAAACGACAATCTGCCTACCAATACCTGCAATATCCAAATATTTATTACCTTTCTTTGTAAATTATTCTCAAATCTTAAATTTTAATATTTTAATATATTTAACTAAATTTTTTCTCAAACGTATCCCCCTGACAAGATGCAAGGGCAGACCCACGTGTCTGCCCTTATAATACAAATCAGGGCGAACACACAGGTTCGCCTCTACATCGGGTTATTCAATGGTTTTAAACAATGACAACAAATGCCAATCACCTTCCAGCCTTTTAACACCCTACGCCCTGCACCATGAAGCCTTCAAACAAACGCAACAAACGCAATAAACGCTACAAACGCTATAAACGCAATAAACGCAATAAACGCTATAAACGCTAAAAACGCAATGAACTCAATAAACGCTATAAACGCTATAAATTCCAGTCGCAAAGGCGACTAACTTCCAGTACCGCTATGCGGTACTCAATTCCAGACCTGCAGAGCAGGTCTCACTTCCAATGCGAAGCATTAAATTTGACAAACGCAATAAACGCAATGAACGCTATATCGATGGCGATAACCCTTTAGACTTTTATTTCCTTCGGAGAAATTTTTGAGATTTATGTTAATATAGACTATATCTTACATAATTTGTTATCTTAAAAGGCTTTATTTGGAGAGGGGTAGTGGGAATTGAACCCACAACGGTTACCTTGGGAAGGCAAAAACCATATGACTGGTTTTGCAGACCAGTAGGGGCACCAGCCCCATACCCCTCAAAATAATATATCATTGATATAAACTATATGTCAATTAGAAAAACTCTATAACTATAGAACTTGACAATCTTTAGAAAAATAATGTATTTTAGTAAATAAAATATATATTAACTATATAATTTAAGGAGTTTTATTATGCCATTATATGAATACATTTGCAACAATTGTAAAGATAACTTTATCTTACTAAAGTGGAAAGATGATGAAGATACAACTTGTCCAAAATGTGGCTCCAAGGATGTGAAGAAGAAATTATCTACATTCAGCTGCCCTCTACCAACTGGTTCTACCGGAAATTACCATAACCCGTTTAGTAGCGGTGGTTGAAGACCCTCTTTCTGCTAAATCGTGAGTTTAGCAAAATAATTTCAATTAAGCAATGCCTTGCTGTTACCTAGAAATTACCAATTTCATATATTAAGGGTGCATTGTAATGTATGAAAAGTTACGTAAATATCATTTATGTACACATGGGAAACTATTTATGGATAAAATAATGCAGATTTTGCGAAAAAATTTATTTTTCGATACCTTATATCATTTTTCTAAATAACTCTATAAACGCTATAAACGCAATCATGATGGCAATAACTCAATTTATGAAACAAAATCACGGGTCTTCTCTACTGAGGCTGAAGTCGAAGCGTAAGCCTCAGATATAATATAAATAACTACATCACAATACCCAATAAACTATACATCTGTATAAAAGGTAGTTTATTTTGTTTCAGAAATTGAGTTATTGCCAATTACCCTTTAGCTTTTTAACGCCATGCACCATGCTGTCTTTAAACAAACGCTAAAAACGCAATGAACTCAATAAACGCAATAAACGCTATAAACGCAATTAGCGCAATCTTTACAAATAGTATATAAATGATGTTTACGTAACATTAAGCAATGCCTTGCCTTAAGATATCATGAAGGTGAATAATACCTTCTGGTCTACCATCCAAATCCTTAATTATAAGTGCCGTTATAGAATATTTCTCCATTACTGAAAGGGCTTTTGCAGCAAGTTCTTCCTTCGAAATCGTCTTTGGATTCTTCGTCATGATTTCTTCAGCCTTCATCTGAAAAAGCTGACCACCCCATTTCTCAAGCCCTCTCCTGATGTCCCCATCAGATATGACTCCTGTCACAAGATTATCTTCATTTACAACGATTGTATGGCCAAGCCTCTTTGATGACATCTCTATCAGCGCTTTAGAAACTGGTGTCTCTCCACTCACAACTGGCAGCTCCTCACCTATATGCATTAAATCTTTCACTTTTATAAACAACTTTTTCCCTATGCTCCCTCTCGGATGAAAAAATGCAAAGTCTTCTTCCTTAAAACCTCTCTTAATAATAAGTGCGACTGCAATCGCATCTCCCATTGCCATTGCCGCAGTAGTTGAAGCAGTAGGGACTATACCTATTGGGCATGCTTCCTCTCTAACCGATACATCTATGCTCACATCAGATGACTTAGAAAGCGTCGACCCATTATTACCCGTTATAGATATTATATTTACATTAAATCTTTTCAAAAAGGGTATGAGATTCAATATCTCTTCAGTCTCACCACTATTTGATATAGCAATAACAACATCATCAGATGTCACCATTCCTAAGTCTCCATGGCTCGCCTCTGCAGGATGCATGAAGAATGCAGGTGTCCCTGTTGATGCCAAAGTTGCTGCAATCTTCTTCCCAACAATACCCGATTTGCCCATCCCCGTAACAACGACACGCCCCTTGCTATTGTATATCATATCAACAGCCTTCTCAAATTCCTTTCCCACCCTCTCTACTAAAGAAGATATTGCCTCAGCTTCAGTCTTCAATACCTTTTTAGCTACTTCAATGATATCTTCTTTACTCATTTAACAATAGGTACAATTGTTTTAACTTTCTAAACATCCCTTCTAATTCATCAAGCCTAACCATATTTGGACCATCACACAAAGCCTTATCAGGTTCTGGATGAACCTCCATAAATATACCATCAGCACCTACTGCTATACCTGCAAAGGCAAAGGATTTAGCAAATTCCCGCTGCCCACCGGAACTCTTCCCCATACCTCCAGGCAATTGCAAACTATGTGTAACATCAAAGATAACTGGATAACCGAAAGAACGCATTATTGGTATAGCCCTGAAATCTACTACAAGATTATTATATCCAAAAGAACTCCCACGCTCAGTAATAAATAGACTATGATTCCCAGTAGATATAAATTTTTCTATGATATTTTTCACATCCCAAGGTGCAAGAAACTGCCCTTTTTTAATATTAACAGGCTTTCCAGTTTCAGATGCGGATATTATCAAATCAGTCTGCCTGCATAAAAAGGCAGGTATTTGAAGCACATCAAGAACCTCAGCAGCTGGTTTTACCTGTTCAATAGAATGGATATCAGACAAAACAGGCACACTAAACCTTTCTCTAATATCAGATAAAATCTTTAAACCTTCGTCTATACCCGGACCTCTATATGATGATAGAGAAGTCCTATTCGCCTTATCAAACGAACTTTTAAATACAAAATGTAATCCGATATCATCCGTTATCTTTTTTAATCTTTCTGCAGTGTAGAATGTAATATCCCTATTCTCAATAACACAAGGACCCGCAATAATTAACAATGGATTTCCTGCCCCTACTGAAAGATTTCCTATCTTGACTTCTCTTGTCAAATCCTATCAGCTCCGCCTCTGTTCTTCAACCTTAACCTCAAGATAAGGGAATAGAGAACGCTTCTCTCTCAGCGCTGCACCAATAAATTCCCTAAATAATGGATGAGGGTCAGTAGGTCTCGACTTAAATTCAGGATGGAATTGACAACCAAGAAACCATGGATGATCTTCAATCTCTATTATCTCAACAAGCTCTCCATCAGGACTTAATCCACTAATCTTCATACCATACCTTGTTAATATATCTCTATATGCGTTATTGAATTCATATCTATGCCTGTGCCTCTCTGAAATCTCCTTCACACCATATGCCCTGAAGGCATTAGAATTCTCGACCAAGACACAGGGATATGCTCCAAGTCTCATCGTTCCACCTTTTTGGGAATCTTGATTTCTCTCTTCAATTCTACCTTTCCTGAAATCATACCACCGCTCCATAAGATAAATAACAGGGTCCTTAGTCAGAAGATCAAACTCAGTACTATTTGCAGAAAGACCACATACATTTCTTGCAAACTCGATCACGGCGCACTGCATGCCAAGACATATCCCGAAATAAGGAATCTTCTTCACCCTTGCAAAATTTATCGCCTTTACCTTACCCTCAATCCCCCTATAACCAAAACCACCCGGGACAAGTATGCCATCAACCTCAGATAAATATTTTTCTGGTCCGTAAATTTCTATCTCTTCAGAATCTACCCACAATATATTCACCTTTGAATCATTAGCAATTCCACCATGAATCAATGCCTCTATCAGACTCTTATAAGAATCCTTAAGCCCTGTATATTTTCCGACTATTGCTATTGACACTTCATGCCTCGGCTCTTTTATCTTCTTAACTATCTCTTTCCATTTACTAAGGTCTGGCTCACCTCTTTTAAGATTCAATTTTTTATCAATGAGGTAATCGAGTCCTTCCATATGTAGAATTAACGGAATTTCATAAGTCGTTTCGACATCAGGTGCTGATATGACAGCGTCTATATCAAGGTTGCAATGAATTGCTATCTTCTTTTTAAGGTCTGGTGGGAGCGGTCTTTCAGCCCTACATAACAATATATCAGGCTGAATACCAATCTCTCTAAACTCCTTTACACTATGCTGTGTTGGTTTCGTTTTTAACTCACCAGCAGTCTTTATATAAGGAATCAAAGTTAAATGGATATACAAAACATTCTCTCTGCCAACATCATACCTGAACTGTCTTATAGCCTCAAGAAATGGGAGACTTTCAATATCGCCTATAGTACCACCAATCTCGACTATAACCACATCATAATTATCACTTACAGACTTTATAGCACTTTTAATCTCATCTGTTATATGAGGAATTACCTGGACCGTCTCTCCCAAGTACTCTCCTCTTCTCTCCTTTGTTATCACATTATAATATATCTTGCCTGTCGTGTAATTATTGCGCGATGATGTTCTTACCGAAGTAAACCTCTCATAATGTCCAAGGTCAAGGTCAGTCTCAACTCCATCATCCGTAACAAAAACCTCCCCATGCTGAAAAGGACTCAAAGTTCCAGGGTCAACATTTATATAAGGGTCTAACTTCTGTAATGTTACTCTAAGCCCTTTTGCCTCAAGAAGTGCACCTGTAGCAGCAGCGGCAATGCCTTTGCCTAATGCTGATACTACACCACCTGTTACAAAGATGTACTTAGACATCTCTCTACCCTCCCAATATCTTGTGGGGTATCAATCCCGTATACCTCATCAAATACTTCTGCCGTCTTAATCATAAAACCGTTTTCAAGAGCTCTTAGTTGTTCGAGTTTTTCTGCTTTCTCAAGTATCGTCTGTTTCATATTAGATAAGGAAAGCAATATTTCTCTCCTATAACTATATATACCAATGTGTTTATAAAAAACATATTTATCAAATATTTCGTCCAACTTTATATCTTCTTTCCATTCATCCCTACAATAAGGTATTGGAGCACGCGAAAAATATAAAGCAAAACCTTTATTGTTTGTTACAACCTTTACAACATTCGGATTAGAAACTTCCTCTAAACTTGTAATTCTTTTAATAAGTGTCCCTATATCTGCCTTCTTATCTTCAAGCAATAATATAACTTTATCAATCATCTCAGGTTTTATAAGAGGCTCATCACCCTGTACATTGACAATTATATCATAATCAATAGAAGATGCAACTTCAGCAATCCTATCAGTACCCGATTGATGCCTTCTATCCGTCATTATAGCCTTACCACCAAAAGAAATAACATTATTAAAAATCTCTTCACTATCCGTAGCAACAATCACATCATCAGCAAGCTTAGATAATTTCGAATTTTTATAAACATGTTGAATGACTGGAATCCCTCTTAAAGGATAGAGCACCTTTCCCGGAAAACGGGTCGATCTATATCTGGCAGGTATAATAATTATTGAAGACATGCCTTTATAGTTATTATTATAAACTCAATCTTAAGCCATTACAACATCTCAAATCTCATAGCGAATTAATCTCTTTTATAACCCTTCGAGTTAACATCTTGAATTCTAACCTTTCTTTTGCGTTCATCTTCCTCCCACCGAATCTAATCTCTTGATATAACCTTATGAAGTTAGAAAAATTACTACTCAAACCCCTCGATATCCCCTTCAATTCTATATCATTCGGTGTCAAGGAACTGGTGACCTTAATTCCCAATCTACCAAGTTTATTCCTTACCGATAAATATTGTCTTGTTGCAAAACACCCTCTTTTTTTATACCCATCTCCGTAAAGAATAAATAAAATAATCACAACAGAAAAAATAATTATTGCAAATATTATAAAATGCAAACTCTTTGATTTTATCTTGAGATCAAAAATCGTAGGAAAATCCTTAAAAACATTAAATGCCCTTATAATCTTCTTCTGATCGTACAAACTATATCCAATAACATACCTTTGCCATTTCATCTTCAACATATCAATCAAAAGAATGACACTTGATGGTTTTTCTGTTATCTTCACGGGTGTAGGATCAAATGTTAACCAGAAACCATCTATAACCGCCTCAACCCAAGAATGAGCATGGCTTTGCCTGATGATAAGATAACCACCATATTCGTTCAAATCTCCACCAGCAAATCCTGTCACGATCCTCGAAGGTATACCTATACTTCTTAACATCAATACCATAGCAGTTGCATAATGCTCACAAAAACCTTTTTTTGAATTGAATAAAAAGTCTTTCACAGGATTTACTCCTGAATCCTGCTCTTTCAAGTCAAGCGAATAAATATAGTTTTCCTTTAAGTAATTTTCAATCTTCAAGGCTTTTTCATGGTTATTTCTTAACCCCTTCGTCAAATCTTCTGCGAGCATCTTCACATCCTCAAAGCCTATCGGTATCTGTAAATAATCATCTAAAAAACCATCCGCCTTTTTTAAAATTTTTGAACTATAAACAATATACTGAAATCTCCTACCTTTCTTCTCAGGCAAAAATAATGCATCTGATACATCTCTATAAAGTATAAAACCCCTCGATTCTATAGCTATTATATTACTTAAGCCAAAAACCACATCATTATCCATTGGCTCAAGAAATATCCTCTGTATTGTGTAACCATCTTTAATATATGGCTCCAGAACAAATCTCCCATTTTTCCCAAAGATTGACTCTCTCTCAAAATGTGTATTTTCCCACACTAACCCATCAAAATAATCTAAAGTCATTCCTCTCCAATAATATGGCAAATCTTTTCTTCCTTCAATCTCAACCCTCATAACAACTGTTGGGTCAAGCATAATCCTTCCATAAGAATCAAAGTCTATCGTTTTTGAAAAACCAACACTCCTTATACTCTTCTGATGATACTTACCCCACAAACCTCCGGACACCCTTGGAATACTGATGAAGAATGACACAGTTAATAATATTGTCAATATACTTATATAAAATACTGGCTTTTTTACATCTACCTTAATGTCACCACCTTCTCTCACAAAATGAGAAAAAATAATTACTGTAACGAAAATTAGTAAAAACATGATAAAAACAACACCAAAAATTATAGAAAATATAAGTTCTGAAGCTATAATCAATTGAAGCAATGCCATAAAATATACCTGTAGATAATCCCACGGCTCTTTCAAATCAAAACTTTTTATAACCTGAAAAATTATAGTAAGGTGCGCTACTGCAATAAAATAATCCTTAGATAAAAAAATAGAATCCCATATAAAAATAAGAAGCGTAATAATCGATAGAGTACCAGTTACATATTTATTAGCTGGCCTTTTTCCAATCAAAAACCTATAGTATCCAGGGATGACCCCAAGACCTATCAAAGAAAAAACAGGATTCGTCTCGCCCGAAATGATAATACTCAGACATCCGGTAAAAGCAATTATCGCTGTCAGAACATTATATATTCTCAACATATATTACTGAATCGCTAATGGAAAGTATGTTACTAATAGAAGAATTATAAGAACCAGATACTAAAATGGTAAATCCTTCCTGCTCGACAAACGAATTTTGCCCCCAAGTTTTTTGCTTTTTCAAGATTGTAAGCTCATCGAGCACTCTGAATAAATGGTCTTTCCCGGAGCCAAATGAGGTGACGCTACTCCCTGTTACCAATCTAACAAAGTATTCTTCATCTATAAACTTACATGCCAAAGAAGCGGTAAATGAAATTGCCTTCTCAAAAATCTCATCATCTTGTGGCTCAAGATTATCAACGATCAGTGTAATTTTTTTAGTCTCTTGAGATAAACTATCTTTAACCATAATCTTCGATAATTTCGCAGAAGATTTCCAATGTATCTTCCGCCAGTCATCACCATATCTAAACTCCCTAACAAAAGAAAAGTCTTCTCCTTTATATCTCTTTGATAAAGCCATATCCTGTGAGATAGAGAATAATTCCAAAGAGAAATCTCTAACATCCTTTATCTCTGGATAAACATATACCTCCCCTTTTACATTCTTGATAACCCATTTTAAAAGAAATAAAAAAGGGAAACTCGACTCTAAATAAAAGTCACTATAACCATAAACACCCCTTCTCCCACAAGTAACAGTCATAGCCTTTTCTTCATAAGAATTCCCCCTTACTTCAGGAAAGTAAACCCTTCCATCTTGCAAAGTCGTTCTAACCCATATAGAATATGAAGGAATCCTTTTATCATTCTTTAGTGTTAGAAATATATTGAATGGCTTTTTGGCAAAAGCAGGTTGTTCTGCTGAAACCTTCAAATTCAATCTAAATAAATTCAGAATCAATACCGAAAAAGATAAAACGGTAAGAGAAAGCATCAAGGAAAAGATTAGATAAATCAGATTATTGCCCGTATTTAGTGCTGCAAAACCAATGAGAAAGGTCGTTAAAAAAAATCTTTTACCTTCTCTACTTAACTTCATATTGGAACAGCAACCTTTTCAAGGATTTCTTCAATAATCCTTGAAGCATCAGAAAAATACATACGATTCTTCAAAACAATCCTATGCCCAAATACAAGTGGCGCCAGCTCCTTAATATCGTAAGGAATCACATAATCTCTACCTTCAAAAAATGCATTTGCTTTAGAGGCTCTTATCAGAAACTGACCCCCACGAGGACTCACACCCAGTCTTATACGTTCGTCATTCCTTGTCTCGTTTATAATCTCCATCACATAATCAAGAAGACTCTCATCTACCTTAATCTTCTCCACTTCTCGTTGAAACTCAACAATCTCAAGGGCAGATATCACAGGTTCCATCGCCTCTATAGTCTCAAAAGATGTATGTTCAATTAAGATATCCTTTTCATATTCATATGCAGGATAGCCAAGTCTAATATGCATCATGAACCTATCGAGCTGGCTTTCAGGCAACGGGAATGTTCCATGATACTCCACAGGATTTTGCGTAGCAATTACCATAAATGGTTCTGGCAAGATATAAGTCTTTTTTTCTACAGAAACCCTCCTCTCATTCATAGCCTCAAGTAATGCTGATTGAGTCTTCGGATTCGTCCTATTTATCTCATCAGCGAGTACTATATTCGCAAATATTGGACCTGGCTTAAACTCGAAATCCCTTTTCTCAGGATTATAGATATTCACACCTATAATATCAGTCGGCAAAAGATCGCTCGTAAACTGTATTCTGTGGAATTTGCAATTTGTTGCCTTAGCAATCGTAAAAGCAAGAGTAGTCTTACCAACCCCTGGCACATCTTCTATAAGCAAATGGCCTCTACTTAAAAGAGTTACAATAGCCATCCTTATCTCTTTACTCTTACCCTTGACAACCTTCTCGATTGCCTTTTGCAATTCTTTTAACTTCGTGCTCATAAAATCTCCAAGATTATATGCAATATTTTATATTTATAATATTCCCACCAAGTAACTCAGCGTGATGCGGATTACATGTAAAGATGATCAACTGCTTGTCCTTTGCAAATTCCCTTAATAGTTCAGAGGCATTTAATTGCCTCTCTGGGTCAAGATTAACAAGGGGATCATCCATCAATAAAAAACCATCTTCCCCTTTTAAAAAATAATTTGCCATAGACAACTTTAAAGAAAGTAACAGCATATCCTTTGTACCAGCTGAAAGAAAATCAATAGGCAAAAATACATCATCATCCCTAATAACACCCTCTGGTAGACAACCATCCATCCTCACACCTTCATATCTTTTATTAGTAATCCTTGATACATATAGCGCCAGTTCTTTTTCAATACCTGAATAAGTACCAGAATCAATCTCCCTCAATATCTCGTCAGTAATCTCTTTAATCTTCAAAATATCACTACCTTTTTTCAAAATCCTTTTGAACTTATACTCAGCATCCTTAAGAGAAACCAATATCTCTTCCAAAGATTCATCGGGTGCCTTCTCCTCAATCACAGACTTCATTCCTTTAAGCTTTGATAATTCATTCTTTTGCTCCTCATACTCATTCTGCATCTTATCATATTCCTTCTTAAACCTGTCAGGATCCTTAATATCTTCTGGTATTGGAGTAAGTGAATTTAACCTTTCAATAAACCTTTCTTCTTCATTTTTCAAATTCACATACATCTTTAAAAGCTCATCCTTCGTCCTGAACTCCTCCTCATATCTTTTCAAAATCCCTGAAATCCGCTCCAAATCCTCTCTACACTTTTTTATAGAATATCTCAAAGATTCACTCTCCTTGACTATCTCTTCAATTGGCTTAACAGACTTTTCTTCTCCAATCTCTTTAAACCTTTGTTCAAGCAATTCAAAAGAATACTCACCAAGTTCAGATTCAAGATTCCTCTTCAAAAAATCGTATTTATTATTCATATCTTTATATTCTTCATAAAGTTTTTCAGCCTCTTCTAAAGTATTAACTCCAAACTCCTCCTTTAACCCTTTCAAATAATCTTCCGCTCTTCTTAATTCCTGTAATAGACTATACATATCTAAATCACCAGAGCTAATCCTGATCTCCCAATCATTATGTACTAATTCTGCTAATCCTTTTGCTTTAAAAGTAAACGAATCACCAGACCTCAAGACTTTTGAATACTTATCCGATAAACCATCTTTAATAAAAAACTCTAAATCTTTTCTTGAATCTATACTAACATCAAAATTGACTGACAAAATCTTATTCTTTAACTCCTCATAGCTATTAAATGCACTCTTTATCCTTTCGAAATCAGATTTAGTTATCTTCTTATTAGAACTAATCCTTTTAAAAATCTCATCAATCTGAATCTTAATATTTTTAGCTCTGTTATATTTGGTCCTTATTTCTTTATTTTCTTTTTCTTTGTAAGCTTCTTCTTTTTCCTTATCGAGTATTTGTTTTTTGCCTTCAAGCTCCTCAAGCCTTCCCTTTAAATCCTCTACTAATCTCTCCTTAATCGGCCAATCATTAATTACCTTATACAACTCTTCTTTACGTCTCCCAATCTTTTCAATCTCCAACTCGAGACGCCCGCGCACTTCAATATCATCTCTAAGCCTCCTATTCTTTTCGATATAATCCCCTTTTATCCTTATGCTATTACTTAAATCCTTTATCTTCCTATTCAACTCATCAAAATCTTCATAAAATTTTTTGACTTCCTCATACCTTGCTTTTACCTTTTCCTTTTCATAAAAGGCTTCTAAAATCTCTCCCCTCTCTTTCTGCCATGGATTATTAATTCCCCTATCTTTCTCAGGGCAACCCCTACCCATATCCCAATGACTAAAATATCTTAAATATAACTCCTCTACCTTCTCTTTAAACTTATCCACAGATACACCATCCGTCTCAAACATCACCCTTCTTAAAATATCCCCAAGAGAGTAAATCGTGTCAGGATATAAACTCTTAAGTTCATCGATCGTCTTCGATAATCCTGCCTGATATGTCATAAGAATAGACTTAAAAGTGCCCTGCCTTACAGGCAACAAAGCATCCAAATACTTAACAATCTCATTTTCGCCACTCACCAAAGCCCCATCTGGAAGTCTTAACTCCTCAAATGGATGACCACCCCATCTCCTTCTTAAAATATATGGCTTCCCTTTTATCAGAAAACTTATCTCTACCAAAACTGTATCACCACCAATAGGGAAAAACCTCCTCATCCCTTTTAATTCCTTCTTCGACAGTTTCGCTTGAGTAAACAATGCTGTTTGAATCGCATAAAACATTGTAGATTTACCAGCTTCATTTGGTCCCAAAACAACATTCAAATTATTCTTAAATTCTATCTCCTTACTACTAAAACATCCAAAAGGGTTCATAATAAGTCTCGATAAAATCATCTCTTTATCTCTTTTATCAAATCATACGCTAAGTGTAATGCATCAGGTTCACCCAAAAGCGACATTAAAAGCCTATGAGGGAATGAACCCTCAGTGAATTCTTCGTTTATAACATCAATCGTAATCTGCTTTTTAACTTCATCGACTAAATCCACATAAAATATATGTCTTTTGATGAGATTTAAAACTTCCAGCATCTCCTTATATAAATCTTCCTTCAATCTACCGCTTAACCTTAACTTTAATAATGAATTTCTATACTTATCAGACAAATACACTACTTTCAACCTTTCAATATCATCTTCATTATTCAGTGGAAACTCCTCATGTAAAAACCTGTATTGTCCAGTTGAAACCGAGATTGGAGTTATAACCTTATCGTCACCAATCTCCAAAATCCATGCCTTCCCTTCATGATTACAATCAAATCCATCTGGCTCTGGCGTACCTGCATAAAATATGTTCTCATGTGCTTTAAAACTTGAAGGATATTGTATATGTGTATGGCCTATCAACCACATATCAAGCCCACATCTTAACAATTCTTCTTTCTTCATGGGATAATACTTTTCATAGAAATCTGGTGAAACACCCTCGAGACTACCATGCGCAACTCCTATATGCAATCTCACATTCTCATCCTTAGGAGTATTCATTATCCACCCTATAGAATTTTCAGACGAATTTTTAGAACCACAAGGGGCAGGGTATATACAAACATCAATCTCATATTCTTCTTTCAATGAGTAAGGTTCTGTCTTCTCAAGCAATAAAATATTATCTGGTGAATTTTCTTTAAATGATGACCATAATTGAAGACCATCAGGTAAAATAAAATCATGATTACCAGGCAAAATTAAGATCAACCTTCCATTAAAGCCATTTAAAATGCTCAACACCCTCAACACATTCTTTTTAGGAATAAAGATACTATCAAAAAGATCGCCAGCTATCACAAACAAATCACATCGATTTTTATTAGATATCTCTATCAATCTCTCAAGACATCTATATCGAGCTTCTATTAACTTCTCTCTAATATCAGGATATGCCTTGAAGGTCATCCCTATGTGTAAATCTGATGTATGAAAAATCTTTATCATCTTCTATTAACAACTTTATAATATTTTAACTTAAAATAACCACCAACCGACACCCGGGGTCAGGTCTTGAATCTTGAATTTTCCCCTAAATTATCTCATATCACAAAACTTCATCAAAAATAGTTTTTTAATATATTAAAATAAAAAACTAACAATGATAATACGTAGTCTTTTAAGAAACAAAATTCGAACTCTAATCACAATGTTAGGAGCAGCTGTCGGGATTGCCCTTTTTGTATTGTTAACATCAATAAGCTCTGGCTTCAAAAACCAGATACAACATATCATGAACTACTATAAAATAGATATAATCGTGCAATCAAAAGGTGCTGCAACACCATTCGGATCAAAGATTACAATCTCAGACTACAATAAAATTAGTTCTATGGAAGAGGTAGAAGCAGTCTCCTCTGCAGTAATTGGTTCTATAAATTCTCCATGGAATCCCTACCAACTTATAATTGGTCTCTCCTCATCAAGCCTATTCGCAGACAGATTAGGAATTCTGAAAGGAAGGGTATTCAACGAAAATAGTAGAGAAGTAATTATTGGAGAAAAATTCGCCATCTCAACAGGATTTAATGTAGGCAATAAATTAGTATTATCAAACGGAGATACATTTACTATTGCAGGAATATATACAACCGCAAGTAGTATTCTAAATGGAGCAATAGCACTTAGCATTCATGATGCGAGAAGATTACTTAACCGAGATGATTCCGTAAACTTACTTTTTATTCGTCTTAAAAAAGCAAATGAACAAGAAAAAATGGCGGAAAAGATTAATAGTGAATTCCCACACCTTTATGCAACAAGAACTGGAGATTTCGTTGGACAGATAAGAATAATCAAAGTAACAGATACAACTTCAGCTATAATATCAATGATAGCACTGTTTGCAAGTTGTTTAGTAATAATAAATACACTATTGATGTCCATTTCAGAAAGAACAAAGGAGATAGGAATTCTCATGGCTATTGGTTGGAGCAGACTTATGATTATGAAAATAGTCATCATTGAATCCCTTATTATATGCTTTATAGGAGGCATTATCGGTACTATTACAGGATTTCTGATATTATGGCTTATTAACCTTGCAAATCCAGAAGGACTTGGATGGTGGATATCAGTCTCGAATTATATCAATATTTTTCTTAAATCAATAATGATAGCACTACTTTTGGGCATAATAAGCTCTTTATACCCTGCATTCGTTGCAACAAAATTGATGCCTGCTGAAGCACTAAGATATGAATAGCCAGAGGTTACATCTCTTAAACAATGTTATATTAATTACCATTGACTCCTTATCTGCTTCAGATATGTCTATATATGGCTACCATAGAAATACGACACCTTTTATAAGTGATTTTTCAAAGACATGCTATGTATTTAACTCAATGTATGCAAACAGCAATTCAACTTATCCTGGTATTTATAGTATACTCACTGGTAAATATCCCACAAAAAACAATCTTAACAATTTAATCTCATTCTTTATAAATTTATTCAAAGGCAAAAACATTATTGACCTCCTCAAAAGAGAAGGTTACCAAATCTTAATAATAGCCGCATTAGATAAAGTTTTTATCTCAGCAAAAAACAAAGTATTCTCTATCAACCCAACGACTAATTTGTACATCTCATTATCATCGAAAAAAAACATCACATATACCAAGCTATTCCTGAACAACATATTTAAAAAAGCTTTCGAATTATTAGAAAAAGCCAAATCACCTTTCTTCTTTTGGTTACACATATATCCACCACATGCGCCATATCTTCCATCCGAAAGATTCAGGGGACGCTTCCTTTTAGAAAACTCATTTAATGACGCTATCAGCCAAAAGCCGTATATAAACAAGTTTTATTCAAAAGAAATGCAACCTGAAATCTATAAATTGAGATGCCGTTATAATGAACAGATCCTCGATGTTGATTTTTCAATAGGTAAACTTTTTAATTTATTGAAACAAGAAGGTTTCATGCAAAATACTATAATTATTATCACCTCTGACCACGGAGAAATATTTGAGAAAGGATTTATGGGACATGGTGGAAGATACCTCTACAACCCTCTAATTCGTATACCTCTACTCATACACCTTCCAGGCAATAGAGAAAGAAAAATGATTAGAACCAATGCACAGCAGGTAGATATTTTACCGACGATACTCGATATACTGGGTTTTGACATTCCTAAATGGATAGACGGCAAATCTCTTAAACACTCAATGGATAACACATCACAGATTAATGAACCCGTTTTTTCAATAGGTAGATTTTTCCATAAAGTAAGATGGCAAAGTGAAGTAAACCCTATTGCAGTAGTACATGACGATTACAAACTAATCTATCAACCAGGACAAATTTATGATGAATTGTACAATATTACAGATGACCCTGCTGAAACTCAAAATCTATCGAGAGATGAAGTCGAAAGAACAAAACTTTTAAAACACTTAATAAAAACTGCGATACTTAAATATAATAATTAAACCATAAATATATTTTTATTAACTTAATCATATTTTAAAAAGAAATGATAGTTGCAAAAGATATAAAAAAGTATTACGAAAATGGTCTTATTAAAGCATTGAACGGCATAAGCTTCGAGATACAATCAGGTGAGATTGTCGCAATTATGGGACCATCAGGATGTGGTAAAAGTACACTCTTAAATATTATCGGTGCACTCGATCTCCCAACAGAAGGGGAAATAACAATCAACGGCAAAAACCTTTTACAATACAGACCATTTCATACTTTTAGGTCTTCAATGATAGGCTTTATATTTCAATTCCATCATTTAATCCCGTCATTAACACTCTTAGAAAATGTAGAGATACCTCTTTATACACAGAAATTAAATAAAGCTGAAAGAAGAAAGCGTGCTTCTGAAATGCTGATAGCGTTGGGGTTAAAAGATAGGATGAACTTTCTACCAACAAGAGTTTCTGGTGGTGAACGTCAATGTGCAGCAATCGCAAGGGCTTTGATAAATAATCCTCGTATAGTCCTTGCTGACGAATTAACAGGTAATCTTGATACAATAACCGGTGATTATGTTATGAAACTCGTACTTAATCTATGTAGAGAAAAACATATAACATTTATACTGGCCACCCATAATCACGAAATAGCCATACAAGCTGACCGTATTATTAAGATGAAAAACGGACTAATTGAACCGTCGGGGTCAGGTCTTGAATCTTGAATTCCCCCTTTAAATCATCTTCACACCTAATCCAAAATAATGCAGATGTTGCGAGAAGATTTATTTTTCGATACTTTATATCATTCTTCTAAATAACTCTATAAACGCTATAAACGCAATGAACGCTACAAACCCAACAAACGCAATGAACTCAATTAACGCAATTAACACTATAAATTCCAGTCGCAAAGGCGACTAACTTCCAGTACCGCTTTGCGGTACTCAATTCCAGACCTGCAGAGCAGGTCTCAATTCCAATGTGAAGCATTAAATTAGATAAACGCAATAAACTCTACAAACGCTATAAACGCAATGAACGCTATTGACGCTATATCGATGGCAATAACTCAATTTATGAAACAAAATCACGGGTCTTCACTACTGAGGCTGAAGTCGAAGCGTAAGCCTCAGATATAATATAAATAACTACATCACAATACCCAATAAACTATACATCTATAATAAAAGGTAGTTTATTTTGTTTCAGAAATTGAGTTATTGCCAAATATCCTTTAGCCTTTTAACGCCATGCACCATGCTGTCTTTAAACAAACGCAAAAAAACGCAATAAACCCTATAAACGCAATAAACGCAAAAAACGCTACAAACGCAATAAACGCTACAAACACTATAAACGCTAAAAACACTCTTTTTATAAATGAAAATAAATAATAGTATATGTTAATATTAAATTTAATCTTTTTTATACCATAAAAATATGGGGGTATATTATGAAAGGGAATAAAGGCAATAATTATTTCTTCACATCAGAATCTGTAACGGAAGGCCATCCTGACAAGATTGCTGACCAAATATCAGATGCAATACTCGATGCAATTTTAACAAAAGACCCTTTAGCTCGTGTTGCATGTGAAACACTTGTAACGACTGGGCTTGCATTTGTTGCAGGCGAGATTACAACAAGTTGTTATGTCGAGATCCCTGATATTGTCAGAGAAACTATAAAAGATATAGGTTACACAAGAGCTAAATATGGTTTCGATTATGAGACCTGTGCAGTCATAACATCGATACATGAACAATCAACTGATATTGCCATGGGAGTAGACATTGGTGGTGCAGGTGATCAGGGTCTTATGTTTGGGTATGCCTGCAACGAAACGGAAGAGCTCATGCCCCTTCCAATACTTCTCGCACATAAACTCGCCATGAGACTGGCAGAAGTGAGGAAAAAGGATATACTCGGCTATTTAAGACCAGATGGAAAAACACAGGTAACAGTGGAATATCACAACGGAAGACCTTTTAGGGTTGACAGTATTGTGGTTTCTGCGCAACACAGTCCTGATATAACATTAAAAGAAATAAAAGAAGACATAATAGAAAAAGTGATAAAACCAACTGTTCCTCCTAATCTACTTGACGAAGAGAATATAAAATACTTTGTAAATCCAACGGGAAGATTTGTTGTAGGAGGCCCAATGGGCGACACTGGACTTACGGGAAGAAAGATAATAGTTGATAGCTATGGTGGCGTTGGCAGTCATGGCGGTGGATGTTTTTCTGGTAAAGACCCATCAAAGGTTGATAGGTCGGGATCCTACATGGCAAGGTATATTGCAAAAAACATCGTTGCAGCAGGTATTGCAGACCGTGTTCAAATTCAGATGGCATATGCCATAGGTATTCCTGAACCAGTATCTGTACTCGCAGAGACATTTGGTACTGGAAAAATCACATCTGAAGAACTTGTAAAGATTATAAGAAATAATTTCAATCTCACACCAAAAGGAATGATTGAAACCCTTGATCTCAGAAGACCTATCTACAAAAAGACGGCTGCCTATGGACATTTTGGAAGGCTCGACCCAGACTTTACTTGGGAAAAGACAGATATGGCAGATAGATTAAGAAAAGAAGCAGGATTATAGAAAGAACCGGAGGACTAATGATAAAAAGTGATATTAAGGACATCAACTTAGCAAAAAAGGGTAAGCTCAGGATTGAATGGGCTGCTCAAGAAATGCCAGTTTTAAAAATAATCGCAGATAGATTCAAAAGAGAAAAACCACTAAAAGGGATAAGGATATCTGCATGTTTACATGTAACCACAGAGACTGCCAATCTTATGGAAACATTAAAGGCAGGTGGTGCAGAAATAGCACTCTGCGCATCAAATCCCCTAAGCACACAAGATGATGTTGCTTCTTGCCTCGTTATGTATTCAAAAATACCTGTCTTCGCTATAAAAGGCGAAGATAATAAAACTTACTATAAACACATAAATGACACTTTATCAATAAAACCACACATAACTATGGACGATGGTGCTGACCTTGTATCAACACTTCACAAGTCAAAAAAAGAATTATTAAATAACATATTTGGAGGTACTGAAGAAACAACAACCGGAGTAATCCGATTAAGAGCTATGGCAGAAAAAGGAGTTCTTAAATACCCTATCATTGCAGTTAATGATGCTTATTCGAAATATCTATTCGACAATCGTTACGGTACAGGACAAAGCACAATAGATGGAATAATGAGAGCCACTAATCGTTTATTAGCAGGTTCTATAATTGTCGTATCTGGTTATGGATGGTGTGGGAAAGGCATTGCGATGCGTGCAAAAGGTATGGGTGCAAGAGTCATAGTCACAGAAACAAACCCATTAAGAGCACTTGAAGCCACAATGGATGGTTTCGAAGTCATGCCTATAGTTGACGCATCCATGATAGGAGATATATTTATTACAGCAACAGGGAACATAAATGTTATATCAAAAGAATGTTTCTTAAAGATGAAGGATGGTGCTATCTTAGCAAACTCCGGGCACTTTAATGTAGAGATAGATATTAACAGCCTACTAAACCTAACGAAAAAAAGGCGAAAAATCAGAGATTTTGTAGAAGAATACACAATCAAAAATAATAAAAGAATCTATCTCCTTGGTGAAGGCAGACTCATAAACCTCGCAGCAGCGGAAGGACACCCTTCAGCCGTTATGGATATGAGCTTCGCTAATCAAGCACTTTGTGTCGAATATATTGCCAAAAACTATAAAAAATTTGATAAAAAAGTTTATAGTGTTCCAGCTGAGATCGATAAAAACATAGCCTTATTGAAACTCAACTCAATGGGTATAAAAATAGATAATCTAACCCCTGAACAGAAGAATTATCTCGAAAGCTGGGAGATGGGTACCTAACCCATAGCAAAATCTTTTTAGTAAGATGATAACAGTTGCAATATTGACATTGAGCGACAAAGGCTCAAAAGGAGAAAGAGAAGATATAAGTGGTAAAACCATCCAGAATATACTTGAACCAAGGGGTTTTATTATAAAACATTATGATATTCTTCCAGATGAAAAAGAAATCATAAAAGAAAAACTCCTATCATACATAAACAACGTAGATCTAATATTGACAACAGGTGGCACAGGTCTTTCACCAAGAGATGTTACACCAGATGCAACATCTGAGATCATCGAAAAAGAAATACCCGGCATATCCGAAGCCATGAGGGCTGAAGGACTTAAGAAAACAAAAAGGGCAATGCTTTCGAGGGCTATTGCAGGCGTAAAAGGTCAGACGTTAATCATAAATCTACCCGGAAGTCCTAAAGGTGTTGAAGAGAGCCTGAATGCAATAATAGAAGCCATACCACATGCCATAGAAAAGATAAAGGGAGATACATCCGAGTGTGCAACCTAAAAGATAATTAAGAAATGAAACAAGATATCACACTATCCCTTTCTTTTCTCGCTGGCTTACTATCATTCTTCTCCCCATGTGTTCTTCCCCTGATCCCATCTTATATATCTTTTATTACAGGTCTATCCCTTAAAGAACTTACGACCTTTTCAAATAAAAAAAAGACACAACTTACCATAATCGCCCACTCAATAGCCTTCATACTTGGTTTTTCAATCATATTTATAGGTCTCGGCATATCAACATCCATAATAGGTAACTTACTCTTCGTTTATCAGGACTATTTAAGAATCATAGGTGGATTTCTTGTAATCATATTTGGACTTTTCATAGCTGGTATCGTAAGACTCGACTTTTTAATGGGTATTAAAAAACTCAACATAGAGAAAAAACCTGTTGGTTATCTCGGCAGCTTCATAGTTGGTATAGCCTTCTCAGCAGGTTGGAGCCCATGTATTGGACCAATACTTGGAACAATCTTGATCTATGCTAGTACCCAAGGTTCAAGCCTTTATGGATTCAAATTGCTTACTGCCTATTCACTCGGTCTTGCGATACCCTTCTTCCTCTCATCGATTGGGATAAACATATTTTTAGTACATTCAAAAAGAATATTTAAACATATGAGATTAATAACATTAATCAGCGGAATCATTCTAATCATATTCGGCATTCTACTTCTCACTGACAAAGTAAGGGTAATCAGCACACTCTTTCCTAATATTAGTTTTTAAAAGCAAAAATCACAATCATTTCTTTTCAGTAACGATACTGAAGTTTTTTATACCTGATGACTTCACCTCGTCAATAACTCGAACAAGTAGCCCAACGCTCACATCCTTATCAGCCTTAATCCTTAAATATTCATCCTTTATGTTTTTCATATTCTCAATTATCGCAAGATGTAAATTCTCAACATCGACCCTTTTTTCTAAATAATATATCTCATTATTCTTCGTTATAGTTATAGTCTTAAATTCCTCACTAACAAGATCCACAACCTTAGATTCAGGTAACCTGATTTTAATTGCAGGTTCTTGAATAAAATGAGATGTCAACATAAAGAACAATAACAATAGAAATACGACATCAACAAGTGGTGCGATATTAAGATGTGTATGTCTATGTCTTCTCCTTTTAAACTCTATCATATTCAACCTTCCTTTAATTCACCTCATAGTTCAATACATGATATCTTTTCTTACAACTATCCATAAGCAGCAGAAATCAATTGACCATTATGTTTTTTCATATAAATACTTATTGTAAATTCCTTCATTATAAAGGCAATGTCATCAGCCTGTTTTTCAAGATAGTGATGACCGACATGAATAGGTATTGCTACAAGTAAGCCAGCAGCAGTGGTTATTAATGCTTCCCATATTCCTGATGCAAGCATAGATGGATTAACACTCGTACTATTTGCAATAACCATAAAAGCCTTTATCATTCCTGTCACTGTTCCAGTCAGACCGAGCAAAGGCGCTATAGTAGCAATAAGATTAAGCCAACTCAAGCCCTTCTCAACAATCATAATCTGTTTAGTTCCTATAACTGAAAGCTCTTTCTCATTATAACCATTCTCAACGCCCTGAATTAATGGTGAAAGGATATCGGGTCTTTCCTTTAATATCAAATCTAATGGCTTTTGAATATCCTTTAATATCTTTTTATATTGAACGAATTTATTAACAAGGATAGCCACACCTATGATTGAACACAACAATATCGGATACATTAAAGGTCCACCCTTCAAAAAATAATCAAACATTAATCCCTCCTTAAAACAAATTTAATTGGTAGCATAGCCCTGGACATCACCGGTACCCCATTCTTCTTTGCAGGTAAAAAGGTTGATTTCTTAACGGCATCAATTGCAGATTCGGTAAATCCATAGCCCGCACCTTCCACCACTTCTATATTAATGAGTCGCCCCTTTTCATCTATTGTAAGCCTCAAAACAACCTTTCCCTCCTTACCGAGTTTTTTTGCAATAATAGGATACTCGGGCATCTCCTTATGAAGAAAAGTTGGTGCAATAGCAGAACCAAACTCTGTATCTATAGGAACCTTTTCACCTTTTAATTCAGTGTTAATAGTTGGGATATTCGCTAAAATATTCTTCTGTGGTACAGCTATATTTTTCTCAGATTCTTCAATTCTTTTATCTGATATGTTAGATTTTTCTATAACCTCTTCTGGTTTTTCTTGAGGGATATCCTCTACCTGCCTTTCAGGTTCAGCCACCTTCTCTACTTTTTCGATAACCTTTTCTATTTTTTGCTCTACTCTCACAATATCCTTCTTCGCAGTCACAACAGTTGGCTTTTTATATGCCTCCTCAATAGAAATAAAAAACTCTACAACCTCGTTTTCTTTTTTCGCAAAAATAGAAAGCGGAACCAAAAATATAAGTAAGTGAACAACTACAGAAACAAAATAACCATATTGACTACCTACAAATCTCATTATAACTACTCATCTCTTTATTATTTAAAAAATTCATCTCTCATAAAACTAATATCCTTAAACTTTGCCCATAAATTAATATTAACCCTAACAGAACCTTTTTTCCAGAAATGACCATTCTCATAAGTAACTTCAGACATTATCTTAACCCTTTCTAAAGAATTTGGAGGCCTTCTATTCTTAAAAGACCAATGTTCAAAAACCTCATCAATGTAGTGATAAACATATGAACTTTCAACAATTAAACTCTTTTCTAAAATATTGCTAAAACCATATACTTCTTCTACATGTGATTTAACTAAAAGATTACCCTCTGTCACCAAAAACACAAATTTCGGCTCTAATAGAAAAACCTTTGAAAGCGCATCACTAAATCCCAGATCCGTCAGATGAAGACTATTAGAAGCTATTACAAGTTCATATTCTCTAACACCAAAACTACTGAAATCTTCCCATCTCCTCTCATCGATTAAAATATTAAAAGCCTTTTTATCGTCAATTTCATCATAAAATATCTTCCTCATCTCTATCGATGGTTCTATTGCAGTAACATGACAACCCAGCAAAGCAAGTGGGATAGACAAGACACCTGTACCTGCACCTATATCAAGTATCTTCCATCCTGGCCTAACAAATGTCTTCAATAAATTTATTATCTCGAAATGATAATTGTTATGCCTAACCCATAGATTATACCACCTCGAATTCTCGTTCCAGTAATCAATAGAAGTAGCCCTTATATTAACTATCTCCATAATTACCTCCAAAAACAAAAAAACCACAAAAGCTCACCTTCAGGTGAATACCTTCGTGGTTATTCTTAAAAAATACTAAATAATATCTAAAGCTTCAGCTTAAACCTTGATTCCGATATCAAGGTATATTCTTAATCGTGCTATATTCTATTATTTTTTATGTTTTTCGTCAAGACCATCAATATTAAACCTTAACCCTCTTCCATCTCCTATGTATCCAAAGCCATTCCGAAGGATTCTGCCTCACATAATCTTCTATATACCTCGAAAAAACCCTTGTATCTTCTTTAATAGCAAGTTCCCTATCCTGATTATCCGACAATGTTATCTCAGGATAAATCTTGACAACATGTCTATATCCATTTATCCTATTTATAAAAACCGGCAAAACAGAAGCACCTGTTTTTCTCGCAATTAATGCTGGCATCTTCGTAGTCCATGCGCCTTTACCGAGAAATTCAAGCACATAACCCTCATCTGAGACAACAGATTGATCCATAAGTATGCCAACAGCTTCATTCCTCCTTAACGAATTTATAATATCTCTTAATGCACCTCTCTTATATATAACTCTATTACCAAATCTCCTTCTAACACGCTCGAGTATAGAATTCATATACGGATTATCCAAAGGTCTTGCAATAACGCTGATTGGTTCAACCCTTATCGAAAAAACTATTGCCATCAATTCCCAATCACCGCAATGACCTGTAATAAACAATATACCTTTCCCCTTTGATTTTGCCTCCTTAAAATATTCTTCACCTAATAACTCAACTCCATCAATAATCTTTTTAGAAAAACCAAAAAATATCTTTACTACCTCAACGAAATTTCTACCCATATTCTTAAAACTTGCCTTTATAATATCTTCATAACCACTATCAATCTTCAACCCACCATTTGAAATACACTCTTTAATATTTTTAATCGCAATCCTTCTTCTACTCCTCCAAATACGATAAACAATTAGACCTAAAATCTCCCCAACCCTGAGAGAAAACCTAATAGGCGTGATGGCTAATGGGATGGCAAAAAGAAAAAAGACAACTACCTGCAAAATCCATACTAATCTTTTCATCAAGAACTAAGACTTTTCTTCTTCTCTTTTGTGCTCCTTACTTTCTTCTTCTTTCTCTGACTTTTCTTTCTTCTCCTTTTCAAATGCTTCGGTGATTTCTGTAAGTCTTTTAACAACAAGATAATTTATAGTACCTTCAGGATACGTGCCATCTTCTTTTAACTCTCCAACCTGCATCCCTGTAATAATCTCAAGACCTTCATCAACCTTTTTTATTGGATAAATCGAAAACTTCCCAGCCTTGACAGCCTCTACAACCTCATCCTTTAACATAAGATTTTTTATATTCCTATAAGGTATAATCACACCGTGGCTCCCATCGAGACCAATAATCTTACACAAATCAAAAAACCCTTCTATCTTCTCATTGATACCTCCAACAGGCTGAACATCTCCATTTTGATCCATTGAGCCAGTGACAGCTATGCTCTGCTTTAAAGGTACGCCAGATATACTACTTATCAAAGCATAAAATTCAGCACACGACGCACTATCACCTTCTACCATATCATACAACTGTTCAAAAGTTATAGAAGCCGAAAGACTTATCGGTTTTTTCGTTGCATATCTACTACCAAGATAATTAGTTATAATCAATATAGCCTTCTCATGTATCTTACCGCTCATCTTTGTTTCACGTTCAATATTCACAACTCCAGCCTTACCCGTATAAGTTCTCGCTGTTATTCTCGATGGCTTCCCAAAACTGTAGTCACCAAGATCGATAACAGCAAGACCATTAATCTGCCCGACCTTCTCGCCAGACGTCTCAACAATAATAGTTCCATCTAATATCATCTCCCTCAAAAATTCCTCAATCCTATTAACCCTAAATACTTTCTCATTTATCGCCTTCTGAACATGGACATCCTTAACAACTGGACTATTGTCTTTAGATGCCCAATAACTTGACTCCCTAATTATATCCGCAACATCGCTAAAGCGAGCAGATAATTTATTCTGGTTCTCTGCAAGTCTCGACCCTAATTCAACTACCTTTGCAACACCACTCCTGTCAAAAGGCAGCAACTTCTCTTCTCTACAGATTGATGAAACAAAATAAGCATATTTCTTAACATTCTCATCATTTCTAACAATCTTGCTCTCGAAATCTGCTTTTACCTTAAACAATTCTCTATAGTCCTCATCGAGATTATAAAGCAGATAATAAAGATAAGGATTACCAACTAATATAACCTTAACATTTAATGGGATAGCCTCTGGCTTCAAAGTAGTTGTAGAAATTAGTCTATACTGTTCCCACACATCTTCTATCTTTAATTCCTTATTCCTGATAGCTCTTTTAAGCGCATCATAAGCAAATAAGTTTCTTAATAAATCAAGTGCATTAATAACAATATACCCACCATTTGCTTTATGTAGTGAACCGGCTTTTATCATTGAAAAATCAGTAATAGCAAGCCCATACTGTATCTTATGTTCTATCCTACCGAAGAGATTATAATACGTCGGATTACTCTCAAAGATGCAAGGAGCACCTTTACACTGAGTATTATTAACAAGTACATTAACAAGATATCTTGTAAATACAGGCTCTGGTTTTGGTAATTTCATAAAGGGGACTTGAGGAGACTGTTCTTCTTGATATTTAAAGTCATCAAGATGCGCAAGTATATCCTCTTTAACATCATCAAGATAAACCAGGATCTTCTCATGATAATTATATTTATTCTTTAATTCTTCAATAAGATGCCCGACGGCGGAAAGAGCTGCTTCTTTCTCAAGCTTTGTTAAAGCCTCTTTAACTGCCTTTTCATTTTCTCTTATAAGCCTAACAACATCATTAAGCTTTTCTTGAAGGACCTTACCAATCTCATCAATCTTCCTTCTTGTCTTCTCATCAAGAAGTTCATATTCTTCTTCTGTTAAAGGCTCGCCTGTCTTTTTTACAGGTACTATAACGAGCCCGCTAACGGTCTTCCTCAGAGAAAAACCTTTACTTTGCACTTCTTTCTCAAGTGCTTCAAATAAATCCCTTTGATTTTTCTGGGATTCTTCTATGATTTTGTTCCTCTGTTTTTCATATTCTTTTGATTCAAATACTTTAGGAATTTCTATCTTTAGAGTTTTTATAACCTCTTCCATATCCTTTTGAAATTCAACAGCCTTTCCAGGTGGCAAAGAAATAGCTACTGGAACATCTGGATCTTTAAAATTGTATACATAACACCAATCAGGAGGAACTGGTTCATTAAGAGCCTTCTCAGAAAGGAACGACTTTACCGTCGTCATCTTACCTGTGCCATGTTCACCCAGAATAAATATGTTAAATCCTGTGCTATCAAGGCTTAAACCAAAATCTATCGCATGTAAAGCCCTATCCTGTCCTATAGTCTCCTTAAATTCAGGCAATTCCTCTGTTGTATTAAATGAGAAGAAATTAGGGTCACAGTAGTTATACAACTTCTCATAACTCAAAACCTCAGCCATTACTCCCTCCTCAAAACATAAGTTCTCAATCTAAAACATCGTTAAAACAGTTTACACATTTTAATAAATAGTTTCAACTTCACAACGGGGTCAGGTCTTGAATCTTGAATTTTCAAATTCAAGGATTAAAAAACAATCAGTTGTGACATTTTAAAATAGTAACATCACAACTTTATAAAAAGGGTTTATTTATACACAACTATTATGTTAAATTTTTAATCTAAACAATAAAAAGGAGATTATTATGGATAATTACACTTATAAAGAATATTCTGATGAAGAAAGCCGAATATATAATGAAGCCATAACGAAGTTGCTGAATTTAATATCTAATGGTGTTAAATTCAATGATGCTTGTGATTTGATTAATGTCGAAGATGAAGAACTGAAAGGATTCATAATAGATGATGTAATAAAAATCGTAATTGCTGAACTTCACTACATAAACAAGATACCCCTTAAAGGAATATCAGAATTTTTAGACCTTCCAATAGAAGTAATACTTAAAGCAAATAAAGAGATGCTTGAAGATTTAAGTAATTCTTCGATAGACTTTCACAGAATAGACAATCCCGATATCCCTTATGGTAATGCTTAGGAGGTAAAAATGCCAGAACAAAAGAAAAGGGTAAAACTTTACTCTCTTAGTACATGCCCTACATGTAAAAAGGTAAAAAAATTACTCGATGATTTAAACGTAAAATACGAACTAATAGAGGTAGACCTTCTTGATAGTGGTGAACAATGGCTGACTACAAAAGAAGTTAAAAAATATAATCCCCAAGCTACATACCCAACAGTTGTTATTGAAGAGATTATAACAGAATATAATGAAGATGCCATTAAAAAGGCGCTTGAGATACAATGACTGTTGAGAAGTTATACGAAATATTAAAAAAATATGCAGAGTCGCAAGGCATAGAACTAAACAAAGATAAAGAATACGTCTTAGAGATACTCAACGGCCTACTTACAAACGAAAAGAGGTATGGATACAGATCCTGTCCATGCCGCCTTGCTTCTGGAGATAAAGAGAAAGACCGCGACATCATATGTCCTTGTGCATACAGGGACGAAGATATAAAAGATTATGGAAGTTGTTATTGTGGGCTTTATGTCTCAAAAGAATGGAATGAAGAAAAGATTAAACACATTAAAGTTCCTGAAAGAAGACCCTTAGAAAAATTGGGAGGTTAACTATGGCATTTAGAGAAGTTGCTTCATTTGATGACCTTAAAAAAGACAACAAAGTAATCCCACATATTTTATGGGATATAGAACCAAAACAGTTAATGGAACCAAGAATAACAGTTAAAGAAGACGGAACAATCGAAAAAAGGATTATAAGAGGATACATCTTCTATATTGACAAGATGTCTGAGAAAGGACCTACACTATTCTTGATGTGCCATACAACAATGGGATATGCCGAAACAGTTGCAAAAATTGACGAAGTCCCTCGGGAATTAATACAAGAAGCCATAGAAGAAAACAAAGAAAAAGAATATTTTGGCATGATTCCAATAAACAAAAAAATCGAGTTGTGGTTAAAAAAAGAATTAGGTATAGACTGAAACCCATGTTAAAAAATGAACGAAACTGAAAAAAGATTATCATTTTTATTAGAGATAGGGACAGAAGACCTTCCAGCAAGGTTTATAAACCCAGCCTTAGAACAACTAAAGCAGATTACAGGTAATATTTTTAAAGAAAACCGCCTTAGTTACAAAAGCATTAATGTATATGGCACACCAAGAAGGTTAGCTATTATTGCAGAAGGAGTTCCTTACACACAAGAAGACAGTGTAAAAGAGATATTTGGTCCTTCAAAGAAAGTAGCCTTTGATGAAAGCGGTAAGCCTACAAAAGCATTAATAGGATTCGCACAATCCCAGGGAGTTAGGTTAGAAGATCTTGCTATAAAAACAAAAGGGAAAGGTGAATATGTTGTTGCAATCAAGCAAGAAAAGGGTTTGCCAACAGAAGAAATACTGCCAGAAATTTTCAAAAGCATTATTACATCACTTCACTTTCCAAAAACTATGAGATGGGGCGACGGAAACTTAAGATTTGCTCGACCCATACGCTGGATAGTCGCTATAGCAGATGGGAAGACTATCGAATTTGAAATAGATGGGATAAAAAGCAGTAACATAACAAGAGGGCACAGATTTCTATCCCCTGCTTCGTTTCAAGTCAAGGATATTAAATCATACAAAAAGCTTTTAACTAATAATCACGTAATAGTGGACCCAGAAGAAAGAAAAAAGATAATTCGTGAAGGAATTATAAAGGCTTTATCGATTTATAATGAAAAAATCATTGAAGACGAAGACCTGTTAGATACAGTTAACAACCTTGTAGAATATCCTGTTCCAGTTATCGCAAGCTTTCCAGAAAAATACCTTACTCTACCCAAAGAATTATTGATAACAGTTATGAAAGGACACCAAAAATACTTTGCAGTTGAAAACTCTGAAGGGAATATAACAAATCACTTCATTGTTATAAGTAACTCAAATGAAGACAACTCAGAGAACGTAAAGACGGGGGCTGAAAGAGTCATAAAGGCACGTTTCGAAGATGCAAGATTCTATTTTGAAGAAGACAGAAAAAAACCGCTTAAAGATAGAATTGAAGAACTCAAAAGGGTAATATTTCACGAAGACCTCGGTAATCTGTACCAAAAAACTGAACGACTCGTTTCTATTTCACAATTTCTATCTGAAAAAGTTTACCCATCTTTAAAAGACAAACTCATACAAGCAGCGTGGCTATCAAAGACAGACCTTCTTACAGGTATAGTTAGAGAATTTCCTGAACTACAAGGTACGATTGGTAAATATTATGCTATACTCGATGGGGAAGATAAAGACGTTGCAATAGCATTAGAAGAACAATACCTTCCACAACACTCAAGAGGTAAACTTCCTAATACAACTATAGGTGCTCTTTTAAGCATAGCTGAGAAGATTGACAATATAACGGCCTTCTTTTCGATCGGACTGATTCCATCTGGTTCTGAAGACCCTTACGCATTAAGAAGGCAGGCATTCGGAATTATTGAAATAATACTGAAGATGGACTTTAATTTCACACTTAGCGAATTAATAGATACTGCACTAAAGCACCTTAATCTTAAACAAAATTTTGAAGATGTAAAAAAGGATATCTTAAAGTTTTTCTCAACAAGATTCGAATATCTATTTTCTGAAATGAATTATCCATATGACCTTATACAATCTGTAATGCACCTTTTGGGAGATACAAATTTAGTCGATATTAAACTAAGACTTGATTCTTTATTAGAACATAGAGAGAACAAAGATTTTAACGAATTTCTTACGGCTATAAAACGGGTCAAAAATATAATTCCTTCAAAAGTAATCTCAATCTTCAAAGAAGAGCTAATTATAGAAGAGGCTGAGAGAAAACTCAATGAAGCTGTAGAAAAAGCGGAAAAATACATTGAATTCTTTATTAAAGATAGGGATTTTAAAAATGTAATAAAAACTCTAATATCTTTAAAAGAACCTATAAACTACTTCTTCGATAATATTTTAGTTATGGATAAAAACGAAGATATAAGAAACAATAGACTATCACTACTCTGTGATGTATGGAAAACTGTTCTTAAATTTGCAGACCCTTCAGAGATTTCCATAAACTACTAAGATCCTAATTACTCACAGGCATATGCTTTAGTTCTTCCATAATACCTACAAACTCACCTCTATGATTCAACAAAGGAGAGACATTTATGATACATGGGACTTTTTTACCATCTATCCTAATCTTATTCTCCCTGAACATAAATCGGTCATTTACAAATAATGTCCTCCTAATTGAACAAAAATCCGTGTGGCAAAATTCGCCAGGGAATATCTCATAACATTTCTTTAATCATGTTTCATTTTGAAAAATACCTACATTACTAAAAACATAAACTATTCTAAAATAAAATAGTAATCTACATCACCCCACTACCACTAACTGGCACTTCCAACAATGGTGTATCAGGATCATTTGACCTTATCTCTATATATGCACTCTTCCCACCAACTGATATTGGCTTGAATGTCAGTGTGAATTGAAAACTACCACCAGCACCTAATGTCTTCTTTATTCCACCCTTTATCTTAAACATCCTCGCATCTATACCACTAACCCTTAACCTGCTTATCTTTAATATACCTGTACCATTATTCATTACAGTAAATGTTACAGGTTCAGATGCCTCCTTCACCCTCACATCCCCAAAATCATATGTATCAGGTGTCACTACAATATCAGATACACCAAATTCAGCACTCACTACCTTGTTAGAATCCATTACCAACGTGCATGTCGTCTTCTTCCCCCTACTACTACAATCTCCACCCCAGCCAAGAAATGTAGAACTTGCATCAGGTCTTACCCTTAATGTCACCTTTTTCGGTCTCCCTCCTATCGGAAATAACTCTTCACAATCACTACCACAGTTTATTAATCCCCTCGGTGAACTCGTTATAGTTCCATTGCCTGTCCCTGTCTTTGTTACTGTAAGTGTATAATGTGTTGGTGGTGTAAATGTAAATGTCGCTACACAATTCTTGTTCGAATTCATTGTAATTGTTATTGATGCCTCCGGCCCAGAACAATCACCCGACCAACCAGCAAATATTGAATCTGCATCCGCAATAGCTCTGAGATTTACCACCGTACCCTCTGTATATTCCTCCGTGCAGTCATTCCCACAATTGATGCCTCCATCAACACTCTCTACCGTCCCACTACCTGTGCCCGCCTTCGTCACAGTTAACGCATACTGCGCTGGTGGTATCGACGTAAATGTCGCCTCTGCCGTCTTCACACCATCAAGATTCGTAAATGTACAAGTTGCCGTCTGTGTACCATTACCAGAAACTGTACCCGTACATGTCGTCCAAGCTACAGTAGAACCAGTAGATGCACTCGCTGTCAATACT
>Ga0315298_1000226_pt1 | contig 114348 bp, 100 predicted proteins | sample WHS_1_MG_FD_203077 | JGI IMG/M metagenome (GOLD analysis project Ga0315298, IMG submission 203077) | Extremophilic microbial mat communities from Washburn Hot Springs, YNP, Wyoming, USA - WHS_1_MG | ecosystem: Environmental > Aquatic > Thermal springs > Hot (42-90C) | place: USA: Wyoming...
CCAAAACGCTCCTTCCTACGCTACCCCCCACTTGCTAAACCTTGCCCTCCTCTCACACCCCTCGCCCCCCTCTCACCCATCTCACCCCAAACTTTGACGTGACCGTGATACGATAGGTCCCTGTCTCATGCCCCAGGACCGCTCTCTTGCTCCTGCTTGATCCTGCTCTTCTCCGATTCTTATGTATTTTAGCAACCCCCGTACCAGTCTATCTGACTGTTTCAAGGCGCCCGAACCCACTTTAGACATTGACGTTTTTCTAAAACGTCCTTCATCCACGCAAGCCGCGACGGCCAACGGCCCCGTCGGTTTTCTTTCCATCGTGAAAAAAGACCCTTCGCCCGTCTCCGCCCTCGCCTCGATTTGCCCAAACCAGCGGAGCGTATCAGCCGCTGGCATGTCCATCCGATTGCCCGCAAGCGGCCTCCGTGCGGTAGATGCAGGACCCTCTTAGAAAGATTCCTAATATGGAATACCGCAAAAGGGCAGGTTCATTTCACCATCTTCTTCATGTCGTGGCATTGCTCGCAGTTCACGGGGGCACGACTCGCCTGCTCGTTTTCCTTTTTCTCCAGGTGGCACCCTCTGCAGAATTCCATCTTGACCTGGTAAAAGGACGGAGGGTCCCCCTCTCCAGCTTCGGCTTTTTTCTTGTGACACGAACGGCAGGACGGCACCTTGACCCCTTCCGGCCCGTGGTGGCACTTGAGGCATTCGATTTCCAGCGAATCCCTGTGCCGGCCGTGCCCAAACGAAACAGGCCCAAGGGGCGTCTCGAAGACAACCGCCTCGGGCCCGTTGTCCCGGGCGGGTTCGGGTGCGGTCCCGGCAGTCAGGAAGACCAAGGCAAGTGCGGCGGAAAGAATTCCTCTAGCCCGTGGCATAGCTGTGCAGCCCGGAAAGAAGCAGGTTCACGCCGAGGTAGCAGAAAAGGGTCGCGCAGAAGCCGATGACCGAAAGCCAGGCGCTTCTTCGGCCTCTCCATCCCCTCACGATGCGGGCATGAAGGTAGCCGGCATAGATGAACCAGACGATGAGCGACCAGGTCTCCTTCGGATCCCAGCTCCAGTAACTCCCCCAGGCAGAATTCGCCCAAGCCGCTCCGGTGATAATTCCCAAAGTCAACATGGGGAATCCCACGGCGATGATCCGATAGGAGAATTCGTCCAGGAGCTCGGGAGCCGGCAGAAGTCTCCAAATCGCTCCGCCGGACTCTTTCTTGCCCTTTGCCGAGGGTGCGCCCAGATACAGCAGGCTGGCCCCGAAAGCGACGGCAAAGGCGGCGTAGCCGAGAAAACAGGTGATTACGTGGGCCGTCAGCCAATTGCTCTGCAGAGCAGGAACCAAAGGCTGGATCTTCCTGTCCATGAGAGAAGTGGACGCAAGGGCGAGGAAAGCCAGGGGCATCACGACCGCTCCGAGCAGCCGGCTCTGGAGTCTCCTGAGCGAGACCAGACAGATCAAGACAATCGTCCACGAGAAAAAGACCATGGACTCGTAAAGGTTTGAAAAAGGCGCGTGCCCGATGCCCTGGCGGTGGGATTCTATCCACCTTGAAGCGATGGCCGCCGCATGAGCCAGGAGGCCGGCCAGGGCCAAAAGGTCTCCCACCCTGCCAGAGAGGCGGTGCCGCACGATCGCATGAATGAGATAGAAGAGCCAGCTTCCCAGGTAAATCAGAATGCTCAGGCCGATCAGGGTGGATTCTTTCATGGTTTTACCCGAAACCCTCTCCTAACGAATTTTCAAGGGCCGGATTCCGGGATTCAATCCCGGTCGTCCCCTCCCCTCACTCCGCTCTGGCCTTGCGAGGTCTTCGGTTCTTCCAGCCAAGAGGAAAGCTTCTTGCGCAGCCGTTCCTTCCTCACGGCGAATCTCCCTTCGTAGGCCAGGGGGTGCCGAACCGCACGGCTGGCGATGCGCACGCGGATCGCCCCTTTCTCCGTAGCTTCTCGGGTGACCCAGGTCACCTCGTGATCCAGGAGAAGCGACAACAAGAAACCCAGCACCAGCAGAACGCTCCCGGCCCAGACCAGGGGAGTGCCGGGATCCTTGGAAACCTCAAGCCCCGTGTACGGGAGGAGACGCAAATCCACGAACCGGAACCGGTAAGGGCCGGTCTTCCTGAGGTCCCAGTCCGGGAATTCCTTGAGAATCCAGAAGGGATTCTGGAACCCCCGGTCGTCCACGATGGCGATCCTTACGGCAGGTCCCAAGTCCTCCCTGGGAAAAGAGGTCATGCGCATCATTTCGGCAGGGATCACGAGATGGTCCCTGAAATCCACCGCAATCGCCCGTTCCCCCCTCCCGCCCGGCAGGAGAAAGGGCGCATGAAGCCGAGTGCGGATCTCGACCCTCTCGCCACTCTGCCGGTCTTCCACCTCCAGGACAAGGTCTGGAGAGGAACCGTAGGTGGATTGATAGAACGTGACGCCCCGAAAAGACAAAGGGTGGTTTACCCGAATTGCGGCGTCCAGGGTCATCCCTGTGCGCGGATCGGACACTGTGACTTCGCTCCTATAGTCCTTGGGGCTGCCATCCGGGTAGGTTTCCACGACGAAACGGTTGCAACGGATGCCAAATCCCAAATCCAGCTTTCTGCCTCCCTTCTCGATCCACACCGTGGACGATTCCTCCCCCTCTTGGAGGATGAGGGTCGCCCGGAACCCGAACAGGGCGCCCAGGAGCCCGCCAAGGAGAATCAGCACAAGACTCGCATGGGCAAGATACGGACCGAGGCGGCTCAGACGGTTCTTTTCAAAGCGCCGCACGGAGTGGCAAGCTCCTGCTTCAAGGGGCGCCACGCGCGCCGTCGGCCTTCCGAACAGACGTCGCAGAGCCCGTTCCAAGTCCGCGTCCACCCGCTCTGGATCGCCCCGGAGTTCGAGGGTATCCTGATTTTTCCAATGGGCCAATGCGGGCGCCGGGTCCGCCCCAGTCGTACGACGAAGAGACCGCCAAACGCCGGGGAACCTCCTGGCCGTGCATGTCGCCAGATTGAGACCGAGCAGGGACAGAAGCAGGATGAAACCTGCGGAATGATACAGGTCCGTAAGCCCCAGGAACTCCAGAACCCGCGCGCCGGTCCGGCCGTACATGGCCTCGTAGGCCTCCGGCCGGCCGTTCTGGGGGACGACGGTGCCCAGGATGGAGACGCCGGCAAGCACCAGGCAAAGGAAAAGGGTCAGGCGGGTGCTGGAAAGGAGATCCTCTGTGCGATCAAGCGTGCTGCGGAGTGTTTTTTTCAAGGCAACCGAGCCTTTCAATCGAAAAATCCGGTGCCCTTCGAGTCGGGTCTTTGGACTTTCGATGGCGGTTTTTCTTCAAAACGTATTGACAAAATACTGGACATATTATAACAGAGGGTGTTTCAATTCAACGAGGGCGGGCCCTCACGCGTTCGAGGCGCTCTTCGCGCCTGCCCTCGTCACCTTTGGATTCACCCAAATCGGCCCCTGCTCGCGCAGACGACGGGCCCGCAGGGTGCCATTCCGCCAGGAAGGGGTGAGATTCGACGGCTTCTTGGGAAAGGGCCGCTCCGAAGGCCCCCACCACCGGTTGGGATGCCTCAAACCGAGGGGAGGGAACAAGATGCAGTCCCTGGGGAAACAGCTGATCGTGGAACTGTACGGTTGCGACAGAGCCCTTCTGGACGACCCCCTGAGATTGGAATCGATTTTCCTCGAAGCCATCCGTCGATCCGGGGCTACGATCATCCGGCCCTTCTTTCACCAGTTCTCGCCCCACGGCGTCAGCGGCATCGTCGTCATCGCCGAATCGCACGTTGCCATTCACTCCTGGCCCGAGTTTGGCTACGCAGCCGTCGACATCTTCACGTGCGGCAGCCAGGTGAAACTCGACGCCATTTTCCAGCACATCCGCTCCGAACTGCACGCCCAGGACGTGTCGGTCATGGAAGTGAACCGCGGGACCCTGGATCTTCCGGCCGACCAGTTGATGCACAAGCCTGCGGAGCAGCCCCCGCCGGCCTGAACCTTTCGAGGCTCTGACCGAAGCGCACCGCCTGGTCACGGGCCACGCCGCCTTTCCCCCGCCGCACCGAGGGAGTGATTCGACATGGGAGCCCAGTGGTTCGTGGAGAAAACCACCAACACGCGCATCTGGCACAGGATCCAGAAGATCGTCCTGTCCACCCGATCTCCCTACCAGAAGATCGACATCGTCGATACCCACGCCTTCGGCCGGGTCCTTTTCCTGGACAACATGGTGCAATCAAGCGAACTCGACGAATTCATCTACCACGAAATGATGGTGCACCCGGCCCTGTTCACCCACGGACCCGTTCGATCCGTCTGCATTATCGGGGGAGCGGAGGGTGCCACGCTGAGGGAAGTGCTTCGGCACGACCCTCGGCGGGTCGTCATGGTGGACATCGACGAAAAGCTTGTGGAGATCTGCAGGAAGCACCTCCCGAGCTGGTCCCAGGGCGCGTTCGACGATCCCCGGGTGGAGCTGCGCTTTGAAGACGGCAGAAAATTCTTGGAACAGACCGACGAGACCTTCGATGCCATCCTGATCGATCTTTCGGACCCCCTCCAAGGCGGGCCGTCGACGCTCCTTTACACGAAAGAGTTTTACGCCGTCGTTCACCACCGGCTTTCGGAAGGGGGATGCACGGCTGTCCAGAGCGAAAGCCTTCATCCGAACCGGATCGAAGCCCACGCCCGCGTTCGGAACACTTTGCGGGAAATCTTCCCCTTCGTCCGTCCCTACGGCTACATGAGCCATGCTTTTCACGAACTTTACAGCTTCACCCTCGCCTCGAAGAAAGTCGATCCGGACCAGGTCGACGTCGAAGAGGCGTTCCGGGCAAAGAACCTCCCCTTGCGCTATTACTCGCCGGAACTCCACCGAGGCATGTTCAAGTTGCCGGCCAACCTTTACGAGGCCTATGACCGGTACCGGCAGATCATCACGGACCGTGACGTGGTGTATTATCCGGACAAGAACCGCCCGGTTCCTGCACGGGGACGGAGTGGATGAGGTATTCGGCGATTTCGGCCGGTTCCTCCAGCACCTTGAGAATCGCCAAGTCTTCCTTCGAAATCATGCCCCGCGCGAGAAGGACACCCCGCATCCATTCCAGCAGGCCCGCCCAGAATTCGCCCCCCACGAGCACAAGAGGGAAAGGCTGAATCTTGTGGGTCTGGATGAGCGTCAGAGCTTCCGTGAACTCGTCCAGGGTGCCGAACCCGCCGGGCAGGATGACATAGGCCATTGCGTACTTCACGAACATGACCTTGCGGCAGAAAAAATACCGGAACCCCAGGCGGACGTTCGCATAAGGGTTGGGCTTCTGTTCCAGGGGGAGCTCGATGTTGAGACCGACGCTCCGTCCCCCGGCCTCGGCCGCGCCCTTGTTGGCGGCCTCCATGAGCCCGGGGCCGCCGCCGGTGATCACGGCGAACCCCGCTTCCACGAGCCTGCGGGCGAGATCCACGGTCTTCCCGTAGAAAGGGTCCGCAGGGCCCATTCTCGCCGATCCGAAGATCGCCACGGCCCGCCCGATCCCTGAGAGCACCTCGAATCCTTCCACGAATTCGCTCAGAATCCGAAAGAGCCTCCACGTATCCTGGATTCTCCAGTCGTCAATCAAGAACTGCCCAGCGTGCGTGCCCGTCATTCGTTGCCTCCGCTTGTTCCCCGAAACGACCGCGTTCAAACCGGCCCCCACCCGGCCTGCGGCCGGAGCGAGCCCCTCACGGCGAATCCTTCTTGCCGAGATCTTTGCGGAATAGAGCGTCCAGAGGACTCGGTGTCTCTTCCCGGCCTCCCTTGCGAAGCCGCTCCTCGATCTTCGCGTACCGTTCCTCCCGTTCCTTCCCGCTCTTTCCCTCGGCGAAACGTTTTTCCACCTCCCGGATGGCTTCCGATCTCTGTTCCTTCCATTTTTTCAGCTCCGCCTCGATTCCGGCGGGCTCCTCGGCGCCCCGGAGGGCCTCGGCTTTCAACGGGTCTCGCAGCACGATCCGATCTTCGAAAGCGCTCCGGATTCGCTCGAGAGCCCCGACCTTTTCGAGCCGGTTGCACAGGTGATGGACCGTCTCCACCGAGAACCGGCTGCGCTCCGCCGCCTCGGCGACCGTAGGAGGCCGCTTTTCCAGATGTTGGAAGAGCCGAACCGCGGCCATGAGGATCTGTGCTTCTTCGTAAAGGGTATAGGTCGATTCCATGGGCGTCCCCTTCTCCTACGAAACCCGTCCTTCCGGCGAAGGGTAACACCGCCCGCGATCACGTGTAAAGCGGCGCCCAAGGGATGATTGCTCGTGCGGCCGGTCGGCCGTGGAGCCCTTGGGCGCGGATTGAAAAGAGGCGCTGCCGGTGATATACTGACATCTTTCGTTGGGAGGCGTAGGGACTCGGATCTATCCTCACCAGAACCCGCGGGGTTCCGCCGACTCACGGCGTCCAGCAATCTCGAGGCACGGATCATGTATCAGATCGTAGACCGCAAGAGGCTCGCACCGGGTGTCGTTCTCATCAAGATCCAGGCTCCGGAGATCGCCCGGGCCCACCGACCAGGGCAATTCGTCATTCTTCGGATCGACGAGCGGGGGGAAAGGATTCCCTTGACCGTGGCGGACAAGGACCCGCAGGCAGGCACGATCACCCTGATCTTCCAGGAGGTCGGCAAGACCACCTATCACCTTGCCCGTCTTCCGGTGGGCGGCGCCCTCAAAGACGTGGTGGGTCCCCTGGGCTCTCCCACGGAAATCGAGAATTTCGGCACGACCGTCTCGATCGGGGGCGGCATCGGCGTCCCTCTTCTTTATCCGATCACAAAGGCTCTGCGGGAGGCGGGCAATACCGTGGTCAGCATCATCGGCGCCCGCACCAAGGAGCTGCTCGTGCTCGAGAAGGAGATGGCAGAAATCAGCCACGTCCTGAAGGTCTGCACGGACGACGGCTCTTACGGGATCCACGGGTTCGTGACGCAGGAACTCCAGCGCATGCTGGACGCGAAGGAGAAGGTGGACAGAGTCATCGGGGTCGGCCCGGTTCCCATGATGAAAGCCCTTTGCAACATGACCCGTCCCTACGGCGTCAAGACCATCGTGAGCCTCAACCCGATTATGGTGGACGGCACCGGCATGTGCGGCGCCTGCCGGTGCGAGATCAAGGGAGAGACCCGATACGCCTGCGTGGACGGGCCGGAATTCGACGGCCATGAGGTCAACTTCGACCTGCTGATGAAACGCCTGGCCATGTACAAGGGCCAGGAACTCATCAGCCTCGAAAGGTTCAAGCAGTCCGGTGGAGTCACGGCAGAGGAGTGACAAACGCGATGAGCGAGAACAAGTCTCCCGAAAAGAAGGCCCCCAAGAAACCGGCTCTGCCCCGCCAGCCCATGCCGGAGCAGGATCCCCAGGAGAGAGCCCACAACTTTTACGAGGTGGCCCTCGGATACACCGAGGAACTCGCCTTGCGCGAAGCGGAGCGGTGCCTCCAGTGCAAGAAGCCTTACTGCATGGAAGGGTGCCCGGTCGAAATCGAAATCCCCAAGTTCATCGCTGAGATCCGCAAACGGGACTTTCTCAGCGCCGCCCGGGTGATCAAGGAACGGAATTCCCTTCCCGCCATCGCGGGCCGCGTCTGTCCCCAGGAAACCCAGTGCGAACAGAAGTGCGTCCTGGGCAAGAAGGGACAGCCCTGCGCAATCGGCAGGCTCGAGCGTTTCGTGGCCGACTTCGAGCGAACGAGCGGCAACGTGCAGTATCCGGAAATCCCGCCTGCCACGGGGTTCCGGGTGGCGGTTGTCGGCTCCGGCCCCGCCGGGCTCACCGTGGCCGGCGAGCTCATCAAGAGGGGCGTGGCTGTGACCGTCTTCGAGGCGCTGCACGAGACCGGAGGCGTCCTCGTCTACGGCATCCCGGAATTCCGTCTTCCCAAGGAGATCGTCCGCGCCGAGGTCGACTACCTGAGGCGTCTCGGCGTGGAGTTCAAGACGAATTTCGTCGTGGGGAAAACCGCCACCGTGGACCAGCTTCTCCAGAACGGCTACGACGGAGTCTTCATCGGCACCGGCGCCGGGGCGCCGATCTTCCTGAACATTCCGGGCGAAAACCTCTGCGGCATTTACAGCGCCAACGAGTACCTCACGCGCAGCAATCTCATGAAGGCCTACCAGTATCCCGAATACGACACGCCGATCGCCAAGGGGAAGAAGGTGGCGGTGTTCGGGGGCGGGAATGTGGCCATGGACGCAGCCCGCACGGCCCTGCGGCTGGACGCCGAGGAGGTCACCATCATTTACCGCAGGACCGAGAATGAACTTCCCGCCCGGGCCGAAGAGGTCCACCACGCGAAAGAAGAAGGTGTGAAATTTCAGTTTCTCACCGCGCCGGTGGAATTCCTGGGCAACGAGGCCGGTTGGGTCAAGGCGGTCCGCTGCAACCGTATGCGTCTGGGCGAGCCGGACGCTTCGGGCCGGCGCCGGCCCATCCCCATCGAGGGCGACATCTTCGAAGTCGAGATCGACACGGCCATCGTGGCCATCGGCAACCGCTCCAACCCGCTCGTTCCGAGCACCACGTCGGAACTAAAGGTCAACCGCTGGGGGAACATCATCGCAGACGCCGAATCCGGAAGGACCTCGCGGGACAGGATCTGGGCGGGAGGGGACATCGTGACCGGTGCGGCCACGGTGATCCTCGCCATGGGAGCAGGACGAAAGGCCGGTCTGGATATTCTCCGCCGCTTCGGGATCGCCGAAAAGCCTGCAACTCCTTCTTCGTGACCGGTGGGCAGAGCAGAAAGGCGGCGGCTTCCCGGCTCGAAGGGGGCCGTTGAGTTGAGCCCATCCGGCAGCGGGTCAGGAAGCGGAAAGCGGTAGGCCCCGGGCAGAGTCAGGCATCTCCCCCAGAGCCAGGCGGCACAAATCGCTCACGGCGAGCTGTGGCATTTGATACTCGCCGCAGAGTTTCCGCAAGGTCTGAATGCACATGGGGCAGAGGAAGACCATGGCCTGCGCGCCGTGGGCCTTGGCGTCTTCGAGATTCCACCTGCCAATTTTGATCGAGTTCGCCCGGTCTCCTCTTGCCAAGTAAGGACCTCCGCAGCACAGGGCGTGCCTCCGGTCGTACCGCCGGGCCACGCGGGTGACGCCGATCCTGTCGAGAATCTCGTCCAGCAAAGGGTCCTTGTCCCGGCTGTAACGGGACGCGCAGGGCTGCTGGTAGGCGATCCGCAGGCCGATTTTCCGGACCTCGCGCTCATGGGCCTTCAAAAAGTCGAGCAGGTACTCGAAAAAGTGGACGGGCCGGAAGGGCACCTTGACACCGTATTCGGGGGCCTTCACGGCGAGCATGGCGTAGCAGTCCTCATGAAAGCAGACGATCTCCTCCGCGCCGACGGCCGCCAGGTTGTCCACGAGCCTGCGCGCTCCGGCCCGGATCGGTTCCTCCCTGCCGATGTGCAGGTATCCGATATTGCAGAAATAGTCCCCGCCTTTCACCACGGTCAGGCCTTCGAAGAGCTTTCCCTCCAAGATCCCCGTGCTCAGGGGCTCCATCATGCACAGGGAGAGGACCGGGCGGCCAGGCTCGCCCTTCTGGACCGCGCTCGGCGCCGAGGCGGCCATTTCGAACATTGCAGGCGCGCGGGGAAGCACGGGCAGGCAGCCGGTCTCTTCCTGCCTGCGCAGAATCAGGTCCCAGGGATTCGCCCCCTTGGCACAGTACTCGTTGCACCCGCAGCAGGTGGCGCAGGCCGTGAGGATCTCCGACTGTCCCGTCTCCACGAGGCGCCGGATCTCTTCAGCGGCACGGTCGCGGTCCCAGTCCACGTACAAGCACTCAACGAAGCAGTCGCCGCATCGGTCGCAAAGGCTTTCCTTCCACATCGCTGGTCCTCCCTTGGAATGTTGACCCCGCTCCCGCTTTGCGCCTTTGTTGCCTCAAGCCGGATTCTCGTCTATGAAAAGAGTGGATCCTCTCGGCCGGATCGAACAGAACCAAACCCGAACAAGGGACTCGAGCCATGCTTCGCGCCCATCTCTATGCCGATCGAATCCCGCTGGAGGCCTATGTACAGGGAGAAGACTGCTGCGCCTGCGGTTTCTCCAGCCGGGAGGAGTTCCTCGCCCGGCTGAGGGAGGGCTCCCTTCGGCCCGAACGATGCCCCAAGCTGGACCCGCAGCGTCTGCTCGCCTTGCTCTGGGCAGCCAGGCCCGACGACCACCTGCCCGCAGTCGAGGTGCTGCAGATGCCGAGCCCGGGCCCGGTCGGCCCGGTGGCCCTCAACGATCCCGGCCCGGGCGCCCCGATCCTCGTCTCCGGCAACTCGACGCTGACCATCGAAGTCCTTTCCACCGTGCTCGCCACGACCGCAAGCCCCTTCTGGTACCTCACGGTCGACACGGCCGGACACACCGTGGACATGGCCCTTCTCTACGAGACTTTTACCGCCGAGAAGATTCACAAGGCTCTTGACGAAAACCATTTGCTGGAACCGACTGTTCGCTCCGAGGTGATCCTGCCGGGCCTGGCGGCACATCTGGCAGAGGAGCTGCGGCGCCGGATCGGTCCTGTCGTTCGGATTGGGCCTGTCTGCGCCGCCGAGCTTCCCCTCTTTTTCGGTCCGGATCGTTGGAAGTTCCAAGCTCCGAACGTCGCCGGCCCGCCTAGATCTTGAGCGTCTTGGAGATGATCTCCTTCATGATCTCGGTGGTTCCGCCGCCGATGCTCAGGATGCGGGAGTCCCGGTACAAGCGCTCAACGAGATATTCCCTCGCGTACCCGTACCCGCCGTGGATCTGGACGGCATCGTACACGACGCGGTCGCAGACCTCGCAAGCGAAATTCTTGGCCATGGAAACCTCGGTGACCACGTTTTCTCCGGCCTGCATGCGAGCCGCGACGCGATAGTTGAACTCCCGGGCCACGGCGATCTTGGTCGCCATGTCCACGAGCTTGTGCCGCGTCACCTGAAACCCGGTCAAAGGCCTTCCGAAGGCCTGCCGGGTCTGGGCGTACTTGAGACTTTCCTCGTAAGCGATCTGTGCAACCTGGTGGGCCATGACGGCCAGGCTCAACCTCTCCCTCTGAAAGTTTTCCATGATCCCGTAGAATCCCATCCCCTCCTCGCCGAGCAGGTTGGCCCGCGGAACCCGGCAGTCCTGGAACACGAGCTCGCCCGTGTCCGAGGCGTGCCAGCCCATCTTCCGGATTTTCTTTGCCACATGGAACCCCGGCGTGTTCGTCTCGATGACGAGCAGACTCACGCCGCGGTATCCCTCCCCGCCCGTGCGGACCGCGACGGTCAGCACGTCCGCGCGGCATCCGCTGGTGATGAAGGTCTTGGCCCCGTTGACCACGTATACGTCTCCGTCCCGGACGGCCCGGGTTCGGATGTTCGCCACGTCCGAGCCCGCGTCCGGCTCGGTGATGGCAAGAGCGGCGATTTTCTCCCCTGCAATCACCGGTGGAATGAACCTTTGCTTCTGCTCCTGGGTGCCCATGGCGAGGATCGGTGGAAGAGCGATCCCTTGGGAGCCCAGGCCTGCCACCAGGCCGACCGATCCGGAACGAAGGATCTCCTCGGTAAAGGCCACGACATGAAACACGTCGGCGGGCGTGCCCCCCAGTTCCTCGGGATACCCCAATCCGAGAAAGCCGACCTCGGCCGCCTTTCGATAAAGTTCTCTGGGAAACTCTTCTTTTTCTTCCCACTCCTCCACGTAGGGCAGGATCTCGCGCTCAACAAACTTCCGGACCGACTGCCGAAGAATGTTGTGGGACTCGTCGAAGTATTGTAAAGCCATTCCTCCGTCCTCCTCCTTCCCTGGGTGTTCTTAAGCGCAAGAGACCGGAACCCAAAACCGGAACGCTCCCGCAGCGGAGGCCTACTTTACACGGAATCGGGCCGTCATTCCAATCCTCCATTTGACAAAGCGACGATTGTCTTTATAATCGAAGTCGAACCTCACGGGGCTGTAGCTCAGTTGGGAGAGCGCATGAATGGCATTCATGAGGCCAGGGGTTCGACTCCCCTCAGCTCCACCACCTAAACACGAAAGGGGGTGCGTTGCGCACCCCCTTTCGTGTTCCGGACCCTCAATCCTCGCACAGAAAGAAAAAGGGTTCCAGCCCGCATCGAGTTGGAACCCCAGTCCCGCGTGACCTGGAAAGCCACGCCTCTAGACTACGGCGTTACTTCTTGGCTTTCTTGGCTCCCTTTTTCGGAGCCGCCTTCTTCGCGGGCTTCTTCGCCGCAGGCTTCTTGGCTGCCTTCTTCTTCGCCGTTGCCATGGTTCCTACCTCCTCTCTGTTGTGGGTTGCGGGTGGATTGGGTATCTCCCGGCCTTTTTCCTGCCTTTCCGCCTATACAAGGATCTCAAGGAACCAATGGATGGGACGCTCAATATTTTGCGTTTTGTCCTATTTACACACACGAGATGTAGTATGTCAAGAAAAAAAATGCACATTTCTTCTCTCTTTGGTATTTTTTCCCATGGGGGGTCTTCAAAATTCGGTTTGGACCCGGGGCGCAAGCCTTGTGTGGCGAGGCTGATTGGAAACGGCGGGAACAGGGTCTATGAGTCGCCTGTCTGAACCCTAGGCAGGGGGCGGACGAGAGCGCCTGAAACCCGAAAAAGAAAGAAGTCCGAAGCCCGGCGGATCTTTCCGGTCAGAAGACCGCCAAACGCCAAGGCCTCCGGGAATCGAGTCTGTGAATCCCGCAGGTCCTTGCGGCCCTCAGGGCTTCCGCATACTCCTCGGAAGTGATCCTCCGGCAGAGGTCTGGAACCTGCCAAGCCCTTCCGCAAGGCCGATATTGGTCCATCACATTGACGTACGTTTCACGGGACAGGTGACGCGCGATCCAGCACATGGCCTCTTTCGTCCCGGCCAGGCCGTTCGGCAGGACGAGGTGGCGAACCAGGAGCCCCCGATAGGCGATTCCAGACCTGTCGATGGCCAGGTCTCCCACCTGCCGGTGCATTTCACGGAGCGCAGAGCGCACGACGTCCGGATAATCCGGAGCGGCCGCCAGCGCCTCGGCTACCTCCGACCGCGTGAACTTGTAGTCGGGCATGTAGATGTCCACGATCCCGTCCAAGAGCCCGAGGGTCTCCGGGAGGTCGTAGCCGCCCGTATTGTAGACGATCGGGAGCCGAAGTCCCGCTTCCGCCGCCAGGCAGAGGGCCTCCAGAACCTGCGCCACCACATGGCTCGGCGAGACGAGATTGATATTGTGGCAGCCTTGCCGCTGCAGATCGAGCAGGATCTCCGCCAGACCTCTGGCGCCGATCTCCTCGCCCGCACCGCCCTGGCTGATCTCGTAGTTCTGGCAAAAGCAGCACTGCAAGTTGCAGTGCGTGAAGAACACGGTTCCGGATCCCCGGCTGCCCACGAGAGGATCTTCCTCCCCGAAATGGGGGCCGTAACTGGACACCACGGCCTGCCTGCCGGTTCTGCAGAACCCCCTCTCGCCCGAGAGGCGGTCCACGCCGCATCGCCGGGGACAAAGGTTGCAGGCCTTCAGGCGCGCCAAGGCCTGCTCGGCCTTTTCCTGCAATTTGCCGTCTTCGAGGGCGCGCAGGTAGGAGGGCAGAAACGTACCCGCTTGGGTCATGGCGTTTTCATGCGCCTCGGAACCTTGTCAACGTCCCGGAAAGCGGAAAACGTCCTTCCAGCTCCGGAGCGTCGAAAAGATCTCGATCGGATCAGGATCCTGGCCCAGATGCGGGGCGCGTTCCCGCACGGCCCGGACAACTCGCGGATCCAGGCATCGAAGAAAAAGGTTTGTCTCTTTCTCTGTTTGCAAGGTTCCGGGTACAGTAGGCATGCCCTGGCTCCTCAGGCGTCTCGCCTCTTCCAGGCTCTCCAGGAGCCTGGGGTTGTCCTTTTCCACGTCTGCGCAGAAGGCGCGGCACTCCAGGGTGTACTCGTGGCCTGGATAGATTTTCGTCCCGTCCGGAAGAGGCAGGATCCTTTCGTACAAGGAACGAAAAAGCTCCTCGGCCGTCCCCTCGAAAAGCCGGCCGCAGCCTCCCAAAAACAATGCGTCCCCGCAGAAGAGGCAACCTTCACAAAGATAGGCCATGTGCCCGCGGGTGTGACCCGGAACGTGTAGAGCGCTGATCACAAGGCCTTGAAGTCGGATTGCATCGCCGTGCCTCAGCCCCTTCGTGGCTCCGGGAACGCGGTCCAAGTCAGAGGCGGAACAGTAGACCGGCACCGAGCGGCCTTCGAGGAGTCCTTCGACACCCGCAACGTGATCCCCGTGATGGTGGGTCACAAGGAGAGCCTCGAGGTTCAGGCGCCGCTCCAAAAGAAACTCGCTGACCCGGTCCGCCTCGGCCGGATCCACCACTGCGGCACTGTGCGTCTGCGGCCCCCAGGCGAGGACATACGAATAATTGTCCTGCAACTGGGGTAGCACGTGCACCGTTACGGGCATGTCTCGACGGCGCTCCCCATCCCTGCTACAGAGCCTTCACCTTCACATGGCTCCGCTCTCTCAGGCCGGAGAGCCAGTCTCGATACACTTCAGCCTCTTTGCTCTTCCGGTATTCCTCCAAAAGGGATTCCTTCTTCGCCAACATCTCTTCCCGGGCCGGAATCCTCCGGTCCTTTAGGCGGAAGACGTAGAACTTTTGGTTGACCTCGAACACCCTGTCCGGGACCGGATCCTTTTCGCTCAAGGCGAAAGCCGCAGCCGCAACCTCGTCGGATTTCCCCATACGGGGAACCACTCCCGAAAGACGGGAGAAGAAGCCTGTTTCCTGAACCGCCTTTCCGGACGAAGCCGCGATTTTTTCCAAGGGGTCTCCTTTGCGCAGTTTCTCCAAGGCCTGCTCGGCCGCGTTCTTGGCCAGATCCCGACAGGCAGAATCTCTGTACTTCGCCTCCACCTGTTGCCGAACAGCTTCAAAAGCTGGGATTTCGGGCCCCCTGCGCTCCCGGAGCTCCAGCACGTAGAAGCCCCGCTCCCCCTTTACCACTGCGCTCCGTTCTCCCTTCTCGAGATTGAAGGCCGCCTGGAGAACGGCCGGTTCCCTGCCCACGTCCGGCAGGGGATCGTCCGGGCCCAAGAGCCCAGAGCTGACGACCGGGACCGCCTCCCCATCGAGAAGAATCCCCTCCATTTTGCCAGATTTCTTGACCTCCCAATAAAACTCCTCGGCCTTGCGCCTCGCCAACTGCCGCGCTTTCTCCCGGGCGATTTCCTCCCGGATCCTCTCCTTCACCTCGTCGAGCGTGTCCTGCCTGGCAGCCCTGACGTCCTCTGCCTTGAGAATGTGAAGGCCAAAAGGCGAGGAGACAATGTCGCTCACCTCGCCCGGCTTCAGGGCGAAGGCCACGGATTCGACCTCAGGGACCAGTTCGCCCCTCTTGACGTATCCGAGGTCCCCTCCTCGAATCGCCGTAGCGTCCTCGGAATGGGCCCGGGCCAAAGCCGAGAAATCTTCCCCCTTGCGGACTTTCTCCAGGATCTCCTGCAGGGCCCGCCTTTTCTCTTCGAAGACTTCCTCCTTGGCTCCAGGTTCCAGCTTGAGCAGGATATGCCGCAGCCGGACCTCCTCCGGATGAGAGAACTCGTCGAGGTGGAGCTGGTAGTATTCTTCAATGTCCTCTGGACGCACTTCCACCCGAGGAAGGTATGCCTCGGGCGAGAATCGGACGTAGGCAATCTCCACTCTTTCACTCGTCCGGAAGAGGTCCTCGTTGTCCTTGAAAAACTTCCGCACAGACTCCTCCTCGACCCTCGCCGAATCGCGGTAGTCCGTCGGGTCGAACACCAAGAACTGCAAATCGACCTTCTCCTGCTCCAGCAGATAGTTCTGCCAGAGTTCGAGCTCCGAGACTTTCACCGCCCCCCGCACAAACTGATGGAGCCGCTCCAGGAGCATCTGCTCCCGCTGGTCGTTCTCGAAGGCGTCGGGCGTCAACTGATTGCGACTCAAGACCCGCAGGTAGACGTCCCGGTCAAAGACGCCGTTGCGCTGAAAATACGGAAGGGAGCGGATCCGACCCTGGAGTTCGTCGTCCGAGACCTGGAGCCCGAGCCGGGCCGCTTCCTGCTGTTCCAGGGCTCGGGTGATGAGGTTGTCCAGAGCCGTCTCCCGAAGCCGCATTTGTTTGATCATCTCCTGGGTGAGCTGATCGTTGTACATCTGTTGATAGAATTTCAGCATGTTTTCATAAGCGGCGTCCCACTGCCCCCTCGTGATTCTTCGGTCGCCCACCTCGGCCACAACGAAGCCCGGATCCTTTTCCCGAAGAGTGGGGAGGATTCCGAACCCGATGATGAACGACAAAGCGACTCCCACCAGCATGGCCTTGATGAGCCAAGATCCCGCGTTTCGGCGCATGTAACTCAACATCGGTCGTGCACTCCTCGGTATGGCTTGTTCTTTGCTCCGGGCGGGAAAGCCCCTGCGACACTCGCACAATTGCAAGACAGAAAAAGGGGTAAAAGCATCGGCAGCTTTCCCTTTCGGGAATGGTAGAAGACGGTCCCGCAAAAAGCAACCAAAGCCAGCAACGCCCCTCTCAAACCGGTCCAGTCGTGCCGCCCTTGGCCTTCTCGGCCCGGGCCCGGTCCTCCATGCTCTTTGACAAGATCGGGGTGTCCTTATAAGATCCTCAAAAAAATTGGAAGAATCCGCTTGTTTCTGCGAGGCTTTTCGGGGCCACACCGCATGTTTTTTGACTGGCTCTTCGGACTTCTTTCGACCGATCTGGCCATTGACCTGGGAACCGCCACGACCCTCGTGTACGTCAAGGGGCGAGGGATCGTTCTTTGTGAACCTTCTGTGGTGGCCATCCGGGAGGAACCCAGCGGGGAGAAGCGTCTCGTGGCCATCGGCCGCGAGGCCAAGAAAATGATCGGCCGGACCCCGGAGCCGATCACGGCCATACGCCCCATCCGCAAGGGAGTCATCTCGGATTTCGAGGTCACCGAGGAGATGCTGCGTCAATTCATCCTGCGAGTGCACCGCAGAAGAACCTTGGTGCGGCCCCGCATCATCATTTGCGTCCCTTACGGCGCAACGGACGTGGAGAGAAGGGCCATCCGCGAATCCGCCCTCAGTGCCGGCGCCAGGGAAGTCTATTTGATCGAAGAGCCCATTGCGGCCGCCATCGGAGCCGGGCTCCCGATCTCCGAGCCCGGGGGGAATCTGGTCGTGGACATCGGCGGCGGCACCACGGAAGTAGCGGTGATCTCGCTCTCCGGGATCGTCTACACCCACCACGTCCGAGTGGCGGGAGACTCGCTCACGGAGGACATCCTGCAGTACGTGCGGCGGAAATACAACCTTCTCATCGGAGAGAACACGGCAGAGGAAATCAAGGTTTCCCTGGGCTCCGCATGGCCCGTGGAAGACGAACGGACCATGGAGGTCCGGGGGCGGGACCTTCTGGCCGGGCTGCCTCGAAAAGTGGTCTTGCGGTCCGGCGAAATCCGAGAGGCGATTCGAGAATCTCTCGGCACGATCGTGGAGGCCGTCAAGATCACCCTCGAACGGACTCCTCCTGAGCTTACGGTCGACATCATCGAGCGGGGAATCGTGATGACCGGGGGGGGCGCCCTGTTGGCCCATCTCGACACGCTGCTGAAGAAGGAAACCGGGCTGCCGGCCCATGTGGCGCGAGACCCGATCGCGTGCGTGGCCCTCGGGTCCGGCATGGCCCTGCAGGAACTTCCCTTGCTCAAGCGAGTAGCCCTGTCCGAATAAGGAACCCGCCGGGGGAGTCGTCTGAAGGCCGCACGTGCGGCCGTGCCGAGAATCTCGCGCTGAGGCAGCCCCTTTGGGGGTTGGAGGAAATGGGGAAGTGCTCGCACTGTTGCGAGGCCGTAGACCACTGGTCTTCTCTGTCCTGATCCTCGCCCTTGCCTTCACCCTCTTCGCGGTGCGGCGGGACAAAGAACAAAAAGCCGGGCTTCTGCCGGCCCTCTTGCTCGAGGCCCTGGGCCCGTTCCAAGAGGCGCTGAGCGGAGCCGTCGCCTTCACGACAGGTTTGTGGCGCCACTACTTGGACCTCGTCGGCGTCAAAGAGGAAAACGAGATCCTCCGGGAGATCATTGAAGAGCTCAGAAGGGACAGGATCCAACTGCTCGAGGCCCAAAAGGAAAACGAACGACTGCGGTCCCTGCTGGCTTTTCGGGAGCAAATGGAGCAGCCTGTTCTCCCGGCTCGGGTCATCGCCTGGGACGGCACCGGATGGTTCCAGACCCTCGTCCTGGACAGAGGGAAAAACGACGGCGTATCGGAGGGACTGGCCGTGGTCGCTGTTTCAGGCGTGGTGGGCCAGATCATGGAATGCTCGGCTCACTTCTCGCGGGTTCTCCTCATCACGGACCCGAACAGCAGTGTCGCGGCGATCGAACAGAACTCGAGATCCCCGGGAATCGTAGAGGGAGAGGGCCGAGACCGGTGCATCCTCAAGTACCTGCCGCCCTCTGAAAAGGTGCAGGAGGGGGATATCCTGGTCTCCAGTGGGCTCGACCGCATCTACCCGAAGGGAATCCCCATCGGAACCATCTCCAGGATCCGGCGGGAGGAAAGCCGGATGTTTCAGGACATCGAAGTGACGCCCTTTGTGGAGTTTCGCAAGTTGGAAGAGGTTATGGTTCTGCTGGCTCCGGCAGTCGGGGACCCGGAGGAGGAACCCAACGCCCCATGAACGAGATCGTCTTGGTTTTGGTTGCTGCGGCTGGATGCCTTCTGCAGAGCACGCTGATCCGCGGAGGCCCCCTGGATCTCTTCACGCCGGACACGGCGCTGATTCTGGTCATTTCCGCCAGTTTTGCTCTGCCGTTCCTTCGGGGGATCCTCACCAGTTTTTGCCTCGGCCTGATGACAGACCTCGCCTCGGGGTTTCCGGAAGGCGCCAACGCGCTGCTTGCCACGGTCGTCTTCTTGCTGGGAAAAGGAATTCAGGCGAAAATGTTTTTCCGAGGTCCCCTGGCGGCAGGCGTGCTTCTGATGTTGGCCTTTGCCCTCAAGCCCGTATTGTTCGCCAGCTTGCTTCCTCGGCTGCGGGGCACCTGGCTTCTTTTGCCCGCCCTCTGGACGACCTGGCTGGGAGAGCTTGTGGCCACATTGGTGTGCATGCCCCTTTTATCCTTGCTCTTGCCGAAGGGGCTGTTCGGCGAGCCCGGCCCCCTTGCCGGGATGGAGAGCCCGCGAGAATGATGGCGAGACTCCGGGATCATTCCATCGAGCCTTTCCGCAAGGCCTTTCTCCTGTGCCTTTTGGGCTTCGTGGGGACCTTCGCTGTCCTTCTGGCTTCCCTCGCCTACCTCCAGCTTTGGAGAGGGGACAACTTCCGGCTCCTTTCAGAGAACAACAGAATTCGGCTGGAAAAGGTCCGGGCTCCCCGGGGCAAAATTCTCGACGCGGCTGGCACGGTCCTGGCCGATACCCGCCCCTGCTTCGACGTGCTCGCCATCCCAGAGGAGATTCGAGATTACGCCTCTCTTCAGAAGAGCCTGGCCGCGGTCTCGCCTCTTCCCGAATCCGCCCTGGCGAGCCAGGTCGAGAATCTCAAAAAGCAGATTCCCTTCCGCCCCACCCTGCTGTGGCGGGACGCCTCCTGGGAGGCCGTGGCATTCTTGGAGGCCAACCGGATCCGGATCCCCGGCGTTTTCGTCCAGGTCAGCCAAGCCCGCTTGTATCTGCCGGGCGGGCTGCTCCCGCCCGTCATCGGCCATCTGGGCGAAATCAGCCGGTCAGAACTCGAAAGCACCAATTATGGCGAATACCAGATCGGAGACTGGATCGGGAAGACGGGCATTGAAAAACAGTGGGAGCGATATCTTCGCGGCCGGGACGGCGGGATCCAGGTCGAGGTGGACGCCTACGGCCGACACGTCCGCTTTCTGAACAAGAAAGAACCTGTTCCGGGCAAGAACGTGGTCCTGTCCCTGGACAGCAGGCTCCAACAGGCTGCCCGGGACGGACTGGAAGACCGGGCCGGCGCGGTTCTCGCCATGGATCCCAGAGACGGCCGCATCCTGTGCTATCTCAGTCAGCCCTCCTTCGATCCCAACGATTTCATCCGCGGGATCAGCCCGGAGACATGGAAAGCTCTTCGGGACGATCCTCTGCACCCCCTTTTGGACAGGGCGATCCAGGGGCTCTATCCCCTCGGCAGCGTCTTCAAGATCGTCATGGCCGCGGCGGCTCTCGAAGAAGGCGTTATCAAGCCGGGCGAAAAGATCCTCTGCACGGGCTCGCACCGGGTGGGCGTCCGGGAGTTCCGCTGCTGGAGGACCGAAGGGCACGGCTGGATGGACGTCCACCAGGCCCTCGTGGAATCCTGCGACGTGTTTTTCTACCAAATGGGACAGAGACTGGGCATCCGGCGCATTTACGAGTACGCCACGCGCTTCGGCTTCGGCCAGGGAACCGGGATCGGCGTGGAAGGAGAGAAACGGGGCCTCGTCCCGAATCCGGAGTGGAAGAAGAAAAGCACGGGTTCCCCCTGGTACGAAGGCGAGACCGTTTCCCTCTCGGTCGGACAGGGAGCCCTGCAAGTGACCCCCCTGCAGGTTCTGGTGATGATCTCGGCCGTGGCCAATGGGGGCACGCTGTGGGTCCCGAGCCTCGTCGACAGGGTGGAATACCCGGACGGAAGGATCTATCTTGAAAAGGAGCCGCACGCCAGATCGCATGTGCGCTTGAGCGAGACCACCCTGCAAGAGATTCGCAGCGCCCTGCGGGACGTGGTGGAGACCAGCAGGGGCACCGGCAAACGGGCCCGCCTGGAGTGCGCCGAAGTGGCTGGCAAGACCGGGACGGCCCAAGTGGTCCGCCAGGCCGAGCCGAAAGCTGCCTACAGGACCCTGGCCAAGACGAACTGGGACCATGCATGGTTCGCTTGCTATGCGCCTGCCGATTCTCCGGAGATCGCGGTCGTCGTGCTCGTGGAGAACGGGGGGCACGGCGGAGAGGCCGCGGCGCCTGTCGCCCGAAGGGTCCTCCAGAAGTACTTTGAGCTGACGGGCCGCGCCCCGCCTGAAGAGCAGCGCGTGGCCTCCTACGACGCGGCGTCTGGGGACTGAGGGGGCCCGGCCGGATCCGTCGGACGGGGGTTTCCCCCAAAGGGATAAAACCTTGCCGAACCTCAAGAAGAACCGATTTAACCGTTTCGATTGGTTCGCCCTTGTGCTGTTTCTGCTGATCGGCCTGATGGGGATTCTCACTCTGTTCAGCGCGTCCCGGGGGATCCCGGAAACGGCCGGCAACATCCAGGTGCACGGGAAGCAGGGACTGTGGTGGATCCTGGGCTTTTGCGGATTGTTCGCTGTGCTCCTAATCGACTATCGTCACTTGGAGCATTACGCGTACCCGATTTACGGCATCACCCTGGCACTGCTTTTGTACGTGCTCCTTTTCGGCCGAACGATCGCAGGGGCCCGTAGATGGATCGACCTGGGCCTCGTCCAGTTCCAGCCCTCTGAAATCATCAAGCTCACCCTGGTGCTGGCCCTGGCCAAGTACTTCCAGGACCACCAGGACGGTCGCCCTTACAACCTTTTTCGACTGTGGAGACCGCTCCTGATGTTCCTCGTTCCTTTTGTGCTCGTCCTGCTGGAGCCGGACCTCGGAACGGCGATCATCCTGCTGCTGGTTTCTTTCTCGATTCTGCTCTTCCTGGGCCTCAGCCGAAGGTCGATCGTGGTTCTGTTCCTTCTCGGCACCGCCAGTCTGCCGGCGGGCTGGCTGTTCCTGAAGGACTATCAGAAAGACAGGATCCTCACCTACCTGGATCCTTCGAGGGATCCCCTCGGCAGCGGATACCACATTCTTCAGTCCAAGATCGCCATCGGATCCGGCGGGTTTTGGGGAAAGGGCTTTCTGCACGGCACCCAGTCGAGCCTCCATTTCCTGCCCGAACAGCACACGGATTTCATTTTTTCCGTCTTTGCCGAAGAGTGGGGTTTTGTCGGCTCCATGGTGCTGCTTTTGGCCTACTTGGCCGTGATCCTGTGGGCGTTCCATCTCTCGACCCGGGCCAAAGACCTGTTCGGCATGATCGTCTCCCTTGGCATCACGTTCCTGCTGTTCTGGCATGTGGCCATCAACATCGCCATGGGGACAGGGCTGCTGCCTGTTGTAGGAATCCCGCTGCCCCTTTTCAGTTACGGAGGATCTTTCCTGTTCGTGGTCCTGCTCTCTGTGGGCGTTCTCGTCAACATCTACCTGAGGAGGTTCGTCTTTTGAAAAAGGTCCCTCTGACCGATGTCCCTCGGCTCAAGCAGCGCATAGGGGAAACGGTTCGGGAAAGCCTGCGGGTCCAGGAGGCGTTCTTCTCCAAGCATGCGGACACCGTTCTGGAGGCCTTCGCGCTTCTACGGGAGACGGTCCGCAAGGGAGGAAAGATCCTGATCGCGGGCAACGGCGGAAGCGCCGCGGACGCCCAGCACCTGGCCGCAGAGCTCGTCAATCGCTACCTGCGCGATCGGCCGCCCGTGCCCGCCGTTGCGCTCACCACGGACACATCGGTGCTCACCTCGATCGCCAACGATTCCGACTTTGGCCACGTATTCTCGCGCCAGGTGGAAGCCCTGGGCAAACCAGGGGATCTACTTGTGGCGATCACGACGAGCGGCAATTCTCCGAACATCCTCCAAGCCGTTCGTGCCGCCCGGCGCATCGGGATCTCCACCCTGGCACTGACCGGCGGACAGGGAGGCGCCGTGTGCAGGCTGGCTGACCTCACGCTGCGGGTCTCGGATTCCTCCCGCACGCCCAGGATCCAAGAGACCCTTCTTTTGCTCGAGCACGTCCTTTGCGAGCTTCTGGAAGCCGCCTTGTTCCCACGGCCTTGCAAGCGTTCGCCCCAAAACCGGAACCCCCGGAGGACCCATGGCCGAAAAACCCCTTGATCCCGGCCGCCTGCGAAGAATTCCGCTGGATCGTCGCCCCTCAAAGGTCTCCATAGGGGATTTCGCCGCCCCCGTGCGTGCCGGGATGTCTTTCCAGGAGTTCTTGGACAGTCTCCCTCGCCTTCTGGGCGCACAAACCTTGCTGGAAGTCGCTCGTTCGATCGCCCGGGCACGCCAGGACAGCAGGGAAGTGATTCTCGCCATGGGGGCCCACGTGATTAAGGTGGGGCTGAATCCGGTTCTCGTCTCCCTGATGGAGGCGGGCGTGATCACCTGCCTTTCCATGAACGGGGCGGGCGTGATCCACGACGTGGAGATCGCGCTGCGGGGCCGCACTTCCGAGGATGTGGGGCCGGCCCTCGACCAGGGCATGTTCGGCGTGGCCGAGGACGCGGCCGAGCTGATCAACCAGGCGGTCGCAGACGGCGCCCGGCAGGGAGAAGGGTTCGGGGAAGCCGTCTCCAAGCGTCTGGCGGCCCTCAGGCCGCCCCACGCCGACTCCAGCATTCTCTGCCAGGCGGCCAAGCGGGCAATACCGGTCACCGTGCACGTTGCGATCGGCACGGACATCGTCCATATGCATCCGAGCGCCGACGGAGCCTCGGTGGGACAGTGTTCTCTTCGAGATTTCCACGTCCTGACTTCCAGGGTCGCCCGACTCGAGCATGGCGTGTTTGTGAACCTGGGCTCCGCCGTGATCCTCCCGGAAGTGTTCCTCAAGGCCTTGAACCTGGCGCGGAACCTCGGGCACAAGGTGGAAACCTTTACCACGGTCAACATGGATTTCATCCGGCACTACAGGCCCACGGTGAACGTCGTGCAAAGGCCGGTTCGCCTCGGAGGGAAAGGGTACGAGCTCATCGGCCACCACGAAATCAACCTTCCCCTTCTCGCTGCGGCTGTTCTTGAAATCCTTGCTTGCAGAAAGGCCGAGTCTTGACCGCCTCCAGGCGCCACGATCCGATCGTTACGCTCACCACGGACTTCGGGCTTCGGGATCCTTTCGTGGCCTCCATGAAGGCCGTGATTCTTTCCATCGAGAAAAGGGCCCGCCTGGTCGATCTCTCCCACGAGATGCCGCCCCATCGAGTCTTGCCCGCCGCCTGGTTCCTGAGGGAGGCGTGTCCCTGGTTCCCGGCCGGGACGATCCACGTCGCAGTCGTGGATCCCGGGGTTGGGGGGCCGAGAAGGCCCCTCGTGGCCAAGGCAGGCGGGCAATTGTACGTAGGCCCCGATAACGGGATCTTTAGTCTCGTGTTCCAGAAGGCCCCTCTCGAAGGCGCCTGGCAGATTTCAGACCCGAAGTACCTGCTTCCGAAGATCAGCCGCACCTTTCACGGCAGGGATCTGTTCGCTCCGGCTGCGGCACATCTTGCCAGGGGCCTGCCGCCGAGCGTCTTCGGCCCTGAGATCCTGGATCCAACGACTCTGGAGATTCCCGGCCCTACGGTTTGCCCGGACCGGCTCGCGGGAGAGGTTGTCTGGGTGGACCGGTTCGGAAACTGCGCAACAAACTTGGAGGAGGCCCAGGTGAGCCGATGGGCCGCGGGAGAACCTTTCACGATCCGCGCCGCATCCCGAAAGATACGAGGTGTGTCCGAGTCCTATGCGTCCGTGCCCGCCGGACGACTCCTCGCGATCTTCAACAGTTCCGGACTGCTGGAAATCGCCTGCAACCAGGCAAGCGCGCACGAAGCACTCGGGCTTAAGGAAGGGGACCCTGTCGTTCTCGAGAGGGTCCGAAACCCCCGCAGCAAAGGGAAATCGTGAGACCCCACGGATTTGGAGAACAACCCGGCTTCGGTTCCCCCGACCTCAATCGGCTGCGGCGGCTGGAGCCGCTCTTCGATCCGCTTGTGGCGGTCCCCCCTGAACCCCGGGAGGGGCCGCGCTCCAGCCCTTGGCTGAATGTTGCGCTCTTTCTCGCCACGGTCTTGACGACCATGGCCGCGGGAGCCATCCAGAGTCAGGGCGACCAAGCCTTTGCTTCTCTGCGGAACTTTCTTGAGGGTCTCCCTTTTTCCGTTGCCCTCCTGGGCATTCTCCTAGCCCACGAGATGGGGCACTACTTCGTCTCCTGGCACCACCGGGTGCCGGCCAGTCTTCCCTACTTCATTCCCGTACCCACCTTCATCGGCACCATGGGCGCCATCATCCGAATGCGGACCGTGGTACGGGACCGCCGGATTCTGTTCGATATCGGAATCGCCGGCCCTCTGGCCGGCATGTGCGTGGCCCTTCCCGCAACGGTTATCGGACTGCTCCATTCCAAGACCGCGAGCCTGGCGACAGCCGGCGGAGGGATCGAACTTGGGGATTCCTTGTTGTTCTCAGCCTTGACGCGCTTGGTGGTGGGAGATGTGCCGGACGGCATGACGGTCGTGCTCCATCCTGTGGCCTTTGCCGGCTGGCTCGGTTTTTTCGTAACCTCCCTCAACCTGCTGCCCATGGGCCAGCTCGACGGGGGTCACGTGACCTACGGTATCCTCGGCCCTGGGCACGGCCGGCTCTCCCGGATGACGTTTCTGGCCCTGCTCGCTTGGGGTGTCCACGGCGCGTTCTTGAACCAGGATCCCCTCCAGTGGGCCTGGGCCGCCCTTTTGCTCTGGACCGGATTCCGGATCGCCTTTTCCGTACGCCAGGTCCGGGGATTCCAGAGACTTATAGCCGTCGTGCTCCTCGCAGTGGGCATCGGTCGGAACTTCGTGCCCGGCACCCTCCTGTGGGTTTTCTGGGCGGTTCTCATGACGTTCCTGCGGCTGGATCATCCGCCCACAAGGGACTTTTTCGTCCCCCTCGACCGGAAAAGAAAAATTCTCGGCTGGACAGCCCTCCTCATCTTCCTGGTCACGTTCATCCCCAAGCCGTTCGTTCAGATCCCGTTTCATTCGCCGTAAGGGCTCGCGGGAAAAGAACCGAACCGTCACGCCGTGGCCTTGCTCGCGACTTTCTTGGTCGAGCTTTTGGACTTTGCCGCGGTCGCTTTTTCCAATTTCTCCACAACTCCTTTAAGATTCTTGAGTTCTGCGGAAAGGGCTTCCACGTCCGCTTTGGTCGCGATCTTCAGCCGGGTGAGGCCTTTTCCGAGCCGATCGTCCAGGCTCTGCCGGATGAGCTTCCCGATCTGCTCGATCTCCGCGGCCCTCAGGACTTTCAATTTCTCCAGCCGCGCCCGAACGATTTCCTCCATCTGCTGCCTCATCTTCCGGTTGTAGTCCTCAAGGTCCTTGCGAGTCGGCAGGTTCAGCTTTTCGATCACCTTCCGCGTGTTTTCCTCGACGTTGCCGGGAATCTGCCCGAAAAACTGAACCGCCTCCACGGCCAGCTCTTCGAGATGCTTCCTCTGACTTTCCGGGACGTACCTCTCGGCGATTTCCACGAACCTCCGGACCAGCTTTTCACCCTCTTGCTCGATCCGACCGAGGGAGCGCTTTGAACTCTCCAGGCGCTGCCGCAGCACGTCCGCCAACGAGCTTTTGACTTCTCCTGATTGCTGTTCTGACATTTCGATCCCCTCCGTTTGCGTTTAAAAAAATCGCTCCGCTGCAAAAAAATAACGCAGCGCGTTAAACATGTCAAGTCAGCTTGGAAGACCCAGGCACCTCCACCCTCAAGCAGAAAGGAATGAGCCCCGCTTTGCAAAACGGCCCGATTATGTTATCTGCATACGAAAAACAAGAGGACCCCACGCCGGGAGGCCTACGAACATGCTCATTCGGGAAGAAAAAAAGAAATCCTTCCGCGCCGCTCTGCTCGTTGTCCTCCTTGCCGGGATCCTCGGCAATCTTCTGGGAGCGTCTCTCGGGTCCCTCCTGCCGGACGGCCTGGCCCACGACCTGGTCTCCCGTTATTACGGATACGGCCTGAAATCTCCTTTTTCCTTGGACCTCTGGCTGTTTTCCTTTTCCTTCGCTTTTCAGTTCCGTCTGAACAGTTGCGGCCTGCTGTTTATGTTGGTTGGCCTCTGGCTGTATCACAAAGCGTAACGCCGCCGGAGAAACGGACACTTCCCCATGATCTCCCACGGTCGACTCGGACCACTCCTCCTCGCACTGGCGCTCCTGGGGGCCGCTCACGCGTTTCCGGCAAAGGCCTGCGCGGATTTCTGCGTCCACTTTCTGCTGGACCGCTCCGGAAGCATGTGGGCGCCCCTGGGGAGCGTGCCCAAAATCGTTCAGGCCTCCGAGGCCGTCCGACAGGCCGCGAGAGACCTTCCTGCCGAGGCGATCCTCGGGCTGCGGGTCTATCCACCCTACGACTGGGCGGTCGGAGAGGACCCGGGACTGAGGATCCCCTTGGAAGCCATGGGCAGGGAGCGGGTACCCGGTGAACTGAAGCTCCTCAATCCCAAGGGAAGCGCCCCCCTTGCGGAAAACCTCGATCGCGCCCTTACGGACTTCCCGCCCGGTGAACACGTCCGGATGCTCTTTCTCATCTGCGACTCCGCGGACATTCGAGACGAGTCCTTCTGCGGGGAAAAGCGGTACCTCGACAAAGCCGAGGAAGTCGAGTTCCATATCTTGGCGCTGGGAGTGCAGGATCCGGCCGACAGGGAGGAGCTGGCCTGCCTGGCCGAGCAGCTCTCCGGCGAGCTCGTCCACGTGTCCCCGGAAATGTCCTTGTCCTCTGTCGTGCTCGACAGAATCCGGTCTTCGTACCTGAACGAAGCCGAGCGCCAGCGGAAGCTCGCCGAGGAGAGGGCTCGAAAACAGGAACTGTCCGAAAAGACGAGAATTCGATTGCAATTCCGCAATACACTCGATCCCTATTTCGCAGAGGAGATCGAAGTCAGCGAATGCTCCCTGGACGGGAACTCCTTCCCTTTGCCAGACCTCCCCCGCCTGGGGCCGGGTGAAACGGCCGAGATCCTGGACACTCCTGTGCCGCCAGGAGAGCACGCCGTCTCGGTTCGCTACCGTAAGGGAACCGGGCCCAATGCACCTTTGAGCCAGTCAGGGACTTGGTCCTTCCAGGTGGCGGAAGGCGAGACACGCCACATCCTGTGTGTTCCCAAGGCCGCCCTGTTCCGCTGGGACTGCCGCTGCAAGGAGGCCGCGCCGTAGCGCGGCAGGCGCCAGGGAAACAGCCAGCCCCTGACTTGTTTGGCTCGGTCTGATGACTTTGGCATATTCAACATGACGAACGAAGCCGCGACCCAGAACTCGCTCTTGACAGCCCGAGGGGCCGGCGGTCCCCCGGTCGTGGCGGGTATCGGGCAGTGCTCTCTGGATTTTCTGTTTACGGTCGACCAATACCCGAAGGAAGACGTCAAGTGCGAATGCCGGGACTTTCGCGTGGAGGGAGGCGGCCCGGTGGCTACGGCTCTCGTGGCTCTTGCGCGCTGGGGCGTTGCGACCCGGTTTTGCGGGGTCGTATGCTCGGATGAGTTCGGCCGCGAGATCCTGGACGGGCTGGCGCGCGAGGGCGTGGACCCTCGGGGCGTCGTGGTCCGGCCCTCCGGGGTAAGCCAGTTCGCCTTTATCTGCGCGGTGCCCCGTTCCGGGTCCCGGACGATCTTCTGGCGCCGGCCCGAAGCCGCTCCTTTGGAGCCCCAGGAAATCCCGCCGGACTTCCTCCGCGACGCCAGCGTCCTTCACCTCGACGGCCTTTTTTCCGAGGCCTCCCTTTACGCAGCCAGGCAAGCCAGGGACATGGGCATTCCGGTCGTCCTGGACGCCGGATCGGTGCGTCCCGGGATGATGCCCCTCGTCACGCTTACAGACCACCTGATCTGCGCCGAACATTTCGCCCGCCAGTTCGATCCTCAGGCCTCTGTGGGCGACGCGCTGCAAAGGCTCAAGGCACTGGGGCCTTCCGTCGTCTCCGTAACCCTGGGGAACAGAGGCTCGGTGAGCTTGTGGGAAGACATCCCTTGGTATCTGCCAGCGCTGAAGGTTCCTGTCCTCGATACCACCGGGGCCGGCGACGTTTTTCACGGCGGATACATCTGGGGCCTCTTGCAGGGTCTTTCGCCGGCGGAGTGCCTGCGGTGGGCGACTGTCGCCGCCGGGCTGGCGTGCCGCTCTTTGGGAGGCCGTTCTGGGATTCCCTGCGTGCAAGAGGTCAAGGCGGGCCTCGATCGGCTCGGCCCTTTCCAGCCCTGGTCGCCGTCTCAGGCGCAGTCTCAGGCGCAGTTGCCCTAGACCGGCCCATCCGATATTCTGTCTTCTTTGTAAAAGCCGGCCCGTGGAAACAAGACCCGCAGGGAGGGAACCTGTCGGGCCTGTTGGGAAGTCGGGCCACGGCCAAATCATGCAAGGGGGGAGGAACAAGATGCCTGTCGCGCGCGTAACAGAGGTGATCGGGATTTCGCCCATCGGGTGGAAGGAGGCTTTGGACGAAGCGCTGGACCGGGCAAACAAGACGCTCCGGAACATTACGCACATCCAGATTCTCTCCCAGGAGGCCACAGTGGACAACGGGAAGATCCGGGACTACCGCGTCACGTGCAATATCACCTTCATTCTCGAAGCGTGACGATCCTCGGTCGGGCCGGTTTCGATCTCGGCGGGAGGGGATGCGAACATGGACATCTCCGTGATCTTGCTGGCGGCGGGCAAGGGCACCCGGATGAAGTCTGACACCGTGAAGGTGCTGCACCCGATCGCGGGCCGCCCCATGCTCGCATACAGCCTGGACCTTGCGTTTGAACTCGAACCCCGGGAGATTCTCGTGGTCGTGGGGTTCCAGGCCGACAGGGTTCGGCAGGCTTTTGCCGAAACCGACTCCAGGGTGATCTGGGTGCTCCAGCCCGAGCAGAAAGGGACCGCCGACGCGGTCCGGTGCGCCCTTCCCCACCTCACCCAAAGCCAGGGCACTGTGCTCATCCATTACGGAGACGTGCCTCTTCTGGGCAAGGAGACTCTGCTGGCCCTCCTGGAGCAGCATAAAAGAAGCGCCTCACCGCTTACGTTCCTCACGGCCCACCTTGACGACCCTACGGGATACGGCAGGATTGTCCGGGACGGTACGGGCGCGTTTGTCCGCATCGTGGAGGAAGCGGACGCCACGCCAGAAGAAAAATCTCTTCGGGAAGTGAACACCGGGATCACCTGCGTCGAGATCCCCTTTCTCCGGGAGGCCCTGGATCGACTGCGGGACGACAACGCGCAGAGAGAGTTCTATCTCACCGACCTGGCGGCCTACGCGGTGTCACGGGGCCTGCGGGTCGGATCCCTGGTCACCGAGGAAGCCTTCCGGGCCCTCGGCATCAACACGCGCAAGGATCTCGCAGAAGCGGAGAGATGGGTCCGCCGGTCGATCTGCGACAGGTGGATGCTGGCAGGGGTCACGCTGGAGGATCCGCGGCACACGTACATCGACGCCTCTGTCACTCTGGAGCCCGACACCCGCATCGGTCCCAACTGCCACCTCAGAGGGCGCACACGGGTTGGCAGAGGTTCGGTGATCGACACCGGCGCCGTGATTACGGATTCGACGATCGGCAACGAAGTCGTCATTCGCCCCTATTCGGTCCTTCAGGAAAGCGAGGTCCACGACCAGGCCGTTGTGGGGCCCATGGCCCATCTGAGGCCGGGCACCGTGCTCGAGAAGGGCGTCAGGGTGGGCAACTTCGTCGAAGTCAAGAAAAGCCGGCTCGGAGAGCGCTCAAAGGCCGCCCATCTGAGCTACTTGGGCGACAGCGAGATCGGCAAGGACGTCAACGTGGGTTGCGGCACCATCACCTGCAATTACGATGGCGTGGCCAAACATCGCACGGTCATCGAAGACGAAGCCTTTATCGGCAGCGACACCCAGCTTGTGGCCCCGGTGAGGATCGGCAGGGGCGCCTACATCGGCTCCGGATCGACCATCACCCGCGACGTGCCGCCGGAGTCCCTGGCCGTAAGCCGGGCGCGGCAGAAGGTGATCGAAGGCTGGGCGGCGGACAAAGGAAAAAGGAAGAAGAAAACCTGAAAGGGGGCTCTTCATGTGCGGAATCGTCGGCTACGTGGGCCATCGGAACTCGGCCTCTCTTCTGCTCGAGGGGTTGAAGAAGCTCGAGTACCGGGGCTACGACTCGGCCGGGATCGCCCTTATGGATGAAAACAACCGGATCGAGATCCGCAGGACCGAGGGAAAACTCAGCCGCCTCATCGAGGAGGTTCAGGCCCATCCCTGCGACGGGACCATCGGGATCGGACACACGAGATGGGCGACCCACGGCAGGCCTTCGGAAATCAACGCTCATCCCCATCGGTCGGGCCCGGTGGTGGTCGTCCACAACGGGATCATCGAAAACTACCTTGAGCTGCGGGAGCAGCTCCAGGCGAAGGGAAGGACCTTCCTTTCCGAAACCGATACCGAGATCATCGCTCACCTCATCGACCTGCACTTGCAGGACTCCTCCTCGGTGGCTGAAGCCGTGCGAAAGGCCCTGAAACTCGTCCGAGGCTCTTACGCCATCGGCGTGCTCTGCGAGAGGGAGCCGCGCCTGCTTATCGGCGCCAAGAAGGCCAGCCCCCTGGTCGTGGGAGTGGCTCCGACAGAGCGTTTCCTCGCCTCCGACGTGCCGGCCCTGCTCGACCACACCCGGGAAATGATCTTTCTCGAAGACGAGGAAATGGTCCTGCTGCGGGCCGAGGAGCACGAGATCATGGACCTCGCCGGAAGGCCTGTGCGCCGGGAGCCCGTCCACATCTCGTGGACCTCGATGATGGCGGAAAAAGGCGGCTACAAGCACTTCATGCTCAAGGAAATCCACGAACAGCCCCGTGTCGTGACCGACACGATCCGGGGTCGGATCGGCGGCAGAAAGACCGAGATCCACCTTGAAGACATCGGCTTCGACGATGCCACGCTGCGCAAAACGAAAAAAATCCACCTCGTGGCGTGCGGAACCTCGTGGCATGCGGCCCTGGTCGGCAAGTTCATGATTGAGGCCTTGGCCCGAATCCCCACCGAAGTGGACCTGGGCAGCGAGTTCCGGTACCGGGATCCGATCCTCGGCCGCAATACCCTGTTCGTCTCCATCTCCCAGTCCGGCGAAACGGCCGATACGCTCGCCGCCCACGAAGAGGCCAAGAGGAAAGGATGCCTGACGCTGGCCATCTGCAACGTGGTCGGCTCGAGCCTGGCCAGGAAATCCCACGGCGTCTTTTACACCCATGCAGGCCCGGAGATCAGTGTCGCCTCGACGAAGGCCTTCACCACGCAACTGACGGCCCTGTACTTGCTCAGTCTTCACCTGGCCAGGATCTTCGGCAGGATCCGGGAGCCGGCTCTCGAGCGGCACATTCAGGATCTGCGCAAACTCCCCCTTCTGCTCGAAGACGTGCTGGCCCGGGAGAAGGCGATCGAGGCCGTGGCCCGCAAGTACGCGCCTTACGAGGACTTCCTCTATCTGGGCCGCGGGATCCATTACCCCGTGGCCCTCGAAGGGGCTTTGAAACTCAAGGAAATCTCCTACATCCACGCCGAGGGGTATCCGGCGGGCGAGATGAAGCACGGCCCGATCGCACTCATCGACGAGCATTGCCCGACCGTGGTGCTTCTGCCGCGCGACGATCTCTACGAGAAGGTTTTCAACAACCTCGAAGAGGTCAAGGCTAGGAACGGAAGCGTCATCGCCTTGGTGCATTACGGGGATACAGAGGCGGAGAAACACGCCGACGATCTCATCCACGTGCCCGAGAGCAACCCGTTTCTCTCCCCCATCCTGATGGCCGTGCCTCTGCAGCTGCTGGCCTACCACATCGCCGTCATCAAGGGCACGGATGTGGACCAACCTCGGAATCTCGCCAAGAGCGTAACCGTCGAATGAAGACAGGCGTCCTCGGATGGACCTCGATCGGGATCTGAATCCCCAACAGCGGGAAGCCGTCTTCTACGAAGGCGGTCCTTTGCTCGTGCTGGCCGGAGCCGGCAGCGGCAAGACCCGGGTTCTCACCTACCGAATCGCCCGTCTGGTGGGACGGACCGGTCTGGCGCCCTACCGGATCCTGGCCATCACCTTTACGAACAAGGCCGCCGACGAGATGCGGGGGCGCATTCGGCAGCTCGTGGGCGAAGCCAGCCGGGAGATGTGGACCGGCACCTTCCATTCCGTCTGCGCCCGCCTCCTGCGCCAGCACGGCGATCTGGTGGGCATCGACCGCAGCTTTGTGATCTACGACGAGACGGACCAGCTCCGGCTCGTGAAAAACTGTATCCGGAACCTGGGCCTCTCGGACAGCCGGGTGCGGCCTGCTGCGGTCTTGGCCCTGATCGACCGGGCAAAGAACCAGGGCCTCGAGCCTCCGGCTGGCGTCCTGATGCCGACAGGCTCCAGGCGAGAGGAGATCGAAGCCGTCCTTCGGGCCTACCGGGATTCTCTCCGGCAGGCCGGCGCCTTGGACTTCGGGGACCTCATCTTATTCGCCCACCGGCTCCTGCGAGAACATCCGGCCGTGCTCGCCCGTCTGCGAGACCGCTTTCGGGCGATTCTGGTCGACGAGTACCAGGACACCAACCGGGCCCAGCACCTCTTCCTCAAAACCCTCGTGCCAGAGGGCGGCGACCTTTGCGTGGTGGGAGACGACGACCAGTCCATTTACCGCTGGCGAGGCGCCGAGGTCGAAAACCTCCTGCACTTCGAGAAGGACTTCCCGGGCGCCCGGATCCTCGTGCTCGAGCAGAACTACCGCTCGACTGCGAACATCCTTCGAGCGGCCGAGTCCGTGGCCAGGGGCAACCCCGAAAGGCATCCCAAGGTCCTGTGGACGGGGAACGACGCCGGGGAGAAAGTCACGTATCTTGAGGCGGGCACGCCAGACGACGAGGCGCGGGCCGTCGCCAGAGAGATCCGCTCTCTCGTCCCGGCCCGGGGCTTTTCCTTCCGTGACGTGGCCGTGTTGTTTCGCACCAACGCCCAATCCCGGGCCTTCGAAGAAAGTTTTCTTCTCTTCCAGATTCCTTACGCCCTGGTGGGAACGACAAGATTTTACGAAAGGACCGAAATCAAGGACCTCACGGCCTATCTTCGGTTTCTTTACAACCCCAAGGATTCGGTGAGCCTGCAGAGAATCCTGAACCGTCCGGCCCGGGGCATCGGAAAGACAACTGAGGAAGCTCTGGTCCGGCTCGCTGCCGAGCGGGGCGTCTCTCTCTGGGAGGGGATGGGGCAGGCCGTCACGGAGCCGGGTCTGGTTTCGGCCGCCGCGGCCAGGAGAATCCGGGAGGTCGTCGATACCCTCGTCGCTCTCCGGGAACGCGCGGCCGCCGCGCCGTCGCTGGTCAAGCTCCTGGAAGATGTGCTCGACCGATCCGGCTACAGCTCCTTCCTGGAAAGTCTCCCGGACAAGGAGCGGCGCGTGGAAAACGTCGAGGAACTTCTGCGCACCGCCTCTGCCTTCGAGGAGACCCAAGGGTCAACTTCGCTTTCAGAAACCCTGGGCGCCTTCTTGGAAAAGGTCGCCCTCGTGAGCGAGGCGGACCAGTACTCGGGAAAAGCCAATGCCGTCACCCTGATGACTCTGCACTGCGCCAAGGGGCTGGAGTTCGAAATCGTGTTTCTCGTCGGCATGGAAGACGGCCTTCTGCCGCATCAGCGCTCGTCTCTAGACGCGGCGGGCCTCGCGGAAGAACGGAGACTCTGCTACGTGGGCATGACCAGGGCCCGCAGGAAACTCTACTTAACCCGCGCCAGGGTCCGCACACGATACGGCGAGAGACAGGAGGCGGTCCCGAGTCCTTTTCTGCTGGACATTCCGGCCGAGCTGCTCGAGGCCGAGCAGGAACAGATCGAAACCTGGCCTGCACCTGAGCCCAGGCGCACCCGGAGACAACCCGCGGCGACCGCCGCCCAAAGCGGCGTCCACCTCGACTTCTCGGAAAGCCAGATCGATCTGCCGGCCCTGCCGGGGGTCCCGGCCGCCGGAAGAAGGCAAACGTACCGAGTCGGAGACCGGATCGAACACGAAGACCTGGGCAGGGGAATCGTGCGCAAAGTCGAGGGCAGCGGCGAAAAAGAAAAAATCACCGTCCAGTTCGAACACGGTGGCATCCGGAAGCTGATGGCCCGGATCAGTCCGATCCGGAAGATCGAGAAGTAGCCGCCAGCCTTTCCAGAGGCTCGAGAAGTCCGGCCTCCTCGAGCGTCTTGCCGAAGACGACCTTCTCGGCGGTGGAAACGAGAATCTTCCTGCCGTCCGACCGGCGAAACATCCGGTAGTTGAGAAACAGCCGGACCGGACTCATCTCGGGCGCGGGGTGACCGGTGAGGAACGGGTTCTCCATCCAAACGTCGATCCAGACCTCAATCGAGTCCGACTGGTGCGCATTGCCCAGATAGGCGCTCTCGCGGTGGCAGAGCGTCCTGAGATCGATCATTTCCTCGGATAAGGGCAGAAGGATCTTCTCTCTCAGGCATCTCCTCTCAGCGATGTCGAGGATCATCGGGTAATTGGCGAAATACAGAAGCCCCACCCCGTTCAAATCCCGGTCCGGCTCGATCGCATACTCGATCTTGGCCGTTTCAGGGGTGAGGCAGGTATATCCTTCCGGAGGGGGACGGAAACGGTCGTCCCCATCCGCCTGCTTGATTTTCGCATAGCTGTCCGGAACCTCCGCGAGCCGGGGGATGTCGTCCATGCCCTTGTGGGCTGGCCTGGACTTCTTGAGCCAAGAGGCCCCCTGAAGCATTTTCACGAAGATGTTCGAAGTTCTCACGTAGGGAATTCCCATCTCCAGAGCCTGCTTGCCGTTCAGCAGAGGAACTTTTCTCTCTTCGGGCCATCCGGCTGGATAAAAGAAATGATATCCGTCCAGGATGGAGTTTCCGAAGGACTTGAGAGTGCTCACAACCGTGAACCGGTCGTTTTCCCCAAAGGCGGCCAGGGGCGTCTCCCGGGGAAAGCGGGTTTCCACATAAAAGAACGTCGCGTAGAGGCGCTCTCCGGTCTCGTCGCAGAGCTTCCGGCTGGGGATCCCGGTGAAATCGGAAATGTGATTCCACCGCAGCTCGCCCACGAACTTCATGAGAGGGGATTCGGCAAGGTGGTTTCTTCCGGTCATGGCCATGCCGATTTCCAGGTCAGTGTACAGGGCGCCGTCGGCGCCCATGCAGGTGCCTCCACGCCATTTGCCTTTTCTCTGCCAGCCGGCCTCATCATCCGCACTCTGCCCGCCGGACGACTGCGGAACCAGCAGCTCGGAAACGAGCGCTGCGCACGACCGGAGCGTGCTCAGCCTGTCCACTTCCGAGTCCGGGACCGTGATTCGGAAGGCGGTCTCCAGATCATTGCGGAACTCCAAGTATTGCCAGGAATCCGCTCCAAGATCCTCCATAATGTGCGCATCCGGGTTCACCGACCGAAGGTCCGCGTCCAGAATCTTGCCCAGAATGGAACGAATCCGTTGCTCGACTTGCAGCGCATCCATCCTTCGTCTCCCCGATGAGGGTCTGGTCCCGAGGTCCCGCACCATGCCGCCCCTAGTCAATTTGCCCAAAGAAGCCGCCCATTTCAACTTGGCTCTGCAGCTTCACAAGCCGGAACACGGCCCGCCCCAAAGGCCCCCCAAAATTGACAACGCCCAAGCCAGAATTTATAGTGAAGCCCACCTGACCCCAAACCGGAGAGATACAATGAGTGCAGACTGGCTCTCCAATGTGGAACCGATGGTTTACAAGAGCCGGATCAAGGTGCCCTACACTTGGTCCGTGGGAGAGACCGGAAGCCGCTTCTTCGTTGAACTGCGCGACAACAAGCGGCTTTTCGGAAAAAGGTGCGCCGGGTGCAATACCGTGTACGTGCCTCCCCGCAAGATGTGCGGCCGCTGTTTCCGGGATACGGATGACTGGGTGGAGGTGGGACCGGAAGGGACCTTGCAGACCTTCACGGTCGTCAGGTATTCCCACGAACTCCAGCCCATGGCCGCACCCTTCGCTTACGGAATCATCCTGCTCGACCGCGCCTCCACCGGACTGGTTCATCTCATCGGAGACACGGACCTTGCCGCTCTCCGCGCGGGGATCCGGCTTGCACCCGTCTTCCGAGAGGAACGGTCCGGGACCATCCTCGACATCGCTTACTTCAGGCCCGTTGGAAGCCGCTGAGGAGCCTTTGGAACGGCCGACCTCAATCAGGAGGTTCTCATGACCGAGCGAGTCGCCATCGTCGGCGTCGGGCAGACCCGACAGGAACGGAACAAGGTCTATGATACCTTTGCGGATATGGTGTACGAAGCCACCACCCTCGCTCTGGCCGACGCCGGCCTTTCGATTGACCAGATCGAAAACGTGGTATCGGCTTCGAATGACTTCTGGGACGGCCGCACCATTTCCTCCATGGCCATCAACGACGCCTGCGGCTCCTACGACAAGAACATCTCGTGCGTGGAAGGAGACGGCACCTTCGCGGCCTTCTACGGCATGACCCGAATCCTGTCCGGCGCTTACGACACGACCCTTGTCGTCGCGCACAGCAAGGGGTCCGAAAGCGTCTCCTCCCACATTACGAACGCCATGTTCGATCCCCTGTACGTGCGGGCCCTGGGGCTGGACGCGATCAGCTCGGCCGCGTTCCAGGCCAGACGGTACATGGATCGTTACGGCGTCAGCGAGGAGCAATGCGCCCTGGTTTCGGTCAAAAATCACGGGAACGCTTTCCGAAATCCTTATGCGCAGCTCCCCTTGCGGCTTACGGTGCAAGATGTCCTGCAAAGCCGGATGCTCGCGGATCCCATCAAGCTGCTCGACGCCTCGCCGATCTCGGACGGCGCCTGCGCCATCATCCTGGCTCGGGAGTCCGCGGCCCGCAAGACCCCGAAACCTCCGGTCTGGGTCCGGGGTGTGGGGTACTGCGCAGACGCCTACCACCTGGGCGACCGGGACCTGGCCGAATGCGCAGCCCTTGTCCAGGCCGCCCGCAAAGCCTACGACATGGCCGGCGTGCGGAATCCCCGGAAACAACTCGACGTAGTGGAACTCTACGACGCCTTCACCTACCAGGAACTCCTCTGGACCGAGGGGCTCGGCCTGTGCGGGCCCGGCGAGGGGGGCAGACTCATTGAGTCCGGGGCGACGCAGCTCGAAGGCGACATTCCCGTCAATCCGTCCGGCGGGCTCCTTTCGGCCCACACCGTCATCGCGGCCGGCCTGGTGAGAATCGCGGAGTGCGTGCTGCAGCTTCGAGGCGAGGCCGGCGAGCGGCAGGTCAAGGGAGCCCGAACCGCTCTGGCCCACGGCGTGAATGGGCCCTGCGGCCAATCCCACTGTGTCTGGGTGCTGGGCGTGTGAGGCGGGAGGCAGCCACCCGCCGATCGAAGACGGAGGGGGCTTCGTTGCAGTCGATCTTTCCTGTCACGAGGTGCTGAAGATGCCAAACCGAGTCGCCATTGTGGGAACCGGGCAGACCCATCATTGCACCAGGCGTCTGGACGTGAACGGGGTGGAGCTGATTTACGAGGCGGTCGGCAGGGCTCTCGAAGACGCCGAACTCAAGATGAAGGACATCGATGGCGTCATCATCGGGAACATGGACCACTTTGAAGGAATCAACTACGTGGACTGCTGGAGCATCGACGGCTCCGGAGGCTTCGGCAAGCCCACGATGAAGCTTACAACCGGCGGCACGACCGGCAGTACCCTGGCCATCGCAGGCTACCACATGGTCGCCTCCGGCATGTTCGACAAGCTCATGGTCATCGGATGGGAGAAAAACTCCGAGTCCGACACGACTGGCGCCATCACCACGGCTTTCGACCCGATCTGGGACCGGCTGGTCTTCGCCGGTGCCATCTCGGGTCTCGCCGTCGAGGCCTCGGTGTACATGGCGACTTTCGGCGTGACCGAGAGGGACGCGGCCCGGGTCACGGTCCGGGACCGCCGGCACGCGTGCCTGAATCCTTACGCCCATCTGCGCAAGGAAGTGACCATCGAGGAAGTCATGAACTCGCCCAGGCTCTCGGACCCTTTGAAACTCCTAGACCTGTGCCCCCGAACGGACGGAGCCTGCGCCGTGATCTTTGCCTCTGAACACGTGGCTGAGAAGATCTGCCCCAAGCCTGCGTGGGTCCTGGGCACGGCCAACCGCCACCTTTACACCTATCTGGGCGATACGGACTTCGTGAACCTTCCGTCCCTCCGAAGGGCCTCTCAGGAGCTCTACAGCAAGACCGGAATCCGGGAGCCCTTGAAGCAGATCGACGTAATGGAGCTTTATCTTCCTTACTCGTTCGCTGGGTTGAGCTGGATCGAGGCTCTGGGCCTGTGCAAGCCGGGCGAGGCTCCCCGGCTCCTGTGGGACGGGGTGACGGATCTGGGCGGCGAGCTGCCGATCAATCCGTCCGGCGGCGTGATCAGTTGCAATCCCATCGGCGCCACAGGCCTGATCCGGTGCGCCGAGGCGGCCCTGCAGATCATGGGCAAGGCGGACAAGCGGCAGGTGCCAGACGTGAAAATCGCCCTGAGCACCGGATTCGGCGGCTGCTTCTGGTCGGACATTCTGCTTTACGGAGCCAAGAAGCCTCAGTAGGACCGCATACAGGCGAGAGGGGATCGCGGCCGGGGACCCGCAAGAGAGGCCGGCAGTCTGGGAATCGAGGGGGAACCACCCCAGGAGGAATCTCGAAATGGCGGCGGAGAAACAAGAGCTGCTCGTCATTCAGTCCGGAGACAAGGAACAACCCTTCCGGTACGCCGTGGGCCGCTACGGCAGCAAGTTCTTCATGGAGCTTCGCGATCACAAGAAACTCCTCGGCATCCGCTGCCCCAAGTGCGGGAAGGTCTACGTGCCTCCTCGGCAGGTCTGCGGTCCTTGTTTCGAGCGGATGGTGGAACTTGTCGAAGTGGGGCCCGAAGGAACCCTCGTGGGCTATACGATCCTCCGTTTTCATTTCGTGGATCCCGAGACCGGACAGCCCAAGCCCGTTCCGTATGGATACGGCTTCATTCGACTCGACGGGGCCGACAACGCGTTCCAGCATTTCATCGAGATCCGCGACGAAAGCAAGATCAGGGTCGGAGCCCGGATGCGGGCGGTCTTCAACGAAGAGCGAAAAGGCAATCTGGCCGACATCCGGCACTTCGAGGTCATTGGCTGAGCAACTCCGCGGGGCCTCCCTTTGAAACGAGACGGAATCCATCTCGTCGCCCAGAACAAGAAGGCCCGCCACGACTACGAAATTCTGTCGACCCACGAGGCCGGCCTGGTGCTGACCGGGACCGAAATCAAATCCCTTCGGGAAGGACGGATTCAGCTCAAGGACGGATACGGAAGAATCGACAAGGGCGAGGCCTTTCTCCACGACGTGTACATCGCGCCGTACCCCAACGCAGGCCCCTTTTTCAACCACGAGCCCACGCGCACCCGAAAGCTTCTCCTCCACAAGAGGGAGATCCTCAGGCTCCTTGGCAAGATCCAGGAAAAGGGGCTCGCCTTCGTGCCCCTCAGGGTCTATCTCAAAGGAGGACGAGCCAAGGTGGAGATGGCCCTGGCGCGAGGCCGCAAGAAATACGAAAAGCGCGAGGTCCTGCGCAAGCAGGATGCCCAGCGGGAGATCGAACGGGCTCTGCGCAAAAGGTAAGCCCGGCCCCGCGAGGCGGGGAACCCGGGTTAAAGGGGGAAAGGTCCTTACGGCTCACCTTGCTCCTTTGCTTGAGCCTGGGCAGCTTTCTTTTTCTCCTCCTCCTTCTGCTGCCGCGCGAAAAACAGGTAGCCCTGGATCTGGTCCGCCCCGGTCTGAAAGTCTCCCTTGACGAAGAGCTCGTAATCCACCATGTCCTTGGGGACCAAGGCAATCGGTCTGGCCGGCACCCCGCCCACAGCCGTGTATGGAGGAACATCTTTGAGCACCACCGCGCCAGGAGCGACTGCGGCGCCCTCGCCGATCGTGACCGGGCCGATGATCATCGAGTTCGCGCCCACCCTGACGTAGTCCTCGAAGATCACGTGGGACTTTTCGATGAACCGCCAGGAAATGAACCGATGGGTCAGAATCCGGCAGCCGGCCGCGATCCATACGGCCCGTCCGAGATAAATGTTTTCAGGAAGGCGTTCGTCGAAATTGATGTTGTCCCCCAGGAAAACACTTTTCGGATCCTTGAACCTAACGCCCCGCATCGCCTGGAGCCGCACGCGGAACTGCGGCGGCATGAGATAATGCATGGCAGCATACTGGAGCAGCTTGTTGTAGATCTTTCTCCGGTCGTGGAGCAGGATGTACCGCAGGCCCCGGGTGGAAGCGTGCTGAATCGTCTTCTCCAAAGGAATGACGTCCCGCGGACGGAAAGAGTCGGGTTTGTTTTCCCCTTGCTTCATTTCCTTTCCTCCTGGCTGTTTGCAGTGTCTGTGGGCGCAGGACACCATAGCAGAGGTCACGGGCGCCGCGCAAAGGCCAGCTTCGACTCTCTTTTGAATCGGCACATTTCTTCCTGTATTGTAGAGAAAAAAAAGAGCGGCCCCATCGGCTCGGCAGACCGGGGATTCAACCCTGGAAGCGCCCAAGGCCCGGCCCAAGACTCCAAAGGACGAGCCCTTCGATGAACGAAATCCTGGACGCCTCCTCTTCGACCGGATGGATCGAAGCCACAGTCCAGTTCTCGAACCCGACAGATGAGTTTCTCGCCACCTTTCTGGCCGAGTGCTGCGAACAGGGAGGCGCCCTTGGAAGCGTTCAGCAAGAGGAGGCAGGCCCAGGCCCGAGGGGCCGTTCGAAGCCCCCTTGCGAGGCGTGCGCCCGATTTGCCGAGGCGCAGCTCTACTTTTCTCCCTCCTCGGATCCGGAAGACATTATCAACCTTGTCGAAAGGACGCAGAGAACACTCCAAGCCCTTTTTCCCGACTCGGCGGCCCGGCTTCTGGGGTTGCGGCGCGTACCGAACCGCAACTGGGCCCTGGACTGGAAAGGCTCGTTTCCGCCCCTGCGCGTATCGGAAAGGATCTGGGTCGTGCCGCCGTGGGAAAGGCCAAAGCCTGCCTCAGGGGAGATCCATATCGTCCTCGAACCTGGCATGGCTTTCGGAACAGGCCGCCACGCCACGACCCGCTACTGCCTGGAATTCCTCGAAGAGCTCCTTTCGGATCCGGGCAGGCCGTCCGGACCGAACTCGGTTCTGGACGCCGGGTGCGGCTCAGGCATTTTGTCTCTCGCCGCGGCCGCCCTGGGCGCCCGCCGTGTGACAGCCCTGGACAAGGATCCCGAGGCTGTCCGCGTCTGCGTTCGGAATCTATCGCTCAACCCGGCATTGGCGGGCTCTGTGTCCGTCGCGCTCGGAACGCCGGATTGCCTGCGGGGATCTTTCGACCTGGTGATGGCGAACCTGGACGCGCCGACCCTTCTGGCAGAAGCCTCCCCGGTCGCGCTGCTCGTCGCCCCGGGCGGACGTCTCGTCATTTCAGGGTTTCTCGTCGGGGAAGAGCACCGGGTCGCTTCCCGATTCGAGAAAGAAAGCTTTCGGATCCTTTCGGCGAAACGGGATGCCGAAGAAGGTTGGATCGCTTTGCTCCTCGCGAGGCAGGAACAATGCCTGATCGGCCGGAAAGGAGCGGGACCGGAATGACAGGCCGAACGTCCCGGAGGCTCTTTGTCGACACCCTGCCTTGCCAGGGGGAGGAGATTCCGCTTGGGAGCGCGGAAACGCATTATCTTTGCAACGTCCTCAGATTGAGGCCGGGCGCTCGCCTGCTCCTGTGTGACGGCTCGGGAAGACAAGCCGAGGGAGTCCTTCAAGACGTGAGAGAAGGCCGCGCCAGAGTCGCGGTGCAGAGCGAGATACCGGCCCAGACCGAAGCCCCGGTTTCGGTTCACTTGGGCATCGGGTTGCTCAAAGCCCCCAAAATGGACTTGGTCATCCAGAAGGTGTCCGAGCTGGGCGTCGAGGCGATTCATCCCCTGACCACGTCCAGAACCGTTCCTTCCCTTGCACCCCAAAAATGGGAAGGGAGACTCGCCCGGTGGCGAAAAATCGCTCGGGAGGCGTCCAGGCAGAGCGGAAGAACCCGAGTGGCCCAAGTCGATCTCCCCACGACGTTGGAGCGCATCCTGGAGCGGAAGAATTCCTTCGACTTGCGATTTCTTTTCTCCCTGGGCCCCTGTGCGGCCCGGGGCGAGCTGGAGCCGCCGCCGGAACTTGCGCAACCGCGAAGCATCCTCGTTCTGGTCGGCCCTGAAGGAGGCTTTTCTCCAGACGAGGAACAGGCCGCCTTATCGAGCGGCTGCCTGCCCGTGGGTCTGGGCCCGCGCACCCTTCGCGCCGAAACCGCAGCGATTCTGGCCGTGGGACTGGTCCTGTACAGGTTCGGGGATCTTCGGCCCCCAGTCCCGCAACCGTCGGAAAGCAGTTAACTTCCCATTGGAGGAACCCTCATGGAAACCGATTCCACGATTTCCTGTCCGGTTTGCGGGCGGCCGACCCAGGCCGGTCGTCCCTGCGGCTTCTGCGGAGCAGATCCGGGAGCCGCTTCCCGGCGATCCTTTGAGCCGCCCCCTGCCCCGTCCCCTGGCGCCGAGCCTCCGGTCGGCTCTGGACAGGGCTTCCCGACGAGCGGCTTCCCATCGCCCTGGCAGCGCCAGGCAACGCAGGGCCCGCTTCTCGCGGGGTTCTGGATCCGTGCCGTGGCTTACATCATGGACTCTATCCTCGTCGGACTCGCCACGAGGCTTCTCCAGGCTGCCTACTTCCAAGGTGCCCAGCAGGACCCGTTCACGGATTCTTACTCCCGTCTGCTGGAATTCGATTGGACGCCTCTGGTTCCGCTCCTGCTGTTCGAGGTCCTAATGAACTTCCTCTACTTTACGTTTTTCATCGGCAGGTACGGACAGACGCCGGGCAAGATGGTCTGCGGAATCCGGGTCGTCACGGTCGACGGCGGGGAAGTCTCCTACGGGCAGGCACTCATAAGGACAGCAGGCTATTATCTGAACCGCCTGACTCTGGGCCTCGGATTTCTCTGGGTCGCCATCGATCCGCGCAAGCAGGGGTTCCACGACAAGATCGCCGGGACTCTCGTCCTTCGGGTTTCCAGAGCAGAAGCAGGAAGCTGGCAGCCACCCTCGACAGGCAGCTTACCCGGTCAAGGATCTTTCGGAGGCTGAACCCCCAGGGGCGGCGCGTCGATTGAAGGGTGGTTTTCGTCTCCAAGAATCTTTCGCATCTCAGCGAATCTCGGCGCATCGAGTTGACAGACTCGGCGTTTTGGACTATTAGTTTCAAGTAGCTTTTCTCGTGCCGAGGTAGCTCAGTCGGTAGAGCAGTGGACTGAAAATCCGCGTGTCGGCGGTTCGATTCCGTCCCTCGGCACCAAGGAAAATCAAGGGGTTGGCGAGATTCGTCGCCAGCCCCTTTCGAGTTTTTTCTGGCGCATTTTCGGCCACAATGCGCCCTGGCCATGGGACTCCGGCCGGGCAAACTCCTCGTCTTTCGCACCCCACTCAAGATCCGCATGTCTATGGGTAGATTCATAAAATTTATAGAATTAAAATCAATACATTACCCCTTAAATGGTAAACCACTTTCTTATGTTTTTACGACCGTCTTCAGACGGTCTTCCTGCACTGGACCCATCTCAGGGCCATGAGTTCCCGTACCCGGGAGGTCTTCTCCTGCTCGCTTCCTTCGATCCTACCCACTTCGCCGACAGCTCGAGCAAGCTCCGCATCCCCGATCACGGCTTCAAGCCATCGTTCCAGGCGGCCCCAGTCGAGGTGGATCAGGTCCTCGCAAAGGAATCGCAAGACCTCTTCAAAGCTGTACAGGTCGACCGGCACGGGACCCATGCGCTTACGGAGCCGGTAGCCGGTCAGGCGGTCCTCGAAGGCCACTTCGCAGCGGATCCGGGCCGCAAGCTCTGCACCGGGTTCTTCGAGAAGCTTCATCCTCAACCCCTTCCCAGTTTGCCCCTGGCCTCAAGCTCCGAGGCCACGCCGTGCAGCCCTAACGCCTCTAAGGTCTGGCGTCTCGGCCACCCGGTTTCGGGATCCCATCCCTCCAGCTCGTAGAAGCGAGTCTTCCATTTCTCGAAAGCGGCACGATCCAGGCACCGGTCTTCGATTTCCAGGTATTCCCACCTGCCGTCCCGCACGCCGGGCATGTAGCAGCGCGGCTCGAAGGGCTTGGTGTAGATGTAATCAGCGAACCGCACCATGTCCCGGTGGCGGCCCTGGAGGGTCCAGATCGCGTGATCGAGGTTCCAGATCCTGCGGCCGATGTCGATTCCCTCGGCGAAGTCGAGATCCCTGCCCGTTACAGCCTTGAAGAACTTGGGCTCGCCGATCCCCACCATGCCCCGCCTGTCTTCCCGGCTCGGGTTGAGAAAGTCCGGGAACAGGAAATCGCAGTACAGAACCGACTGCTTCCAGAACCGGGTGTAGCGGCGGTGCCAGGCTACGGTTTTCGCCATGTGGTCCGAATAGATGTTCTCGGCCCCGTAGTTCACCATCTCGAGGTCGCCCGCAAAAGGCTCCATGCGGTCCGCGAAGATCCTGGCCGCCTCCTCGGCTGGGACAAGGGGATCCTTCCGGGTCAGAATGGCCACCGTGGGCATCCAGTACAAGATGTTGAACCCGTGCTCGTTGATGTCCCTGTCGCCCAAGATAGACCCGTATCCCCACTCGACCTGGAACCTTGGGTCGTAATGGTCCGGAAGGCCCCAGTGGGGATACCGGAGCAAGCCGCTGGCCGTGTCCTCTTCGAGTCTGCCCCACCTTTCGGCCGCCCGGAAGAATCCCTCCGCAATGTCGTCCCCCACTTCCTCTCGAAAGGCGATCCTGCGCAGGAGTTCCTCGATGAACGCAACTTCTCCGAACTTGTCGAAAGGCAAATCGCAGAGGATGGCGCAGCCACGGCCCAGCGCGCCCATCTTGTAGAGATTCCTCAAGTATGAAATTCCGTTGAAAAGCTCGAAGGCGTTGATCCCGTACTTCTGGGCGAGGTCCGTGGCCCGGTAGGAAGCCTGGGTCTGGTCTCCCTCTTTGAGCGAATAGAGCAATGCGGCCATTTCTCCTGCAAGGTACTCGACAATCGAAGACACAAGCTTCACCTTGAGGCCGCCGTGCCGCTTGAGATCCGGGTGGGAATAAAAGTACGTCTCGGCGCAGCCCGACTCGTTGCCCAGACCCGTGTCGTTTCGGGCCCTGCACCCGGCCGGGCAGCCCACGCAGGCCTGAGGCCTGGACTTCGGCCTGCGCTGCCAGAACACCAGAGGAACAGGGGCGGTCCCGAACGTGGACAGGCTCCGCAGCGTGATGTCCCTCATCGTGCTGCGATCATCGTCGAGCTTTTCGACCTGCCCGAGGTCCAAGCCATAGTGCTTCTTGGCCCAAAGACGCGCTTCCAGGAGGGCCGCAGGGTCCGCAACCCGCACGCTTCCGGTGCCGATCACGCTCACGGCCTTGAGCTTCTTCGATCCCCAGACAGCGCCGAAACCTCCCTGCCCCGCGGCATTGCCCGCGTCGTGGAGGATCGCCGCCACCCGGGAGAGCCGCTCTCCGGTGGGTCCGATGGCGAGGACCGCGGGCCTTTGGGTGGTTCGGCCGCCGTGAGCCCCTGGGCCCAGTTCGACCCAGTCTCCGCTCGTCACCCGGCCCGTCACTTCCTGCCAGATCGCGCGCTGGGTATCCCAGGTGTCCAGGCCCCAGAGCTTTCGGGCGTCTCGGATTTCGACCTTTGCGTCCCGGATATCCAGCCAGACCGGCTTTTCGGCCTTGCCCTCGATCACGATGCCGTCCCAGCCCGCGTATTTCAGCATGGGCCCGAACCGGCCGCCGAGGTTGCTCCGAGTGAACCACCCAATCGGATAGGACTGCACGCCGATGCACTGCATTTCGACCCGGCTGGCGCCGCCCGGCGCCAGGGTGCCGGTCAGAGGCGACGTGAGGATCGTCACGACATTGCTCTCGTGGAACCCGTCAATCGTCTTGTCCCGAACCAGGTCCCAGAACAGCGCGGACCCCATACCGTGACCGCCCACCCATTCCTCGTAAGCACGGGTCTCGATGTGCGAGATCTTCCCGCTGCTCAGATTCACGCGCAGAATCCTGCCCGCATACCCGTTCATGCCAGACTCTCTCAGACCGAGAAAACAACCACGGATCTTTTGTTCAGAAAATCACTCTCCCACGTCGTATCCCAGCCTGGCCCAGGCCTCGCCCCGGAGATTTACCTTGTACCCCCTTTCGCCCCTCTGGAGAGGGATTGCCTTGGCAAGTCGAATCGCGCCCACCGGGCAGACCTCCACGCAGGCCTGCTTCCCGTCCGGCCCGCCTGTTTCCTTCCAGAAAGGCGCATCGGCACACAGATCGCACTTGGTCGCCTTGCCTTCCTCGAAATTCCAGATGGCCCGGCTCGGCGGATGAGGGCAGGCTTCGACGCACTGCATGCACCCCTGACACAGATCCGGCCTGACTGTGCGCACGTTTCCCCTTGCCCGGTCCACCTCGAGCGCCTCGACCGGACAAGCTTTCACGCATTCGGGATCCACGCACTGCCTGCATGTCTCGAGCGCCAAGTCCAAAGGAAACCGCTCGAAGGGATCCTGCATGACCTGCAGCCGGGCCAGGGAGAGATTCTCCCGGCCCTCGTGAGCGAGAGAGCAGGCAAGCATGCAGCTCAGACAGCCCTGGCACTTCCTCGTGTCCACGAGGAGATACGCAGCGCTCGGGGGAAAGGGCTCCTTCGAGGCATCGATCGCTTCCGTGGGAGGAGCCGGAGGCTCCCGCGGCTTCTCGGGCGCGCATCCGGTCGCGGCAACGAGATAGACCGCGCCCGAGAACTTCAGGAATTCGCGTCTTCCGATCCGCCGGAAACCGTCTGATTCCCTCTCCATCGGGCGTTCCTGTTGGGCTCGACTTGAACGGGTGGAGCACTCCGTTTTCCGGAACTCTAGGCCGACAATTTGCGCCTTGTCAAACCGGGACGTTCCGGATCGGGCCTGTAAGATTTTTCTTGTAATGAGGCCAAGGAACGTTTTATTAAATGACTAGACATTCCGTTCAACGGGGAAAACGGAGGTACTCCCATGAGGGCAGCTCGACTTTCGATTCCAGCCGTCTTGGCCGTGTTGGCTGTTTTGTCTCTTGCCCAGTCGGCCCCTGCCGATGTTGCTCCCGGCGACGTGCTCGACCGAACCAACTGGCAGAAGGCCCAAGGGCTTCTGCCCGATCCTGTGGTGAACTGGATCAAGAACGGGGATTTCATTCTCGAAGTCGGAGAGCTCGATTACAACCCGGCCGACTATTTCCCGCCTTTCGCCAAGGAGGCCATGAAGACCAACGTGGGCAAGTACGAAATCGGCAAGGACGACAGCATCGTCGAGGCAGCCACCGGTGAGCCCCCGGATCACATTTTGGGTCTTCCTTTCCCGAAAATAGACCCCGATGATCCAAAGCTCGCAGTCAAGCTCATGCAGAACAATCATTACATGCAATACTTGCCGGGGAATCTGAGATTTCCGTATCAGGGCATCTTTATCGATCGCCGGGGAGGGTACGAGAGGGAAACGGAAGCCATCTGGCTCCAGATGGCCATGGACGGGTATCCGGGCGCCCTGAATTTCCCCAACCCGAGCCGGATTGAGAAATACGCGATCACCGTGATTCTCAAGCCATACGACGTCGCCGGAACGGCCGTCATGCTCTGGCGTTACCTGGACGCCACCAAACAGGACATGAGCTACGGCTATGTGCCAGCCATCCGCCGGGTTCGCCGCATGAGCCCGGCAAACCGGTCTGACGCCTTCATGGGCTCGGATTTTGCCGTGGACGACGCAAACGGTTACGATGGGAAGATCTCAGCCTTCGACTGGAAGGTGCTCAGAAAACAGGAGGCCCTCCTCGCGTTTCTGGACAAGCGCCCGGTCCGGATCGTCCAGAACGAGCAAGGTGAATGGTACACCACGAAAGAAATTAAGCCCGTCATCTTCGGATACCAGAAACAGGGGTGGCAGGGTGCCACATGGGCCCCGACGAATCTCGTGTGGGTCAAGAGGCCCGTCTACGTTCTCGAGATGATCCCCAAAGACCCTTATTACAACTACGGGCCCCAGGAACTCTGGGTCGACACTGAGCTCTACGGAGCGGCCTTCAAAGTCATCCGGGACAAGAGCGGGGCTTACTGGAAAACCTTCTTCATCTCCAGCATGGGCTGCGAGAGCGAGGACAAAAAAATGATGTTCACATCCCTGGCGACCCAGCAGGTCGTGGACGACCGGGCGGACCACTCGACTGTCGTCGAGGACGCCAGCCCGCGCAATCTCTGGGGTTACTACGCGGTCATGGATCCCAATGATTTCTCTCTGAGCGGGTTTCAGAAGTTCTGCAAGTAGAATCGAGAAGCCAGGCAGCGAACCGCTCGATTTCGTCCGGGACGAAAGCCCGGAGGACCGGGCCGAGTCCTTCGAAAAGCCAGGCTCCCATTGCCTCTCGGTCATGGGAGACCGCACGTCCGGCGACAACCCGCGCAAGCAGAACCGCCAGATATCGGTCTCTGTCGGCAAAAGGGCACAGCCCGAATTCCTGACCGAATCGCGCCTGGAATTCAGCGGGAACAGACACGAGCCGACGGTAGAGGAGGCGTCTCGTCTCCGAGGAAGTGTCCAGAAAATCCTCCTGGATCGATCGTCCGAGAGCCTGCACAGCCCGAAGAAACGGAAGGAAGGCGCGGGAACCTGGAAAGCCGGGCCTCGCAAGGCGAATCAATCCAGCCACCCGCTCGATTGCCTTCGGATCCTCCACGAAACGCGCCTCCCTCTTGTCCGAGCCGACTTCCAGCCGGACCAAAGTCTCCCCTGACGCGCAAAGAGCCTCCCACTCGGCCGCCTCAGCCGCATAGCCTCTGGCTTGGAGGCCTTGGCGGACTTTAAGAACAAAACGCCTTGCAAAATCCCGTCCCAGACGCCCCGGAGCAAGATCCAGCGCCAGGTCCGCGTGGTTTTCGGCCAGCCGGGCTGCCTTTCGGAACTCGGCGCTCCGCTCAGGAATCGGCCCGGTTTCTCCAGTGGCAGGCAGATCGGCCGGGACAATCCATCGGTCCAATCTCTCTTCCAGGTCCTTCCGCTCCGACGCAAGGCCAGCCTCGGGAAAAAGCTCTTCAACCGTTCTTCGAACGAGACAAAGCCCCCAAAGGATTTCGACCATCCGGTTCTCTCGGCGGCAACGGTCTTCCTCGGCGTCTCTTGGGAAAGGGCTCCCCCACAGCCAGGCACGGAGCCTCGCCAGCCGGTTCCTGACCGCTCGCTCGACCTGCCGCCATACGGCCGCCCTCTCCGCAGGCTTCTCCCTCACAAGGTCATCCTGCCGGCGCCAGAGCAGGTATTGGAGATACACATCGTTGAAAACCGAGAATCGCTGAGGGCCTTTGAGAAGATCAGAGAGTCTTTCGAAGAACCGGCGACAGGAGAGAAAGGAGGAAGAAAAGAGAGCCTCGTCCGGAAGGGCCAGATTGACGGCCCAGTGGGTGAACTCAGGATATCCTTCGACTGAAAAGACTCTTTTCAAGATCGAGCCCAGACGGCCTCTTGCCGCGAGATTTTCGAACAAGGCCGTGCCGACTGGCGCGAGGACAAAGGGGTTCGGATCAACAAGGAACCGGCCATACTCCCAGCTCCATTGTTCGAGGGTCACGATCTTCTCGAAAAGATCCGGCCAGCGGGTGTCGGGATTGGACAGAAGAACAAAGTGCCGGTTCCGGATCCCCAGGGTGTCCAAGACGGACACGACCTCCCGAATCTCTTCAGGGCCGTAACCGGCAGGCTGCGCCTTGGCCAGCCTGTCCAGTTCCACTCGCGAGACATCGTCCGTGCCGATTTCGAAGGAACCAATCCGGTCTCGCCAATTCTCGAGGCAGGCCGCAAGGCCGCGATGAAAAAAATGTCCGCTTCCTTCCCGTCCGGCCGCAAGAAACGACGGAATGCCCGCAGGCACGGTTTCGAGGACGTAAGGGAACCGGGCTGCCTCGCGGAAGAAGAGCCTTGCTCTCTTCTGATCGAGGAGGAAATCGTCGTCCGTGATCCGGAGGCGATAAGCCTGGCGCCTTTCGGTCTCGGTGAGACCCTCTGCGCCGGCAATCTCTTCTATCCTTTTTTGCAGGGCCTCGAGGATCCTCCGGAGAGTCCTGAGTCCCAGCCTCCTGACCCTTGAGCCGTGCACCTTCGTGCAGAAAGCGCACCGGTAGGGACACCCTCTGAGCGTGTGCAGAGACAAGCCCCTCCGGAGATGTCTTTTTTTCACGTACCCCAGGTCGACCTGGGCCCGGAAGACCGAATCAAGATCTTCCACGTGGTTGGTTCTGTCGAAACGGCTTGCAAACAGAGTGGTCCCACAGCGGATCAAGAGGCCGTCCTCGGCCGACAAAAGGCGCACCGAACGGTCTCCAAGGTCCTGGGCGGCGCCTTGACCGGCAAGAGCTGAAAGGACCCGCGCAAAAGAAAGGTCGCCGTCGCCCCGGAGAAAAATGTTCGCCTCTGGAAGATGCGCGGCCGCCCTGGCTCCGTAAAGGGTAACCATGGGGCCTCCCACGGCCAGGAGCACATCACGGTCCCGGGTCCGAACCACATGCAGAAAGGCTCTAAGCGAGTCCGCGTAGAGGTCCATAGCCGTAACTGCGATGCAAAAGGGGCTGCGGTCCAGAATTTCATCGAGAGCGGTCCAGACCTCTCTGCGGACGGCTTCCGGGCAAAGGTCGGGCTCGGCGAAAGGATCCAGCACGAGGGTGTCAACCTCGACCTGAAACCCTTTGCGCAGAAGGGCGGGCGCCATGAAGAAGGCCGCGGGCGGGATTCCCGTGAACTCCTTTTCGCGAGATTCCGAAAGCGATGCCGGATTCACGAACGCCACAAGAACCCGGCTCTCTCGCCCTGGCCCGCAGGAACGAGGGCGGCGGCCGGGCTTTTTCCGGTCTTCCCTCTCAGATCGGCCATCCACGGCGGCGAGCAACCGTTGCAAGGTTTCTTCTTGAGCGCGAGAGATCGACGAAAGGAAGGATTCCGGGACTTTCACCACCGGTGCTGGCCCAGCGCCCAGGGACCATGGAGTTGTCCCGACGGACAGAGGACTTTCGGATCCAGGGACGACCTCCACCCGGCCCACAGGCTCACCCGGCGCGCCGCAAAGCCCGAAGACCGCGGAGAGGCTCTTGAGCAAGCGCAGGCTCGATGCCATCCAGGCACCAGGCTGCATTCCGCCTTCGTCCGGCCAGGGCCGGCGCAGAAGCCATTGCCCCGGAACCTCGGGGTCGGCCCGCACCGGCTCTTCATCCGATCCAAGAGCCCTGCCTGGTCGGGTTTCTTCTTTGTTGCACCTTTCCATGGATTGCCTTTCGGCGGGGGTAAAATTCTCTTTCGGTTCCAGCTCCCAGAGGCTATTCAGGTCCTATGTCCTATACAAATTTTTGCTTGACAGGGCAATCCGAATCCTTCTATACAGAAAAGGCCAACAGAGTGTCGAGTTCCACTTTCTGTTTTTTCGTTTCAACAAACCCTCCCTCAAGAAAGGGCCGATTCCCATGGACGCGAATTGCATACGCGATCTTGCGGGGATTGTCGGCGAGCCCTGGGTGACCACCGATGACGAGCACCTCAAAGGGTACGCCAAGGACAACAGCTTCGTACCCCCCCGCATGCCCCAGTGCGTGGCCCGCCCCGGCAGTGCGGAAGACCTCGAAGAAACGGTCCGGTGGGCCAACCGCACCCGTACGCCCCTGGTCCCGGTCAGTTCCGGCGAGCCCCGCCTCCGGGGGGATACGATCCCGAGGCTCGGGGGCGCTGTGGTGGACCTTCAGAGAATGAAGCGGATCGTGCGGATCGACCGAAGGAACCGGGTGGCCGTGATCGAGCCCGGCGTGACCTTTGGCGAGCTCGTCCCCGCACTCGCCCGGGAAGGGCTGAGGTTGAATGGCCCGCTCCTGCCCCGATCGAACAAGTCCGTCCTGGCCAGCGTGCTCGAACGGGAGCCCGGGCTCATGCCTCGATACCAATGGGACATTTCGGACCCTCTGTGCTGCCTGGAAGTGGTCTTCGGGACCGGCGACAGATTCCGCACAGGCGAGGCGGCCGGGCCCGGAGGACTCGAAGCCCAGTGGCGGATCGGCGGCGCCCAGAAATTTCCGCTGGGGCCCCACCAGGTGGACTACCACCGACTTGTGCAGGGAGCCCAAGGCACGATGGGCATCGCGACATGGGCCAGCATCAAATGCGAGACCCTTCCAAAGGCCAAGAAACTCTTCTTCCTCCACGCGGAGCGGATCGAGGATCTCGTCCCCTTCGCGTACGAACTGACCAAGAAGGGGTACGGAGACGAAGTGTTCCTCATGAACCGGGTGGAGCTCGCCGCACTGCTCAAAGGGGCGGGGATCCTGCCCGAATTCCAGGCGGCCCAGACCGGACTGCCCTCTTGGGTGCTCACGTTCTGCATCTCGGGAGGCGCCTACTTCCCGGAAGAGCAACTCGAAGTCTTGGAAAAGGACCTCAAGGAGCTTGCCCAATCCCTGGGCCAAGTCTTTTCCCAGACCGCGGGCGACCTTCCGGCGGCCCGGATGCTTTCCCTCTTGGACCGGTGCTCGGACGAGCCATACTGGAAGTACGGCGTCCTGGGGCAGTTCAGAGAGATTTTCTTCATCACCACTCTCGACCGATCCCCTCGGTTCATCGAAACCGTCCGGCTCCTGGCCGGAGAGACCGGCGTGCCGGAGTCGAGGATCGGCGTCTATCTCCAGCCTGTTGTTCAGGGCACTTCCTGCCATTGCGAATTCGATCTCTTCTTCGACGGCGAAGACGCCAAGGAATCCGCCAAAACCAGGGAACTCTTCGAGAGGGCCAGTTCCGCCCTGATCCGGCAGGGCGCGTTTTTCTCCAGGCCCTATCCTGCCTGGGCGGACGAGGTGTACCGCACCCAGGGGACCTTTGCCGAAACCCTGAAAAAGGTCAAAGCCGTGTTCGATCCCAACGGGATTCTCAACCCGGGCAAGCTCTGCTTCTGAAAAGGGCTTACAAAGCCGCTCAACCCGGCGAAACAGGAGGCGACCCCATGTCCTTGGAGAGCTATCGGAACGACATGCTCCGATGCGTCCGCTGTTCGGTCTGCAAGTTCATTCCCCTTTCATCGGTCATCAAGAGCTGGAGGTTCGCCTACGGGTGCCCGGCCAACGCCCGGTACCACTTTCACTCTTACTCGGGAGGGGGAAAACTCATCGCGGCTCTCTCGCTGCTTGAAGGGAGGATCGGATTCTCCGAAGCCCTCCTGGACGTCGTGTACAAGTGCACCATGTGCGGCGCCTGCGACGTGGCCTGCCGTCTCGGAACAGACATGGAACCGCTTCAGATTCTCAGGGAGCTGCGGTTCAAGGTCTTCCGGGAATACAAGCAGCTCGAGGCGCACAGGCGAATCATGGACAGTCTGCGCAATTACGACAACGTCTGGATGCAGCCCCGGGCCCGCCGAAAGAACTGGTCGCGAGGGCTCGACGCAAAGGACCTCTCCACAGGCCGTGAACGGGCCGACGTTCTCTACTTCGCAGGCTGCACGTACAGCCTCGACCCGGATCTTCAGGAGGTCGCGGAAAAGACCGTCCGCTTGCTCCGCAAGGCCGGCTTGGACGTGGGCATCCTCGGGCCTCAAGAAAAATGCTGCGCCAGCCCGGCATTCCAGATCGGGAACGAGGCCCTTTTCGAGAAGTACGCTTCGGAGAACATCGAAACCTTCAACCGTCTCGGCGTGCGCAGGGTCGTCACTTCCTGCGCCGGCTGCTTCGGCCTTTTCAAGTCCCACTACAGTCTGCTCGGCAAGGAGATGAACTTCGAGGTGGTCCATGCCATCGAGCTCTTGGACGAACTCGTCCGAGAAGGCAGGCTCGAACCCAAGAAAACCGTACCCCTGCGCGTGACCTACCACGACCCATGCCATCTCGGCCGCCTTTCGGAAACCCGAACGCCTTCGGAGGGCAAAGAGGAGAAGGTCTTGGGGTGCCTGCCGGTCAAGAGCATCCCGAAAGTCCTGGGCATGAACGGGGTCTTTGAGCCCCCGCGGAACGTCATCCGGAGCGTGCCCGGCCTGGAGCTGGCCGAGATGGAAAGGGTGCGCGAGTACAGCTGGTGCTGCGGGTCCGGAGGCGGGGTGAAATCGGCCTTCCCGGATTTCGCCCTTTGGTCCGCAGCCGAGAGAATCCAGGAAGCAAAAGCCACGGGCGCCGAGGCGCTCGTCACGTGCTGCCCCTGGTGCGAGAAGAACCTAAAGGACGGCGCGTCGACCCAGCCCGGACCGCCCATGCCGGTTTACGACGCGGTCGAGCTTCTAGCCCAGTCGTGCCTGTAAGCCCTTTTTTCTTTTTCAAGGAGGCCCACCCATGCCCCTCCAAGACAGCCACTACGCGCTCTTTGCAGACATCGTGGGACCTGAGCACATCAGCCGGGATCCCCTGATCCTGGATGGATACACCTTTAACTGGCTTGCCGAGTTTCACCCCGGGGTCGCGCCGGGCAAGTTCATGCGCCACCGGCCCGAAGCCGTGCTGCTTCCGGCGAGCGTCGAGGAGGTACAGGCCGTGGTCAAGGCCTGCAACCGGCTCGGGATCAAATACAAGGCCATCAGCACAGGCTACGGTAGCCACGGATTCCCCCAGCAGGAAGGCGTGATCCTGCTCGACCTCAAGCGCATGAACCGGATCCTGGAGATCGACGCCCGCAACAAGTACGCGGTCGTGGAGCCTTACGTAGTCTGGGCCCAGCTCGAGGCCGAGGTCATCAAGCGCGGCCTTTTCACAACCCCTGTCCAGGCGGGCTCACAGGCTTCGGTGCTGGCCAACGTGACTTCGGGCTGGGGGATGAACTGCATGGGAAACCACGGGGGCCACAACGGCCGAAACTGTCTGGCCGTGGAATGGGTGCTTCCGACTGGGGAGCTTCTCAAACTCGGCCCTCACGAGGGGTGGTTTACTGGAGACGGCCCGGGCCCGAGCTTAAGAGGCATCATGCGGGGCCACTGCGGGGCTCAGGGCGGCATGGGCGTCTTCACAAAGGTCGCAATCAAGCTTCACCACTGGCCCGGCCCTCCTGAGCTTCGAACAGAATCCGGAGGCTTTTTCACCGGATACCGCTTGAAGGACAAGATCGAGAACGTCAAAGGCTTCCAGCCCTCGTTCCGGACGTACGAGGACCTGGCCAATTTCCTTCAAAAGCTCGGAGAAGCCGAGATCGGCTACGCCGTCTTTCGGGCCGGAGAGCCGGATCATTTTCTTTCGGTCATGCTCGGAGCCCAGAGCAACCAGCTCGTGCGGCAGTGGCACGAGTCCGGGTTCATTGAGCAGATGGTGAAAGCCATGCCTCACCCCGTGAGCGTGCTCCTGTTCGCCAGAAGCCTTCGGGAACTGGCTTACCAGGAGAAGGTCTTTTCCCGGATCCTGGAGGACGCCGGGGGCTGGCTGCCCGAGGTTACCCAGGAAGGCATTTTCAAGGATATGATGGGAAGCGAAATGCTGGTCACCCTCGTCGCCAACGACACGCACTTCATCCACCACGGAGGCGGGTTCGTCATCGCAGCCGGATACCAGGGAAGCACGGACGCGGTCCTCCGCCACATGGGCTGGCCCATGGAGCGGCTGAAGAAAAAGTACATAGACGAAGGCAAGATCATGGCCGACGGCGTGGACTCGACATACCACAATTCCTTCGACAACAACGCATACGTCTACATGGAGCTCGAGTACCACTACGACGCCGCCGATCCGGAGTCCGTCCATGCCGCCCGGAGGCTGATCAGCGAGGAGAGGGACCTCGCGCGGGAAGAAAAAGACGGGTTCGAGCCCAACGATATCGCCCTCGTGGTGGGAGACTATACAAAGACCCTTCAGGAGCGGCTCTTGGACATGGGCCCCCACTACGGGAACTTCCACCTCTGGCAGGAGAAGATCAAACGGGCCCTGGACCCGGCTGACGCTTCGGACCGCAGCAATTATGGAGTGGGTCTTCTGGGAAGGAATTTGCAGACCGGCTCCTGAGGCCAAATTCTTGAGATCGCCCAGGGCGATCGATACAAAAAAGGGCAGAGTCATGAAGCCCTGCCCTTGCATCCTGGGAAAACCGCTTTTCCGGCCCTCAGTCGAGCCACGACGTCAAGTCCGGCTTCACAGCGATATCCGCCTCCCTTTCCTTCAGGAGCACAGCCTCGACTTTGTCGAACTGAGTCCGCCAGATATTGTGGTAGTCGGAAAACTCCTGGAGATTTGCCTCTCCGAGACGCGCCGCCATGGCCATGTCAGCGCCGGCGCCGTCCACATCTCCCAATTCGGACCGGGCGGTCCCCCTGCTGAAGTAGGCAATCCCGTACCGCGGGTTGAGTTCGATGGCGATGGAAAAGTCCTCAACCGCCGCCTTCCTGTCTCCCCTGCCCAACCGGACGAGTCCCCGGAAATGATAGGCTCTGGGGTCCTTGGGCTTCGACTCGATGGCCATAGAGAAGTCGGCCTCGGCATCCTCCATCCTGCCCATCTTGGCATAGGCGGCGCCGCGGCCCATCCTGGCAGGATGGGAACTCGGATCCATGCGGATGGCCTCTGAAAAATGGGCCACGCTCTTTTGCAACTCGCCGAGGGCGAAGCAATGAAGGCCTTCGTAAATTTTTTCTTGGATTCGATCCTTGGAATGTGCTTTCATGACCATGGCACGAACTCCTTTCTGCCGTTATATTCTGGAAAGCCCCTTGTGGGGCTTGTTTGCTTGTTTCTATGATTGGGATTCCCAGAATGGCAAAAAGATTCACAACAGAGCCGGGGCAGAGAACCGAACAGAAACTTCAAGAAATTTCCATGACTTCACGATAACAAGAAAAGAGCAAGACCCAAGGAAAACCTCCTCCGATGCTCGATCCAAACCATTACGTCCTGAGCGCCTCGGTCCTGGCTCGGTTTCTGACGGCCAGTCTGGTCGCGTTCTTCGCGGCATGGGGCCTTGCGTCTCGCGCGCGATCCCGGCTGAACCAGACCTTCTTCCTCATGGCCCTCCACGCCTTCTGGTGGAACTTCGGAAGCGGTTTCGTCCTGGCCAGCACCGATCCCGGCAGGGCTGACGTCTGGTATCGTTTTGCCTACCTCGGCGTGGCTTTTATCGGCCCCGGCGTTCTTCTGTTCGCCTCTTCCGTGGTGGGAAGGCTTCGTCAGAACCGGGCATGGATCCTGGCGGGCTACACGCTCTCTCTGGCCTGGGCCGTAGAGGGTGTTTTCGGGCACTTCGTGATCCGGGGAGCTTGGGAGACGCCTTGGGGATACTACCCGAAGTACGGGCCGGGAGGCTTTCTTTTCGTGGGCTTTTTCCTGGTCTTCATGGCCCTCTCCTTCCGCCAGCTTCTCTTCGGCCTTCGGGCGGCCCGTTCGAGGTACGCAAAAAAACGGATCCAGCTTACGGCCCTTTCTCTGGTCGTCGCCTTTCCCGGGGCATTGGACTTCCTGCCCGCCTTCGGCGTGTCCGTGTACCCCATCGGCTTCGTCTTTTTCGTCTTCTTCATTGTGCTGCTCTGGTGGAGCAACTATCGCTATCAGGTTCTCAACCCGACTGCGGAGAGCCTGGCCGGAAAGGTGCTCGCCACGGTCGGCGACGCGATCATCGTGCTCGACTCCGAGGGATTCATCCGCATGGTCAACCCGAGAACCGAGGAGATTCTCGGATACAGTGCCGACGAACTCCTAGACAGGCCCTTGACAGACATCCTGACACCGGTCCAGGCCGAATCCCTCAAGGACCTACTCTCCCGAAATCGTGGGGAGCTCCCGGACCGTCATGCTCTGTCGCTGGATCTTATGGCGCGGGACGGATCCCTCGTCGCGACCTCCTGCACCCTGGCCAGCCTGCCCGGCTGGAGAAAGGACTTGGGCACGGTTCTCGCCTGCCGGGACATCCGAGAGGTGAGGCAAAAAGAGGAGGAGTTGCGCCGAAGCGAGAGACGTTTCCGCACGCTCATCGAGGACTCTTCAGATCTCATCACGGTCCTCGACGCCTCGGGAAACGTGACCTACCAGAGCTACTCGAACGAGCGCCTCCTCGGTTTCGGGAACGACGATACCCTGGGCAAAAGTCCCTTCCGCTTCCTGCACCCTGAGGACGTAGAGCGGGTCCTGGGCCAGTTCCAGGGTCTCCTGGCCAACCCAGGAGGCAGCATCGTCACTGAGTATCGCCTCCAGGATCACCAAGGGTCCTGGCGGTGGATCGAGTCGATCGCGCGCAATCTGCTCGAAGACGCGGCTGTAAGCGGCGTGGTCATCAACAGCCGGGACATCACCGAGCGCAAGAAAATCGAGGAAGAACTCCGCACGCACAGGGACCGACTTCAGGAAATCGTCGAGGAGCGAACGGCCGTGCTGCAAGGCGCCCTGAAGCGGCTCCAACAGGAAATGGAGGAGCGCAAGAGAATCGAGGAGGAGCTGCGCAAGAGCGAGGAGAGGTTCCGCTCCCTGGTGCTGTATTCCTCAGACATCATCGTGGTCCTCGACCCGGACGGAACGCGAAGGTACGTGAGCCCGGCCGTGGAGAGGATTATGGGGTATCGGCCGGAGGATCTTACGGGCAAGAGCGCCATGGAATGGATCCACCCGGACGACGTGGGAAAAGCCTCCGCGGCATTTCAGGAATGCCTGAGCCGACCCGGCAGTCTCCGGACGATCGAATACCGGGTCCGCCACAAGAACGGCTCCTGGAGGACCTTCGAGGCCATTCTGAACAATTTGACCGAAAACCCCGCTGTCGGAGCCGTGATCGCCTGCGCCAGGGACATCACGAAGCGCAACGAATACGAGGCGGAAATCCGGCAGCTCAACGAGGGCCTCGAGAAAAGGGTCCGTGAGCGGACAGCGGAGCTGGAAAAGGCCTACCAGGAGCTCCGGGAACTCGACCGGCTCAAGGACTCCTTCCTTTCCACGGTTTCCCATGAATTCCGAACGCCTCTGACCGCCATCCGTTCCTTTTCCGAGATCCTGCTCCGGTACGAGGACGTGGACGAGGATTCGAGAAAGGAATTTCTGGCCATCATCAATTCTGAGAGCGAACGGCTGACCCGCATGATCAACGACGTTCTGGACCTGTCCAGGATCCGGGCGGGCCGGATGAGCTGGCAGGACGAGCCGTTCTGCATGGCCGACCTCATCCGGGACGTGGTCCGGACCCATGGCGGCTTGTTGGAAGAAAAGGGCCTCAAGATCTCCGTCGAAGCCGCCCCGGATCTTCCTTTCGCCCTGGCAGATCCTGACAAAATCCGCCAGGTCCTCACGAATCTGCTCTCCAATGCGATCAAGTTCTCAAGGCCGGCAGGAGAAATCCGGATCCGTGCCGATGCCTTTGCCGGGAAACGCTCGGGCGATGCAGGGTCGTGGGTTCAAGTGAGTGTGGCGGACGAAGGGATCGGAATCGAGGAAAAACATTTCCAGCTCATCTTCGAGCATTTCCGGCAGATCGTAGACGACACCCTCACGGACAAGCCCAAAGGGTCGGGCCTGGGCCTGCCCATCTGCAAGGAGATCGTGACCCACTATGGAGGAAACATCTGGGTCGAGAGCCAAAAAGGCAGGGGCAGCACCTTCTTTTTCACGCTTCCCGCAGCAACCCAGGACAAACAGGAAAGCCGCACAGAGGTCTTCCCGCGCCAAGCCGCACACAAAGCCGCCTGATGCTCATGAGGCAGGCAGGCTCCGGGGAAAACTGCTTCCCCGGAGCCTTGTTTCAACTACTGGTGTGATCCCAAGGGCCCTCACCTTCCAGCAGTTTTCCTTCCTCTCGTCGCTTCTTCCCTTATAAAGCAGCCCGATAAATCTCAATCACCTCGGCCAGCGAGGGCGGGCGGGGGTTCGTGAACCCGCAGGCGTCCTTCTGGGCGTTTTGAGCCATGGTGGGGAGATCCTGCTCCTTGACTCCGAGTTCCTTGAGGCCCCTGGGGATTCCCACATCAACTGAGAGAGTCTGAATGGCTTCCAGAGCTTTTTCCGCGGCAGCTCTGCGCGAGAGCCCTTCGACTTTCTCGCCCAGCGCCACGGCGATATCCACAAACCGGTCCATCTTAGCGATCATGTTATACCGCTGGACGTGGGGCAGCAGAATGGCGTTGCAGACCCCGTGGGGTAGATCGTAGAATCCACCCAGTTGGTGCGCCATGGCGTGCACATGGCCCAAGCTTGCGTTGTTGAATGCCATCCCGGCCAGGTACTCGGCATAGGCCATCTGGTCCCGGGCCATCATGTCCTGGCCGTTCGAGACCGCAGCTCGCAGGTACTTCGCGATCAGTTCCATGGCCTTGAGGGCACAGGCGTCGGTAACCGGCGTCGCAATCGTAGACACGTAGGCCTCCACCGCGTGGGTAAGGGCATCCATGCCGGTTGCCGCCGTCAGGCTGGGCGGCATGCCGACCATAAGCAAGGGATCATTGATCGCTACGTTGGGCGTGACCCGCCAGTCCACAATGGCCATTTTCACCTTGCGGCTCGTATCGGTGATGATGCAGAAGCGTGTCATCTCGCTGGCAGTGCCGGCCGTGGTGTTTACGGCAATGAAAGGCGGCATGGCCTGGGTGGACTTGTCGATTCCTTCATAGTCGTGGATTTTCCCGCCGTTCGTCGCCACCACGCCAATTCCCTTGCCGCAATCGTGGGAGCTGCCTCCTCCAAGCGAAATGATCATATCGCAGCCGTTTTTCTTGAACACCTCCAAGCCTTCGTGAACGTTCTTGTCCGTCGGATTCGGCACTGTATCGTCGAAAACCGTAGGTTTCGCACCGGCGTCCTTGACGATCAGATCCACGATTTTCTGCGTGATCCCGGCCTGGGTGATCCCCTTGTCCGTTACGATCAAGGGCTTCTTGGCCCCCAAGATCTTGATGCGGTTGCCTAGTTCCTCATGGCATCCAATCCCCATGAGCGTCACCGTAGGAATGTAGAACCCGAATACTTCTTTTCCAAGCGCCATGGCCTTCCTCCTTGCTGCGCGGATCTTCTTTCCCATGGAGTCCGCGGCTGGCTTGAGTGATCCTGAAATGCCTTCCGGACCCTAAGTCTTCTCAAAAACCGTGCCGTTCTTAAAACTCCGCGCTTTTTCAAAACATCCCGGACAATCGGCCTTCTTGAGGCCAAGAGAACGGGTGCCACAAGAAGGCGGGCCGATCTTTGGCAGAGAGAGAAAAGATGCTTGAGCACAAGGAAGATCTCTTGGGGCTGCATTCCTGTGGCCCTGTGATGGAATGTGGCACCCCTTTCGAAGCCCCAGTCCCTCACAACCTCGAGAGCTTCGAAGAAAAGCCGTTCGGAAGTAAGGCGCAGCGCGACGGGAAAGGAAAGGCCGACTCAGCGCCGAACGGAAAAGGTCTCAGCGGGGATTCGGTCACTCCCGCGTGCGCCTGCGTTCGCGGGACAGCCGGTTGTTCAGGGCTCTCCGGCTGATTCCCAACAAGCTGGCAGCCAAGGTCTGGTTGCCCTGCGCTCGTCTCAAGGCCTCCCGGATCAGAGCTCTTTCAGCTTGCTTCAGGGTGGGAAGGTTGGCCGGGAACGTCGGGGCATGCTGGCCATTTTCGATCTTGCTATCCGATTCGCGGCAACGGCCTTCGTCTTTAGCAGACTTTTCTTTTCGCCCGGTGCGGTCCTTGAAGGTTTCTAAGGAGAGCGTCCCTCCCTTGTGACGGCTGACCGCATCGAACACCATGGCCTCAAGTTCTCTTACGTTCCCTGGAAACGGATACGACTGAAGCAGGGGGAACAGTTCCTTGGGGGCCGTGGGCGGTTTCTTGCCCAAGGTCCGGGCTGCGGCCTCCAGGAAGTGAGCGGCCAAGATCGGAATATCTTCCGGACGTTCCCTGAGAGGCGGGATATGAACATGATGGGCCTGAAGACGATAAAAGAGATCCTTACGAAACGAGCCGGTCTGCTGAAGAGCCCGCAGATCCCGATGGGTTGCCACCACAATGCGAGCATCGGATAACTTGGGCATGTCTGCGCCGAGCGGATAGTACTTGCCTTCGGCCAGGAGACGCAACAATTTGACCTGACTCTCGGGCCTTAGGTCTCCGATTTCGTCCAGGAAGAGCGTGCCGTTTTGAGCCTGCTCGATCAACCCCTTGCGGTCCCTGTCCGCTCCGGTGAACGCCCCTCTTCGATGGCCAAACAGGGTGTCCGAAAAGAGAGTATCGTCCACGCCAGCCACATTCACGGCCACGAATTCTCCCGACCGCCCGCTAAGACGGTGAAGAGCTCTCGCGATCAATTCCTTGCCCACGCCCGTTTCGCCCGTGATGAGGACAGGCAGGGAGGTCCTTGCGATCGCCTCGACGTATTGGAAAATGGACCGCATGGCTCCGCTGGCCGTGATCACTTCGCGAAAGGCTTCCGGATGTTCCAGTTTGTCCGAAAGCAGGTAGTGTTTGAGGAGATCGTTCTCCTTGCGCACTTCTCCATACTCGAGGGCCCTCCGGACGGTTGTGACCAGCCGGGTCGCATCCACCGGCTTGACCAGATAATCGATGGCGCCCGCCTTCATACATTCCACCGCCGTCTCGACTTCGTTGAGGGCCGTGGTCACGACGACCGGGACCTGGGGCCAGCCCTCCACCATCGCAGCCAGCAGTTCCTGGCCCGTCACGTGAGGCATGACGAGGTCGAGGACCACCAGGGAATACTTCTCTGCTGAGAGCAGGTCGAGCACCTTTCGGCTGTCCTGACAAAGGACGAGGTTGCTGATGCCCTCGGAGCGAAGCGCAAAAGAGGCGCTCGCCAAGAACTGTTCTTCGTCGTCGACAAGCAGAACGGGATGAGAAGGAAAAATCGCCGCTTTCATGAGCCCGCCGCCTCTTGGGCTTGAAGGTTGGTTTCTGCCGCCGGCAGGGTTAGGATCGCCCTCGTCCCGCAGCCGGGACGGCTGACATAGCGCAGGGTTCCCCCGTGGTCTCTCACGATCCGGAAGGAGACCGAAAGCCCTAACCCCGTGCCTCCCGAGCTGCGCTTGGTCGTGAAGAACGGGTCAAAGATCCGCGGCAGATCCTCGGGTCGGATTCCCTCTCCCTCGTCGACGACCTCCGTGACGACCGCTCGATCTTCTGAAAGATACCGGACCGACACCTCGATTCCCTGATCCTTCCCGGTAAGGGCCTGGCAGGCGTTCGTCATGAGGTTCACCACGACTTGCTCGAGCTGCTGGAAGCTTCCGCGGACCGGGGGCAATGCCGGCTCAACGGTCAGCGAAAACCGCGCAGCGGACTTGCGGATCAAGGGATCCAGCAGGGAGGCAGCCGATTCCACAACGGCCTTCATGCTCACACACTCGTTACGCTGACCCGGATCTTGCCGGGCAAAGTCGGTGAGGCTTTGAACGATCTTTTGGATCCGCTGCGCCCCCTGAACGATCCCCGTTACGAGGTGGCCCATTTTTTCTCTCGCCTCCTCGTAAGGCATGCCAGCCAGTACGAACTCGCCGTGCCTCGCCCGGTAGTCGTCCAGGGCCGGCAGAAGCTCCCGCCAGACCCGTGCCACAATGCCGGCATTCAACAGGATAAAGTTGTTCGGATTGTTGATCTCGTGGGCCACGCCGGAGACCAGCATGCCCATAGAGGCCATTTTGTCGGCCTGGATGAGTTTTTGCTCCTGGAGCCGAGCGGTTTCCTCCGCCTCCCGGCGCGCCGTGATATCCTCGGCCACTCCGCAGAGCCGGAGGGTCCTGCCCCGGCCGTCCCGGATCGGAAACGCCCGATCCCGAATCCAGCGGACCGAACCGTCGGGGCGAACGATTCGATAGGTCAAGTCGTAGCCTTCCATGGCCCGTGTCTTGATGGTCTCCACCGTGCCGGGAAGATCGTCAGGATGGACCGTCCGCAACCAGGAGCTGGGCCCTCTTAACACCGAATCCCGAGGGCGGCCCCAGATCCGATCGAAGGCAGGGCTGAGGTATTCGATCTCTGTTCGGTCCGGGGAGGAAATCCAGAAGACTTCGTCAATGTTCTCCGCCAGCTGTCGAAACCGCTCCTCGCTTTCCCGCAGGGCGGACTCGGCCCGCACACGCTCCGTGATATCACGCGCAACAGCCACTCCATACCGAGTCTCCCCGAACTGCACGAAGCTCAGGGCAATCTCCACGGGGATCCTCCGATCGTCCGATTGGAGAAAAGCTGCCGTAAGAAACCTCCACCGCAAGGAAGCTCGCCCGCTTCGGGAGAAAGCTTTTCGGATCCTCGCAGATGCGGACCGATCGAGCCTTTGGAACAGGGACGTCTCGAAAATGTTGACCTGCTCCGTCCCCAGGAGGCGCCTGGCCGACTCGTTGCAGTCCACCAAACGGCCCGACGGAACCTCAACGAGAAAAATTGCGTCCTGACTGTGGTCGAGAAGAGCCTTGAAGCGTTCCAGTTCGTCCAGCCGCTTCTGGAGTTCCGGATAGTAGCTCTTACGGATGGAGCGTTCGCCCAGCCCGATGATCTTCCGCTGGAGATCCTTCCATGAATCGAGAAGCGAATCAGAGGGCCTCTTCATACATCCTCTCGATGTCTCTTAGGCTGAGCGCGCGCGGATTCGTCACAATACAGGGATCTTGCGAGGCTTTGCGGGCCAACGGCGGAAGATCCGATCGAACCACACCCTTTGACGCCAGGGTGCTGGAGACGCCGATCTGTTTCTTTAGGTCCCGCACCCAGGCGAGCAAGTCTCTTTTTAGGCTGGCCCAGGTCCCGCCCCGCGGCCGAATCCCGAGGGCGAGGGCGATCTCCCGGTACCGTTCCCGGGCGCCCGCAAAGTTGAAGGTGAGAACCGAGTCGAACAAAAGGGCGTTGCACTCGCCATGGGGAAGATCCAGAAACCCGCCCAGACTGTGGGCCATGGCGTGGACCGCTCCCAAACTGGCATTGGAGAACGCCATGCCGGCCTGGAGACTGCCCAGCATGATCTCGGCCTTAAGATCCACGTTTCCGGGGTCCTCCACGGAGGCAACCAGACGAGAAGAAAGCCTCCGAATCGCTTCAAGCGCATGGACGTCCGTGAGAGGCGAGTGAGCATTCGATACGTACGCTTCGACGGCGTGCACCAGAGCGTCCATGCCCGTGCACGCCGCCAGGTAGGAGGACATCGAAGTGAGCGTCTCGGGATCGATAAGAGCCACGTCCGGGACAACGGCCTTGCTGATGATCGCGCGCTTCACTTTCCTTCGCGCGTCAGCGATGATCGCAAACTGGGAGACATCTGCCGACGAACCTCCGGTCGTGGGGACACACAAAAGCGGGGGCATGGGGACTGGAACCCGGTCCACGCCCACAAAAGAGAGAATCGGACGGCCGTTGGAGCTTGCGATGCCAATGCCTTTGGCGCAGTCCATGGGGCTGCCGCCGCCAACCGCCACAAGGCCACTGCAGCGTTCCTTCGAGTACAGGTCAGCCCCTTGGGCCACCTGCTCGGCGCGGGGATTGGGCGTCACCGAAGAGAACACGGCGTGGCCAACCCCCTCCCGTTCCAGACTGGCCAGGACATCTCCGGCCCAACCTGCCTGAATGACACCGGGGTCCGTGACCACCAGGACCTTGCGGATTCCGAAATTCCGCGCGTACCTACCCGCCAGGTGCCTCGCTCCGGGGCCGAACACGATCTCGGGCGCCACGAACTTGCGCAGAGGTAGATCCGGCACGTCTCTCATGGCTCGTTCCCTTCCACAGTCATTATAGACCAGGGAATGAACCCGAGGGAATGCCCTGAGGCATACTCGAGCAGAGGCAACTCACTCCTTGTCAAGGGCCCCCAACTTTGACACTAAAACGGCATTTTTGCATCCGCCAAAATTCAAGTCTAGAGAAATCAGGTGGTTACGAAGCCGAAAAAGGGCAAATTCCCCGAAACAGCGTAGTACGTATAAAATTCGCTTATTGCGCATTCATCGATTGAAAATATCGCAAATAAATGCTACATATTTCATCACCATGTTCGTGCGAGTTGCCACAAGCCGCCAACGGGGCAAGACCTACCGCAGCGTGCAGATCTGCGAGTCCTGGCGGGACCCGGCCCGGGGCGGAAAGCCCCGCACGCGCATCATTGCCCATGTGGGCCAACTGGACCGGTTCCGGCCCCAGGATGTCGATAGCATCATCCAGGGGCTCCTTCGGGTATTCGGCCGCCCCAGCGCGAAAGACACCGAGGTTGTGGAAGGCAAGGACTTCGGTCACATCTACGCTTTGGAAGAAATCTAGAAGAAAGTGGGCCTCTGCGAGATCCTTTCCAGGCACGCGGCCCAAAGCGGGCACGAATTCGACTTGGCCGGGCACGTAAAGCTTATGGTGTTTAACCGTCTCCAAGGTCGTGCGGGATCTCAAGGAACGGTTCGGCATCCGACGGCCGGTCTTTGTCGGCGACCGGGGCATGCTCTCGGAGGAGAACCTGGAGGCGATTCTGGATGCGGATTTTGACTATCTCATGAGCCTTCTGGAGCTTACCGCCAAGGGCCTTACGGTCACGGCGGACGAAGAGGCCAGAAGGTTCGAAAACAGGATAGACGGCAAGCTCGTTGTGGAGACCTCCTGTGGCCAGCTCGGCGCTGAGGAGCTCATCTTGCGCTACAAGGAGCTTGCCGATATTGAGCAAGCCTTCCGGACGCTGAAATCCTCTCTTAAGATCCGGCCGGTCTACCACTGGACTCAAAGAAGGATCCGGGCCCAAGTGTTCCTGTGTGTCCTGGCCCTTCAGGTTCACCGGTTCATGCGCACAAAGCTTGCTCGAAGCGGCCTTTCGGTCGAGCGCTCCCTGGAAAGACTTAAGACCGTAAAGGCCGGAACGCTTAGAGTACAGGCTCAGCAGGTGCCGTATCTGACTGCTCTTACCGAAACCCACAAGGAGCTTTACGAACAACTCGAGTTACCCTTCCCCAAGGTAAAGGACCTCTCCCAAGGGGCTTTGTAGTACGAAAATTCCCCTTCCGCTTTGGCTACCCCTTTGATCTGCCGATTTTTTGCTTTTAAGCACTGTCAAAGTTCGGAGGACCAGTCGGTGATCCTGCCCTTTTACATGCGCTGACCCGTGTTGTTGATTCCGCCTGACAGGCTCTCACTTGAACCGGGACCCCACGCCGTTGAACACGAAATCGATGACCTCCTCCTTGCGCTCTTCAATCATCTTTCGAGAGAAGACGTCCTTTCTCCAGAATTCCCAGATCGTGGAGGAGGCAATGAAGAACATGGTCATGCAGCCGAAAATGTTCGAAATCAGATGGATTGTATCCGTGCGGGGGTGAGAACTCGGCTTCATGTTGGAGAAGACGAAACGCTCGGCCATGTCGAACATCTCGCGCAGGTAGGGCTTGGAAAGGACTTCGTTGACGTATTTCCCTTTGTCGATGGATTCTCGCAGAAGGATCCGGGCCACATGGTCCTTTTCGGCGAGGATCTCGATCCCTGCCGCGATCAGCTTCTTGAGTTTCTCCGCCGGAGCGATCCCATTCTCGAGCATGATGGGCAACATCCGCCGTTGTACCGTGACGTAATAGTTTTCGATCACGATTCGGTAGAGATTCTCCTTTCCCCCGTAATGATAGTTGATTAAAGAAGGTGTCACACCGGCCAAGGATGCGATTTCTGTCGTCCGGGCGCCTTTTAGGCCTTTCTCGGCAAAGATCTTTTCCGCAGCCACTAGGATTCGATCCTCTGTGCTCGAATGCTTCCTCGCCCCCTTCGCGCCTGCTGAAACGGACCTTCCTTTTTTTCCCTTTGTCGACCCGACCGGCAGTCTCACTTTCCGTCTCCTGCTGAATGAACCTTCATCTCCCTTCCTTGCTCAGCCGGTTTCCGAGTTCAACAACGAGAGATAAGGCTTGAACAACATTTCAAGTCTATGCGTTCTCAGTCGACCTGTCAATTGTGAGTCGACCTCGCTTCTGCCATTTATTCTTTTATTCTCGAAAGGCTATCGAACACCCCCGTACAAAAATTCTTCTTGACAGGCTTCCATACACTCTGTTAACGGTTTGAATGGAGCTTCAACATAAGAGACGAAAAAGCCAAGGCGAACCCTACGGAAGCTATGGACATCAGGCTCACGTAAGAAGACTTTACGGTTCACACGCCCAGAGCTTCTGGAAAAAGAAGGGAGCATGCACACCGCACCCCCTGAGACCGCTTTTGACAGACTGTTCATCGTGGCTGGGATGGTGACCCTTGCGGTCACGGTCGCTTTTTTCACCTACCTCCATTTCTACCAGCCCCACATCTTGCGCGTGCCGAGCAATACGGCCGTTCACACCTGGCGGAATCCCTCGTTCGAGCAGACCTGCATTTTCGACCGCATGACGCCCGAGGAAAAACAGAATACTCTTGCCCGGGGCATTCCACTCAACACGCCCTCAGCCCTCGTCTTTACAGGGCTTTTTTCGCTTTTCTGCACGGGTCTCTGTTTCGCCCACGCGCGAAAACATTACGGCCGGTGGATGGCCTGGTGCTTTCTTTTCGGTTCCTTCGTGTTCACAGGCCTGCAAGAGTCCATGTGGATCCTGTTCGGCCGGTTTCTCGGCCGATCGGCCATGACCGGTCTCGCCGAGGACCCGAGCTTCGGCACATACTGGTTCACCAGGGGCGGGCTTTGGTTCATCGAGACCCCGGTGGAAGTCTGTCTCGGATGGTTTTTCGTCGCTTACGGGTGTGTCTGGGTGGCATCGAGAGTCTTCCCGAACGCAGGCGCCATCGGCCGGGCAGCGGTCGGCGGCCTCATCGCCATGACGATCGATCTGTGGGAAGACCCGGTCGCGACCTCTCCGGAGTTCATGAGCTGGGTCTGGGCCAAGGGGGATTTTCTGAGGATCTTCGGGATCCCCCACACAAACTTTCTGGGCTGGTTCCTCCTGATCTTCTTGTTCGCCATCTTCTGGGAATGGCTTCCTTCCCTGGAACGGCGGTGGGGGCGTCCCAGGGCAACCCTCGTCTTTTTCGGCGTCGTGATCGTTGCGGAGGCCGCCATTCTTCTGTTCATGCTTCTTTGGTGCGCCTCCTTTCAAAGCCTGCTCGAATGGGCCGGTTTTGTGCGCGGAATCCAGATACCGAAAGGGTGGTAAGAACCATGAACCATGGGAACCTGGGTCGAGGCGCTTTCTATTACATGACAGGGATCACCGTCCTGAATCTTCTCAATGTTCTCTTGTCCTTTTTCTTCTTTCACGACCTTCGCCAGGTCTACGAGGCCGAGACCGGAGGCGGCCCGGGAAGGCTCGAAATCACCGCCCTCTTCAGCATCTGCCTCAACCTCGTGTTTCTGTTTTGGAACTCGATCCTCGCCAAAGGGTGGGGGCGAACACTTGCCGCCTTCGTTCTTACGGTCCTCACCGCCTGGTTGGCGGAGGGTCTCGGAGTTCATTACGGTTATGTCTTTGGACATTACCATTACAGCGGGATGCTGGGGTTCCAGGTCTGGGCCGTTCCCATGATCGTCTGCCTCGCATGGGAGCCGATTCTGTACTCGGCCTACTGCCTGACGGATTTTCTGGTGCCCTCCGAATTCGGAGGGTCGGAATCCTTTCTGAGGCGCATGCTTCCCTACCTGGTCATGGCCGCGATCGGAGGGATCGCCACGACCGCATGGGACCTCATGATCGACCCGTTCGCCGTCAGGAGAGGCTGGTGGGTGTGGGAATATGGGGGCCCGTACATGCGGGACATCGCGAACGGCGTGCCCATCAGCAATTTCTTCGGTTGGTGGAAAGTGGCCTTCGTATGCCACCTCATCTACCGACTCGTCTTGGAAACCGGACCGCGTCCCCGCCGATCTCTGTATCTGTCCGTCTACGGGCCCATGATGTTGTACCTCAACCTCTTCATCGGGGCGATGGTCGGCGCTTTGCTCATGCTCGAGCGTCCGGATGTGGGGATGATCGGCGTGGCCTGCATGGGGACTCTGCTCCTGCTCGGAGGCGCGAAGATCTTCTTGCTCAAGCAAGGCGTGGAGCCCTCGCCCGCAGACCCCTGGCTCCAGGGTCGCTCCGGAGGCGTCTCAGCAGAAAACCTTTCGAACCCGCCCGCACCTTCTGTTTTGCAACGAGCAACAACATGAGACTGCCATCTTGGGTCATGGAGTTTTTTCTCTTGCCTCTTGTGGCTCTCGTGCTCCGCGAGGCCCGTCTGGTTCACGGGCGGGAGAACGCAAGCATATTCCTCTGGGGGTCGATTCTCTGGACCGCAACGATCGAGAACCCTGCTCTCATGATGGGCGGCTGCGACTCCTTCGCCTGTGCGAACACATTCTCGATCGGAAACTTTCTCTTTCTAGGGGTTCGCCGCGACATGCGTCGCAACCGCGACACGGGTCCAAAGGGCGTATGAGAATCGAATCCTGGCAGTACGACCTCGTCTTCTTTTTCTTCTCCTTCCTCATGCTGAGGGAGGGCCGCCGCATTTACGGGCGCCACGAGGCCAGTATCTTTCTCTGGGGCTCGCTCCTCTGGACCGGCATCATTGAGAACGCAAACGTTGTTCTCGGTGCATACGATTACTTCGCCTATGCGAACTACTACTCGTTCGGAGGCAAGCTGATCCAAGGGTACGGCGGATGGGTGTCCTGGATCCTGTTCGTGCCTCTGGCAGCGTGCCTCGGTTGGTTTCTCCTGAGTTTTCCCGCCTTCCTGATCTCGAACGAGCTTCTCCCGAATCGATCCATCTGGCTCAAGTCAGGTTTTGCGGCTTTCCTGCTGGTGAGCTGGGACGTCTTTTTCGACCCGATGGCCGTGGTGAACGAATGGTGGCGCTGGACAACGCCGGGCTTTTACTGGCACGGCGTGCCTCTCGGGAACTGGATCGGCTGGTTCTTCCTGCTGTTCTTTTTCGGGGCGATCTACGAACGAACCGTTATCCGGCGCAAGGGCTTCCGCTGGCTTTCCAAGGCCGAAAAACGCCTCTTTCGCGCCGACACACTCGATCTCGCCGGGATGGACGTGCACCAAGTCGGCCGGATCTTCTACTTCCGACTGGCGGCTTACCTGCCGGTTTTCTTCTTCTGTTGCTTCGTCCTGGCCGGGACAACCACTCTTCTCTGGAACAACCGCTGGGGGCCTTTCGGGAATGTATTCCCCGGTTTCGGCCATGAAGCCTATCTGGTTCCACCCGAAGGAACAGTCTGGCAACCGCCCGTTCCCTCCCATCGAATCTGCCAGGAAGAATAGGAGAACCGAGAGAAGATGCCCACCCAGGAAGCCAGGAGCCAAGTCGTTCGCAGTCCCACAAGTGCAGCCCGGGCCAAATGCCGAATGATCCTCTGGCTGCTCTTGTTCTATCTCGTGACTCTCTTGTGGGCCTATCTGACCTTTCCTTTCTTGGGATATCACTCGCCAAGCCAGAACGTCCTGCACGGAATCCTCGTGGCTTGCCCTTTCTGGACGGCTGCATTCGCGGCGCTTGTAAAGACGCACAGGCAGAGTCGTCTACGAGTTCCTCTGCAGGGAGGGGGCCGTCCAGGCCCGGGGGAGGCCGGAGAGGACCCCTGAAAACGCCAATCCAGGCAAGCGCGCATCGGGGGCTTTCAGGAAAGGCCCTCCCGATGTCCGAAAAGCTTTCCGAGGAGCGAAAGGTCGCCGGCAAAGGTAAGGGTCTTGGAGATCACGAGGCTGCGAAAAGTGTATTCGTTGGCCGTTCCCCTTGCCAGGGAAAACAGGAGACGGTTGAAATCCTCGGCTCTCATGTACAGAACAAGATCGACCGAGTCTGTCGTGCCCTGGACGACTTCCACCTTCCCAGAGCGAATCGCGATATTGTAGATTCCCCCGCCCTTGCCGCTCAACTCGAACCTGACGACCGTGGGATGCTCAGAAGAGACACTTGCAGGATCGACGGATCGGGCCATCTTGCGAACGATCCATCCGCATCCGCAGCCATCTCATTTTTCCCCGGAGGCTCTGCCTGTAGGGGATCGCCGGGTGCAGTTTCTCCTGCAACTCCGATGCGCTCGGAATCCTCCAGAATTCCGTCCTCGATGTCCTGATCCGAGAGAGTCTGCCTCTTTGACCTCCCTTGCCTCAGGCCCTATACTTCCCGTCAGCCCTGGACGGAGAAAATCCGTGATCGAACTCAAGGACGTAAGCTGCCGATTCGCCGGCCGGGTGCTTTTCGAGGGCGTCCATCTCTCCATCCGGCGAGGGGAGATCGCCTTGCTCCGGGGAAAGTCCGGATGCGGGAAGACAACCTTTCTGCGAATCCTGAGCGCCTTTCTCGATCCGACCACCGGCCGCCTGGAACTCGACGGCAAACCCTACCGTTCGTACCGGTACCCGGAGCTGAGAAGCAAGATTGTCTATCTCCATCAGACGCCCGTGCTCGAGGCGGGCAAATCCGTTCGAGAGAACCTGCTCGCGCCTTTCTCCCTTGCCGCCCACAAGGGAAAGCCGACGCCGAAGGAGGAAACGATTCTGCCCCTGCTGGCCGCGTTCCACTTGGACCGGAGCCTTCTTCCTCGCGACGCCAGGGAACTTTCCGTGGGGGAACAGCAGAGGGTAGCCATCCTGAGGGCCTACCTGCTGCAGCCGGACTATCTTCTTCTCGACGAGCCGATCGCGAACCTCGACGCGGAATCGGCCCGGGCGATCCGCACCTGGCTTTCCGGCGCGACCCTGGACCGCGCGGGCCTCGTCATTTCAAGTCATCAGGAGATGGAAGACCTCCCTGCCAATCGGATCCGGCGACTCGAATTTGCGGAAGGAAGCATTCTTGAACGGAGCTCTTGACATCGGCTGGCCCCAGATGGGCCTGTGCCTTGTGTTCGTCCTTGCGGCAGGGACGGCCTCTCTTGTGCTTCGCCTCGGGTTGCACCGGGACCTTCTCTGGGGCACCGTGCGGACGTTCGCCCAGCTTGCGCTCTTGGGCCTGGTCCTGCGCACCATTTTCGAGCTGAAGGCCCCGTGGCCGATTCTGGGCGTTTTTTGGTTCATGGTGTTTTTCGCTGTCGTGACCATCCGCGGCAGGGTCCGGGAACGGGCTGTCCGCTATTTTGACTCGACCTTTCTTTCCATGTTTCTTTCCTACACGCTGATCACGGTGATTCTCACAGCCGTCATCGTCCGTGTGAAACCCTGGTACGAACCCCGGTACTTCATCCCTCTGGGCGGCATGGTGATCGGCAACTCGATGAACGCCATCGCCATTGCGCTCGACCGGCTGTTCCGGGATCTGAGAACCAACCGGAACCTCGTGGAAATGAGACTCTCCCTGGGCGCGACCTGGCGCGAGGCCTCGGACGACATCGTCCGGGGGGCGGTCAAGGCGGGCATGATTCCATCGATCAACGCCATGATGAGCGTCGGGATCGTGTTCATCCCGGGCATGATGACCGGCCAGATTCTGGCGGGATCGGATGTCCTGCTGGCCGTGAAGTATCAGATGATGGTCATGCTCATGCTGGTGGGCTCCACGTCCGTGGGGAGCGTGCTCGTGGTGTTCCTCGTGCTCAGACGCTGCTTCGGCCGCTTCGGCACATTGCGGCTTTAGCCGAGAAAGGGGTCCCCCCTCGCGACTCTTGGTCTGCACCCGCGCCCGTCAAAACACGTACTCGCGCCCCTGCTCGAGAAGCTCTACGTTTCCCATGCCCAGGGCCCGAATCTCCCCGGCGATCTCGTGGGCGCAGTCAGGTTTGAGGTGGGAGACCAGAATTTGGATCTCTGCCGGAATGCGAGCCGCTTCTTCGGCGAAGGAAACGGTTGAGAGGTGCTTGGAAAGCTCGGCGATCCGGGCCAGGCGCTCGGGGAAAGAGGCCTCCAGAATGACAGCCTTCAGGTTTCGTGCTGCCGGCAGGATCGACAGGAGCCCGGCCGTGGAAACCGTGTCACTACAGATGGCCACAGCCGAATCCGGTCCCTGCACAAGATGTCCGTGGCATTGCACGGCATGATCCATGGGAAAAGGCGTGATCGCCACGCCGGGAAGCCGAACCGTTTGGCCTTGGGCAAGAGGCTCCATCCGCAGCACGTGGGTTCTGCCGTTCCAGATCTTCGTGAAATCCGGCCAGATGATTTCGTTGAAGATGTGCTCGCGAAGACTGCGAATCGTATCCTCCGGCCCGTAGAGCAAAACAGGCTGATCGATCAAGGGGAGCACGTTGTCCAGCAAGAAGGGCAGTGTGACGATATGATCGATGTGGGAGTGGCTGAGGAACACGTGGCTGATCCTGGCCTGCTCCCGAACCGAAAGGACGTCCGTCAGGCAACCGGCATCGATCGCAAGGCGGTCTTCCACCAGGTACGAGGTCAGCCGCATTCCCGGGGCGCTGCCGCCGTAACAGCCCAGGACCTTGAGCCTCAAGGAATCCTCCCTCACGCCAGGCGGGCAAAGGCCCCATCGGCAAACGACCTTCTTTCATCCCCCTAAGATGGATCTTATCAGTCGCCTCCCACAGGGGTCAACGAAACGCCCCGACAAGGGACAAGGATTGACCCGCCACAGAGCGACCCGCCGATTGTTGACTCTCGAAAGGCCTTGCCCGTATTCTGTCTGCCGCATGCCGCGCCCAGGGAAATCCGACCCTACCGGCTCCAGGCGCCCTGGGGGGCATGGCAAGCTCCTTTCGACGTGGAGGCGGCCCCGGCATGAATGTCCTTTTCCTGGTTTTCGGACTTTATCTGTGCGCGATCTTCCTAAAGCAAGCTCTGCGGCACAAGGGCGAAATCCGGTCTGTTTTTCTTGCCTTGGCGTTGTTTCTTCTGCCCCCGTTCATCGCAGCCAGCTTGATTTACGAAGGGAACGTCCTGGGGGCCTTCGACAAGAGCCTGCCCGCCAACCAGGACCCGGCCAATTGGTGGGTGGTCCCCATCACCCCCGAAAAGGGCGAGCCTTGGCACTTGAACGTCCTGGCGACCTTGATCACGGTCTCTCTCCTTTATGTGGGCGTGACGGTCTTTCTGTGGCTGGTCTCTTCCGTTTTTCTCAAACGCCGGGGCATCGAACTTCTCTCCATGCACCGGGCCATAATCAAGTGGTTCGTGGTCATTGCCGGAGCCGTGGTGCTGTTGAGAATCAACCTCTGGCCGGTCCTGCTCGGCATGGGCGCGGCCTCCATCGTGCTCGGCTTCGCTCTGAAGGAGATGCTCGAAAACCTTTTCACCGGCATGGCTCTGGACAGCGAAGGGGCCTTTCACAGCGGCGACTGGATCCAGGTGGGCGAAAACGGCCCGATCGGCAAGGTGTACGAAAAGAACTGGCGCTCCACCAAACTCATCACGCTCAAAGACGAATCCATCACTGTGCCCAACCGGCTCCTCGGCGGAGAAAAGATCCTCTGCTTCAACAAGCCCGATCCTCTGTTCGCCCGGACCCTGCGGGTCGGCACCTCCTATAACGACCCCCCGGTCAAAGTCAAGGAAGTCCTCAGAACGATCCTGGTTCGGGAGCCTGACGTCGCCAAGTCGCCTCCTCCCAGGGTCAGGACCATCGAATACGGCGACTTCGCGATCACCTACGAAATGAAGTTCTGGATCTCGGATTACGAAAGGCACATGGAGATCAGCGATTCCATCATGACGCAGGTTTGGTACGCTTTTAAGTTCTACGACATCCAGATCCCCTTCCCCATCCGCACGGTTCACCTGAAGGAACGGGACCAACTCTTGAAGGAGGAATCGGAGATTTCCAACCAGGTGGAGACGAGGCGTTGTTTCCTCGCAGGGCTGGATTTTCTCGCACGCCAACTCACGCCCCGCGATATGGAGTTACTCGCCCAGAACTCCTTCCACAGGCAGTACACGGCTGGCGAGCACATCGTCCAACGAGGAGAGATCGGCGACGCCCTTTATCTCGTGATGGAGGGCTCCTGCGAAGTCCTTCTGCCGAACGGGCAAAAGAGGAGCCTGCGACCTGGCCAGTATTTCGGCGAGATGGGACTCCTCGGCGCTCGGACCCGCACTGCCGACGTGGTGGCGGGCGGCGACGGAGCCCTGGTGCTCCGGGTGGACAAATACTGTATGGATGTGCTCTTCCGGCGCTACCCGGATCTCTTGGAGGAATTCGAACAAATCCGCGATGCGAGAAAACAGGAGCTGCCTACCGAGGAAGAACCTGCCATCGCGCCAGCACCTCATCCCCTGCTCCGGGCCGCCAGGTGCATCTCCGACTTTCTGAGGCCCTGGTAAACGGAACCGATTTTCCCTCCATTCGGACGATCTTGTCCCCGGCACACTCGGATACCACCAAGGCCGTGACCGTATACTTCTGCATCGGGTCGAAGCGCTCCTCGCCAGCCCACGGGAAGTCCTCCTTGTAACGCCTTTCCTCGTAGGCCGTCTGAAGCCCGAAGGCGTCAGCCTGACATAGGACGATGAAGGCGCTCCGTTCCTCGTGGAGGCTTTGATAAGAGTTGTAATTCGCCCGCACGTTCGCCACGGATCCTTCGTATACGCGGGCCGGAGTCAACGGCTCGGACGTTCGGGATATCGATCGGTGCAACGTATTCCGGGAGTTTCTGTTTGAGCTCCGCCAGCCCGGATCTGTCCAGGACGTGGGAGGCAATCAGAAGCGCCGAAACGCACCTGTTCTGTTTCGGTGAGGTTGTGTGTCCGGCCGGCAGGGAACCGATGGGAATTGACGCAGAGCGAAAAACTGAATTTCGAGTCATTCTTTGAATCGGCCCCTTCTTTGCTCCTATACTGAAGCCTGCAGGCGTCCGACAGGCCTAGCCACGGAGAAAAGGACGGAGGAACGTCATGGGCATAAGGAGATCCAAGTTCCCTTCCCTGTGTTGGGCAGCGTTCGTACTGTTTCTGATCGGATGCGCAGGGGAGGATGAAAAGAAGGATAACGCCCTCCCAGGGTACACGGTTTCCGGAAGCGTGACTCGGTCGGTCGCCCCCGACCCCGGTCTCTGGATGTGCAAGCTCGCGCCCGTGATCGGCCTGGTCAGCGGATTCGGCCCGGACCGTTGCGACGCGAGGGGGGACGTCTATCTCCAGTTGATGACCGAATGTCCTGCCCTGTCCGGATGCCTTCCCGACGTGGTGGCCGAGGTGACCATCCCGGACGCGGACTTGTCCGCAGAGGACGCCTCGGTCCCGTTTGCTTTCTCCAACGTGCCCGATGGCGCCTACTTTCTGTATGGCTTCCTGGACGACGCGCCCAACATCCTCAACCCGGCCAGCATCGCCGAGACAGGTGACCTGGTCATGTTCGGGCTCAGCGCGCCCCGGTGCGAGAAGGTGAACGTATCCGGCGGCGACGTCACCGGGTTGCGGGCGGAACTGGACAGCGTGATGCCCTTTGCCCTTCCGATGACCGACGGATCCTGCCAGAAACCGGACGACGAGGATCCGGAGATCGTGGACGACGGGAACCTCTACACGGTCACGGCCACCGTGATCCGGACCGTGAAGATCACGCTCTTAGACAGGATCCTGTTCGGCACGGACGGGATCGGCCCCTTGCACATTGCCTTGGTCGACGAGTGCTTTACTTCGGAGGGCAGCATCGGGTCGCTTGTGACCGAGCGGCACTTTGACGAGGTGGATCTCTCCAAGGAGGGCGCCGCCTTCTCCTTTTCCTTCGATCCGGTACCCAATGGAGTCTACTACATCAACGGGTTCATCGACGACGTAACCGATGCGACCGAAGAGAGGCCGCTGCCGGCCGTAGGGGATCTGGTCTCCTTCCACGATCTGGGACCGGGATGTACCAAGGTCATCGTCAATGGTTCGGACGTCACTGCAGACCCCTACCCTTTGAACATGATCATGGTGTTCGACCTGAACGACATCTAAGCCGCTGGGCAAGGGAACACCCCCTGGAATCAAAAGCCCATCCGGCCCCACATGGCAGAGTGGGCTTGCCGGAATCCAGAGGCCACCCAGCCGAAACATAGGCAATCCCGTCTTGTTCCCTTTGCAACACCGGCAGACTCCTCTTTGCCCCCTCAGCCGGGAGCCTCCTGCCTCAGTCGGTCCAGGTCCAGCGGGCAGGGCTTCTCGGGATCGACGTAAAGCCGGATCGCCCCCGCCGCGCAGTGCTCCACGCACAGTTCGCAGCCCAGGCACGCCTCCCGGTCGTAATGGCGATCCTCTCCCGCGAAGGATACAGCCTGGATCGGGCAAATCTCCGCGCACGCGTTGCAGTGCGTGCACTTCTCCGGCTCGAAGGATACCGAATAGCCAGACGGGGCCGTCATGGACAAGGCCGGGTCTATCCTTTTCGTGATCCTCGTCGCCTGGAGGCTCACGCAGCAGTCCGGGCAGCAGTTGCAGATGACCCCGGTGGAGCCGCCCGTGGCCACTTTGAAGAACGCCTGGGTCACGTGGCCCCTCTTCCGGAAGGACCGGATGATCTCCAGGGCCTCGGCCTGCGTGATTTTCCTCGGGTGGTACTTGCCGCAGTGATCCAGCCAGAACGTGGCCAGGTCTCTGCCGACGGCGATGCAGGACTGGAGCGGTTCGCAGCTCCCTGTGGCCCTTTTGCAAGGGCAGTCCATCACGACAAGGAATTGCGGCTCCTCAAAGATGATTTTGGTGGCGTATCTGTAGGGGATGGCGCGCCTGTTCTCTTCCGAGACCATGCGGACATCCTCGTTCAGGGTGAAGATCTTCCTCGTGTCTTCGGCCGACAGCACTTTCGAGTGGTAACGGTCGAAAATCGCACGGCCCACGGCTCCGAGGGGCCTGAACCAGGTCATTCTCTTGATGATCTGCAGGCAGACATGGACCGTCTTCACGTAAGGATAGTAGAAGACGAAGTAGATGTAGTTGTGGAGGAACCGGTCGATGCGCCAGCCGTGCTTCTTGAGCATGGCCCGTGTGGATGCTCTCAAGGTCTGGACCTTTCCAGGATGAGGTTGCGCTCCGCTCGGAACGGACGCCGTTTCGATCAGGTTGAAATGGGAGGATCAAGCCGGTCCCACCCGCCCCCTGCGCACCCTTAGGCGAGCAGGCGGCGCATCGCTGGGAGCACCGCTCCGATTGGATGCGGAATGCGCAACAAAGCCAACCGCTCCCGACTTCCCAGGGGCCCGGGAGGACAGGCGGCATCGCATCGATGGGAATGGGCCGCAAGGGCTGCACCCCATCGATAGGCTCTTCGCCGCCGAGGACCCTTATGCCCCGAACTTGACGAGTCTGCCCGCATGAGCCAAGGCAAGGCCCATGAGGTTCACCGCGGGCTGGCGGCCGAGTCCTCCGCCGATACAGCTCAATTCGTCAAAGGCCTCCACGCGGTCCACCCGCGCGGAAGCGGCGTGGAGCATCACCGGAACCGGATGCCAACTGTGACTCTTAAGAAGAGACGGCGTGGAGTGGTCGCCGGTCACAACCAGCACGTCGGGTTTCAGGGCCCGAACGCGGGCAATCAGGGGATCCACCTCTTCGAACACCCGGACTTTTCCGTCGAAGTCTCCGTCCTCGCCCCGGGAGTCGGCGTACTTGACGTGAACAAAGAAAAAGTCGTACTCCCCAAACCGTCGCTCGAGCGCCTCGACCTGGGAGGGAACGTCCGGCGTGACGGGATGAAGATCCATTCCCAGCAAGCGTGCGATTCCACGATACATCGGGTAATTCGCAATGGCCAACGATCGCAGCCCGAAGCGTTCTTCCAAGGAGGGATACCGCCTGTACTTGGCAAACCCCCTGAGCAGCATCATGTTGGCCCGCGGTTCGTCCGAAAGGATCACGCGAACCTGATCCAAGATCTTCTTCAACCGCGCGGCGGTCCGCTTCCCCTCAGGGGCCGTGGGCTCAGGGTCCAGAGGAGGCGCTCCGGTTCGCTGCGGATCGGTATCCGCAATCGCCTCGCTCAGGCCGTCTGCCCGCAGCACGAAAACCGCCCTGTATTCCTTTTCCGGCATGAGAAACAGTTCGCATCCGGCCGGCACGCGGACGTTCTTCTTGACCTTTTCGCACAGCCGAGCCGCCTCCTCGGTCGGGATTCGGCCCGCCCTGCGGTCGGAGATATTGCCCTTGCCATCCAGGGTGCAGAAGTTCGCCCGGGCGGCCAGGTCGCGGTCGGTCAAGTCGAACTCCACGCCCGCGGCCGAAAGCACCCCCCTGCCGATGTTGCAGCGGACCGGATCGTATCCGAAAAGAGCGAAGTGAGCCGGCCCGCTGCCCGGACTGATCCCGGGATGGATCGGATCCAAGAGACCGCAAATCGAATCCCGGGCCAGTCGGTCCAGGTTCGGCTTGCGGGCAACCTGAAGCTCGGTCCCGCCCTTGCCGGGCATGGCCAGTCCGCCGAGACCGTCGAAAATGAAGAAAACGATCTTGCTCTCGTTCCGGACGACGAGCTTTTCCAAGACTTCGGGATCCATGGGCCGTCTCCTTTCTCTGCTCGTTCCTTTCGCTCGGAGAAATCCTTTCGCTCGAAATGCTACCGGCGCAGAGCCTTCAAGAATTCGCCCAAGGGGAGCGTGTTCAGCACATGTTCCCTGCCGAGCCAGCCCCTCCTGGCCTGCTCGACCCCATACCGGATGAGGTCGAGGTCTTCAACGCGATGGGCGTCCGTGTTGATCACCACCTTGACGCCCCTTCTTCTCGCTTCCATGAGGTGAAGATCCATGAGATCCAGCCGGTCCGGGTGGGCGTTGAGTTCCATGGCCACGCCCAGCTCGGCCGCGCACGACAGAACCTCGTCCATATCGAACGCGATGGGCCCCCTGCGATTGAGAATTCTCCCGGTGGGATGGCCGAAGATTTGAACCCGGGGATGCTGGAGCGCCTTGAGGATTCTCTCTGTCTGTTTGGCCGGCGGAAGGTTGAACTTGGAATGGACCGCGACCAGGACGATGTCGAGTTTCTCCAGAAGCGCATCCTCGAGGTCGAGCGAGCCGTCGGAGAGGATATCGATCTCCATGCCCTTGAGGATCCGAATCCCTTCGTGGCGCTCGGCCACCTTTTCGATTTCCTTCCACTGCTTCCGCAACCGCTCGGCGTCCAGGCCGCCGGCCACGGAGACGGCCTTGCTGTGGTCCGTGATGGCCAAGTACTCGTAGTTGCGGGCCTTGCACGCCACGGCCATTTCCTCGATCGTGTTCTGGCCGTCCGACCAAGTGGAGTGCATCTGGAGGTCTCCCCGGAGATCCCGGAGTTCGATGAGATGCGGCAAGGCGTTCTGCTGGGCCGCTTCGATCTCCCCCCGGTCTTCCCTCAGTTCCGGCGGGATCCAGGGCAGGCCCACGGCTTTGTATACCTCGCTCTCTTCCCGGCCTGCAACGAACCGACCCAAGGAGGGCCCGAGATCCGCTTCGTCTTTGCCTCCCTTCTGTCCCCGGCCTCCGGCCGTCTTCGCACCCCTGCCCGCCCGGAAGACGCCGTATTCAGACACGCGCAGCCCCCGGTCGATGGCAAGCCTGCGAATCCGGATGTTGTGCTCCTTCGATCCCGTGAAATAGGCCAGGGCCGCCCCGAAACTCTCTCTCGGCAGGATCCTGAGGTCCACCTGCAGACCGGAACCGAGAAAGACCGTACCGCGGGTATCGCCTGCGGATTGTACCTTGGCGACCCCGGGATAAGCGACGAAGTGTTCCATGACCGGCCCGGCTTCCCGCGCCACGGCCAGAATATCGATATCTCCCACAGTCTCCTTGCGGCGCCTGTAACTGCCGGCGACCTCGATCCTCTCGACCCCCGGCGCCTTCTCCATATAGGCCTTCAAGGGAAGCACGTACTGGTCCGCGTCCGAAAGCTTGAACCGGCCTTGCTGGCTGCGGTAGGACTCGATACCTTCGAGAATGTTCTTCTGGATCTTCTCGCCAAACCCTTTGAGCCGGCTCAACCTGCCTTGCTCGCATGCCTCCCGGAGAGCACTCACCGTGGTGATGCCGAGTTCCTCCCAGAGCTGCTTGGCCCTTTTAGGGCCGAGGCCGGGGATCCGGATAAACTCCAACAGTTCCGGAGGGATCGACCGCAGCGCCTCTTCATGTCGACCGAGTTTTCCGGTCTCGACAAGCTCCCGGATGTGCGCAGCCATCTCTTTGCCGATGCCTGGCAGACCGGTGAGATCAGCCCCTTCCTCCACCAGCTTGCGCAAAGGCGTTCCGTGGCTCCGGATCGTACGAGCCGCGTTCCGGTACGCACGCACGCGGAAAGGGTTCTCTCCCTGAATTTCGAGCACGTCACCGAGTTCATCGAGAATCCGGGCAATCTCGACGTTCTCCATGTCCGGCCTTCTCCTGTCAGAGCCTCTCGGCTTCGCTTCCGTCTTTTCGGTCTGAGCTGCAACTCGACTTTCGCCTCGAGCCGACCCAATCCCGCCATCCGGGCTCAAGGCCGCGTCGAGCCTTCTCCCAGCACGCCTTTGGAGCGCAAGAGTTCGAGAAATTCCTTCTCGCCCAGCACCCTGACCCCGAGTTTGCGCGCCTGATCCAACTTGGAGCCCGGGTCCTCTCCGGCCACCAGGTAGTCCGTCTCCTTGCTCACAGACGACAGCGCCCTGCCCCCGTGGGCTTCGACCGTTTCCTTGGCTTCCCGCCTGGTCATGGCCTGGAGGCCGCCCGTAAAAACGAACTTCAGCCCCTCCAGGGGCTTTTTGCCCCCTGCGGCCGGCTCGACGATCTCCACTCGGCCAGACAGAAGATCCTTGAGCACCTGACGATTCCCCGGATCCTGAAAGAAGGCATGGATCTGAGCGGACATTCTCGGGCCGATTCCCTTTACCTGCTGCAGCTCCTCCGGGCTTGCTTCCGACAGAGCGGCGAACGATCCGAAATGCCTTGCCAGGTCCCGAGCCACGGAGAGACCGACCTCCGGGATGCCCAGAGCATACAAGAATCGGTGAAGCTCCACTCGCCTGGCCTTTCGGATGGCTTCGACCAGATTTCTTGCGGACTTTTCTGCGAACCTCTCAAGAGGTTCCAGTTGTTCTTGTTTGAGGTCGAAGAGGTCAGGAAGACGTTTGACGAGGCCCTTAGAAACCAAAAGCTTGGCCGTCTCCTCGCCCAGCCCCTCGATGTCCAGAGCGTCCCGGGACCCGAAGTGCTCGATCCGGCCCACGAGCTGGGCGGGGCAAGCGAAACCGTTCGGGCAAACCGTGAAGGGGCCTCGCTCCTCGAGTTTGGCGCCGCAGGACGGGCACCTTTCGGGCATCCGAAACACAGGACCCCTCTGACTCTCGTCGCCCTCAGGGACGCGCTCGACGATCTGGGGGATGACGTCACCGGCGCGCTGTACCCGGACCCGGTCGCCAGCCCGGATGTCCTTCCTGGCCACCTCCTCGCGGTTGTGGAGGCTCGCCCGGCTGACGGTCACGCCCCCGATCTCCACCGGCCTGAGCAGGGCGATCGGCGTGACCACGCCGGTCCTGCCCACGCTGGGTTCGATGGCGAGGACGCGCGTGACCTGCTTGCGGGGCGCGAATTTGAGCGCAAAGGCCCACCGGGGATGGTGCGATGTGGAACCCACGATCGCCCGCTGAGCCAGGTCGTCGAGCTTCACCACCACACCGTCGATCTCGTACGGAAGTTCGTCCCGCCGAGCGGTCAGGGATCTGTGATACTCCAGGGCCTCGTGCACCGACTGAACTCTCCGGCAAAGATCGTTCACCCTCAACCCCCAGGCTCGCAGCGCGGCCAGAACCTCCCACTGGGTCTTGATGTCGTCGGTCCCTCCGGCCAGGATGTCGTAAAAAAACACGTCCAAGGGCCGGGAGGCCGTGATCCGGGGGTCGAGCTGCCGCAGAGAGCCTGCGGCGGCGTTTCGGGGATTGGCGAAGGGCTTCTCCCCGGCTTCGGAGAGTTTCCGGTTCAACTCGTGGAAGGCGTCCACGTGCATGAGCACTTCCCCCCGGACAGAAAGGAAGGGGGGCGCCTTCCGCTCTTCTTCTCTCAGCCGGAGGGGAACCGTTGGGATCGTGCGCACGTTCTCCGTGACGCCCTCGCCCCGGACTCCGTCTCCCCGGGTGGAGGCGCGGACCAGAATTCCCTTTTCGTACACCAGTTCGACCGAAGCCCCATCCATCTTGGGCTCAACCACGTATGCAACGGAAGCCTTGCCCAGGGCCTTCCGCAGCCTTTCGTCGAAACGCCTCAAGGCCGCTTCCTCGGAATCCGAGTCCAGGCTGAGCATGGGCGCCGCATGCACGACTTCCGGAAACCGGTCCAAGGGGACGCCGCCGACCCTCTGGGTGGGCGAATCCGGCGTCACGAGGTCCGGAAACCTCTCTTCGATCTCCCTGAGTTCCTTAAAGAGCCGGTCGTACTCCTCGTCCGAGATCTCCGGGGCGTCGAGCACGTAGTAGAGATATTCGTGCTTGCGGATGAGTTCTCTCAGCGCAAGAGCCTTCTTTTCGGCCTCCTGGCGATTCATGGGGCATCCTCCCTGCGGCTGGCTGTCTCGAGGAATTCCCGATTCCAGCATAGAGAAGAAGTCCTCTCTTTTTCAAGGAGCGGCAATTGCGCAGCGGTCCGGCAAAGGAGGGAGTAAGGAGCACCCGTTCGGGTCGGCCCGAAGGGCGAACGAAATTCAGGGCATGGCTTGCTTTGGAGACGGGGGTGCGAAGAAGAAAAAGAAGCGCTGCCTCGGAGGAAGATTTCCTTGAAGGCAATAGGGGAAAGGCCGTCTCTTTCAGGTGCAAGAAAGGAGCCGGGCAGCCGGAGACCTCCCCCGGCAAGCTCGGCTCCACGCATCTCTCAGTGGACGAACCTTTTACTGGCAGCCGTTCGGGGGACAGCTCGCGCGGTCAGGATCGCTGGTGCATGCCACGGTCACGAACTGAACCTGGGCGCCTTCGAAACAAGGAAGCGGACTCGCGGGCAACGTGGTCGTCCCGCACATGAGCTCGAGGTATCCGCTCGAACCGCAGGTCGTCTGGGCAGCCGTTTTCAGCCCGGTCCAGTTGTCTCCTGAGTACGTGCGTAGGCCGTTCAAATTGCAGGAGACGCCCGTGGCTGTTCCATAATCTACAACATTTCCGTTGAAGGCAACGTTACGAATGGTAAAACTGATAGCGCTGGGGCAGCCCCCCGCATACACCACCACGTCGATCGAGCCGCTGACCGGGCCAAGTCCGCATCCGGTGCCCACATAAGGGCCGCCAGGCTGGACCAACTGGATGCATCCGTCGCCCCCTTCACCCGGTACGGTTTCACTGGTCGCCACATCGAATTTCTTGATCTGGTAATTTCCGCTCGTGTAGGCCTGGCAGGTATCCATGACGCCGTGACTTCCGGCCGCGCCGAAATAAGAAAGGGCTCCGTCCTCGCAGGGTTCGCACTGGACAATCCCCTTGCAACAGTCACCCGAGCCGCCGCACCCCCCACCGGAGCAGTCGCCGTCGCTCGTACAGGGTCCGCCCGTCGAGCAGGTGCACGGTCCGCCCGTTCCGAGGCCGCAACTATGGGTCAACTGGTAATCCAGAAAGGAATAACTGTAAGTACCTACTGAAGGCATGGGCCCGGTGGCGCATCCTCCCGCATTGCTGAAATTGCATGTATCGGTCGTCGCATCATCCAACGTTCCAATGAGTTTGTCGACACCCGGCGTGTGGCCGGCCACCGCGGCGGACTGGACGATCTTCCAGTTCACGTCCACGGCTCCAGCAATTCCCGCTCCCGCCAGAAGGGCCGAGACAACCAGGAAAGCCGTGAGAAGTCTGGCGTGCATCGTCTTCGCCTCCTTATGCATGAGGGATTGAAACGTTTCTTCCGATCGCTGCCTTGCTGGTTTCTTGTGCACGCATCACCTCCTTTTGGGGCAACCGAGTGGCGTTGGGGGAAACAGAAAGAGAAAGAAAAACCACCTATTATGAAGGACATCCTAAATTCTGAATGGAATATGATTATATGTCAAGAAAAATTTTGAGGTTGTCCTTTTTCCATCCAGCCCTGCCCTTGGCAAGCCACCTCACCAACCCAGAGATCCTCCCACCCTGCACAGGGTCGACTTTTCTCCCGTGCTCCTCAAGCACCGCGGCTCTTAGCTATATTCTGTCGCACTCATTGAATCAGCTTCCCCCTTATGAAAACAGAGCCCATCTTCTTTTTCTCTCGCGACGAGCAAAGTGCATCCCCGGACAATTCCCCGGGTCTCTTCATTGCTCGGGGCTCCGGAGTTCGCTACAATTCTAAAAGACCTGCCATGAGTTCTCCCGATGCCGGATCGCGGAAACCATCCGCGCGGAGTCCGGACATGGACAGAGAATCCGGGAACAAGACCGGCGGACGGGTCGCCTTTCGCAAGAGAAACCGCCGGAAAGGCCGCGGGCCTTCTGCTTTCCCTCGGACGGCTCCAGCCTGCGATCTGGCCAGCCATATCGCGGAAGCTGCAAGAAACGCTCTTTTGGACCTGTTCGGTCCCCGTCTCATCCCGGAAAACCCGTTTCCTCTGGAGATCAAGGTGACGGTCCATCCGGGACCGGTCTGGAGGGCCGAAGCCGAGCCGCCGGTCGAACATCAAATCCGCGCGGCTGTGCGCGAGACCGTGGCCCGGGCCGAGGCTTACCAGTACGGCCGGGTTTATTGTTACCGGTGCGAGAGCCCGCACTGCGGGCACGCAGTTCCTCCCAAGCCCTCCTGCGTTTTCGCGGGGTACGCGCCGACCGGCCTTCCCCGGTGGGAAGAACTCCCTCAGGTCCTTCTCGAGCTCCGCCGACCGGACGTGGATCGCCTTTACAGTCCCCAAGGCAGGGATTTTTTGACCGCCTTTCTGGACCCCGAGCTCCTCAAGCGGCGCCAGCTCGACGTCTTCGGGCGTCAATCCAAGACGTACGACATTCTCGGCCAGATCGTTTTCGGTTTTCTGGACCTTGTCCCGCCCGGCTCGGCGCCGGCGAAAACCGAGCGGGTCGCCATGACATTGCAGGCCGTAGAATCCCGGCGGGCGGACGGTTCCGCCAGGCTGGATCTAAACGTCCTGGCGCGGTTCGCGGACGGGTCGCTGGTTCTGGACAGTCTCTCGGGCGGTTCTGCAACACACCGAAGGATCTTCGGCGCGATTCTGGAAGCCAGGCAGCGGATTGCTTCTCTGGCGCCGAAAAGCTCGAATTCAAGGAAGTCCCTGCCGCACGATACCTGTCTTCGCGCGCAGGAAATCCTGCAGAGGACGGCCAGGGCTCTCGAGCATCTGGGCCGCCAGGCCGCACGCCGGACTTCCCACGCCGAGGACCGCCCGAGGGAGCGAAGGCCCACTTCCAAGGCCCTTGAGGACGCCTTAGCAGCCTCGGAGGAAAAGGTCCTCAGCGACGTGTACCGGCGAACCATCGTGGTGTTGGGGCCCAGAAATAGAGTACACGTCTTCAGTCACCAAGGCCGGCACGTGACCAGCCTCGTCCTCGATGCAGAGTCGGTCCAGAATCGTTTGAAAAGGCAGAGATGGCAACCCATGGAACCCGAAGAGGTCCGGCGTTTCCGCTGCCGGGCGGCCGCGCACGGGTCGGAACGAGAGAAAAACCTTTCCGCCGAGCAGGAGGCCCCGCGAGCATGAGCGGCGGGACCGCACCGATCCGCAAACTGGGAGAATTCGCTTTGATCGAGCGAGCCCGGACCCTCCTGGGCGACGAGCCGGATCCTCGGGTTCTCGTGGGGATCGGGGACGACACGGCTGCGCTCCAACCCACCCAAGGGAAGATTCTGCTCGTCACCTGCGACACCCAGGTCGAAGGAACCCACTTCCGCAGGGACAGAATGTCCGCCTACGATCTGGGCAGGCGGGCCGCAGCCGTGAACCTGAGCGACATCGCGTCCATGGGCGGCGCGCCAACGTTCGCTTTGGTTTCCCTGTCCCTCCCCCCGGATTTTCCCTTGTCGGACTTCGACGATCTTTTCCGGGGAATGCGCGACCAGTTCGGGGAGTTCTCCGCGAAAGTCGTCGGCGGCAACCTGGCCTCCACAGCCGACGGCGTGGTCTTGGATCTCACTCTCCTCGGCGAGGTCGCCCCCAATCAGATCCTGACCCGATCGGGGGCCCGGCCGGGCGACCGGATATGCGTGACCGGATCCTTGGGCGCATCCGCAGCCGGGCTTCGGGCCATCGAGCGTTTCGGGGAGGCCGCAGAAACGCTTTTCCCGGAACTGGTCCGTGCCCATCGCCTGCCTTCTCCCAGGGTGCGGGAAGGGCAGCAGATCGCGCGATCCGGCATCGCCACGGCCATGATCGACGTGAGCGACGGCCTCGCGGCCGACCTCCTTCACTTGTGCGACGCCAGCCGGGTGGGCGCCGTCGTCCACACGGAGCGGATTCCGATCTGCCGAGAAGTCCTCCTGGCCGCCGAGCGCCTCGGCGAGAGCCCGGAGATCCTAGCCCTTTCGGGAGGCGAGGATTACGAGTTGATCTTCACCGCCCGGGCCGGGCCGGAAACGGATGAAACCCTGCGACAAATCGCCGACGCGTGCGGTGTTGCCCTCACGATCATCGGAGAGACCCTACCGAAGGAGGAGGGAACTTGGATCGTGCATCCGGACGGCCGCAGGACTCCTCTTACGCCCCAAGGGTGGAACCACTTCCGCTGAGTCATCTTTCGGAGTCATCTTTCGAGGAACGAGCGGATGAAGGCCGCCGCCTCGCTCCTGCCGAAGAAGACGCCGAAATGGCCCTCACACAGGATGTCCGCGTCCAGCGAAAGGAGGAGGGCCAGGGACTCCTGGTAACGGGCCCGGTCGGAAAGCAGGTCCGGATGCAGCGGGCCGTGCACGTCCTGAGCGAACAGGACCCTGGACCCCTGCGATTCTACAAAGTAGACAACCGATCCCGGCGAGTGGCCTGGCACGTGGATGGCCTCGACAAAGCGATCGCCCAGGCAGATCCGTTCCCTGGGCCGAGTCAGCTTGAGGTCCACCCGAAAGGGCTTGATCTTCGTCCCGTACCAGAGCGCGGCCGTGACTTTGCTGTCGCCTTCCTCGAGATACCGCGCGTCTTCGCTGTGCGCGACGATGCGGCAACCCGTTCTGTCTCTCAAAGCAGAGGCGCCGCCGGCGTGATCATAATGGCAGTGCGTAAGCAGGAGCAGTTCCACTCTTTCCGGATCCACCCCGCACGACCGGATGTTCCTCAGCACCCTCCCCACAGAGTTCCCGCAGCCTGAGTCCACGAGGGCCGCACTTTCTCCGAACCGGACGAGATAGATCGCGGCGTCCTCCGGAGTCGTGTAGTCGCCACCGCCCACCTGATAGACCTCGTCCGTGATCCGCATCGGATGCCTCGCCTCCCTTCCAGCCCGTGTCCCCGCCATTCCCGCAACGGGTTTAGAGCCCCATGGCCGCCCGAATCTTCGGAATCTCCTTACGGGCCGCCTGCCTGCCCGCCTCCATCAGCTCCCTCTTATGGTCGAAGTCCATGATACCCACGGAGCCCACCTCGGGCTCGATGAGCACGTCGAATCGCGACCGATTCAGCCGGATGAGTTCGTCTCCCATGATCCCGATCGATTCCAGGATCACGGCAAGAGGCCCGGGGGGCTCTGCCTTGAATTCGCTTCTTCCTTTTGCGATGTTCACCCCGACGATCACGTCCGCGCCCAGGTCTTCCGCCACCTCGGGCGGCAGGTTCCCGAGCACGCCCCCGTCCACAAGAAGCTTCTCTCCCCAAGGAACCGGCTCGAACACCCCCGGGAGAGCCGCGCTCGCCCGGACTGCCTCGATCAAAGGGCCCTGGGTAAACACCACGCGCGTGCCGGTCTTCAAGTCCACAGCCACAATCGCCAGCGGAATCTTGAGGTCCTCGATGCTGCGGCTCCGCAAGTGCCGGTTCAGATACTCGCGCAGGGCCTCCCCCTTGGCCAAACTCCGCTGGATATTGAAAAGGCTCAGGTCGAAAATATCTTTTTTCTCAATCTGAAAGGCCTTCCACTCGAGGTCGAAGGAATCTGCGCTGTCCGCGTAAAGAGCGCCGACCAGGCTTCCGACGCTTACGCCCACGATAAGATGGATGGGAATTTTTCCCGCCTCCAGCTCCCGGATCACCCCCACGTGCGCAAATCCCCTGGCCCCTCCCCCGCCCAAAACCAAAGCGAGCTTGTGTTCGCGCGGCTGCTCCGGTCTTTTCTGCTCCAACACAGCACCGCAAGAGGCCGCCAACAACAGAAGCAAGGCAAGAGCCGAAAACTTTCGGATCATCCGCAACCCTCCTCCATCCCAGAAAAAGGCCTTGCAGAACCCGCGTGGGGAAACCTGCGGGCTCCACGATTCCCCCACGGCAAAGTTTTTAGCCGCGGCAAGGGGCAAAAGCAAGGCACCAAGGTCCCTGTCAAGTGGGGAAAACCGGCCCCTCTGCCTGGATCCTTGGAAACGTGCATGCCGTCCTCGCCACCAGCGCGAATGCCGCCGCGGGCAGGCCCAAAAGACGGATGCGACAGAGCGCGTCCCATCCAGCCAGGGCATCAACAAAAAGGCGTCCACGAACTTGCCCGGAAACCCGGCAGGGTCACCCATACGAGAGAGCATATTCCTAAACCGGAACAGACCGAAGAATCAAGCGAAAGGAACCCTAGTGGGAGAGAAGAGCGGCCAGGATGGAGCGGACACGGCGAAGCATGTCCGGCGAGGAGCCGCTCCAGCCTGGCGACAAATTGTGATTCCGGGTGATTTGCGCTATTTTAATTTAATTCATCCGGCTTGTCTGCCACCATCCCTCGGTGACGCGGATGCGCCTTCCATCGAGGGACATCCACGATGAAAAGCTTGAGAGCAAGGGAGGATCGATTCGTGAAAGGCCGGGCTCAGGCCCGCAGGGCTGCTCCCGAAGCATCCCCCGCAGGCGCATCGATCACATCGATCACTGTCCGCGGGAAGTTCTTCTTCGAGGGAAACACGAAATTTTTCGTCAAGGGCGTCACGTACGGCCCCTTCTCCGTTGGTTCCCATGGGGCATCCTTCCCGGAACAGGACGTTGTGGAGAAGGACTTCGCTCTCATGGCCGACGCTGGCATCAACTGCGTTCGGACCTTCACGGTCCCACCGGAATGGCTTTTGGACCAGGCGCACCGCTTCGGCCTCAAAGTGCTGGTCGGCACGCCCTGGACCCACCACGTGTGCTTCTTGGACTCCCCCCGCCTCCGCAAAGAGATCCGATGGCGGGTTTCCAAGGGGGTTCGGTCCTGCAAGCGGCACCCTGCGATCCTCGGCTACCTGGTGGGCAACGAGATCCCGCCCGACGTCATCCGGTGGCACGGGCCCAAGCATGTGAGCGAGTTCCTGCACCAGTTGTACATGGTCGCAAAGGAACAGCACCCGACGGCTCTGGTGAGCTACGCCAATTACCCATCCACAGAATACCTGGTCACCGATTTCGTCGACTTCGCCGCCTTCAACGTATACCTGCACACAGAGGAAGCATTCCGACGATATCTCCATCACCTTCATGTTTGGGCAGGTGAGAAGCCTCTTGTCCTCACGGAGTTCGGCATGGACTCCATCCGGGAAGGGGAGACGGTGCAGGCCGAGACCCTCTCCTGGCAGGTCCGGGTGGCCTTTGAGATGGGCGTGGCTGGAACCGTGATCTTTTCCTGGACAGACGAATGGTTCACCGGCGGATACGACGTGCAGGAATGGGCCTTCGGCATCGTGGACCGCCAGCGGAAACCGAAGCCCTCTTACGCTGCCGTGAAGGAACATTACAAGAAGCCCAACCCCATCGTCCTGCCCCGATACCCCAAGGTTTCGGTTGTGGTCTGCGCTTACAACGCCGAGCGCACGATGGACAAGTGCCTCGCGTCTCTGCGGGAGCTGAACTACCCGGACTACGAGGTCATCGTGGTCAACGACGGCTCGACGGATCGCACCTTGGAGATCACGAAATCCTACGATTACGTGCGCATCATCGACCAGGAAAACCAAGGACTCAGCGCTGCACGAAACGCGGGCATTCACGCGGCCCGGGGTGAAATCGTGGCCTTCACGGACTCGGACTGCGTGGCCGACCGGGATTGGCTGACGTACCTTGTAGCCAAAATGCTCTCCTCCAACCTCTCCGCCGTGGGCGGTCCGAACCTGTCCCCTCCTGAGGACACCCTCGTGCCGGCCTGCGTCGCCGTATCCCCGGGCGGGCCGACCTACGTGCTTCTGAGCGACGAAGTGGCCGAGCACATCGCAGGCTGCAACATGGCCTTCCGCAAGGAAGCTCTTCTCCAGATCAACGGCTTCGACCCTCTGTTCCGGGCGGCCGCCGACGACGTGGATCTTTGCTGGCGCCTCCAGAACGCCGGCTATACGATCGGTTTCTGCCCGGCCGCAGTGGTTTGGCACTTCCGCCGCAATACCGTCAAGGCTTACATCAACCAGCAGAGGGGATACGGAAAGGCCGAGGCCCTCGTATACTTCAAGCACCCTTACCGCTTCAACCTGCTGGGCCAGGCGCGCTGGCTCGGTCGCATCTATGGAGACCTGACTTCCCATCTCCTTTCCCACAGACCGGTCATCTATTCGGGCGTTTTTGGCAGGGGGCTTTTCCAGACGCTTTACGAATCCCCGTCTTCTTTGCTGGCGTACATTCCCCTGACCCTCGAGTGGAACGTAGTGGCCCTCGTCCTGCTCGTCTACGGTATCGTCTATGGCGGCTATCACCTCGCAGGCGTTCTTCCCCTCCTGATTTCGTTTGCCTGGTGCGTCGCCAGCGCCATGCGAGCGCCCGTGGATCCCCGCTTCCGGGGCATCCGGGCCAGAGTTCTCATCGCTGTGCTCGTTTACCTCGGTCCGATCCTTCGGAGCCTCTCCCGCTACCGGTGGCGGATCCGAGGCGTCTCGGGCGTGGAACCCGTCAAGTACGAACGAACCGTGCAGAAACCGCTCATCTCCTGGATTGACAGATCGTTCACCCTCGCCTATTGGAGCGAGGAAGGACGAGAAAAGGAGGATCTCATTCACGGTCTCGAGCATTTCCTGCTGCCCCGCAAGTATTTCCTCTTGCCGGATCAGGGATGGAAGCCCTGGGACCTGACCGTCTACCGGGGAATCTGGTCCAAGGCCTTCATCCGGGTCATCGGGGAAAACCACGGGGGGAGCAGGCGACTCCTTCGCGTCAAATGTGTGCTGAGGATGACGAGGCTTTCCATTTTTGCTCTGTCCGGCTACGCCGTACTGGCGTCCGCAGGCCTCTTGCTCGGAGCCCCTGTCTTCGGCGCCGTGGCCGCGGGCGCAGGGATCCTGCACGCAGCCGCGATCGGAAGAGCCAATTTCCGGCTCGGCAGGACCCTTCACCACACGGTTGAAATCGTCGCCAAAAAACTCAACTTGGTGTCGCCCCAGAGTCGGAAGACCCCGACAGAGGCCCGGGACGACCGGGAAAAAGCATGAAGATCCCCGGGCAGCGTGTCCTCGCCTACCTGTGGCCGTACCGGTATCCCTTCCTGGCGGCCCTGGGACAAGTCTTTTTGATGAGTCTGTTCGAACTGGCCAAGCCCTGGCCGCTCAAGGTCGTGATCGACAACGTCCTGGCGGGAAAGCCTCTGGCTGTGCCGATCGTGCCTGCCTGGCCTGTCCCGACCCTCCTGATCGCAGCGTGCAGCGCCCTGGTCCTGATCTATTTGCTCCTGGGAGGTCTGACGGTTCTCAACAACTTCACGACCATCCGTATCGGCCAGAGAATGGTCAACGACCTGAGGAGCGACCTCTACACCCACCTGCAGCGCCTTTCTCTGGCCTTTCACAGCCGACACCAGGTCGGGGACCTGCTGTACCGGGTCACAGCCGACACCTATGCGATCCAGACCCTGACCATGAACGGACTTTTTCCGATTCTTTCTGCTCTTGTGCTCCTGGTCGGTATGTTCTTCGTCATGGTCCGCCTGGACTGGCAATTGACTCTTCTCGCTCTGGGAGTGTGTCCGATCCTTTTTTTCTCGATTTCCTTCATGGGAGCCAGGATCTCTGCGGCCGCCACCCAGGCACGGGAACAGGAAAGCGCGGTCTATTCCATTGTCCAGCGGGCCATGTCCGCCATCCGCGTGATCCAGGCCTTCACCAAGGAAGAAGAGGAACACCGAGCCTTCATGTCTGCCAGCCACAGGAGCCTGGCTGCGAGCCTTCGCCTTTACACCCTCCAAACCCTTTATTCGGGCGTGGTCAACGTCGTCATCGCGGTCGGGACCGCAGTGGTGGTCTGGGTCGGCGCGCGGCACGTTCTCTCGGGCCAACTCACGGTGGGCGAGATCGTGGTTTTCACCTCCTACCTCGCCTCTCTTTACGGCCCCATCAACAGCATCAGCCAGACCTGGGGCCTCATCCAAGGAGCGAGCGCAGGCGTCCGCCGGGTGTTCGAGATCCTTGAGGTCGAAAAAGGCCTTGTGGACGGCTCGAGAACCTTCCCAAGCCAGGGCGCTCGGGGAGACGTCTCGATCGAGAACGTCTCGTTCCACTATGTGCCGGGTCAGCCGGTTCTCAAGAACCTCTCTCTCCGTGTCCTTCCGGGCCAGACCGTGGCCATCGTGGGCCCGACCGGAGCGGGCAAGTCCACCCTGGTCAGCCTCCTTCCGCGCTTTTACGACCCCCAGGAAGGACGCGTGGCCATTGACGGAATCGATGTGCGGGAATTCGTCCTGAAGGATCTCAGGCGTCAGATTTCCATGGTTCTGCAGCCTCCCCTGGTGTTTCCCATCTCCGTGGCGGAGAACATCGCATACGGCCGGCCCGGGGCTTCCCGGCAGGAGATCATCCAGGCAGCCAAGCTTGCCCGCATCCACGAAACCATCGAACGCCTGCCCCAGGGATACGACACGGTCGTGGGAGAGCAAGGTGCGACTCTGTCCGAGGGAGAGCGGCAGCGCCTGACCATCGCCAGAGCCATCCTGCGCAGCGCGCCCATCCTCATCCTGGACGAGCCGACCTCCTCGGTGGACGCCGAGACCGAGGCCCTCATTATGGAAGGCCTGAGAAAGCTGACCCAGGGCCGAACGACCTTCATTATCGCTCACCGCCTGTCCACGGTCCGGCAGGCGGACCGCATCGTGGTGCTTCGAGACGGGCGGATCGTGGAGGAAGGCAAATTCGAAGACCTCATGCAACAAGAGGGCCCCTTCGCCCTTCTGTACCGGACCCAATTCAGCCTGTGAGGGGAAGAAGAAGATGTCTCCCCGCAAGAAGATCCTTCTCCTGCACCTAGTGGGCCAATATCCCATGGCCGGCATTGTGTGGCAGGCGGCCCACCATCTCGTGGCGCTGGACCGCCTCGGATACGAGGTCTATTACATCGAGGATTCGGGTGCCCCGCCGTACGATCCTCGGGCGCGAAGCGTGGTTGAGGACTGCTCCTACGGCGTGGAGATGATCCGCCGGATGATGAAGCGGTTCGATCTTGGCGACCGCTGGGCTTACTGGGACTCGGGTCGGAACGTCTGGCACGGCCTGTCGCGGCAGAAAGTGTTCGACCTTTACCGGCAGGCCGACGCTCTGGTGAATCTGTGCGGGACCACGAGGTTCCGAGAGGAGCACCTGGCCTGCCCCGTCCGGATTTACCTGGAGACCGATCCGGTCTTCGAACAGATCCAGCTCGCTCAAGGGAACGAGAAGACCATCCAGTTCCTAAACAGCCACACCCATCATTTCACCTACGGCGAAAATCTGGGCACCCCCGAATGCCCGATCCCTCTCGAAACGTACGACTGGAAGAAAACCCGGCCTCCCGTGGTGCTGGATCTCTGGGGTCCCCGGCCGGGGCCCGAGGGCAAGGTGTTTTCCACGGTGGGGACTCTGTACAACGTGGGCAAGGACATCACGTTCCGGGGCGAGCGCTATTACTGGTCCAAGCACGTCACCTTCACCCGGTTCCTGGATCTGCCGAGGCGCACGAACCAACGGTTCGAGCTCGCCATGGAGATCGCCAAGCAAGAACACCGCACGCTCCTGGAGTCGCACGGCTGGGAGATCACGGACCCGGTGCCTAAGTCCTCGGACCCAGACGTTTATCAAAACTACATTTACGCCTGCAGGGGAGAATTTTCGGTCTCCAAAGACCTCGTGGTGAGGACCCGCTGCGGTTGGTTTAGCGATCGAAGCGTCTGCTATCTGGCCGCGGGCAAGCCCGTCATCGTTCAGGATACGGGCTTCGGCAGCAACATCCCGACCGGACGCGGCCTTTTCGCCTTTGACACGCTCGAAGAGGCGGCGGACGCGGTCGAGAAGGTCAACCGAGACTACGCCTCGCACTGCAAGGCCGCTTGGGAAATCGCCCGGGAGTTCTTCGACGCAAGCAAGCTTCTTTCAGCGATCGTGAAGCACGCGGGCCTGTGACGGCGGGAGCCGTCTTCAAGCCGTTTTGGACCGAAGCGTCTCGTCCCAGGAAAGCATGGCGTGGGTGTACACGTCCTCGTCCTGGATCCCCCGCTTGATCTCTGTGACATGGGCGTCCGTGCACCCGAGGTTTTCCAGGATGAAATGAATGGCCTGTTCGGGCTTGGCCGTCTCCCCGCAAACAAAGACGTCCAAAGCCGCGTACCCTTTTTCCGGCCAACTGTGAACCGATAGGTGGGACTCGGCCACGATCACCACGCCGCTCACACCCGAAGGCGCGAACCGGTAGAAATACGAGGTGCGGACGCCCATGTCGCCGGCCCGGGCGGCCTGAATCAGAATTTCCCTCATCGTGTCCGGGTTTCCGAGAATCTCCTTGTCGCACCCGGCCGCTTCAACGATGTAATGGTAACCGATCGTGTCCAATTTCCCTCTCCCAAGCCGGTCCGAATCCCGCAGGCAAATCGCCCCACGGACCTCGTTTCAGATCTCCCGAGCCTCTAACCCTCCGCAAGCTGCCCGTACAGGCGGTGCATCGCCGCCCAGGCGCTCGCCAACCGGTTGTACTCCCTGTCCCAAGCGAAACGGTACGTGTGCGCGGTGAGGCGGCCTCGCATCCCCCAGGCGATGCAAACCGTCCCGACGGGTTTCTCCGCCGTGCCGCCCTCCGGGCCCGCTATGCCCGTGATGGAAAGGCCCACATGGGCTGAGCACCTTTCCAACGCGCCTGACAGCATGGCCAGAGCCACGGGCTCGCTCACCGCGCCGTGGGCACGGATGAGATCCCCGGGTACCCCCAACAACCTCTCCTTCGCTTCGTTGCTGTATGCGACGAAACCCGCCTCCATCCACGCGCTCGAACCCGGCGTGTCGGTGAGAAGCTTTCCAGCGAGTCCTCCGGTGCAGCTCTCGGCCGTGACGATCTTCAAGCCCGCCTCGGCCAGTCGCCGGCCCAGCACGGTCGGGAGCCTCTCTTCGCCTCTCGCATACACGCTCGATCCGAGCGCGCACGTGAGCGCCTGAGAAGCCCTGTCCAATAGATCTTTCTCATCCGACGAACCCCTGAGCTTCACTAAGATTTCCGGGAAGGAAAACTGGTACCCCACCCGCACGCCCGGGTACTCCCTCTCAACATTCCGCAGCCGGTGGCCCACCTCGCTTTCGGCGAGCCCGAAGACCCGAAACACCCGGGTCTCCCACCTGTCGCGGGCCGAAAAGCGGCGTTCCAGCCAGGGAAGCAGTTCGCTGCGGAGCATGGGGCGGTTTTCCCTCGGCGGCCCCGGGAAAACGGCCACGACGCAGGATCCTTCCTCGGTCACGTATCCCGGAGCCGTCCCGAGTGAGTTATTCAATACCTCCGCCCCTTCAGGAATCAGGGCCTGCTTCTCGTTGCCCGGCGGCGGATCCTCGCCCCGAAAGGTCCTGAAAAGGTTCCGGATCCGTTCCCATTGCGCCTCGTCCAGTCGCAGCCTTCGACCCAGGGCTTTCGCGACTGCCTCGGTCGTCAAGTCGTCCGAAGTCGGCCCCAGCCCCCCACAGATCACGAGCAGAGCCGACCGGGAGAGCAAGGCCCGCACCGCCACCAGGATCGCTTCCACCTCGTCCGGCAAAACGCGGATCTCCTGGGTCCGAAACCCCTCTTTCGCAAGCTCTTCCGCGAAAAAAAAGCCGTTCTGGTCTTGGACCTCCCCGGCCAGCAGTTCGTCTCCGATCAGGAGGATTGACGCTTCCAGCATGAACCGAAACCCCTCTTTCGGCGGCAAGGGCTGCCGTCAGTCCTCATCCACAAGATAGTCCTTGAGCTTCTCCCGAAGAGAATCCGGCCACTCCTGTTCGAACAGAAACGCGTCTGCTTCCTCGGCCGTCAAGGCCTGCTTGATTTCGAGCGGAAGGCTTCTCAGGGCCCGCATTCTCACAGGATCCGGCTTTCGATCGAATCGGCCGGTGCCCTTGTCTTTCTTTTCCATGACGACCTCCGCAATAACAGAACCGATTACAGAATGCGAACCTCTGGCTCCAGCCGGATTCCGAACCGGTCCAGGACCGATGCGTGCACTTCTTCAGCGAGGGAGAGAATCTCCCCGCCAGTGGCGCCTCCAAAATTGACGATCACGAGAGCGTGCTTTTCGTACACGCCCGCATGGCCCTTGCGCCGCCCCTTCCAACCGCACTGCTCGATCAGCCACCCTGCCGGCACGCGAATGCAGCCGGGCCCCACCGGGAATCCAGGCACGGTGGGGTACCGGCTCCGAAGATCCTCAAAGTCGGCCTCCGGGATCTCCGGGTTTCGAAAGAAGCTCCCCGCGTTCCCGATTTCCTTGGGATCCGGCAACTTGGCGCGCCGGAGCCTGCCCACGGCCTCCGCGACGTCCCGAACAGAAATCTTTTCGCTGGGCAGATCTTCCAATTCCTTGGCCAGGCCCTCGTACTGCGTCTTAACCTTGGGCTCCTTGCTTAGTTGAAGAAGCACGGACGTGACCACGAACTTCTGGCAAAGCTTTTCCTTGAAAATGCTCGTGCGATACCCGAACTCGCACTCGTCTCGAGCAAGGACTCTCAAGCTGCCGCTCCGAAGATCGAGCCCGTGAACGGCATAGAGCACGTCCTTCAACTCCGCTCCGTAGGCGCCCAGATTCTGGACCGGCGCTCCGCCCACCGTGCCCGGAATAAGAGAAAGGTTTTCCAAGCCCCACCACCCCCTGTCCACGCAGAACCGCACGAGCCCGGCCCAGTCCTCGCCTGCGGCGGCCTCGATCCAAACGGATCTCTCGTCTTGCCGCACGATCCGGACGCCCCTGAGGCCCATCTGAATCACGAGGCCGTCGAAATCCCCGGTGAAGAGCACATTGCTGCCGCCACCGAGAACCGCGAACTTCGGATACGAACCCAGCGCCAGATCGACCGCGGCCTTGAGATCGTCAAGGGACCGCACCTGTACGAAGGCGCTCGCCCGCACGTCGAGGCCAAAGGTGTTGTAGTCTTTCAGAGGAAACCTGCGCTGGACGAGCATGGCGGGCGGCTTCCGTGCGCACCGGGAGCCGTCATGATAGGCAGCCCCCCTTTCGGAGTCAATCCTTCCCGGACGTCCTTCCCGCACGTCCGGGTTCACGCACAAGGCCATTCACGTGAGGGCCGACTCCAAGCCCCTTCGGGGCCCTCGCAAAAGGACAAGTGGATCTTGGGCCTGTTTCCGCCTGGGCGGGGCCGATTGGGGTCCCGGCCTTCTCGATGCCGGCCGATGGAAAGGCCCCCTCCGAAGACGGGCCGCCCGATTCTACTTGCAAAACTTTTGGAATCCGCTGAGGGAGAAATCATTCACGTCGAGCACGGCGTAATAGCCCCAGAGGTTTCGGGGACTCGCGGGCTCAACCACAGTGGAGTGGTCCGTCCGGTCGTCGATCAACTGCTGCGTGGCAAGCGACATGAACGTCACGCTTTTGTCGTCGCTCTGACACGCCATGAAAGAGATATAAAGCGTCTTCCAGTAGGCCCGGCTCTTGTCGCAAATGACTTTGTAAGCAGCCCCGTAAATTTCCGTATCCACCCAGAGCTCCTGGGGCCCGTAGTTGTAGTAAGGATCCTTTGGGATCATTTCCAAAACATAGACGGGCCTCTTGACCCACAGGAGATTCGTCGGGGCCCAAGCTGAGCCCTGCCAGCCTTGCTTCTGATATCCATACACCACAGGTTTGATTTCTTGGGTGGTGTACCATTCGCCCTGCTCATTCTGGACGATCCGGACCGGATCTTTGTCCAAAAACGCCAGCAGGGCGTCTTGCTTCCTGAGGAATTTCCACTCGAAAGCAGACACCTTCCCGTCGTACCCGTTCGCGTCGTCGACGGTCATGTCCGTGCCGAACATGGCGTCCGAACGGTTTGCAGGGCTCATCCTTCGCACTCTGCGGATGGCGGGCACATAGCCAAAGGTCATGTCCTGCTTCATTGGGTCCAGGTAGCGCCACAGCATGATCGCAGTGCCGGCCACGTCGTACGGCTTCAAAACAACCGCAATCGCGTACTTTTCGATGCCGCTCGGATTCGGGATCCCGAAAGCCCCCGGATAGCCGTCCATGGCGATTTGGTGCCAGACGGACTCGATCTCTCTTTCGAACCCTCTCCGGTTTAGCAGGATGCTCTGATAAGGAAAGCGGAGGTTGCCCGGCAGGTATTGCATGTAGTGGTTGTTCTGCATGATCTTGACGGACAGGCCGGGGTCTTCACGGTCGATCTGGGCAAAGGGAAGGCCCAGGATATGCTCCGGCGGCTGGCCCGTGGCCGTTTCGACAATGCTGTCGTTCGGCCCGATCTGATACTTGCCCAGATTCTTTTTCCTGGCTTCTTTGGCAAAGGCCGGAAAATAGTCCGAGGGGTCGTAATTCAGCTCCCCGATCTCCAGGATGAAGTCCCCGGCCCGGACCCAGTTGAGGACCGGATCGGGGAGAAGTCCCTGCGCTTTCTGCCAATTCGTCTTGTCCAGAACGTCGCCGGGCGACACATCGGCAAGGGCGGGAGAAAGAGGCCATACTGAGAGGAAAAACAAAGATCCCGCGTGAAGAACCCTTGAAATCCCTTTCATGGTCGGGCCCTCCGCGTTGCTTCTTTTCGTCTTTACGTATAAAGCCTCCTTTGGCGGGATGCAAGGAAAAATTTCATGGCGGCTGACGACAGCAAAGCGAAGCCCCTGGGCGCTTCGGGAAGAATTCCCCTCCGCGCGGTCTGCGGAATCCCTTTCCCCCGGAGGACCCTCGCACAAGGCTTCATCGGGCGACGAATGGTTCCGAGGCGGCTCCGCCGGGCAATTCGGTTTCCGAGGGCTCTCGGCTCTTCAACTCCGCCGGAACGGCCGTTACGGGCAGAAGAACCGTGAAAGTCGTCCCCTGGCCCTCGCGGCTCTGGACGCGGATATCTCCCCCGTGCTTCTTCACAATCCCCAAGGAGACCGAGAGCCCGAGCCCCGTTCCTTTGCCCCTCTGCTTCGTCGTGAAGAACGGATCGAAAATGTATGGCAGCACATGCTCTGGAATTCCCTTGCCGTTGTCCCGAAAGTGTAATGCAAGAAAGCCTGGGTCCGCAGACTTTGCGATTTCGATTTCCAGCCGTCCTCCTTCCTGCATGGCGTCCAGGGCGTTCAGGATAAGGTTCAGAAACACCTGACTCAGATGCTGTCGGTCGCCGTAAATGGGCGGCAGATTCTCCGGCGCCCGGAAGAGGGTCTTTACCTTTTTCAGCTTGATCTCGTTGGCCGCCAGTTGAAGCGTGTCCTGCATCAGGGACCCGACGTCCAGAAGTTCAGATTGCATTTCGCTTTCGCGGGCAAAATCCAGGAGGTTCCGCACAATCCGACTGGCCCGGTCCGCCTGGGTGGCCAAGTCGTGGATCATGTCGAGGCGCTCCTCGTCACGAAGGGTCTTATAGTCTTCTTCAAGCATGGCAGCGGTCAGGGTAATGTTGTTGATGGGGTTGTTGAGCTCATGGGCGATCCCCGCAGTCAGGGTCCCCACCGCCCGAAGCTTGTGGGATCGGATCAGGATATCGTGCCGGCGTTGCAGCTCCTCCATCATGTGATTCAACGCGATCGCCAGGTTCGTGAACTCGTCCCGGAAGCGCCTGGCCGGCGGGATCGGCGTGAAGTCTCCCTGGGCGATCCTCTCGGTGGCGGCCAGGAGACGTCCGAGAGGACCCAGCATCTGTCGGGCAAGGAACTGGGCCGTATAGATGATCAAGGGAAACAGGACAGCCAGAAATCCCAATGGCAGACGTTTCGAAAACTGGAGCATGGTGTGCACAGCCCGCCTCTCCCCCTCGGCAAGTTCGAAGGCCTGCCCGATCAGGGCCGCTCCGTGCTCCCGAAGAGCAGCCTCTAGATCGGGTTTTGCCGTGGGCGGCCCCGGAGCCTTCTCCCCTTCCTGCGCCTTCAGCCTCTCCAGCAGCGCCATGTACCGCTCCTGGTGCTGGCCGATGCGACGGAATTTCTCCTCCCCCACGATCGCCCGAAGTTCGGTCTCGCCCGAGGTCAACAACTCCGAGGCCCTCTTTGCGTGCTCGATGACGTCATCGAGGTTGGTCCCGTAGAGGAAGTAATTCTTCTCGAAGCGCCGGGCCTGCTGAATCTCAGTCGTGTACCGATCGGCGATGTCCAGAAACCTGAGCTTTCCCTCGATCCGATCGAGCGTAACGTACGCGGTCACCGTAACGCCCGTGCTCAGAAGAAAAAACAGGAGAAACCCGAGGGTGAGGCGTGCCCGGATGCTGAATCCCGGTCTGCTGAGCAACGCCCTTTCCACCCGGTCCTGGATCCAGTCGCTGGATCGGAGCGATGAATCTGCGGCCGGCGGTTCCTCCGCGAAGCCGCCAGCTCGAAATCCTTCTGGAGAGGGGCCAATCGCATCAGGGGACGCCATGAATCCTTCTCCTTCTGTAACGGATCTATTCTTCCCGGATTTGGTGCTTCTTGAGCTTTCGATAAAGGGAAACCCGGTCGATCCCCAGAATGCGGGCGACCCTGGACTTGTTCCGGCCGGTGGTTCTCATGACCCAGTCGATGTACTCTTTCTCCAGTTCCTCAAGCGTTCGAAGTTCCGAAGGCTCCCGGTCCAGAGAAAAGACCTCCATTTCCCTCATGTCCGCCGGGAGATCCTCGGGCCCGATCCTTTCCTGGGTCGCAAGGGCCGCCGCTCTCTCCACGATGTTTTCGAGCTCCCGGACATTGCCCGGGTAATTGTATCGCGTCAGGAGCTCCATTGCTTCCGCCGAGAAACCCATCAAGTTTTTCTCAAACCGCTTCGCGACCGTGCGCAGGAAGAACTGAGCCAGCAGGGGGATATCCTCGCGCCTCTCTCTCAGAGGAGGCAGATGGATGGGAATCACATTGAGGCGATAGAAAAGGTCCTGCCGGAACTGCCCGGCCTCAACCAACCTCTTGAGGTTCTTGTTCGTCGCAGCGATGATCCGCACGTCGATCGAGATCGGCTTCACGCCTCCTACCCGGATAAGCTCTTTTTCCTGGACGACGCGCAGGAGCTTCGCCTGCATGGGCAGGGGCATGTCAGCCACCTCGTCGAGGAACAGGGTCCCCCGGTCTGCGCTCTCCAACAGGCCCGCCCGTGACGAGACGGCGCCGGTAAAGGCTTCGCGCTCGTGACCGAACAGTTCGTTCGCCAGGAGTTCTTCGGTGAAGGACCCGCAGTTGATCGCCAGAAAGCAGTGGGAAGCTCTCCTGCTTTCCTCGTGCACGGCCCTGGCGACCAGCTCCTTGCCCGTGCCGGACTCGCCCGTGATGAGGATATGGGCATCCGTAGCCGCAAACTGGGGGATCATTTTCTTCAGACGGAGAATCGGCGCACTGCGGCCGATCAGCCGGTCCCGGCCGCGAACCTCGGAGCGTACGGCGAGCAACTCCTGCACTTGGGTGCGGAGCCGGACCTTCTCGAGAGCCTTGGCCACGATGCATTTTAGCTCATCCAGACGCACGGGTTTCTGCAGGTAGTCATAGGCCCCCTTCTTCATCGCCTGGATCGAGGTGGACACGGCGGCATGGCCGGTGAGAACAATCACTTCCGTCTCCGGGGAGATCTTCTTGGCATGGCTCAACACTTCGAGTCCGTCGACCGAGTCCATGACGAGATCCGTCAGAATCAAATCGAACGAACCCGCTTGAATCTTTTCGAGAGCCTGCCTGCCGCCTGAAGCTGAGCTGACCTTGTAGCCCTCCCGCCTCAATGCCCGGACAAGATTTTTCAGGCCCACCGGATCGTCTTCCACGACCAGAATGGCAGCTTGCTCCCGCGCCGTTCCCTCTAGGAGATCTGTCGCGCTCTTCTGCCCGTGCAAGCGTTCGTTCGTTTCCATGCTCGTTTCCAGCCCAGACCGTGCAGAAAGATCTTCATGTTCCCCGTCTCTGTTGCGAAATGTAACACCACGGGCTCTCTCATGCAACATTCCGCTAACCGACCGATTTCTCAAAGCAATGTATCCTGTCTTTCCTGCCTATGTTGCACAATGCAACGAACCAGCGGCCCTGCGCTCCAGAATCCCTCAGAGGAAACCTGTTGTATCTTAAGTCCTTCCGGGCTGCCGGGCCCCGTCCCCCTTCTGGCCCGAACTGTGCAAAAGGCCCCTGGTCGGAGTCGATCGAGCGTGGATGTCTCACTGGGATGGAAAGAAAAATCCTCGTGCTTCTCGAACAGATTCCGGTACGGCGAGAAGTCGTCTCCTACACGATCGAACTGGCGCGAAGGATGGGAGCCCGTATCCATGTCTTGGAGCTCGCAGACCCGTCCCCGAGCGAGCACGGCGTGCGCCCCCAGCGGGAGAAGCGGCTGAAGAGCACGCCGCCTCTTGAGGAATTCCTACAGGAGGTCCGCCGTGCGGGTCTGGACGCCGTGGCAACCTTGCGGTCGGGCGACTGCGTTTCGGAGCTTCTCAAATACTTGGCCGAGTGTGAACCCTTCCAGGCCGTGGTCTGGGGCGGAAGCAAACAAGTCTTGAGAAGCCCAAAGGGCGATCTGTTGCGGCATCACTGGCTGGAGCGGGTGCGGAGCGAAATCCGCTGCCCGCTGGTCATCCCTTCTCTCAGGAAGGATCGGCGCATCAGCAAGCAGGGCCAACGATAGTCCTTGCCACGACAGCACAAGGAGGAACCTCGTTCATGCAACTGATCTGCGTTTCCAGAGGCAGTTTTTCGGCCGGCAAGGAGCTTGCGGAAAAGCTCGCCAAGAAACTCGACTACCCTTGCCTCGGGCGGGAGGAGCTGATCGAGGAGGCCACTCGTTCCGGCATCCCGGTGGGAAAACTCGAGACGGCCATGATCAAACCTCATCAGTTCACAGAGCGTCTGGCCAGAGAAAAGGCCCATTTCCGGGCCTTCATGACGAAAGCCCTTTGCGAGCGGGCACTCCAGGGGAATCTCGTCTACCACGGCCGCACGGGCCACCTGCTGCTCCCCGGGGTGGAGAACATTTTCCGGATCCGTGTGATCGCGGACATGGAATACCGGATCCGATCGGTCATGCAGCGCCTCAGGCTGGACCGCGACAAGAGCCGCCAGTACATCGAAAGCGTGGAAGAGGACCGCGCTCGGTGGGTCCGGGAATTCTACGGTGTCCACTGGGATGAGGCTTCCCAGTACGACGTGATCCTCAACACGAGCCAGATCAATCTGGACAACGCCAGTGCGGCCCTTTGCTCCATGGCCCAGCTTCCCGAATTCCAGCTCACGCCCGCCTCCCGCAGGGCTCTGGGGGACCTGCTGCTCGGCGCAAGGGTGCGCCTGGCCCTTGCCGAGGATCCCCGGACCGCCGACCTGGAAGTCAAGGTGAGGTCCGACCAGCGTCACATCACCGTGACCTACCTGCCGCAGCAGAGAAAAGCCGCCGAGCTGATTCCCGAAGTCCTGAAAGGGCTGGAAGGCGTCGAGGATTTCACCTGCACACCGGCCACGACGAACGTCCTCTGGATCGAGGAACAGTACAGCCCAGACTCCGAATCCTTCCACCAAGTGGTGGAAGTGGCCTCCAAGTGGGGCGCTGCCGTCGAACTCCTTCGCTTCCTTCCGGAAGACGGGCCCGAAGTTTCCCCGGCGGAAGAGGAGTTCGTGGAACAGGGTGCCGACGCGTCGGCTCTCTTTTCCCCTCCGAAGTCCGGGTCGAGTGCTTACAACGGCGGCATCGAGGACGACGAACCCGAGGGAAGACCCGCAGAGGACGACGGGGGATTGGCTGCGGCCACGCGGGAACTCACCCGCATCGGAATCGCCGGTGGATCAAGAATCATCCGGGGCACCCAGCAGAAAATGCTCGCGATGCTGGACCGCACCGTTCCCTACAGCTTGCTTGTCGTGGGCTCCGTCTTCCGCTCGAAGGGGCATGCCGCCCAAACGCGGCTAACCCGAGAGCTGATGAGCTCCCTCGAGGAGCAGCTCAAAGCTCCAGCAGTCTCTCCCCAGGATCTCAAGGCCTACCTGTTCACCCGGCGCCAGCTCGGCCAGCTTATCGCTTGCTTGGTCGCCACAGCGATTCTGTTCTGGCTGGTCATGACCCACCAGGAACCGATACTTCGGTTTCTGACTCCATCGGGGATTCCCTTCAAGATCCTGGCCGCTGTCGTTCTTGCACTGTTTGTGAGCGCGTTCGCCTATCTCTATGGGACCGCGACCAGTCTGTTTCTGAAATGGCTCAAGTTCGAATAAAGGGAAAAACCTGAAGGGGATCCACCGGACGGGCCGCAGGAGACCCGAGGGCCCCCTGTGCGAGCCCCCAGGCACAGAAGGAGACCACGGATGGAGGAGACGCTCTCTCAAATGTTCATCTCTCTGGATTTCTGGGCCGCCGCACAGGTGGTTCTGTTGGGCTTCATCGGCGGCACGCTGAGCGGGTTCATCGGTAGCGGCGGCGCTTTCTTCATGACGCCCGGAATGATGAACCTCGGCGTCAACGGCGTGGTCGCCGTCGCAAGCAACATCACGCATAAATTCGGAAAAGCCATGATGGGTTCCAAGAAACATGGAGAAATGGGCAACGTGGACCGCAAGCTCGGCGTGTTCCTGGTCTTGACCTCCTTTCTGGGAATCCGTTTGGCCGTGTGGATCAACAGCCGTCTCTTCCACATGTCGGGAGACAGCCATGGAGCCGCAAAAGGCGCGGCGGCCAACCTGTATATCAGCGCCGTGTTCGTCTCGGTCCTTTCCCTCGTGGCCATTTCCATGCTCCGGGACGCACTCCGGTCAAGGGGCGCACAGGGAGGGAGCACGCCCTCTCGAAAGCTATCCCAGTTCTTGGGTCGCTTGCGGCTTTATCCTTTGATCTCGTTTCCCGTGGCAGACGTGAAAGTGTCCCTCTGGATTCTCCTGCTGGTTGGGCTTGCCACCGGATACCTGGCCGGCACCATCGGCGTGGGGGGCTTCATCGGCGTCCCGGCCATGATCTACGTGTTTGGAGTGCCAACCACCGTGGCTGCCGGGACGGAGTTGTACTTGGCCATGTTCATGGGCGCCTTCGGGGCGCTCAACTATGCCTATGAGGGATACGTGGACATCCGGCTCACGCTGCTTCTCTACCTCGGATCGCTTCTGGGTCTCTACCTGGGCGTTTACGGCACCAAAGTCGTGCGGGAAGTCATGATCCGCATCGTGACGGGCGTGATTATCTTGCTGTGCGTAGCAAGCCGGGGAATCGCCATTCCCATGTATCTGCGGCAATTGGGTTGGCTTTCCCTAGACCCTTCGTGGGACACGTACCTCAATGGCGCCAGCAAAGTCATGCTTTTCGCCAGCGGCATCACAGGCGCCGGGATCATCCTGTTCAATGTCTTCCGCGCCTACCGTCAAAGAAGCCGGGTTCGGGCCTCCCTGGCCGCGGTTGCAACGGCCTGAATCCCGACAGGGAGAAGGAAGGATGCGGATGGGGGGCGGTCTCCGGTTTCGGTTGGGGAGGAAGGCTCCTCTTCTGCGGATGGACCGCAAACTCGTCCGGTTTGAACGCCTTGCGGAGCGACTGACCGACCTCTTGGAGTGGATTGCAGATCTCGAGGAGAAACAAACGGGCGACTATATCCTTGACAGGCAATACATAGAGGCTCGCATCGACGGAACCTATGACGTGGCGCGGCAAATTCTTTATGACGCCAACGTGATCAGCGAATCCATCGTGCAGGAGACTTACGAAGCGCTCGATCGGCTGCATGGGATCTCGTCTCAGATGATCAGGGAGCTGGAACTCGAGGCACGTTCTTCCGTTCCTCCTGGAAGGGTGAACAACCAGGAATGGGAATGGGTTGCCTTGGAAAGAATTCGCTGCCAATTGGGCGCTGCAGGACCTGCCGGGGGCGAAGGCGCGGCGGGCCCTGGGCGACAAGAGAGTCTGCTCGGCGTCGCTGCAGAGGCCCATGAGCGGGCGGCGTTCTGGATCTGGAAAGAACTTTTCCTCCCCGAGGAACCGGCCTTGTTCGCGGTTTCTTCGCCTGATGCCGACTCCGTTCGGCTCCTCGTGTCTCTGACCCAAGACGCCGAGCAAGCCGTGAAAGAACCGGACTTGGCCGGAACGTCGCCGTCGGCCGCCAAGGTCTTGCCGGTCTTCTGGATGCGGCAGCTTCTCGAGGGGTTCATCGAGGATGCGGAGGCGGGCCAGACCCACCCATTTCGAATCGAGCCGGGACGCGCCCCCACACAGGATCTCAATCGACCTGCGGACATCCGCTTGTGCCTTTCCGCGTCCATGCTTCTGGCGCGGTTCCCCCCGTCTGTGCCCATCCGTCTCCTTCTCTGTGCCCTCGCGCCTTTGGACTGCGACAATCTTTTCTACCTTTTCGGTGCGTTCTGCCAGCCCCCAAGCCGTGACCGCATCCTAGGACCGACCTTCTTTCAAAGAAGGCCCTCATCCTTCAGCTCCCTCTACCGGTCGCGGGCGAGTTGGACTTGCTGCATGCGGGGCCTGTCGCCGCTAAAGATCGGAGACCATGTCAGACTGTTGGGCCGCAGGCTGTCCAAGACAATCGCACTCTCCGGACGGGACATCTCCCTGACCGAAGACACCGAACTTCACGAACTCCTCGGCGGGCTCACCCTGTTCATGCCCGCAGAAAGGGAGGCCGAAAATGGAAGGACCGTTGCAGGTCATGGTGGTTGACGACGAGCCCATCGTCGGCAAAAGGCTCAAGCCTGCCCTCGAAAAGGGCGGATACGTGGTCGAAGTTTTCGAGTCGGGGGGAGACGCCCTGAGGCGCCTGGAAGGGAAGGACTTCGACATCGTGGTCACAGACGTGCGCATGGAGGACGTGGACGGGATCCAAGTGCTCGAACACGTTCTGGCCCGGTCGGATCGCACGAAGGTGATCATCATCACTGGATATGCGACCGTGGAAGTAGCACGCGAAGCGCTTGCCAAGGGGGCCTTCGACTTCATCGCCAAACCGTTCAAGCCGAACGACCTCCGAGTCATCATCGAACGGGCGGCTGAAGCCCTGCGAGCCGAAAGAGGAAAAGGGACGGGTGCGGGCTGACTGCCGCCGCGCTCCTTGCGCGGCCTTTCGAAGCCGGCGCCCGATGCTGAGGCGCAAGTCCATGCCCTTCGGATTCTGGAAACCTCCATTAGAACCCGAGAGCAGGATGCCCGCGCGCCACGCATACGAGGCCCTCCGGAACCTCCTCGACCGGAACAGCCTGCTCCTGGAGCAGATGGCCGAACTGGAATCGGATCTTCGATTCACGGCACCAGAAAGCCCTCCGATTCGGCGCAAGGTCAGCCGCCTGGCTGACGAGGTTCTCCTGCTCGTAGAAGACCTCCACCTGCTGAGCCGCGCTCGCCACGAAGATCTTCTGGAGGCCTATGGGCGCATCCGGTCCGTATTGGAAACCCGCATGCGAGAAGCCGCCGCTCCGGCCTCTCTCTTGCCCCTGACCCTTGCCCTGGAGAACGCACCGGCGGTCACAAAGGATTTGGCCGGCGAGAAAGCTTTCCGGCTCGCCCAGGTCTCGCTCGCCTTGCCGGGCGCTGTGCCGCCAGGCTTCGTGGCAACGACGGTCTCATACTGGGAATTCCTGCACGCCGAGGGACTCTGGGCACACATCATCCCCGTGCTGAAGGAACTCGAAGTCGTTCGAGATCCGCACCTGTCTGCCGCGCGCCTTGAAAGCCTGCGGAACAGAATCCAGGAGGCCCCTGTTCCAGAGTCCCTCCGCGCGGAGATCCTCCGACAGGCCTCTGCCCGAAGCGCACCTTCGGGGTGGGCCGTTCGATCGAGCGCTTGCGGGGAAGACGGTCGATTTTCCTTTGCCGGCCAGTTCACGAGCGTCCTCCACGTGCCGCTGGAACATCTCCACGCAGCCTACCGACAGGTGATCCTAAGCCGTTTCGAAAACCGGGCGGTCGCCTATCGGGAAGCCCTTCATCTGGAAGAAATCGACACGCCGATGGCGGTTCTGTTCCTGGCCATGGTCCCTGCAAGAAGCGCCGGAGTCGTCTATACCCGGGACCCCGCGGATCCGGGGTCGAACCGCATGTGGATCCAGTCCGTCTGGGGCCTAGCCGAGGGACTCGTCTCCGGGCGCATGCCCGCGGACCGGTTCGTGCTTGCCAGGACCGGAGAGTGCCAGGTCCTCGAGGAACACATCTCTCCCAAGCCCCTTCAGATCAAATGCGCCTCTCCTTACGGCACGCGCACCGAACCGGTGCCGACCGGACTCGTGTCGCAACCCAGCCTCACCTTGGAACAGTGCGCCTCAATCCGCGACGCGGCGCGCCGTCTGGAAGATTTCTTCCAGGCCCCCTTGGATATCGAGTGGGTCCTTGATCCGGACGGAGCCCTGTGGGTGGTTCAGGCCAGACCCCTGGTCTTCGGGCAAGAACCGATCGAGATCTCAGCCAGCGTCACGGTCGAAGCCAAACCTCTGCTCGAGGGCGGAACCACCATTCAGGCAGGCAAGGCGTGCGGGCCCGTTGTCTGCGTACCGGGAGGGAGGCTCCCCGGGAGAGTTCCGGAGGGATCGATCCTGGTTCTGCCTGCGGCGACGCCAGACATCTCCGCCCTCATCCCCCATTTGGCCGGGTGTATTGCCGAGGCGGGAAACCCCGCCGGCCACGCAGCCACTCTGCTGAGAGAGAGCAGAGTCCCGAGCCTCTTCGGCGCCTCAGGAGCGCTCGCCATACTCGCGCGCAAGGCCCACGTCAGTCTGGATGCCACAAACCGCAAGGTATACGAAGGCATCCTCTGGCCCCACGAAGGGGGAAAGCGCTCAAGCAAGCCTGCGGATCTGACTCGAGATACGGGCATCCTAAAAACAACGGTTTTCTCGCTGAACCTGACGGACCCAAGTTCGCCACGGTTTCATCCGAGCGGCTGCGCGTCCTTCCATGATCTCATCCGGTTCGTCCACGAGAAAGCCGTGGAAACCCAGTTCGAGATCGGTGACGCCCAGTCGGCACGCAGCAGCAGTCGAGGCGTACGATTGAAATCGGACATTCCGATCCCGATCGTGGTTCTCGACCTCGGAGGATCCTTGGATCCTGCCCTGGAGAAAAGGAAGGCCGTCGAGGCCTCCGAGATCCGCTCGGTCCCTTTTCAGGCTCTTTGGAGAGGCGTTACGGATCCCAAGGTGTCCTGGGCCGGCAGAAGGGAAGTGAGCGTCAGGGGATTCGCATCCGTGCTCGTCGCCACCATGGGAACCGGCGGAACAGGACGGGGCCTCGGGGAACAGAATTACTTGTTGGTCGCACCGGACTACTTGAACCTGAACCTGCGGCTCGCCTACCATTATGCGATGGTGGACGCCCTAGTCGGCGAAAGCCCGGACAACAATTTCATCAATTTCCGGTTCCGGGGAGGCGGGTCGAGGGCCGACCGCCGGGAACTGCGGGCGAGGTTTCTTTCCGAGGTGCTGCTCAGGTCGCAGTTCTGCACGGACCGGAGAGGAGACTTGGTGACGGCATGGCTGAGAAGGTATCCCAGGGCGAGATGCGAAGAAGCCCTGGCCCTGTTGGGAAGGCTGATGGCGTGTTCACGCCAGATGGACATGCTGATCGGAGACGTACGGACGGCCCACGAATACGCGCAGCGGTTTCTCTCCGGCGAGTACGAATGGTTCCGGTAAGGTAAGCGACCGGGAAGGAAGCGCAGAGCCAGCCGGCGCGAGAAGGCACCGTGCCCGGCTCAGGAGACGGCCGGCTCCAGCCATTTTTCGATAAACTTCACGAGCTGGGCTTTGGGGACCGCTCCAACCATCTGGTCCACCACCTGGCCTCCTTTGTAGAGCAGGAGGGTAGGGATGCTCCGGACGCCCAGCCGGGTGGCGACCAGCGGATTCTCATCCACGTTCACCTTGCCTACCTTGATCCGCCCCTTGTAATCAGCAGCGATGTCTTCCAGCACAGGCCCGATCATCCTGCAGGGCCCGCACCAAGGTGCCCAGAAATCCACCAAAATCGGCGTTGTACTTTGGAGAACCTCCTGATCGTAAGTCGCGTCCGAAAGATGCAGGATGTTTCCTTCTTGCATTTTGATTGTCTCCTCTGGTTCTCTCTGCTCCTCGATTCGGCCGAGGATTTCGCCCTCCGACCCTTTCGGCCGCGACGCGGCCTTGCAGGAAGGCTTCAGTCAGGTCGAAACGCCGAACCTGGGCAGGACCACGGTTTGCAGCAAGAGCCACAAGGCGAAAAATACCAGAAGAACGCCGATCTCTTTCAAGCCATCCTCCCGATCCTTTGCTCGCCTTTGGCCCTTCCTTTCTCTTCCACTCCTCTTATTTCCATAGAGCCACCAAGAACAGCTTTGGTTTCAGCCCTTCAAGGGCACGAGGCGGATTCTTCCCCGGCGATCTGCTCCAACGCCTCGGCTTCCAGGAGCTTTTCCTTGAGAAGTTCCTTTTCGAGTTTGAGCAAGGCCCTCTTCAACTCAGGGTACAAGCCCACGTCGATGGTGATCCCCTTTTTCGTCGGCCTCCGGTCTCCCCCGTCTTCGGGCTCGAAGTAAATTCGCAGATCGATGAGTTTGTGACCCTTGAACTCCGTCAAGGAAACCCTGACCTCCTCGGTGGCATTCTTGACGAATTGATGCACGATCTTGTCCATGGCGGTTGAATTCCTTCCTTTCTCTCGGCAATTTGCCCGGCCAACTCATCCACAGGCCGATGGGAAGGCCTGAAGCTAAACGAAACTCGATCACTTGTCAACTCAATCCAAACGCGGCCGCAGCCACGAACCGGCCGCAAAACCGGTCGGCGCGGCGAGATTGACTTTGTCGGAGGGGCCGTCTAGACTTGGCTTCCGCGCGGCCGAGGAAAAAAGAATGCTTGGACGCGGGCCGACGCTCCCGAATGGATCCAACAGATTACAGGAGGACATCGATGGACGACGAAATCCGAAAGCACCTTCGCAGCATCCGCATCCTCGTGACCCTTGCCCTTCTGGCCGCTTTTCTCTCCTTCGCCTTCTCCTACGTGCTGTTCAAGGAAGTCAGCGCGCCCCTGGAGGCTCTTCGCAGCCAGCAGATCGCCAAGGTGGAAAACAAGATCGAAGCCCTGATCGCGTCCCGCGCCGAGTCCATGAAGAAGCGGGCGATGATCGAACTCGAACTCGCGGTGCACGATCTCGAACAGATCGCAAGTCAGTCCTCAGGAGAGATCGCCTCCCGTGCCGCAAAGGCCTTGGAGGAGACCCGCTCGCTCCTCGAGCTGCTTAAGGGGCAGCCCGAACCGCCACAGGCCGCGGGCGAAACGGCTCCGAAAGCGGAGCACGAGAGCCGCGGCGAGGGAGCATCCGAAGAAGCGCCTGCAGCGGCCCAGCCCGAGGAAGCGCCCTCCCCGGCGCAATAGACGCGTTGTCCCACTCTCTGACGGAGCTCCAACGCGGTCAGACCGGAGTGAGCCAGGCTCTGTGTCGCCCGTTTTCGCCCCGAACCACGGCGAAGAAATCTTTCTGGAGCGACGTTGTGATCGGGCCGGGACGGCCCAACCCAATTCTCCTGTTGTCCACTTCCCGGACCGGGGTGATCTCGGCGGCCGTTCCAGTAAAGAACACCTCGTCCGCCGTGTAGAGTTC